>Ga0210057_1007323_pt1 | contig 13428 bp, 13 predicted proteins | sample CryGeyCG2114_010_2_FD_183968 | JGI IMG/M metagenome (GOLD analysis project Ga0210057, IMG submission 183968) | Groundwater microbial communities from aquifer - Crystal Geyser CG10_big_fil_rev_8/21/14_0.10 (SPAdes) (version 2) | ecosystem: Environmental > Aquatic > Deep subsurface > Groundwater ... | reverse complement strand
GAAAGACTTTTCATGGGACCTTCAAAAAGCAGAGCAGTCAGGTAGCTTCTTCTTCCTTGAATATTCTCCAGAAAAAGTCAAGCAAATGTTGGATGAAGGAGGGGGAACGATTGAAAATATGGTTCTAAAATACGGAATAACAAGAATCGTTTTTGACAGCCTTACATCATTTTCCCTTATGTTTGACGACGAGCTCTCAAAAAGACAGTCTATACTTGGATTGTTTGATATACTAAGAAAATGGGACTGCACAACTCTTCTTACTGTTCAGCATAATCCGGTAGACCGTGAAGACAGAGGAATGAATCCTTCAGAATTTGAAGCAGATAGCATAACTCTTCTTTACAATGTAAAAGAGGGAAGTAGAAGATCGAGGTTTATTGAAGTTCTTAAGATGAGGGGAGAAAATCATTCAAAAGAAATCCACCAATTCATAATCAAAAAAGGAATCGAAGTCGGTCCTATTGCAAGAACAAGACCTTTTTAGATTTTCAAAATGCGCCACCCGGGAGTCGAACCCGGCTCACCTCGTTGGCAACGAGATATTCTACCGATAAACTAGCGGCGCCTAAGAGTATCAAAAAATAATCCTATATAAGTTTATTGCTGAGCATAAATTTAAATACTTAGTCCCCATAACTTATCTGTAATAATTCTAAAGGAGGATATAAACCAGGCCATGGCAGCAAAGAAAAAGAAGGCAAAGAAGAAGTAATTTGAATAGTCATAATTAACATTATTATTTTTTATTTACTTTTTATTCTATCATAATAATATTTTGTTTGAGCAAACTTTTAATAAATCATTTAATACGTTGAAGATGTTTTTGAATCACAACAATTCTTAAAAAGAAACCATCTATTAAAAAACTATGAAAGCACTTGAAATTGCTCTTGCGACAGGTTTGATTCTTTCGCCAGCTCTTGCTACACCGGCCAGTTCACGGGAAGCAAGTTCAGACAATGTTAATTGGATTGGAAGTGGTGAATTCAGCATGGGATTTTCAACACAAGAATTTCTTCAATTTGCAGCATTTGGGACGAATATTCGCCATGACACTATTGCTAGAACAAACACTCCCTCTTACAATCTGGGAGCAGAGCTAACCTTCGGAACTCCAACCCCAAATTCTGGCGGATTCAACAATTTTGCCATTGGGTTTTTATATGAAAAATATCTAAAATCTATTGCTGTGGGGGCATCTGTAGGAATCGGGTTCGATAATTCTGGAGAGCATATTCAGAATCCCATGTATTTTTCTCCAAGGATAGCTTTTTCCAAGGGGGATTCTCCATGGTCTGTTGTTTTGAAATATAATCATCAAGGAAATGATAACGGGGCATTTATCGGAGTAAGAAGGGCATTTCGAAAAAAGAAATAACCCTAGTTTGTCTAAATTTTCTAAATAACTTTTTAAAAGCTGTTTCATACTTAATTGCGTAAAAGAGGATAAAATGAGTTTAATATTAGCAATACCCTTTGTAAGCGCTTTTTTTTATGGAGTCGGTTCCATATTCCAAAAAGTTATGCTTAGAAAAAGAAATATGGACATAAAATTATATCAGACTTCTGAGTTTTTTGCGATTGTTCTTGTTTTGATTCCCTTGCTTTTTTTCTTTGGTGGATTTAATTCACAGGCACTAAGTCTTTTGGGAATGTCCCTTATGCTTTCAATTGTGATTTTGTCAACCATTGCAAATTATGCTGTTTTTATTGCAATTAAAAAAGAACCACTAACCAGTCTTGAACCAGCAATGATGGTCGAACCACTGCTTATAGTTATAGTCGCAATAATTTTAAGTTTCTTTTTTCCAAATGATTTTGAGAGAAATCTCCATGTTGTTATTCCTGCGCTGATTGCAAGTGCAGCACTTATCTTCTCACATGTAAGAAGACGTCACATTATCATAAACAAGTATCTAATATTGGTTCTTATCGCAAGTTTCCTCTTCGCTGCAGAGGTTACATTATCCAGATTAATACTTGACCTCTATAGTCCTGTTTCCTTCTATTTTGTAAGATGTCTTCTTATAGGACTTGCAAGTTTAATTATATTCAAACCAAAATTAGGAAAACTAAACAAGAAACTTAATCTTGAACTTATTGGCCTAGCTGCAATATTTGTGGTATACCGAATTTTAATGTACTATGGATTCCTTCACTTGGGAGTCATTTTCACAACGCTCGTAATTATGGTTGGGCCAATATTTGTTTATGCTCTTGCATGGAAATTCCTTCACGAAAAACTTGATTGGAAAAATATAACTTCAGCAATAGTAATACTTGCTTGTGTGGGGTATGTTTTATTATTTTAAACCCTCATACCTTTATTTCTACAAGCATTAAGAATCCTTTCAGAAGACTGATTTATTCCCATAGTTCTTAGCAATTTTGGAAATTCAGATTGAAGAATATATCTAGTTACTCTTGAGGATTTACAAAATTATTAATAATTCTTCTCAAATCCATAAAGCATTTTGCACCTTCAAAACTTCCAAAACCACTTCTGATATTCTTTATTCTATCTTTCAATTTTCCATTATACCTTTCAATTGGATTATTGTTGTGCTCTAAATTATATTTCTTGCAGGCAATTGGAACCCCAAAAGTTAATCTGCAAGTTCTATAAAATAATTTTGTAAATGCAGATTTGTAATTTGCAAACTTATTACAAACAAAATTAATTCTATTATCCTCATTTCCTTTGCAATACTTTTTAATGTAATATTCTCTTAATATTTGGTCGTAGCAGTTTGTTTTTATCTGAGATAAAAACTCAACACATTTGTTTTTTGTTCGTTTATCGACGAATAAATGTGCTAAAACAAATTTTGTTTTGCTGTCAATTGCATTCAAATCATAGCAATCTTTCTTCTTAACTTTAACATATTTTTCATCAAAGTGTATATCTCCTATTATTTTGGGCTCGACAATTTCATTTATCTTATTTTAAAAAAACAGAATATTTCCTGCACCAGTAACCAACTGCTTGCCTTGTAACCTTAACTCCTTTATGCTGGTAAAGATGATATTGCACTTGAAATAAAGATAAACCGTCATTATGCAAATGAATTGCCTTTGCAATAATTTTTTTATTATGCCTCATTCGTTTAAATCCGTCATCTTCAACAAACCAATTATTGCATTTTTTACAGCGATATTTTTGTTTTTTAGAATTTTTGTTTTTTCTAAACCCTCTTTTTTCTATTTCTTTTGATTTGCATTTTGAACAAAATTCAATCATCTTCTTGACTTCCTTTCAAAATACAAATGGGTTTTAGTATATAAATGTGACGTTTATTTTACAGTATCCTAATTGTTCAATTCCAAATATTTCACAGCTTTTTCGATCTGAGATTCAGGAAAATAAAGTCCCATTGCAGCGAAGTTATCCCCAAGCCATTCTCTTTTAACCCAAAGACTTTTATCTATTTTATATTTTGGGCCTAAAAGTCCTTCTGTAGTTTCAAAAAGATATGTTTCCACAATAACTGCCCTTATATCTTTTCTGTTAAAAATAGGTCTTCCTCCTTTGCAAGTCACTTCAAGATTTTTTAATATTTTCAAAACCTGCCTTAAATCATAAAAAGAATTTCCGTATTTCCTGTTTATTCTTTCTTCAACGCTTCTTCCCATTTCACATACCGTTCATGTCGTCATAGGGGTTTTGCATATGACTCCTCTTTGATTTGCTTCCAGAACTAGCAATAACATCGTCAATTCTCAAGATCATATTCGCAACTTCGCTCGCAGAGTTAATGGCCTGAGTTTTTATTTTTAGGGGTTCAATGATTCTCGCTTCTAAAACATTTTCTACTCTATTTGTGAATAAATTTAATCCTGCATTCCTCTCACCGCTGTCATGTTTTGATTTTAATTCTGTTAAAACGTCAATTGGATCTAGTCCAGCGTTCTCCGCCAAAGTCGCAGGAATAAATTCAAGTGCACAAGCAAATTCTTCAACAGCTAATTGTTCTCTTCCAGAAAGCCCCTGTGCAAATTCTCGTAACGTCTTTGAAAGTTCTATCTCTATCGCCCCTCCCCCAGGAACAACAAGTCCTGATTTAAGTGAGCAAATCACATCCCCCATTCCGTCTTTTATTGCTCGCTCAATCTCATCAATAACATGGCTTGTACCGCCGTGAATAAGAATGGTAAGTGCTTTTGGATTCTGACATCCTTTGATATGTGTAAAAGTTTCATCGCTGTGTCTTATCTCAATAACAGTTTCTGCATTACCTAACTCAAATGGTGTAAGTTCGTTAAGATTGCTGACAATTTTTCCGCCAGTTGCTTTTGAAATTTTTTCAATATCTGATTTTGCAACTCTTCGTACAGCGTAAATTCCTGCCTTTGCAAGGAGATATTGTGCAAAATCGTCAATTCCTTTCTGGCAGAAAACAACGTTGGCTCCGCTCATTTTAACTTTGTCAATCATTTGTTTGATTGCTCTTTCCTCTTGGTCCAAAAATCCCTGAAGCTGGTCAGGTGATGAAATAGAAATCTTTGTGTCAATTTCTGGATTTTTTAGCTCAAGTGGGAAATCCACCAACGCAATTTTGGCACTGTTAATCTTAGATGGCATTTCCTTTGAAACCCTCTCCTTATCAATTATTATTCCTGAAATTAATTCTGTGTCTTTTATCCCGTCACCTTTTGATTTCTCAATTTTTATATCACTGATATCTATTTCACCCTCTCCATAAATTTGCTTAACTGCCTTGACAATTATGTCGGAGAACTTTTCTTTATTATCTTCAGCACCTTTACCAGTCATTGCAGTCATCGCAATCTGTTTTAGGATATCCTCATCTTCAGGAGTTATTTTCAGGCAAATGTCTTTTAGAATTTCCTGACATTTTTCACCAGCAATTCTGTACCCTTTTGTAATAATTGTTGGATGAATTTTTTTATCAAGAAGTTTTTCAGCGTTCTCAAGAAGTTTTCCCGCAATCATAACTGCAGTTGTTGTTCCGTCACCAACCTCACTCTCTTGGGTTTTTGCAATCTCAACCATCATCTTTGCAGCAGGATGCTCGATTTGCATCTCATCAAGAATTGTAACCCCATCATTTGTAACAATAATTTCCCCAGTAGGCGAAACAAGCATCTTGTCCATTCCTTTAGGTCCAAGTGTTGTCTTTATAATCTCTGCAACCATTCTTGCTGCCAGAATATTATTTCTCTGTGCATCTTTTCCAAGAATTCTTTGCACGTCTTCAGGCAACAAAGTCATTGGTTTATCTGTCATATAATTCCCTCTTTATTTTCATATTTAAATATTATTGTAATAAAGAGGATAATCAAAGAATATCTATAAATTTATAAGTAGTAAAAACTAAATTCGCACATGGTGAAATCTTTGATTTTACAAATTGAGATGAAAACTAGTTTTCGTCAAGATTGTAAATCTTGGGTTGCTGGATGCATAAAAATTCAAAGAGGTTTCTTCCAGAATCCATCGGAGGCAAAGAAAAGATTCTGTTGGGTTGCTGGATGCATAGAAACCCGCTGGAGGTTTCTATAATGGATGAAGTGAGGGTTTCAGATGTAATGACCCGTGACCCTATTGTCACAAAACCAGATACAACACTCCTTGAGTGTGCCAAAAAAATGGTGCGTAAACGCGTGGGAAGCATACTTCTTGTAGAAAATAAAAAACTTGTTGGATTTATCTCTCAAAGGGACATTCTTTGGGCCCTAGTAAAAAAATCAAAAGAAGACCTTTCTAAAATAAAAGCGATAGACATCTCTGTTAAAAAAATAGGAACAATAAAACCTGAGGCCACAATAAAAGAAGCTATGGACAAAATGAAAAAGCTCAAATTTGAAAGGCTTCCAGTGATTTTTGAAGGAAAACTTGTCGGAATGCTCACTGCAAAAGATATTCTTAACTTTAACCCTGAAGTTTACCCAGAACTAGAGGAATTTGCGAAAATAAGGGAAGAAACTGAAAAGTTAAAAAGAGTAGAAAAGGCAAAACAAGTAAGAGAAGGCGTGTGCGAAGAGTGCGGGAACTATGACATTCTATTCATGGTTAACGGAACACTACTTTGTGAGTCCTGCAAAGACAACATTTAAATATCTTTTTTCTCTGTTTATTAAGAATAAAGCGGTGAATAAAAGATGAGCGAGAAAGAAACAATTTTCAATAGCAAGATAAAAATAAAAGGAATCTTCAACATGAGAGATTTCTACTTATTCTGTTATGAGTGGCTTACTGAAGAGACAAGACTGGACCTTGCAGAGGAAAAATATGAAGAAGAAATAAAAGGGGATATAAAAGAAATAACTATAGAATGGGTTGGAACAAGAAAAATAACTGATTATTTTAAATATGAGATTAAAGCAAAATATGAAATAAATGCCCTGAAAGAAGTAGAGATAATCAGGGATGGAAATAAGGTAAAAACAAATACAGGAAGTGTGAAAATATCTCTCAAAGGAACTCTGATAAGAGACTATGACGGAAAGTTTGAGACATCTGGTTTCCAGAAATTCATGCGTAGCATTTATGAAAAATGGGTAATCCCTGCAAGAATTGAAGAATATGAGGAAAAGCTTATCGGAGAGTGTGACGAATTTTTAAACCAGGTCAAAGCATGGATGGATTTAGAGGGAAGAAAATAACCACCACAAACCTTATATAGAAATTCTTTATTAAAATCCTATGAAAAAAGTAATTTTTTTGCTGCTTGCATTTATTTTAGTTTTTCATACTATCTCTGCAATTGACGTGGTCGTCAAAAAAATAAGCTCAGATGAGATAATGGTTGCAGGCGTTGACAAACCAGCTGTTTTTGACCTGCAGGTTACAAATAATGCTCCTGATGATTCCTTCCAGTTTTACAATCTTTTAGGATTTTCAATGACTCCCATAGGAACAGTTCCAATATCCTTCGGCCAGACAAAAGATATCCGCCTTGAGGTAAAGCCAATCGGTGATTTTGAATTTCTTGGTCCTTACACATTTACATATTATATAAGAGCAAGCGACGGAAGTGAAACAAAACAGAGTCTGAGTTTTAGAAGAGTAACTCTTGATGATATTTTTGAAGTAGGAGCGCAGTCATTTGATCCAGAATCAAGTTCAATAGAATTATATGTAAAAAACAAAGAGAACTTCAACTTTGGAAAAGTTGATGTAAAATTTAAGTCAGCATTTTTTGATTTTGAAAAATCATTTAGTATAGGTCCTAATGACAAAGTCACAACATCTGTTGAATTAAACAAAGAAGACTTCAAGCAGTTGATTGCAGGGTTCTATACTTTTGATGCAGATATCAACGCCGGTGAAGCATCAACCCATATTGAGGGCAATCTCGAGTTTTCTCAAAAAAACATCCTTACAGCACAGGAAAAAAATTATGGTGTTCTTATTACAACCAAAATAATCAAAAAAACAAATGACGGAAATGTCGTTGAAGTTACAGATACGCAGGTAAAGAAAAATATTATCTCAAGGCTTTTTACAACCTTCAGTCCAGAACCAGACAATGTCCAAAGAGAAGGAGCAACGATTTATTATTCCTGGAGCACACAATTAAATCCAGGAGAAAACTTTGAAGTTTCAGTAAAAACAAATTATCTTTACCCAGTCATAATAATTCTTCTGGTAATAGTTATAGTTATTCTTGCAAAATTATATTCGAGCACTAATTTATCTTTGAACAAAAAAGTTTCATTTGTTAAAACAAAGGGTGGAGAATTTGCTTTGAAAGTTTCTATCTATGTTCATGCAAAGAAATATCTTGAGAATGTAAGTGTTATTGACAGATTACCCCCTTTGGTAAAACTTTACGAGAAGTTCGGCGCAGAGCACCCAAGAAAAGTTGATGAAAAATTAAAAAGGCTTGAATGGGGATTTGAAAAATTAGAAGCAGGAGAAGTAAGACTTATTTCATATATAATTTATTCTAAAGTTGGAGTTCTAGGAAAATTCGCACTTCCATCTGCGACAGGACTTTATGAGAAAGACGGAAAAGTCCACGAAACAATTTCCAACAGGGCTTTTTTAGTTTCAGAACAAAGAACAAAAGATTTAGTTGATTGAAAAGATTTATATACCTCTATTTGTGAATTTTAATATGGATAATCAGTTTAGGAAACAACAAAGTATTAATATTTCTAGGCTGGTCTCTATTTTTAATCTTCTTAACCAAGACTAAAATCTCCTCAACTGAGGGGAGAACTATGTCATTTTGATGAATTTATCAAGAATTATTCTTCTTCTCTCAATGGAAGTCCTAATTTTTTTGCAAGACCTAAAATGCTTTCAGGCTTTTCACTGATAATACTCAATTTATACTTTGGACCAGACACTTCATGATCAAAACTTCTTTTTGCTTCATAAAGAACAAAATTTTCTCCAACTAAATAAGGAGATATCTCATAAAAAGTCCTGCCGAAATAAAATCCTTCTCCGATAGTGCTTGCGTTTAGGGGAATTCCTATCTTGTGGATTTTTGTTCCAAGCTCTTCCATCAATTGTTTACTAGTTACTCTAATACTCCCCGTAGAATCTTCTCCAAAATGCCATCGCTCAATGTAACCCATAGTAGGAATATCATCTGCAGTTTTTTCAATGTCTGTATCTACTATCTGCCTTGGGTTCATAAAAATCCCACTTCTATTTGGTTTTTAAGGTTTTTGGGCTAAATGATTAAAGAAGAAATAATAATTAATAAAATCTTGAATTAAGATTAATTAACAAGATAGTTCCTCCCCACTTTATTTATTATAATCTTATTTCTTCCCTGAAAAAATATCAAGAACATCTTGTGCAGAGCCTTCACCTATAAGCCCTTCGAAGAATCTTAATTTGTCAAACTGATGAAGCAGGACAAGAACGAAAACTGCGCACGTGCTGAATGCTCCTTTAAGGATGGATTCAAGTAGATTTGCCTGTGAAGGTATTATTGAAACTGTCGCGAGTAAAAGTATTCCCAGAAAATAAATAAGGATATATTGAAATAAAGGAATTCTCTCATTATGGAGAGAAATCATGTTTTTTCTTATTAGTTGCAAATTTTGAAGGGATTCCATTATTCTTTGCATTGCGATGCTTGTAAGAGATGGCAAAATTTTTGTGTTACCGCATTCGTCAATCAACTTATGCAAGAATAAAATGGTGCTTGATTTGTGTGTGAAATGATAGTCCCATGATTTCTTTTTGAGAATTAATTTATAGTGGTTTTCAATGATTTCTTTTGCCTTTGCCTGCATTGCCGCAGAAATGTGCCCGAAGTTTCTATATACTGCGGTTATTTCCCCGTCAAACTCAGTAATTCTATCCCTTATTGAACTGTATCTCTGGCCCTGCCTGGATATGAAAAAACCAGCAAATATTGCAAACAAAAAAGTTGATATAGTAAGGAAAATATTCGACGATGCAACAAACTTAAACGGAGCCAAAAAATATACTATCGAGAAAAAAACAAGCAGCAAGACAAGATATATTTTTAGTGAGAGTTTCATTCTTTACACCCCAAGATATGACAATTTCTGTATTTAAAAATCTATACAAATGCTTAAATAAAATCAAGACACAAATAAAGCATGGAAAACCAAGAAAATTCATTCAATCAAAAAATACAAAAGCATTCCTACAAATTCGGCCTCCTCGAATGGACAAAAGCAATTTTGGGAATTTTTGTTATTGTTGTTTTGCCTTTTATCATGGCTTATTTTAAACTAAGATGAGGTTTGGACTTGGGGAGATTCTCTTTATAAACTTTTTTAGTAAAAAAATCCCTTCGCCCAGATTTGAACTGGGGATCTCCCGGGCACTGCTTCTTTTCGTTGCCGTACCTTGCTTCTCAGGTTTCATAGTTGTCGGTTATATTTTACCGAATCTCCACCCTAGTAAAAAACTACAGCCAGGCGCTTTAACCACTAAGCTACGAAGGGTTTCCCAACTGCTTAGGGGTTTCCAAGACTCTCCAAGGAGAGCGGACCTAATCTCTAAGCTACGAAGGGTTAAGATAAAGAGAAATAAGACATTTTTAAAGTTAATCTTATCACTTCAATACATAAATTCTTTTAAAGCAACAAACTTGAGACTAGCATGGGAAAAGGACTTCCTTATGGTTTACTAACATTAGGGGTTATTGGAACAATTACTTCTATATCTCTTATAAAAACTGCTCCTGCGAGAGTATCAATACCTTCACCTTCAAGACCTGCAATTGTAGAGAAAGTCTCTGGACTTGAAGCAAGAGCAGACCAATTCAAAACTGCAAGTGATACAACGTCTTCTGATTCTTTAAGACTTGCTTACAGGATAAAATCAGATAGTCTATCTTATGTGGCAGATAGTATAAAGTTAAGCACAGAATATACAGACGATGCAAATAATTACATAAGAGATTCTACAACAGCCAAAAACGAGCGTAAAGAACAAAATGATTCAGAGTCAGCAAGAACTTCTGGTGCTGCAATTGCTTGGTTGGTAGGAGCACTTTCAACAATCGGGAGTGGCATTGCAGCATGGTACAACGCGGCAAAACACTAATCCACGAAAAACTTTATAATCCCTTTTTCCCTCTATATTCCTATGAAAAATAAGGTGATTCCCTTTGCATTAATCTTTTTAATGTTACTGCTTCCAATATCTTCTGCAGCAAGCGTGTCGGATTTGAAAACCGCAGTTGCCCAGGCAGCAGATTTGACACAGAAATATAACAGTGGAAGCCTTTCTTATGCAGATTACACTGTTAAACTTGGTGCAGTTCAAAATAGTGCAAATGCAGTTCTTAAATCAAAATCTGCTGATGAATCCCAAATAAAAACAGCTCTTGGTGATTCAAGCAGTAAAACAAATTGGGTTCCTGTAGCATCGGCAAATGAGCAGGTTAGGTTAGACCAATCAGTTGGCCAGTGGGACAAAATAGTTTTTGACAGCGACACAGTTCAGTTAAAAAGCCAGGTAAATCCAGTTACATCTGGAAATAATAAAGTTGATTATGAAATAAATTTCCAGCCAGAATTTAAAGCAAAAAGTCCTCTCAATGATATAAGAGGAGCAATCTCTGACGTGCAAAAACTGGCAAAAACATACAAGCTCGACCCAACAAATAAAGAGGCATTAAATAATCTAGCACAGACTTCTGTTGTCGTTGAAAATCTTTACCAAAGTTATGCAGCAGAATCCCCAGATACCTGCACCAAACAAATGGAGGACATATTTGGTCCGCAAAATCTTGTCAGCAATAAAAAAATAACAACTGACAAATACAATTTATTCAATGCAAATAATATTGAGGTCAAGGCTTCTATAGATAGTTGCGGTGACTGCACAGGATGGAATTTTATGACTCTTCAGTTCTCAATAACCGACGAGGGAAATCCTTTAAGGTTGATTGAATCAAATAAAATTTCAAGAGATAGATTTGAAAGTCTTGAAACAAACGGATTTAAACAGGCACTAATAGAAGCAAATAGTGTATTGCAGGATGTTCTTGATGCAAGAAACTATCAGTCTGCATATGATTTAATGAAGACAATGGAAGTAATAAATCAAGTATGGGATTCAAAGGCAAACACCGGTGTGAGCGAAGCGCAAAGAGAAGAAAACTTTGATGACAGAAAAACATTTTTTAATAGTCTATTTGAGGGATATTCAAAATCAACATTATATTCAGAGCAATCAATCTATGAGGAAATATTGTACAGAGATCTTGCTGATGGTTCAGAGGAAATGTGCACTAATCAGATTGATGACAACAGCAATGGCGATATAGACTGTCAGGATAATCTTTGCACGGGACAGATTTGTGGAGAAATAATAATTCCATCTACTGATGAAAATAATCTCACGACGAACACAACAAAAACCCTTTATTGCATATCCGGAATCTGCCAGCCAAAAGAAGAAAAGTCACAAGAACCAGTATCTGTCTGCGGAAATTTTAAATGTGAGCAAGGGGAAACAACCACTTCCTGTTCTTCTGACTGTATTGCCTGTCCTGTTTATGATTCCCAGATTGATTGCACAGGAACAATTGTACAGGGAAGTAAAGATGAAAACACAGGATGTTATCTTCCTCCTGTCTGTGTTCCAAAGTCATCAAACACCTGCACAACTTCTGATGATTGCTCTCAAAAATTATGTGCAACAAGCCAGTGTATAAATGGAATCTGCAGAGTTACAGATATTCAGGAGTGCAGGCAAAGCAAATGCCAGGAAGCAGAAAAGCAAACCCAAATTTGCATCAACGCAGAATCAATAATCACAAGCATATGTACTGATGGTGAATGGAAATCAACAGGTGCAACCTGCAATGTTGCTGTGACAAAACCAGAAGTGATTACCCAACCAGCAAAAGATAATGTCTGCAATGTTGCAAAGGATTGTGCTCAGGGTTATGCATGCAATCTTGGTCAGTGCATTCCAAGTGTAACTTCAAAAACAAAAACATCCCCTATAACAACAGGTTCATCTTCAAAAAAATCATCAAATTCATTCTCAGGAATAACATTTACAGGAGATGTTGTCTCTATAACCGGAGATGGAATAGGCGAAATAACTGCATCAGGAATTTCTGGAGTTGTTCCAAACACAGAGGGCGAAGTTTATGGAGAAGTTGATACTAATAATATTCCAAAACGTTCATACGAAGGTTCAACAGGTTCATCTCCCTTAACAGGAATAGTTAATCCTACTGAAAGTGAAGCAGAAAATTTTGCACAGTTAGAGCAGATTTCACAAACTTCTGCGGTTCAGAACTTTAGGCCAATAAACGAAAATGAAAAAGCACTATTTAGGGTGGACGGAATCTGTACGAAAAATAACGGTGTCGAAAAAGCAGATATCTCATTTAACGGAGCAGGTGAAGATTTTGCAACAGCAATGGCACTTAAATCCGTGTATAAAGAAGATGGAGACCCAGCCCTCTCTGATTGGGAATTAAAGAATCTTCTTGAGCGTAGACAGGAATTTATTGATAGTTTTAATGAAGACTTCGCAAGAAATCTTTTTGAAAATGAACTTGCAAACAATGCAAATAATTGGGAGGACCTTCAAAAATCAGTTCTTGCTCTTCATCAGACAAACATTGATAACTGGGCACAGATTGGAATTCTTATGGATAAACTGGGAATAAAAAGACTATCTGAATATCCTCTTGTAAATTTTGAGTATCAATCTAACCTAGGGAAACTGAAATACGCTGAATCTATACAGAGTGTCAGACTTTCAGGGAGCACATCAAAAGTAGATATTGTTGCACCAAAAATAGAGATGGAAGTAACGCCTCCGGTTGATTTCGTGAAATCAGAATTAAAAGTTGCAAGCCAGAACAATCTCTTTCCCGGTTCGCAAGTAAGTTCAGCTTCAAGGGAATTAGGGGAAGGATTAACTCCTTCAGAGAAGAACCTAATAAAAAATAATCCAAAGATAATGCAGGAAATAAAAGATTTGACAGAGAA
>Ga0210057_1007322_pt1 | contig 13430 bp, 15 predicted proteins | sample CryGeyCG2114_010_2_FD_183968 | JGI IMG/M metagenome (GOLD analysis project Ga0210057, IMG submission 183968) | Groundwater microbial communities from aquifer - Crystal Geyser CG10_big_fil_rev_8/21/14_0.10 (SPAdes) (version 2) | ecosystem: Environmental > Aquatic > Deep subsurface > Groundwater ... | reverse complement strand
TTACGGATCGTAATGGAAAATCGCCGTTAGAACTAGCTCAAGTGTTCCTTCCTAAATATCATAATTGGATAACCTTGGTAAGGAGAAAAGTGGGTGTTAGCCCGTGAATCTCCTACCAGTGCCATAAAATCAATTTATAATCAGTGAAATCAATGTTAATTATTCACCACTTGGCGCTGACGGCGTTGGCGTGTTTAATTGTTGTTCCAATAATTCCTGGGCCATAGCCATTAGAGTCTTATCATCAATGCTTGCCAGCGTCTGTTCATCCACTTGACTCGTAGCCGCGAGCATTTGCCGCAATTGTGCCGGATCATTTACAATACCCAAAACCTGCATGGTACTTGAAGCATCTGCGTTTGCTCCGGCAAATTGGGATTGGACAAGAATATCTGCCGCTGTCATACCACCTTCTTGTGCCAAAGGAGAAATAAGTGATGATTCTGTGTCAGTTGCAGGCACAAAATTTCCTACATCGCATTCAGAACTTTCCACACAAAGCGGATCAGTTCCTTTATCAATCTCTGTCTTGTCGTCAATACCATCTGAATCAGTATCTGGCAAATATGGGCTTGTTTCATAAAAAGACAGTTCTTCATAATCAGTGAGACCATCTTGGTCCGTATCAATTTGCTGCAAGCGTAAAGTTTCATTAAATAATAAACTAGCCGATGGATCGAAGTTATCTGATAAATGTACTACAAATGGTCCATAAATAGTGTTACGCAACTGTAATACTCCCAAACTAATTGTCAAAATAGCAAAAAGAAGCAATAAGACAAAACCTGTCTTCTGCCCTCGTGAAAGACTTTTATTATATTGATTCTGTTCCATTGGTATTCGAATCAATTAGTGCCATTATTATACCAAAAAATTAAAAAATAGACAATAAAATCTACTGGACAGTGGATAAATTATTTTGGTAATTTAAACTAAAAAACTGAGATACTTAAAAACTAAGTTACAAGCTTCACAACATCAAACCAATTTTCCACCGACAACTCCTGCGCCCGAACCTTTTCACTGCCGACAACTTCAACTAAAATCTCTTTGATTTTATCCTTATCTATTTTTAATCCTTCACTCAAATTATGCCATAGTTGCTTACGTTTATTTGCAAATCCAGTCTTGGCTACTTTAAAAAATTCTTTGTCAGAAAAAGTGCTTAAGTGCTGTCGTGCTCTGGTGCTAATGTGAACCACGGTCGAATCAACTTTTGGTTGTGGCCAAAAACTCCCTTTCGGCACCTTGCACACAATTTTAGGTTTCCCATAATATTGTACTGAAACTGATAATAAACTCATGTCGCCCGGTTTGGCAACGATCCTGTCTGCGACTTCTTTCTGCACCATGACTGTTATAGACTCTGGTTTATTTTCAGATTCAAGTAAAGTGCGAAGAACGTGGGATGTAATTTGATAAGGTAAATTGGCAATAACTTTATATGGAGATCGGAAGATCGGAAGATCGGAAGATCGGTTCTTTAATTTATGCAATACATTACCCCACAAAATTTCTATTTTGCCAATTTTTTGATCTCTTGGTCCCTTAATCTCTTGATCCTCCAACAGGCGCTCCCAATAAGGTTTTAACTTCTGTTCAATTTCAAATGTGATAACTTTTTCAACACGTCCGGCTAAGGCAAGCGTCAGCACTCCAAAACCTGGACCAATCTCAACCACAGTGTCTGTCTTTTTCAAATCCGCCGCCTTTAACATCTTTTTTATTGGCGCGTCAGAAATCAAAAAATTCTGACCATACTTTTTGGAAGGAATAAGGTTGCATTGCTCACAGAGTTCTTTGAGATGCGAGGGTTTTGTTAGATTATGCATACACTAAGGGGTGTTGGATTATGGGTTTGGATGCGGGAATTTCGACAAACACTACCTTGCTTCCAAACCCAACACCCAAAACCCTTTAATTTTCTAGCAACAAACCAGCGCTACTATACCTATTCGCCGCATTCCACAAAAGCCACCCGCCGTCGCTATATTTCTCCACCATATCAATCTGAGCGCGAATCATACTACCATCGTAGACTGCCCCCATATTGAAGGCCTGGAGCCATGGACGTACTTGAGCTTTGGTACTAGATGTAAAATATGGCATACCTTTCCTCATTCCATTGTCTATTACAATAGCTGGATTGGTGGCTGGATTTTCGAGTCCCAAATGACCGCTTGGATAATGAGACGGATACATCATGGGAGAAATATAATTTACCTCGTCAACTGCGTCTTCCAGTCGCTGGCCAATGTTCATACCATCATGACGCTCCATGACAAACCCAAACAAATCTAGAGAAATCCAAGCCGGCTGGTCAGATAATTGCTCATTTAAGTATGCGTAAAAATCATGCATGATTTCATATTTTGCCTTGTCCCCATTTGTATATACTACCAAACTCATATTTCCATCACTCGGAAAACGAACGTAGTCAAAATTTATTTCATCAAAACCTAGCGCAATCGCTTCTTTAGCAATCTCTACATTGTAATTCCAGACATCTTGCAACGTTGGATCAACCCAAGCAAGACCTTTGTGATCACGCCACAATCCGCCAACTTTGCTCTTTATAGCCCACTCATGTTTTCTCTCTGCTAATACCGGATCTTGAAAAACAGTTTGCCTGGCAATAACGTAAATGTCATTCTCGTGCAATTTTTTGATAAGTTCTCGCACATCAGAAATACGGATGCTCTCAAGTCCAAGTTCGCCAACTAACTCGACATTACTATCATACAAAACATACCCACTATAATCTTTTATATCAATGACTACTGCGTTTAATTCTGTAGCTTCAATCAAGTTAATAATGCTGTCAATTTTTTGAGGACTACCCGCTGAATAAGCTGTCAAATACAACCCCTTGACTTCTTGCTTTTTTGGTTTTTCTCTGCGCAAAACCAACTGAACTTTCGGCTCCTGCTGCGGAATACTTATATTTAACCCGGCCAAAACATTATTGTCTTGTACAAATCTAATTTCAGACCATTGCCAAGAAATGCCTAGGATGAAAAGCAGTGATAGGCCAATAAACAAAATAAAATATAAATGGGGATGTTTTTGGTTCATAAAGATCAACAGAAATGAAGATAAAACAATGTACTGACAACACTAATAACTTTGATATTCAAAAATCCCTGTACCCAAAACATCCTTGAAAAATTCTTCTTCAATTGTTCTTTTCTTGTTTTTGTCATAACTCCACAAAACTAAACCCGGAATTTTAACCCGGGCATCAAAAAAACTTGAATCAACTAAACGCTTATTTTAACAAGAGCTTCCCTTATTTCCTCATCACCTACTTCACAACCTTTCATATAAATAATTTCTTCTGAATAATCAATATCATCAAAATAAGAAAGCTGTGATTTAAATATTTTTTCATTAAATTCAGAACCAAAAATAGTCAATGCTTTCTTAACAATCTCTTCCATAGAATGATAATCTCTTGTTATAAAAAACAAATCAACATAATCTTTCCATTTTGCCCGGCGTCCAAGGGTATAAGCCTTCATGGCAGCTAGAGTAATTAAATCAGGCATTAAAACGACCTTCTCAAAATCAACAGTAAAATCAATTTCAAAAGGGTAATATAAAAAAGTGCATTTGACATTATCAACTATAACAGTATATTCATCTTTTACATCTTTAAAAACATGCTTGATTTCATAATCATGAGAAATTTTGTTTCTAATGTCAAAATTGTCAAATTCGCTATTGCTAAACAGGTCAAAATCAATTGATCTTCTATGTCCCATATGAAGCGCCATGGCTGTACCTCCAACTAAACCAAAATTTTCTTTAAATAGTTTTAACAATGAAAACAGGCTGATTTGTTGTTCATCAAGCGCTTCTTTATGCATATTTATTAAAAAATAAAGTAAAATAATTTTTTATTCTTTTATCATAATTGTTCCTTTTCTGTTCTATCTGCTTACGAAAAATTTTGGCAGCTTTATTTATTCCAAAAATTTTTATCATTTCTTTTACATCATTCATATCTCCATAATTAAGTACAGCCTCAACAATCAAACCGTCAGAAACTTTGTCCAAATTGTGAACTCCCCACAAAAGATAGGGTCTTTTTTTAATAAATTCTTGTTTGGTCATAAATAATATATCAACTCACGAATATACGTCAGTATAGCATAATTTTACCAAAAAATCAACTATTTACTACCACTTCTCCCTGTCTTAACACCTCTAAATCTCCATTGGAAATACGCACCACGGTCGATGGACTCTTGTGGGGCAACTCTCCTGCGTCAATAATAATATCGGGCTGTATTCCTGCATTTCTAAACATTTGTAAAACTGCTCCAATATCATAAGGGCTCTCCTCTGCCGCAATGTTAGCAGATGTGGAAACAAGCGGTCGGCCTAATTCACGTGATAATATTGATGCTAACGGGTGATCAGTGATGCGAAATGCTAAAGTTCCATCTTCTCCCACTACCCCGCCTGGCAATTTCATTTCTCCATTCACGGAGACAACTACAGTCAAGGCTCCGGGCCAATATTTTTCTGCCAATTGCTGCAATGTCTCACTCCACCTGACATAATCCATCATCATGGCAGGTTCCGAGGCTACTACGAGTACCGGCTTGTTTTTCTGTCGCTGTTTTATATCAAAAATTTTATTAACAGCCTCTTCATTTGTAGCATCACACCCAAGGCCGTAGCAAGTCTCTGTGGGATAAACAATTGTTTTGCCTTGTTTTAAAGCAAATACGATATCTGGTATAATTAAATCAGATTCTTTTATAATTTTCATATTTTAGCAATTAGTAAATGATAATTAGTAACTAGTAATTGACAGATGTATAATCAAATAGTTACCAATTACTAATTTCCAATTACTAGTTCTATTGTAGCTAAAATAAGCCAAATTTGCAAGAAAATAGGCTTGTTTATATACAAGACTTGATTTTTCTTTAAAACTACGCTATAATATGCCCGTTCGGAACAATTTAAAATTTATAATTCAAAATTTAAAATTCTAGAATATATGGGACTCCCAGCAAAAAAGAGAACATCTCGATCACGCGACGAGCGAAGATCACATCATGCTCTCAAAAAGACTACTTCAAAAAAATGTGAAAAATGCGAGGCGCCAACATTGCCTCACCATGCTTGTGCCAAGTGTGGAACATATAGAGGAAAAAACGCTATGAATGTTGAAAAGCGTATTATACGTCGCGCACGAAGGACTAAAAAAATCTCTTAAAAATTCACCTAGCTCACCTAATTTCTAATTCACCTAATAAAAATTAAAAGGTCAAATTAGAAATTGAGTTATTTGAAATTTTATTAGGTGAATTAGGTCAATTATAATTTAGGTGAATTTTAAAAAATATGTCTAAACGCCACCTCGCCCGATCAATTGTTATGCAAACCCTTTATCAATGGGACTTTCGTGGCAATCCGACCTCCACTATTCCTGCTATTATAGATCAAAACATGGAAGAATTTGGAGTGGGTCTTGAGGATACAAAGGACTTTATCAAAAAGACGGTAGATGGCGTTATAGAAAATCAAAAAGAAATAGATGGGGATATGGTGGAATATGCACCACACTGGCCCTTAGAGCAGATGACACTGATAGATAGAAATATCTTGCGTCTCGGTATTTACGAATTGAAATTCAATAACGAAGAAATACCTCCAAAAGTTGCTATAAATGAAGCAATAGAACTAGCCAAAACCTATGGTGGTCCAAGTTCTGGAAAATTTGTGAATGGGATACTGGGGGCGATGTATAAAAAGATGGAAAATAAACAAAATAAAGACACGCAAAAATAACAATACATTAATAATTTCTAATTCACCTAATTTCTAATTCACCTAATAAAAGGTCAAAATCAAAATTTTGAATTTGACATTAGAAATTTTATTAGATGAATTAGATCAATTAGATGAGTTAGGTTAATTTTTAACCTGACTTTTATGCCTATAAATGCCTACACTGAAAAAGGATTTTCAAAAATAGAAGAAGAGATAGGAATATCATTTAACAACAAAGATATATTGATACAGTCACTGGTGCATAGATCATATTTAAATGAAAGTAGAGATTTTGAACTAAATAATAACGAACGGTTAGAATTCTTGGGAGACGCGGTTCTTGAATTGGTAGTAACCGAATATTTAATTCAAAATTATCTAAACCCAGAAGGTGAATTGACCAACTGGAGAGCCGCGCTCGTGAATGGTACCATGTGTGCTCAAGTAGCGCGTGAAATTGGGATAGAACCGTATTTGTTCCTAAGCCACGGCGAATCAAAAGATGAAAATACAAAAGCCCGAGACTATATTCTGGCAAACGCTCTTGAAGCACTGATAGGAGCAATATATATTGATCAAGGCTGGGATATGGCAAAACAATTTATTACACGTTGGATTATCACAAAACTACCAGAAGTACTTGAACTCGGATTATGGATGGATTCCAAATCTCGATTTCAAGAAGCAGCCCAGGAGATTGTTGGCCTCACTCCAACATATAGAGTGATGAAAGAAGAAGGTCCAGATCATGCCAAGGAATTCGTGGTTGGAATTTATTTGGACAAAGAAAAAGTGGCTGAAGGTAAAGGAACAAGCAAACAAGAGGCACAGACATCTGCTGCCGAAGAAGGACTTAAAGTAAAGAAATGGAAAGGACCGAAGATTGAGATATTGGAGAGGAAAGCGGGAGATCCTATAGGTTAATTTAGAATTATAAATTTTGAATTTCGAAATTTGAAATTGATAATGCGCGCTGCTAGCTCAATTGGTTAGAGCAGGGGCCTCTTAAGCCCAAGGTTCTGGGTTCGATTCCCAGGCGGCGCACTATGTACTACTATGCATATGTCATAAAAAATGATGGTGGCAAGATATATAGACGTGCTAGCTCAATTGGTAGATCCGTCAGCTGACGAACTCTTAAGCCCAAGGTTCTGGGTTCTCCGTCAGCCGACGGACAGGCGGCGCACTAATCAAATTCCAACATGCCTCTGTGGTGAAATGGATATCACGCTTGGCTTCGGACCAAGTATTCTGGGTTCGAATCCCGGCGGGGGCACAAAGATATTGTAAGTTCGCATGCCCGCCAAAGCTCGAAAAGCGACGGTGGGAGTCCTACTGGGTGTAACAATACTAATTTTAAATTTGAAATTATAAATTTTAAAACAATTTCCAATTACAAAATTTTAAAATTAATTCATTTAATATTGTTTTAAAATTTCAAATTCGAAATTCTCAACAAGGGCTCATAGCTCAGTTGGCTAGAGCGCTGCATTCGCATTGCAGAGGTCGCCGGTTCGACTCCGGCTGAGTCCACAAATCAAAATCCAAAAAACTCCCCTATTGGAGTTTTTTTAATCTTGAATCTTTAGTCTTTAATCTAAAAAATCATTCACTCGCCACCCTCACAACCTCTTCTAGTGTTGTTACGCCGTTAAATACCTTTTCCATTCCGTTTTCCATCATCGTTATCATACCTTCTGCACGGGCGGCTTTTGTTATTTCATCGCTAGAGGCATGTTTTAGTATCAATTCTTTTATCTTATCTGACATCTCAAGTACTTCAAATATGCCGAGTCGACCAGAATAACCAGTACCTCCACAAACTTTACAACCTGCGCCTTTATAGAGACGTGCTTTGCTAATATCTTTATATCCCTGTTTTTGAACAATTTCTTTTACATGTGGCTCATGTTCAAGTATTTTCTTTTCATCATCACTCAAACTGTAAGATGCTCGACAACTTTTGCAAATTTTTCTAACTAGTCTCTGGGCAATAGCGACATTAACTGTTGAGGCTACTAAAAATGGCTCAATACCCATGTCTAGCAAACGAGGAAGTGTGGTTGCGGCGTCATTGGTATGTAAAGTGGATAAAACCAGATGACCTGTAAGAGCGGAATTCACTGCAATCCCTGCTGTCTCTTCATCACGAATTTCACCGACCATTATAATATCGGGATCTTGGCGAACTAAAGAGCGCAGCCCCTTAGCAAAAGTAAGACCGGTTTTTGTATTTACTTGAATTTGAGTAACGCCTTCAAGATCATACTCAACAGGATCTTCGATAGTAGCAATATTTACTTCGCGTCTGTTCAGAATCTTCATGACTGCATATAGTGATGTAGTCTTGCCAGATCCAGTAGGTCCGGTAACTAGGATCATACCGTGAGGATGCTTTATAGCACGCTTCACTTTTTTCATATCATCATTGGACAGCCCTAGGTCATTTAGATCAAAACGACGCGATTTGGAAGAAAGCAAACGCATGACAACATTTTCTCCGTGAGTAACGGGAACGACAGACACACGTACATCCACTGTTTCTTGTTTTGTCTTGAAACGAAGCTTACCATCTTGAGCTGCTCGATGCTCATCAGTCCTCATTTTGGACAAAATTTTAATACGAGTCAATATAAGCTCTGACAACTCACTTGGAACTTCTAATACATCATGCATTACGCCATCTATACGAAAACGCACTAGCACTTTTTTTTCGTATGGTTCAATATGCACATCAGATGCCTTGTTGTCATATCCATAACGTAGTAATAAATCTACCATCTCTACCGTAGTCTCATCTCGGTCTTCACGGCTTATAGTTTTACTCTTCAATTTTTTTAAAGTTTCGGCAAAAACTTCTTTAAGGCCTTCTTCATAATGAAATAAGGCCTGTTCCAAATCTTTTGGAGTAATGTAGTGCAGTAAAACTTTATCTCCCACACGCTTTTCTACTAGATGCTTGGTTTCCAAATCAGCTGGATTGGTCATACCTATTTTTATTCCCTTTTCAGTTCGTGAAAAAGCAATTACTCCTTTTGTACTGGCCACTAATTCTGGTATAAGATTCAAAACTTCCTCATCTATTTTTTCTCTGTTGATATTGAGATATGTGACGCCAAAATACTCGGCCATAGCCTGACCAAATAAATCTTCGGTAATAATGTCTTCAGAAAATAAACAATCAATAAAAAACTTGCCTGGTGCTTGGGCACAGGCTTCGGCTTTTTTGATATCCTCTGCTGATACATAATTCTCTTTGAGAAGTATGTCTTTTATTTTAGCATCCCCCAGCATATATTTAGCCTAATATTTTTTAACATGTTCCACCTTATACTATCTCACAATAATAATCTCACTACTATTTTCACTTTCACAAGCTTGAATAAACACCGCACCGGTCGGCAATACCATCATAGCATAACCAGTACCTTCATCGCCATCTACATTGCCATCATCCCAAGTCACAATACCAACAGGGCTGACTGGAACATCCCCAATATACCCCTCACTAACAAGACCTGCTAAATCCACACAATTCGTACTTCCATCTATATCACAATCAATGCCAATTTCTCCATCATGGTCATCACAACCTGTATCCATAGCACCATCCACTATCATATACCACTCGCTCTCATCCATGGCTGTAATCGCAGGAAGATAAGCTCCTCCGTTGTCTACTTGATCTATTTTTATAGCAGTCATGAGTTCCGAGGCTTCTTGCCAACGGACAGAATCACGAGAGTCCTGAAAACGGGTGAGTGGATCCAAAGCCACAAAAATAACTGAGGCGATAATCGCTATGATCGCAATAACGATCAAAAGCTCAATGAGCGTAAAAGCTCTTTTGTACATTTTACACATAGGCAAAATATTAAAAACATTAACTTACAAAATTATTATCTAGAGATAGAAATGAAGGAAGAATTTTCAGATTCACATGCTTGAACAGTAAGAATACCAGTTGTCGCCCGAGTTAAGGTATAGCCGGTGATACCAGCTGTCCAAGTACCAGCTCCATTGGAACTAATCGGTACTGAACCTATATAACCTTCAGTTACTAAACCGGTCAAATCTACACAAGAGGTGTCATCAACAATTATTGCATCACAGTTGCCGGCGTCATAAGCATCGTCACAACCAGTGGCGGCTGTACCAATCATATAAACGGTATCAGCAGTCATATTACTAACGGCAGTTAGATAACTACCACCATTATCAATTTGGTCAACCTTAATGGCTGATAAAACTGCCGTAGCATCTTGCCAACGGCTAGAATCTCTAGCATCTTGGAAACGAGTTAGAGGATCCAAAGCTACGAAAACCACTGCAGCAATGATTGCTATGATCGCAATGACGATCAAGAGCTCTATGAGCGTGAAAGCTCTATTTTTGCTTTTTCTATGCATATTTTTTTGCACATTAATAAATAAAATTATTGATTGCTGATTGCTGATTGTTGCCGAACTATTAAACCAACCGATAATCAGTGGTACACTACTCTCTTAGATTTCTCGTCTCCGCCTCTGACTCTGTACTAGTAACAGTGCTGGTAACAAACTCATCCAAAAGTATTTCTTCCTCCGGCTCTTCTGGAATAACTACTGGAATCTGTTCGACTTTGGCCTGTATCTCCATTTCTTTTTGTATTCGTTTTTTGTTTTCTGCATATCCCCTATACCAAAAGGACAGCACAACTATAATGGCTCCTATAATTAAGAAAGCAATTAGCAACAAAACTTGTTTACGGTTTTTATTTTTTTCCTGTTCTCCATCTTCTTCCATATCTAAAGTTTCCTCCTCAACCTTCGTCTCAATCTTTTCCTTGTCCTCCTCCTCTTCACCAACTACTTGAGATTCAACTATATCTATTTTCTTTGTCTTAATCTGTTTCTCAATCTTCAATAGCGGAATATCTGGATCTCTAACACCCCATTTTTTACTGCAAGCTCTAAGCCCAAGTCCTATTGCTTCTATATATTCTAAAGGTACTTTTTTATTCATTGATTTGGCACTACCTATTTGTATTGGTAATTCCAAACTATCTCCAAAATACTTATCCAGGCCTTTAAGCTGACTTGAACCACCAATCAAAATAAGCTCTTTGACCTCAAGTCCATTTTGTTTTTTGAAATAATCAAGACTAATCCGAATTTCTTTTATAATTAAGTCTAATCTCTTTTGCAAGGCTTCTACTGCTTTTTTATTTTTTAATTTTAAGCCATTCTTATTTTTTTCTTTTTCAGCTTTCTCAAAATCCAATTTTAATTTTTCAGCCAAAATATTTGTAAAATTATTACCCGCAATATCCATAGTATATTCATATCGCAAACCTTCACTTCCAAAAATACCAATAAAGCTGGTATTAGCTCCTAGGTCTAATACACACACTGGCTCTTTTGGAATAGTATTAAAAAGATCTCGAAAACTAGCCAAAATCTCAACATCCAAAACTTCTATTTCTATTTTTATAGTTTTAAAAAAAGACAGCCACTCCTGTATGACTTCTCTATTTGCCGCCACCGCCAAAATTTCCACTCCGTCTTTGCCACTTTTTAAAACCCTATAAGAATAAATGACATCATCCATTTCAATGGGAATGTTTTGTTTTACTTCTTCAGCAATCAAATTTTCTCTTTCCTTTTTACCGTGAGGTGGTAAGGTAAAATTATGTAAAAAAACTTGGGACTCTGGTAAGCCAAAAATAATTTGCTTATCTGTTATTGACTTTGGCTTGGCTTGTTTAAAAACTTTTTGCAAAGCTTCTTTTAATTTTTCCGCATCCTTTATCCTGCCACGCTCTACAATTCCCGGTTCGAGATACACTCTACCAAAATTCAAAACCATGGCCCTTTTCCCAGACCCACGAATTTGGGCTATTTCTATTGTATGATCAGCAATGTCTAGGCCTACTGACGATTTTGAAATTCCAAGCATAGAAACTTGTTAAAAACCACGATATTGTTTTCTTGATTTATATAGTCTTTCTGTAAAACCCCCGTCTTGTAAAAATTGTTTTTCCAACGCGCGTAATTGTTGGTCAAGCAAATAATTGGTCTGGTGTATCAAACAAATCATTGCATTTCCTGCGGTTTCGGCGTCACTCATATAGGTCTTATAAGTCATATATGACCTATTGGGTCGATAAACCAACTTTCTAATTTCATTAGCACGCTCATCTTCTTTTCCCCACTGCTTGAAACCACCCTGGCGTAAAAAATCTTCATAATCTAACAAAAGTTCTTCTAGACTTGCGCGCGCAACATTCATTAGACGTAGTTCCGTCTTCTTTGAAGTCCCCGATGTCATACTCCCTTCCGCTATATTTTGTTTTCCGCTACGAGCTGCCTGAACCATCTGGTCTTTGGTGCGACTGAAACGGTCAATATACAATTTACAAAATTCTACTGTAAAATCATAAATTATTTCTGAATTCTGATATGACTTTAGTTCTCTATATCCTCCACGCTTTGAAATAATTCTTATGTTTCCCTCCATAGGATTATTTGGTTAATTACCAATTTCTTCCCAACTATTTACTGTGATAATATCACTATTGTCCCCTGACAAAGTCAAATCTACTTCCAAAGACTTGCTATAATTACCAAGTGTAGCAATAACAGAAACGGTACGATCATTGCCCGCACTAACTACACTTATTATACATGACCCACCACCTAAATTCAACGTATCACCCGCGTAAGTATTATCTATTCGCAAATGGCGCAAGGCCTCTTCCATACATCCATCTACTATAGCAAAACTTTCCTCACCTTGTTGAGAGTCATAACCCATCTCAAGCTCACCCAAACCAAGCAATGAGGCACTAAAAGCCATGATAAAAACAGCCGCACCGACGATGATAATGGTGAGAAGAGCGACCATACCCTCTCTAGAATTTCGAATTTTAAATTTCGAATTTAAAAACAATTTAAAATTATTTAATTTAAAAATTGTTTTAAAACTTAAAATTTGAAATTTGAAATTCATAACTACTGTCTTAAACTAACACCTGTTTGTAAACTTTGCGAATAATCAAACTCTATGTCTCCCCCTGGATTATCAAACCCTATCATTATCTCTATTCTTACATTTTCTCGTGTGCTTGAGGCGGTTAGGTTTGTAAAAATCAAATTAGTAATATTTAGTTCATCACTCGTAATCGTAGTCGAAGCACTTGTTCCTTGCTTCATTTCTAATATCCCATCATCTTCGCTCAAACCAATAACAGTCGGGTTAAGTGTGCTTGATGTCATAGATAATGATAACAACCCAGGATCACTACCAAATATTGAGATGCTGGTATTTATGCCATTGGCAGATTGGATATTCTGGGTAATCAAATCCAAAGCTGTCCTAGCATTGGCCTGAACTTCTTGTACTACATAAGTCTTGTTTCTAGAATCAGATATAGTAAGACTAAAATTCACAAAAGTAGCTACTACTCCGCCAATAATAGCAATATATATGAGTGTTTCTATAAGAGTAAATCCAGCACCATTTTTTTTACAAAAAAAGTGGTGCTGGGTGAAGCCTCTCCTGCAATTTCGAATTTTAAATTTCGAATTTAAAAACAATTTAAAATTATTTAATTTAAAAATTGTTTTAAAACTTAAAATTCGAAATTTATAATTCATAAA
>Ga0210057_1007321_pt1 | contig 13430 bp, 11 predicted proteins | sample CryGeyCG2114_010_2_FD_183968 | JGI IMG/M metagenome (GOLD analysis project Ga0210057, IMG submission 183968) | Groundwater microbial communities from aquifer - Crystal Geyser CG10_big_fil_rev_8/21/14_0.10 (SPAdes) (version 2) | ecosystem: Environmental > Aquatic > Deep subsurface > Groundwater ... | reverse complement strand
AAACGGGGCGAGGACGGACGCGCCGAAGCTCTGCGAGGCGCGTGGCGGCGTTTGAGTAACCACGCAATCCGAGCGTACGATGAAGTCTCAAGCCACCACGCACGCGGAGCGTGCGAAGTCAGTCGCTCTGCGACTGGAAATAGGTTCTAGCGGCGCGGTATACTCTCACCACCATCGGAACTTCCAAAAGATTGGACGGATTTTCGCACTGGTTTTCTTTGCCCCCCACCAAAGAAAACCAGTGCGGTTTGGGCGTGCCGCGCGCTTCGCGCGCGTTGAGGGTGAGGTTCGAAAATTCAAAAGCCGAAGATTTTTGAAGGGAAGGATTTTAGGAAGGTCTGCAAATCTGTATGTGCGTTTGCCCCGCCCACCCGTGCGCACGCACCAAACATCATCGTTTTTAGGAGAAATTATAAAACGATGATGTTTGCTCCCCTGAAATGCGATACACTTGAGACATGAGGTATTTTCTGTACGCGAGAAAATCAACCGACACCGAAGACAAACAAGTTTTGTCTATTGGAGCGCAACTCGCGGAATTGCGCGCGATTGCAAAGCGCGACGCGTTAGATGTTGTGGAGGAGTTTATAGAAAAGAGAAGCGCGAAAACTCCGGGGCGTCCGGTGTTTGAGGAAATGATGCGCCGCGTAGAGAAAGGCGAAGCACAAGGCATCGTGTGTTGGAAAATTGACCGCCTCTCACGCAATCCGGTGGATAGCGGGCGCATCTCGTGGCTTTTGCAACAAGGAACGATAGCGAAAATAATCACGCACGACCGCGCGTATCTTCCTCACGACAACGTGCTTTTGATGTCCGTGGAGTTTGGTATGGCGAACCAGTATATTCGCGACTTGAGCGTGAATGTAACGCGCGGACTTCGCGCGAAAGCACGCATGGGTATATATCCAAGCAGTGCGCCGCTTGGATATTTGAATGATCCGCGCACAAAGACAGTCGTGATTGACAGAAAGAAAGCGCCGACTATTCGCAAAGCGTTTGAAATGTACGCGGAGGGCAAATCACGATACGAAGACATTGCACGCTTTCTTTTTGAGAACGGAATCACTACCGGTGCGACACGCGGGTGGACGAAAGGTGGTGGCAAGCCATTGAAGCGCGAACAGATTGCATTTCTGCTTTCCAATCCTTTCTATGTCGGTCGTTTCCGCTACGCGGGCGAGATGTATGACGGCAAGCATACGCTTATTGTTTCAAAAGAGATTTTTGATCGCGTTCAGAAAGTTTTGAAAGAGCGAAGCAATAAGAACCGCCCGCCGGAAAACAATCCGCAGGCGTATTGCGGATTGCTTTCGTGCGCTTCGTGCGGATGCGCCATCACCGCCGAGGAGAAGATAAAGTATCAAAAGAACGGCAACACGCACAGCTATGTGTACTACCACTGCACGAAAAAGCGAGGCGTATGTGATGGCGCATATTTGCGCGAGGAAGTATTGGACGCGGAGCTGTCCAATTTACTCTCGCGCTTTCACTTACCGAGCCATTAGGCGGAGGAGATGGAGCGTATGGCGAGTGAGGACGCGCAAGGGGCCGAGCAGAGTGCCACGATATCAATTTCGGCGCTTCGCGCAGAAATTGTCGTTCTCAACGGCAAAATTGCCCGTCTGACCGACTTGTTCGTCGAGCAAGACATTGATCGAAGTGAATATCTAACGCGCAAGCGCGTCTTGCAGGATGACCGACGCCAACTTGAGGAGCAAGTCCTCAAGTTTGAACGGAACGCCGCGCATTGGCTCGAACCTTTGCGCGAGTGGATAAAAGACGCCTCAATGCTTGATGAAATCGCGAAAGCGGAAGACCTGTCCTTGAAAAAATCCTCCCTCCAAAAAATCTTCGGCTCGAACCTCACCCTCAACGCGCGCGAAGCGCGCGGCACGCCCAAACCGCACTGGTTTTCTTTGGTGGGGGGCAAAGAAAACCAGTGCGAAAATCCGTCCAATCTTTTGGAAGTTCCGATGGTGGTGATCTAATCATATCCTTTGCGCGAACCTTTTTCCAACAAAACTCTGACTAATCGCACGCTCCGCGTGCGTGGTGGCTTTAGACCAATGCGTACGCTCCGATTGCGTGGTGACTCTCACAATCCGACCAGCGCCTCGCGGACTCGGCGCGTCCGCCCTCGCCCCGTTCCGCCTTTCCATACTTTTCTTTTTCGCGGGGGGGATTTTTTTAAAATTGAATGGGCGGAAACGGGGCTCGGTCGGGCTTCTTCTAAGGAAGAAGCAGTCGGAATCAAATGCAAATTCAATATTGAGCCTCGTGTCATTTTTTATCGCTAGTGGTTCGTCCAGCCCTTGGGGTCCATCCTCGGCATCCGCCTCGGACATTTCCGCTAGGGCTACTCGCGCCTAGATGTCTAGGTTTGGCGCTTTTCCTCGCACTCCCGCCCTGCGGGGCGGGTGCTCGGGCGCCATGCTGTTTGGGGGGAGGAAGGAATCCTCCCCCCAGCTTCGGTCTCCTCCTCGCAGTGGTTTGCTAAAGTATTCAGTGCTTTTTTCAGTTAGTGGTTTGCGTGTGTCTTTGCCTTCGTTGTTCGTGCCTTCGGAGTCCGCCCTCGCACAACCCCCTTCCTCGTTTTCAAAATAGCTTTTGTGGTGTCGCTTCCGCTTCGGATTTCTGTATTGCAAGATAACGGCGGCGCTCATCCAAGGGCGTGGACGCCCTAGCGGAAATGTCCGAGGCGCAAAGCCGTATGTGCTTGCCCCTCCCACCCTGTGCGCGCACACCCCACCCGCGAAGGACAAGAGGAGTCGCGGGTGGGGCTCCCTAGATAAGACGAAACTAAGCCTGTTTGGGATCTTGTTTCTTAACGAGCGATAACCAGACTAAAATATGAAATAATCGGTCAGAAGCGTTCCGCCCAAAAAACTTCTTTTTCCCAAACCCATGCGCAAAATCATTTCGCAAATTCATTCCTAGTTTTTCGGTAAGAACTAGCCTAAAATAGAATGGAATATTGAGTCCGGACTTTGAAAATACATTTTCAAAAATCTCCTCGTTTTTTAAGAGAGCAGGCAATAATACACGATCATAGCCACCGATATTGTTGGGTTTTAAGATTAAACCACCACAATTCTTGACCAACTCTCTAATCCCGCATTCTATCAGCGGATTAAAAAGATGCGACGCAACGAGAAAGTCGTTATCCCAATATGCAGAAATCGACCGCGCCAAATAATCTTTGTCTTCGTTCTCAAAAAGAGTTCCTTTCTGAAAGTAATCGATGATTGTTTCTTTAGGAAATCGTTTTTTAAGCTCATCTATCGCTATAGATAGGAAAAACGAACCAAACTGAACATACTGTAGTGCGTGTTTCTGAAAATGATTGTCATAGTCTTCCTCAAGAGTAGAAAGTTTTGCAATAGGTACGCCATCATCTGCAATAATTTGCGTGGTGCAGAGAAACTGCATAGGGTGTTTATTTGAGACATCCTGAAGCTGTTTTTTGATCGCGTCTTTCTGTGGCAGAGCACTTAAAGCAAGTCTCGCCATAACCCTTTCTAATTTATTTTCTTCATCAGTGCCAAAAATGGTAGAAAGGAAATTATCTATTTCGGCTTGGGGAATATGTGTTTCTACAGATATTTCCTTCAGTGATTTATTCCAGTCCAAATCAAGTTGTCCAATTTCCTGCGAGATTCTCTTATTTGCCGCTTCTGCAGTCGGAAAACGGTTTGCATATTTTCTATATATTTCGTGTATTTGTTCGTATGAGTGGATTTTCAAAAGCGCATCAGAATCTGAGCGCACATCTTTTTTGAACGTATTTTCCAAGACACCAAGGACACGCATTAAGTTCTTTTCGTCCTTTTCACTAGCATAGTATTCCGCGAGCAAAGAAGCGGCGTTTTCTGTGAGCCATGGGTTTGTTTTTACTCGCTCTAGACGTTCCCCAATATCTTTTATGAGAGTATTTTTCTCACTTTCATTGAGAGAAACTTTTTTACCAAATTCTAGAATTAACCATCTAAATGCAAAGCCCCAAAGTCCAGGCTTATCATCTACGGCAACCTTCTTTTCCAGATTAATTATTGTTTCCTTTACTTTTGCGATTCGTTCGTGGTCTTTTATTTGTATTGCCAGAACTAAAGCACGCTTGATTTTTGTTTTGCAATCCAGTGGATCAACCAAGGATTTTTCGCAAATAGCGATATTAGAATCAACTACGAGTCGAAGTAGTGTAATATCAGCACCTTGATTTACAATTTTGGGTGAAAAATCAACAACCAAATCTGCATAGCGTGATATCAGAATAGGATTTATGACTTCTTTCGCTCTCTTTGACCAATAATCTAATACTTTTTGATCTATCCGTTTAATGCTCGGATACTCGACCATTTGCCCCTTATCGTTTGGCAAAACAAACATTGGTCCATGGTAAGTTTCCCATCCAGAATTATCATTTAAATAGTCCTCCATGAAATCAAAGGCCATCTGCTCTGCCATATCCTCCTTTGTAGATTCATAGTCTTTATCTTCCGCAAGGATATTTTTTATCTCTTTGGCGATATCGTGCTCACCATGAAAAGACCCAAGAGGTTTTACCTCCTGATCTAGTTTGTCCAAATAGTTTTTGACCTTTATGTGTGGCATTGTGGATAACTCAATTTGTATACTTTCTAATTATTTTCTATAATACTATATATGCTCACAAAAAAGCAAGCGCAAGTTCTTGATTTTATAAAATCCTACAGGGCAAAGCACGACTATGCCCCATCACTTGAAGAGATCAAGCGAAAATTTAAGCTTGCCTCTGTTTCTACATCCCACTATTACATCAAAAAACTGCAGGACGCCGGATTTTTGAACAAAGAACATAATCAACCTCGCGCCGTTTCGACAGTGGGAGCAAAACAAACAATAGAAATTCCCATACTTGGGGCAATCGCCGCTGGACAGCCGATTGAGGCGATAGAAATTCCCGATGAAACTATCACTATCACAAAAGACGAAATCGGACAGCAAGGAAAACACTACGCCTTGCGTGTGCAAGGTAGTAGTATGATTGATGAAGGTATTTTTGACGGCGACATTGTTGTTATACGAAAACAAGAAGTGGCAGAAAACGGTCAGACAGTTGTAGCCGTTATTGATGACAACGAAGCAACGCTAAAAAAACTTTATCGTGAGAATGGGAAGTTTAGATTGCAACCTGCAAACCCGACCCTATTTCCAATATATCGTGACGAAGTAGAGGTCAGAGGTGTTGTCGTAAAAATAATTCGCAATCTTGAATCACAGCTTGATCAAGGGCAATCAAGAGACGAAAAATATGTCCGCAAGATAGATTACTCATGGGATTATAGGGGTGAAAAAACAAAATCATACACACACGGAATACATACCTACCCTGCGATGTTTATTCCACAAGTTGGACGAAGACTACTAGAAACTTATAGTAAAAAAGGCGATACGATTTGCGATATTTTTTGTGGTTCAGGTACGGCTCTTGTTGAGAGTAGATTGATAGGCAGAAATGCTTACGGTATTGATCTCAATCCTTTAGCTATTTTTCTTGCTCATGCAAAGACGACTCCAATAAATCCCCAAAAGTTAACAAAAGAATATCTAGCCCTACTTGATAGAGTAGAAAAAATTAAAGATAGCGAAATAAAGCGACCAGATTTTAAAAACGTAGATTTTTGGTTTAAGGATAAAGTAATTGTTAAACTTGCCAAGCTGAAAAAAGCCATACGCGATATAAAAGACAAACCAATTCAAAATTTCTTAATGGTTGCCTTTAGTGAAACTGTTCGCTATTCCTCAAACACAAAAACTGGAGAGTTCAAGTTGGTGCGTGTTAAAGGAGAAAAGCTTGAAAAACATGATCCAAATGTGTTGGCAATCTTTCGAAAAAATGCGGAAAAAAATATTGCAGGGATGACAGAATTTTACAAAGATGCAGACAAGGATTCGTGGACGAAAATTATCTACGGAGATTCATCAAAAGGAAATGGTATAAAACCAAATTCGATTGATTGCATCATTACTTCTCCGCCGTATGGAGATAGTAGAACAACTGTGGCGTATGGGCAATTTTCTCGCCTTTCGGCGCAATGGATTGATGTGTTCGATAATCCAAACGATGCTTCGGGTGTAGACAACGATCTACTTGGTGGTAGGGCTACTAAAAATCTAACGCATATACTTCCGTCCGATTATCTTAAAGAATCGCTAGAAAAAATTGCAAAGCAAGATGAAGCCAGAGCAAGAGATGTTTTGAGTTTTTATATCGGATTAAATGACTGTTTGAAACAAGCACATACAATCCTAAAAGATAAAAAGTATTTCTGTCTCGTTGTAGGTAATAGATTGGTAAAACAAGTTAGAATCCCTACCGATTTTATTATTGCCGAGCTTGCCGAGAAAATTGGCTTTACTTGCGAAGATATAATCGTCCGCAATATTCCGGGCAAAAGAATGCCGATCAAAAACTCACCGACCAACATTGTTGGTGCGTTGGAGGAGACAATGAACAAAGAAAGTATAGTTGTATTAAGAAAAAACTAAAGAATACGTTTATGCGTTTTGAACAAAAGCGGAAAAGTCTTTTCAGTAAGACGAGTGAGCCGAAACGCCGAGCCATGATCGTGAGGTTTGCCTGCCATTTTCCCACTACGATAAACACCCAAACGAATATCATATTTTGAGAGTGCGAGAAATTGCTTTGGATCCAAATCCTTTAAAAGCCATGCTTCTGTGTAGTGAAAATATTCTTGTCCTTTTTCTTTTTTACAATTTGCAAAGACAAGAATAAGACCATTTCCAATTTTCTCCGCCGCTTTTAGCCTTAAAAAATCTAGCTCGTAGTACCCAAGTACCGTTCTATTTTTGAGTATGAATAATTTACCTTGCTTTTCATCTACCTTGCAATGAAAGCCGCGACCGTTTTTCTTTCCGTTCGTAATGGTCTGATGAAGTATTTTGTGTTGTGGATATTCAGGATCGGGATAGCCAAACCTTTTCAAGATTTCCGCATTTGTGATTCCTTCCGGCTTCTTGGTAAACAAAGTCATCATGGAAGCCGTACCAGCTCTTTGTGATTTCAATTCCATAACTCCAAAATCCGGCAATGCGATATTGTTTTCAGTAATGCCGAGATAATCCTCAAGCGTTTTGCCGATACCAGTATTGTGTAAACGATTTGATTTAATCCATCCCTTTTCAGAGAGTTCCTTCAGAGCTTTCTTAATCTGTGCAAGTGTTCGTTTTTGCATATTTATTTTATGAAAAAAGACAGGTCTTTTTTGTAAATTTTTGCAAACTCCTTGAGTTGTGTAATATCGAGCCGTCTTTGTCCTGCTTCAATTTTTGAAACATGAGGTTGGGTTTTGCCGAGTAGCTTCGCTACTTCGGCTTGATCCAAGCCCGACTCAAGGCGGGCTTTCCTAAGTTGTTCGACCGTATGTTTATGGTCTTTTGAAAATATTGCTTTGGTCATGATGTCTATATCATAGTATTCCGTTGTGTTATATTCCAAGTTGTTATATGATGCAAATAGCCCTCGCCCCGTTTCCGCCCATTCAATTTTAAAAAAATCCCCCCCGCGAAAAAGAAAAGTATGGAAAGGCGGAACGGGGCGAGGGCGGACGCGCCGAGTCCGCGAGGCGCGGGGCGGCTTCGCGCGGTGCGGGACGGCGCGGCAGGACGGGGGTGCCGCGCCGTCCTCGCTCGGTTTTTCTTGAGGCAGCTACCGATTCCAAAACTCCCTCAATTTCTCGACCGCAAGTTTTCTCATACTCACGCCGTTCTTTTCGTCTACGGTCATTTCGGCGAATAAGTATTGAGCAGTTGGGCATATTCTTTAGCAGAATACGAAACGATGTGCGGAAAAGCGTGAAAGAAAATAGGAGTGAAAAGATTTTCATCCACTTCATCTGCTGTTAGTTCGTCTACTCGCTTCAATCGGAAATTACCGTCGTGTTTTCCACCAGGTTTGTATCTTTTGTAAATCGGTTGGGAAGCAAAGAAAAATTCATCTCCATTCTCATCCGAAACATGATTTGTTCCAATAATCGCCAAGTGCCCACTATCCTTCAAAATTTTATGTGGTTTAGAAAACTTTACTTCTGGCTTTATCCAATGAAATGCGGTTGCGGCGTATATCAAATCAAAGGTTTGTTGTTCAAATGCAACTTCTTCAAATGCGCCGGTAATCACTTTGACATTTTTGTAGTCCGCAAGATGTTTGCGGGCAACTTCGGCTAGGTCGGAGCCAAGCTCGACTGCTGTAATGTCGTACCCACGCTTTGCGAGAGGCTCTGTCGCTTGGCCTGTTCCGGGGCCGATTTCTAACAATTTTGCTTTCTCCGGCAGTGAGGTCTGACAGCTCGGTAGAGTTCAGCTTCGCTATTAAAAGTTGTGCGCAAATTTATATCTTTGTTCATATTAGCCAAGGTTCGACTAGGGCAATTCGTTTTTCTTGACAGTCAATCTCTGTTCTTACTCCAAGTGGCAAAACTAACTGCGGGTCAGTGTGTCCGACATCAAAATTAGCGATGATTGGCAAATCTGGTTTACCAAATTCTTTTGCAACAATCGAAACTATTTTTTCCTCCAACTCTTTCTTTTCCTCGTCGGAATAATCGCGGGCGCGAGAGAAAACAAAGCCGCTAATTTTGTCGAATACACCGAGCATTCCATAGTTTCTCAAAACATGGTCAATGTAGTGGATAGACGGCTTTTCCTCCGAAGTTTCGAGAAAGAAGATTTTACCTTTCCAAAAGTCCTGCGACGGCCAAAAATCAGTCGCTTTCATCATCTCCAATACTTCTATACAGCCGCCAAATAGCTCGCCTTGAACCTTACCCTTGCCCTGTAGCCAATGCCAGCCATCGTCCGATTTCGTCGGATTAACTTTCCCTAAATTTTCTTTGTTCGCCCAGTCAGGATAGCCGTCGCAGTATTTTCCATACGGCTTATACTCGTAACTTTCCTTTGGCTCAAAAAGTATTTCCCGCACATGAGATTTAAAACTCTCCGGCAAACTATCCATTTGTGAAAAGCCAGCCATTATTGAAGGGCCATAGAAAGTTACGAGTCCTTGCAGATTCGCAAAGACATGAAGCGTTGTAGTATCAGAATAGCCCATCAGGATTTTTGGATTTTCAGCAATAACTTTCTTGTCGAGAAAAGGCAAAATCCTAACGGAATCATCTCCGCCAATTGAAGCGAAAACGGCCTTAACTTCGGGATCGGCAAAAGCGTCGTTTATATCTTTTGCCCTAACTTGCGGATTTGCTCGAGTAAAAGCCGCATCCATTCTCGCTGTTGGAAACTCTTTAATTTTCAAGCCCCATTCTTGCAAAATTTTAAGGCCGTTTTCATGAACGTGCGGAAAGACACTTGGACCACCCCAAGACGGCGACACAATCGCCACAGTATCGCCTTTATTCAATTTTGCCGGTTTTTTGTAAGTCATAATTATTTCTTGCGCAAAGCAAAAATCATAAATAACGGAATCTTGTCGTGGATTTCGTAAAAAACTTTGTCCTTGTCTTTCGCCACAGGAACCGCTTTCGGTTCTGCAAAGTCCACAATTTCAAAACCAGACTTGAGAATATCGGCGATTATTGCTTCAAGAGACCGATGATAATAACTTACATCAAAGTTACCAAACCAAACATCGTTGATTTTTCGAGTATTCAGATAATCGCCGACAACTTCACATTCTTGATTTTTCTTCAACTTTTTGTACCCAAGCAATGAAGTACGTTCGTCGTCTGTGCGCGTTCGTTCGGCGCCCCATGTTGCAGGGTGATGTGTTGAAAATAGAAGTGTTGCACTGTCTTTCATCACGGCAGAGATACTGCTTAAAGTTTTTTCCCACGATTCGACATAGTGCATTACTAAACTTGAATAGACGAAATCAAATGTCTCGTCCAACTTAATATTCTCCATATCCATAACGTGGAATTCGATATCTGGATAGCTTTTCTTAGCATATTCGATAAGTCCTTCGGACACATCGATACCAACTACCTTACTTGCTCCCAGAGATTTCAAATGTTCGCACTCCTCGCCAGTACCACAACCAACTGCCAAAACGCTCTTGCCAGTCAAGTCAGGCAAACGCTTATACATAGCGGGCTTTTCAAGATATTCGTGAGCGGTATTTTCGCCGCTGCGCATTCGTGTAGCCCACTGTTCAGCGTAGTTACTGTATGAATCAATTGTCTCTTTGTCTGTGCTCATAGAAAGAATTCTAACGGTTTTTTATACAATTTCGCCAGTTCATCCAACTCCACTGCATCTATACGTCGCTCGCCTCGCTCTATCTTAGACACATACGCCTGTGGTTTCTTCAACTTCTTGCCAACATCAACTTGTGTCAAGTTTGCGTCGAGGCGGGCTTGGCGGAGTCGCTGGATCAATTTTTGGTACTTAACCTCGTATTTCTTGGTCATATTTATACTAACATGATATAAGCGATTGTAGAATATACCATCATCGGTTATTATTAAATAGGTGAATTGAGTACCGGCGGAGCAAACCAAAAATTTCCTTGCCATATCTTTTCGCCTTGCGGCGGGGGGTCTGGGGGAGCCGCACAAAAAATGAAAGGAAATTTTTGTGGTTTGCCGCGCGAGGTACGAGCGCGTCCCGAGGCGCGGAATCACCACGCGAGTGGAGCGCAAGATAAAGTATCAAGCCACCACACGCTCCGCGCGTGCGAAGTCAATCGCTTCGCGACTGGAAATAAGTTAGAGCAAAGGATATGATTTCATCACATTCAGAAACTTCCTCTGCAGTGAGGACAGAATCAACCGCTGCCTGCGGCGCGGGCTGGTGTTAGCTTAACTTCTCGCGAAGTTTCTGAATGTGACCCTACGGGGAATCGAACCCCGGTTTCCACCGTGAGAGGGTGGCGTCCTAACCGCTAGACGATAGGGCCGTAGGTGGAAATAATACCCAATTTCCTCCCCCATTTCCACCACTCAACCCATCCTCCCTCCATCCGATCCATCTGATACTCTCACAATCTCGAGATTATGAGAGTGTTTTATCTTCATTTTTTTATTTTGAGCCGTGTTTCGAAAATGTTTGAATAAACTGTGCAAACTCTTTTCCATACGGAGTCAAACGATGTAATACCTGCCTTCCCTGGTAGGATTTTTCTACCAACCCAGACACAACGAGCCGATACGTATGTCCAGAGATGGTTTTTTGGTTTGCACCAAGCTCTTCCAATATATTTTCAAGTGTCATGTCTGGACTCTTATCCAATAACAATAAAATTTGAATACGCCTATGGTTCGCCACTCCCTTAAAGTGGCGTTCGAGTTTCTTTGGGCTTTTTAGCTTTTTTACCATACCCATATACTCTCACAATCTCGAGATTATGAGACTAACTTCTGTGGTTTCTGTGGATTGTAACCGTCGTGTAAGGTCGGGCTATTTTGAATTATTCGCGAAGACCGATGTGCTGTTCGTAGAGCCGCCTATATTCGCCATTTTGTTTTTTCATAAGCTCATCGTGCGAACCAATCTCGGCAATGTGCCCACCCTTGAGGACAATAATTTTATCCGCTTTGCGCACTGTAGAGAGACGATGCGCGATGATGAATGTTGTCCGTCCTTTCATGAGCTGTTCCAAGGCCCGCGTGAGGTCGTGTTCCGTTTTCGAATCAAGTGCGCTTGTTGGTTCGTCTAAAATAAGAATACGTGGATCGCGTAAAATTGCTCTGGCGACTGCAATTCGCTGCTTCTGCCCAACAGATAGCTTGACCCCGCGTTCACCAACAATTGTGTCATATCCTTTCGGTAACGATTGAATAAACGTATCAGCTTGTGCAATTTCTGCGGCCTCTTTTATTTTTCGAATCGAAGCTCCAAACGTCCCATACTGTATATTTTCTCCAACAGTATCATTAAACAACGCTACTTCTTGCGGAACCACTGCTATTTGAGAGCGATATTCTCGTAATTTAAGTCGACGAGAATCCTTTCCATCTATCATCACAGATCCTTCTGTTGGAAAATATAATGCAAGCAGGAGTGAGATGATCGTGCTTTTTCCCCCACCAGATTCACCGACAAAAGCGACCGTCTCCCCTGCCGAAACTGAAAAAGACACATTCTTCAATACATCACTTGTACCATCTTCATATTTAAACGATACATTCTTGAATTCCACATCCCCTTTCAATTTATCAAGCGCAAGTGCATTTTCCGGCTCATATCTCTCTGTCTCCAACGTCAAAATCCTTTCCTTAAGCGCAGCCGCCGAAGAAATGCCATTTTGAATTCGCTGCCAAGAAAACCCAATTTGCACAAGCGGTCCAAGAAACATCAATGCATATCCATTAAACGCAACCAAGTCACCAATAGTCATTTCTCCTTTAAACACCAAAAAGATGGCTGAAACAAAAATTGAACCCTGAACAATCAATACCACCGCTCTCTGAAATCCATCTACTTTTGTCCACACACTTTCCATTTTCATCCACTTTTCAACGGCAACCGCAAACATGCTTCCCATTCGCTCATTTTCATATTCCTCAGATGAAAACGCTTTTACTGAATCGATGTAATGGACTGGGGCATGCGACCGCCCCATTGCGTCACTCCATGCATCTATACCTTCCCGATGTAAGTGCGCGGACATACGAACAGTCCTTACCATGACCACGACATACACCGCGGCTCCCACCAACAAAAGAGTTGCTAATTCTGCATTTATAGTAAAAGCGATTGCAATACCGATGCCGACACTCAAAAAGCCAACCATTGAATCCGATACGGTTAGAAGCACGCTCGAAACCATACTTCCGGCTCTTCCGACAATTTCGCGTATCTCTGACATGCGGTTTTGTTTGTGGAAAGACATCGGCAGGCGAAGCAAATGCGCAATCGCCCGTTGTTGCACGCTAAATTGAAACAGCTCCGGCACTTCTCTACTGTAATAGCGCGCTGTCCAGCCAAAAATTTGGTTGGCACCCTGTATTCCAAACCAAACTACAAGCATTACGAGTACGAGACGTATATCCGATATCGACTGCGTCGAAGCGGCGATGTTCAGTGCGTCGAGAAATTTACCAACAACATACGGAATAAAGGCTCCGGATACGGCGACCACAATGCCGAGTACCGTTATCAGCATCATGCGACTACGATGTGGAGTAAGCAGTTCCCAGACCGCCGACAGCCCATTCTTGAACTCTCTTGATGTAATGTGTGTGCTCACTGAAGACATTACAGCCGATTATAACACCCCCTCTTATGTTATCGACGTAACCATTCCACTTCTTGGCGGACCAGCAATTCCCTTGCTCGTATAGGCTCCGCCATTATCGCCTTTACCGTTTTTTCCATTCGCATTCCTTGTGATCCTTTTATAAGAATAATGTCGCCTTCTTCAAGATTCACCTCTAACTCCTCTCCTGCCCTCTCCGATTCTCCCTGTTCATATT
>Ga0210057_1007318_pt1 | contig 13437 bp, 9 predicted proteins | sample CryGeyCG2114_010_2_FD_183968 | JGI IMG/M metagenome (GOLD analysis project Ga0210057, IMG submission 183968) | Groundwater microbial communities from aquifer - Crystal Geyser CG10_big_fil_rev_8/21/14_0.10 (SPAdes) (version 2) | ecosystem: Environmental > Aquatic > Deep subsurface > Groundwater ... | reverse complement strand
GGTTGGCTATTGCCGGTTAAAAATGCGGCTTTTAAGATAAGCCGGCCGGTGCTCAAGGTTTTTGAGTGGAGCAGTAATAAAACCGCCAATGGTCTGGGCTTGTTTTTTACGCTGAAAGATCTGGTTCAAGAAAATGTCCGGCTTCAGGAAGAAACAAGCCAGCTTTGGCGAGAGAACACTTCTTTGAAGGCCGCCGCTAGGGAAAATGAGGTCTTGCGTGAACGCTTGATGCTACCTCACGCGCTCACGCAACGCGCGGTTCTGGCCCGGGTGATAGGCCGTTATCCGGAGACCGGCCAGATAATTTTAATTAATAAAGGCGCTGATGATGGCTTGGCGATTGGTTTGGCCGTGGTCACATCCAACGATTTTTTAGTTGGTCGAGTGGTTGAGGTGGGCAGCAATTTTGCTAAAGTTACTTTGATTAATGACAGCAATTCTTCTATTAACGCCATAACCGAGAACTCGCGTCTTAGCGGCGTGGTTAGGGGGGCCCATGGCTTGGAGGTCGCCATGGAAATGATTCCGGTTGATAGTCAGATAAATAATAATGAAGTTGTCTTAACTTCCGGCCTGAACGAAGTGATTCCCGGTGGTCTGATAATTGGTCGGGTAGGCGCGGCGACCAAAAAAGAAAATGATATTTGGCAACGGGCAGTGATTGAACCGGCAGCAAATTTAAAAAAGCTGGAGCAGGTTTTTATCGTTTTACCCCGTTAGAGATTTTGAAAAAATTTCTTGGGGTAAAACAGAATAATCAAAAATCTCTAACGGAGTTTACCCGTAAAGTAAATGAAGATATTTTTAGTAATCATTATTTCCTTCTTGGCGGTGGCGGCGCAATTGACGCTTTTGCCCCGACTGGCCATTTTGGGTGTGGCGCCGAATCTGGTGTTGGCGGCAACTATTGCCTGGGCTATTTTTAGAAAAGACCAGAAGAGCGATTGGTGGGTGTTGGTGCCGGTGTTGTGGCTGGATATTTTAGCCGGCCGGCCCTTTGGTTTGTTAACCTTGAGCGTTTGGCTGGTTTTTAATTTAATTAGTTGGCTAGCCGGATTTTTGCTAAGAAAGAGCGAGATAATTTCTCTAGTGGCGTTGTCTTTTTTGGGCTGTTTGTCATTTTTTGTTATTTTTTACGGACTGACACAGCTGGCGAGCTCTTTTGGTTTGGCGGCCGCGCCGGCGATTCGGTCTGATCTTTGGCCGGTGACGCTAATCGGGACAACCTACGACGCTTTAGCGGGGCTGGCCACGTTGTGGCTAATTAAAAAAAGTTATCCGTGGCTGCTCAAAATCAATGGATAGATTGCCTAATTTTAAAAAAGAATTAGCCCGGCTTCGCCTCAGGCGAACTTTTAAAGAGTCCATTGAGCCGGAAGAAATATTGCTGGACGCGACTAAGGCGCCGGAGCTTGAAGAACAGAAAATTGAGGTACCGATTAAGCCCAGAACATTTAAGACCTTTTTAGGTTTAATTATCGGCGCCCTTTTGATTTTAGCCGGTCAAGCCGCTTACTTGCAGATTGTTAAGGGCAGTCAATATCAGCTTTTGGCCGAACGCAACCGCACGCGCAGTTGGCCGATTTTTGCTTCGCGCGGCATTATCTACGATCGTTATTTAACGCAGCTGGTTTATAATGCTCCCAGTTTTGATTTAGTGGTGACCGAACAGGATTTGCCACGAGCCTTAGCGGATCGGCAAGCAGCGGTGACGGCAGTGTCTAAAGTCCTGGGCATGCCGCTAAACGATACTTGGGAACAATTAGAAAAGTTGGATTTCAAAAACAATCCGACGGCCACAATAGCCAGCAATTTATCCCATGAAAAACTTTTGGCGCTGGAGTCCCGTTTGCCCGAGCTCATCGGCTGGCGTCTGGAAAAAAATATTACTCGTCAGTACGTGGACGGTTCATATTTTTCGCACATTTTGGGTTATTTAGGGAAACTGGACGCGACGGACAAGGAAAAGAACCCGGATTATTTTTTAACTGAAAAAATCGGCAAGCAGGGTCTAGAAATGTTCTATGAAAAAATTCTGCGGGGGCAACCCGGTCAGCATTTAATAGAAGTGGATGCGTTGGGTAAGTTTAAAAGAGAAGCAACGGAAGAGCAGCCGCAGGATGGTCAGGGTCTGATTTTAGGGCTGGATGCCGGCTTGCAGCGACGGCTTTACGAAGGCCTGGAGAAAACTTTGCGGGGTATGAAATTAAAACGGGCCGCGGCCGTGGCACTGGACCCGCAGAGTGGTAGCGTGCTGGCGATGGTGAGCTGGCCGAGTTTTGATAATAATCTTTTTTCTCAAGATCTGGCGATTAAGGATTATGAGCAATTGGTCAACGATCCGGCTCAGCCGCTTTTTAATCGGGTGGTTTCCGGCCAGTACGCTCCCGGTTCAACCGCTAAGCCCTTGATTGCTTCGGCAGCGCTGCAAGAGGGAGTGGTTACGCCGACTACCAAAATTTTTGATTCGGGCGAGTTGACCTTGGTTAATCAGTATAATCCCGAAATAGTTTACCATTTTAGCGACTGGAAAGCCCACGGGGTGGTGGATATGTATTCGGCCATTGCCCAGTCCTGCGACGTTTATTTCTATACAATCGGCGGGGGCTATGGTAAAATAGAGGGGTTGGGAATTGAACGATTAGCTAAATATTTTAAACTTTTCGGCTTTAGCAGTTCCTTGGGCGTTGATTTGCCGGGAGAAAACGGGGGACTAGTGCCCAGCAGCGATTGGAAAGAAAAAACCAAGCAAGAACAATGGTATACGGGAGACACCTATCACTTGGCGATCGGCCAAGGAGATTTATTGGTTACTCCTTTGCAGTTGGCGGCGGCCACGGCGGCGGTGGTAAATGGCGGACGTTTGTTCAGTCCGCACTTGGTTGATAAAATAATCGATTCTGATAAAAACGTTATCAAGACCTTGTCGCCCAAAATATTGCAGCAGGGCTTTATTGATGAAAAAAATCTGGCCGTTGTAAAAGAGGGTATGCGCCAAGCCGTCACTCGGGGCTCGGCGCGTCTGCTTAATAATTTACCCGTGGCCGTTGGCGCCAAGACCGGCACAGCCCAAGTGGCTGGACAAGCCAATTCTAACGCCTGGGTAACCGCCTTTGCTCCTTTTGATAATCCGAAAATTATTTTGGCGGTGCTGGTGGAGAATGCCGGCGAGGGCAGCGTGGTGGCGGCGCCAGTGGCCAACGAAGCCCTAAGTTGGTATTTTTCTAATCGGAGCGCCAAGTAAAATTAATCAATAAACAATTAAATATCAATCTCATGCCCCAGTATCTTAGTCAGGAAGGTTATGAACAACATAAGCAGGAGCTAGAAGATTTAAAATTTAAACGGCAAGATATTGCCAATCGTCTGGAAGAGGCCAAGTCGTTAGGTGACTTGTCGGAAAACCAAGAATATATTTCTGCCAAAGAGGCGCAGGCCTTCAATGAAGGAAAAATTTTGGAGCTGGAACAATTATTGCGCGAGGCACAGGTGATTGAAAAAAACCGCCAGTATTCCAGCGTTCAGGTGGGGGCTTCGGTTGAAGCGCAGGGCAACGGCAAAAAACAGACCTTTGTTATAGTGGGGTCGGAAGAAGCCGACCCGGCGCAGGGTAAAATTTCTAATGAGTCGCCGCTGGGCAAGGCCTTTTTAGGGCATAAAGTCGGCGAGACCGTTGAGGTTAGCGTTCCCGCCGGCCAAGTTAAGTATAAAATTATTTCTATAGATTAAAATTATGTCTCTGGAAAAAATCAGAGAAGACCGGTTAGAAAAACTCAATAATCTGAAGGCCGCCGGAATTGATGTTTATCCGGCCAAAGCGACACGTCAGCGTCAGTTGATTGGCGCGGCTTTGGAAAATTTTGATGATTGGGCGCGGCAAAAAAAAGAGATTTGTCTAATCGGCCGGCTGCGCTTAATTCGTGTTCACGGCGGTTCAACCTTTGCAAACCTGGAAGATATTTCCGGCCAAATTCAGATTTATTTTAAAGAAGACCAGCTGGGCAAAAAGGACTACGCGCTACTGATTGATAATTTTGACATGGGGGATTTCGTGGAGGTAGCCGGGGAGCTGTTCCAGACGCAAAAAGGCGAGCGTACTTTGCTGGTTAAAAAATACAGAATGCTGGCCAAGGCCTTAAGCCAGCTGCCGGATAAGTGGCATGGTTTGCAGGACGTGGAAGAGCGGTTCCGCCGCCGGTATCTGGACCTATTAATGAACAAAGAAACCAAAGTCCGGTTTAAAACGCGCAGTGAAATTATTAAAAATATCCGAAAATTTTTGGAAGAGCAGGGCTTTATGGAAGTGGAGACGCCGATTCTTCAAACTTTGCCCGGCGGTGCGCTGGCCAAACCCTTTGAGACCCACTTAAATGCGCTGGATATGGATTTATATTTACGGGTGGCGCCGGAATTATATCTGAAACGATTATTGGTGGGCGGGTTTGAAAAGGTCTATGAACTGGGTCGATGTTTTCGCAATGAGGGCATGGATAAATCCCACAACCCGGATTTTACGATGCTGGAATTTTATTGGGCCTACGCCAATTACGAGCAGTTGATGGAATTAACCGAGGAGCTGTTTGAGTTTTTGGTGCCGGAGCTGGAAATAGAATATCAGGGCAATAAAATTAATTTGACGCCGCCTTTCAAGCGAATCACAATGAGAGATTTGCTTTTGCGTGAGTTTGGCATTGATATTGATAAGGTGGGCGAAAAAGAGATTTTGGCGGAGCTGGCAAAGCAAAAGATGAAGCCGGAAGACGGCAAACATTGTCGAGCGATAGATACGCTTTTTAAAGTAGTCCGGCCAAAATTAAATGAACCAACTTTCGTTATTGACCATCCGTTAGAAATGTCTCCGTTGGCCAAGGAAAAGTTAGACGCCGGTTTTAAAAAACACTACGCTGAACGCTTTCAGTTGATTGTTGGCGGCGTGGAGATAGTTAATGCTTATACCGAGCTAAACGATCCGCAGGAGCAGGCCAGGCGTATGAAAGAACAAATTGATTTGCACGGAGAGGATGTGCGTTACGACCAGGATTTTATTGAGGCCTTGGAATATGGTATGCCGTCGGCCGCCGGCTGGGGCTTGGGCGTTGACCGATTGGTGATGTTATTGACCGACGCGCCGAGTTTACGGGAAGTAATTTTGTTTCCGGCGATGCGGGAGAAATAGTCGCTCGGAAGATGTTTTCAAAAACATAAAATCCGTTCGGCCAGCCGCCGCGAAAAACCGCTGCCGCGCCTGCCAAAGCCGATAATGATTAGCAGGAATTAGATTTAATGCAAACTTAAAGCGTAATTCAATCTCATTTCAAGTAATCAGCTTTGGTTATCGGCGGGCAGGTCGGCTATAAGTGCCAAGATGGATTCTATAACCAGTCGCAGCTTGTGTCTCGCCGCCTCGCCCAACGTAAAAAGACAAAGAAGCGGAGGCGTCTGCGACACATTTTTCTTGACGGCTGGCCTCGCTTAGGAAGAGACATTGGAGCGTTTCAAATAACATCCCCCTTGCTTTTGGTTTTTAGCCCCCCTAAGGGGTTTTTGTGTTAAAATGGAAATATGCAGGTATTGTCTAGACAAGAAAATCTTTACTGGACCGACCATGTTAAAACAAAAATGCGGCAGTATCGGTTGTCGGAGAGTCGCGTTAAGCGCGTGTTGCGCCATCCTAAGCGTCGCGAAGTTGGTGTCGCGCCCGATACGACGGCAGGCATGCAGCCGGCTGGGTCGCCTAAGCACCCCTACGAGATTTGGGTGATGTGGCAGCAAAAGCTCAAAATTCAAAAGTCAAAGCTCAAAACTCAATTCAGTGCGGGTGGACAGAGAATCACCATTATCAGCGCTTGGCGCTATCCCGGGATAAGTCCGGTGCACGAACCCCCGCCGATTCCCGAAGAAGTTTGGGAGCTTATTCGGAAAAACAAAATTAGAACATAAGACCAAGCTAATTAAATGTTTTTTAGCCGTCGGAAAAGAAAAAAGCCAACACCGCCCGGTTTTGCCGTGCTTGATTTTCCCGAGTCGCGCCGGAAAACCAGGCGGAAGATAAAGTTAAAATTCAAACTGCCAGAGCTTAAGACAAATCGGCGGGTTTTGTTGTGGACGGCGGGGATTATTTTATTGCTGGGCGGGCTGGTTTATTTTTTTGTTTGGTCGCCGGTTTTCAAGGTTAGAGAGATAAAGATTAGCGGTGTCAATTTTGTGCCGGAGGAGCAAGTGCGTCAAAAAACCCAGGATTTTTTGCAAAAGAGGGCTTGGAAACTTATTCCGCAGGATAGCGTTTTTGTTTTTCCGATAGAGAAATTTAAAAAAAGTTTGCTGACGGATTGGCCAGCCATTGAGTCAGTTAAGATAAAAATCTTTCCGCCAAGGAAGCTGGAGATTTCTTTGGTGGAACGCGCTATGGCCGCTGTTTGGTGTCAGAGTAAAGCGGTTTTAGCTGAAGAACAGCCGACAGCCACCAGTTCTCCGGCAATGAACGGACGAGTTGGTCTTCCTCAGAGCGAGCAATGTTTTTTTGCTGATAGAGACGGCCTAATTTTTCGAGAGGCGCCGGAAATTTCCGGCACTCTGCTGGTAACTTTTTATAGTCGGCCCGGACAAAACGTTGTTTTGGCTAGTCAAGCAGTCAGCTCTTCAACTATTCAATTTGCCGACCAGGTAAAAAAACAAGCCAGAGAAATGAATATTGATATTCTCGGCTTTTTATTGGGCAAACAGGGAAGCACTGATTTGATAGTTGCAACTCAAGAGGGTTGGGCAATTTATTTAAGCGAGGAGCGTTCGCCCGCGGTGCAGCTTAAGGTCTTGCAGGCCTTATTGGACAGCGAGATAAAGGGTAAGCGCAGCACCTTAAATTATGTTGACTTACGGACGATTAACCGGGTTTATTACAGATAATGATTGGTTTGGTTAATTTTTAATCTAAAAAGCCCCGGACGGGGCTTTTTAGATTTGTGTTTTAGCGCCAGGGGTTTACTGGGTCAAGCTAGAAGCCCCGGGCGGGAGGTAGTAGACGAAAATTGAGTGGCCAATAACGGCGACCGGCTCAAAGGCGTCTAGCCACCGATAGTAGCCGGTCGTTTCGTTAAAGCCCTTAATGGCTTGTCCCCGACCGCCTTGTAAAAAAGTGGCCGAGACAGCTAAATAGCCGCCAGTGGCGCTTAGGTCTTGCGGCGAGCGCTGACCCCACCATGGCAGGTATTTATCGCCTAAGTAGTAGCTCGGCATAGAGCCGCCAAAGAAATCAACGTAGATTTTATCAATGTTATTTTTTTCAACCCAGTCGGCCAGCCGTTTCATATCTTGTCCCCAGTCAAGATTAGAGTCGGTCACGTATTTATAGCCATTGGCCGGTCCGCCGGCCAGTTCGTTAAAGTAGGCCAGAAAAGACGGGTAGACCGAAATTACGCTAACAGCTTGCCAGGCCAGCAATAGGGCAACAATTGAAAAGCTGGCGATCAGGGCCGCTCGTATGCCCGGAAAGAGGCGTTCTCTTTTGAGCACTAGATATTCCACGGCCAGCCGTTTTTGCCAGCGGGCCACTTGGCTGGCGACCATCACAAAAATAAAAGCAAAGGTCGGCAGAATGTGGCGCACGCCGATGTTGAGCGGCGAGCGCAAGCTCATATACCAGTAAAGCGCGATGAAACAGAGCATTAAGACCTGGGCAATGTTTTCTTCCAGCAACCGGCGGAAATTTTTGAAGCGGTAAAAATGTTTTTTGAAAAAAGCCGTTAGCGCTAAGAATATGGCGGTGAGAGTTAGAATATGCAGCGTTAAGGTTTCCTTGACCAGATAGACGAACGGGAAGTATGATTTAAAGCCCAAGTTATAGACCTGGTCCATGTAATAGATGGTGTTGCCGCCGGCCGCGCGTTGAACCACCATAGTCAGTCCCAGGCCGTATTGCGCCAGCGCCCGCAAAAAAGGAATGCCGGCCAGCCAATAAATGAAATTGGCCAGCGGACGCATACCAAAGGTGCTTAAAATATATTGGGTGTCGCTTTGCTGACGGGCGACGGGATAGTTGATAACGTGGCAGCCGTAAACCGGCCAAATGACAAAAACGCAACCAATGGCCATGAGCAGGATTGTGCCGCCAAGATAACGCCAGGTGAGCGGCCAGCTATCCGTGCTTGTTTTTTGTCCTCGGTCTGTCTCTTCCAGAATTTTTAAGACCAGCCAAACCAGCGCTACCACGCCAAATAGCGGCACCAGCAAAAACGCGGAAAACTTGGCCAGTTGCGCCACGCCAAAAACCAAGCCAGCCACTATCAGATTTTTCCAGTTAGGATGTTTAAGGTAGCGGATAAAATAATAGCTGGCAATAAAAATAGCGGCGGCGGCGGCCACGTCGGTAGTGACAAACCGGCCGTGGGCGATAAAAGTGGGGGAAAAGCAAAAAAGAAATAGAGCCAATAAAGCCGCGCCTGAACCGGCTAGCTCACTGGTCCATTTGAAAACATAAAAACCCAGTAGCAGTAAAATTAAAAGCATTGGTAAGCGGCCAAGAAGTAGCATCAAGTCCGCGTTGTTGCCTTCTTTATACATAAAGTCAAAACCAAAATCCCATTGGCCGTTGGCATCACTTTGCCAGGCGGCAATTTGTGAAGGAAAATTAATCGGCTGGCCCGTGATTTTTGAATAAAGCCAGACCGCGCCGCCCGCCAAGTCCTTAATCAGCGGCGGATGCTCGGGGTTGATGCGCATATCGCCCTGCGAAATATAAGAGTAGCCGGCCGGCAGGTGGGCCACTTCGTCCATAATGGCCGAATCGCCGCGCATGCTGCCAAAAGCCAGAGCGAGCATAAAAATTAACAGACCGGCGGCCAAGTAATTTGTTAAGGTTTTAGACATAAGATTTAGAATTACTTTTTTAATAGGCGCGCTTTTATTATAACAGATTGTCGGATAAAGCGTTTGTGGATAGCGGAGCAGCGCTTTTATAGATAACCTCTGTTGTTATTCGGGGATTTAGAGTATACTTAAGAATATACTTAGATGTATAATGTGAATAATCAATATTCTCTCGAATTTTATTGTAGTCAGGCAAATCTTGATATATAATAAATTGTAAGAATATGGGTCACGCTAAATATATTACCAGTGAGGCAAAAGGCGGTTTGTCGCCGGAGGAGATGGTTTCGCTGGAATCAAAATTAAAAAACTTAATTGAACAAATAGCCGAAATTAACGGCTGGAAGCTGGAAGCGAAAACGGAGATGGCTTTGAAGAATAAGCTTATCTCGCCGGAGCAAGAAAAAAAGCTGTCCGAAGTTATCAATAGCGGCAGCGAACTTTATGACCGCTATAATCAAGGAGAAAGGACCGAAACGTTATTGAAGGAACTGGAAGATTATTCGCGGTGGGTGCAGGAGAAAAAAAACGAAATTTGGGGTTCAATGGAAATAGCGGAGAGGAAAAGCGGAAACAAAGAAAGAATGCCGGTTAAAAAAGAAAGAGAAGAAAGAAAACTAAAGTCGGAAGAAATTGAAGTATCTCGTCTCGGGGCTCAAATTACCTTGGAGAAAATCAATAATTACGAAGAACTTTGGGCTGAAACCGAGCAAGAAGGAGATGAAAAATTCAAACAAAAGACCAGAGAGCTCTGGAAAGAATTCGCGGTGCACGGATTAGTCGGTCGAGACAAAGAGGGGAATATAACTCTGGCTAATGAAACCGACCTTGACGGCCAGGGTTGTTTGTCTCTGATGCGACTAGCCGGTTTTGATATTAGCGATTTAAAATATATTGAGCACGGGGATCGCGCCGAAGATAGAATTTATTTTGATGTTGGCAAGGTGCACGGCGTAGTTTTATCAGACAGCGGCAAGAAAGTTTTCATAGACCACCATACCGACGAATCGGGCAAAGACAGCTCGGCTATCCAATTCACCTACAAGCTTCTCAAATCAATGGGTTTGCTGGAAGACAAAAAATATTTGGATAATTTGGTGGATTTTATTACCAAAGTAGACAATAAAACATATTTTAGCGACGAGAAATCTTTTAAAAATTCTTGGCGGACGATTTACGGGCTTCATCGTTATATGGATTTTTCTAAAATTATTGAGCTTTTTCAAGCGGGCGTAAAACCGGGCGAGGTATTATCTGAAGAAAAATTAAAAAAGTTTGGCTTGGAAGAAGCCAGTAAGCGTCAGGAAAAAATAATCAACATATCGGTTGGCAAGATGCAAAAAATACAAAAAGGTGGTCTAATTGTTCCTTCCGAGAGATTTGGCAAAATTGTAGTGGATATTGAAAAAAAAGTTGGAGCCGGCTTTGACGCGGTTCGGGCTTTTGGCTATCAGACCTATCTAATTTGGAGTCCCAAAAGCGAAAGTTTTTTTATCACTTCAAACCAGCGATTGGACAAAGAAGAAATCGGTCAGGGCGAATCGGTACGCGGCTATATGTGGATTAAGCCGCGGACCGATGGTCGGCCGCTGACAATTAAATTGACGGATATTTTGAGTTCGTTGACCGACGGCAAATTTGAGCCAACCTTAAAATTAAAGGAATTTGTAGAGAAGGAGCAAAAAGAGATAGAGACCAGACAGCTATTGGAGCCAGAAAAAATGGCCATCCTTGAGAAGTTCGGGAAAGAGTTTTATAATACATTAAAGAGAAACGCTGTCTGGGAAGGGTATGACCAAAAAAGAAAGGAAGCGACTTTAAAGATTCAGACCGAGGTATTTTTGGCGGCGGCGTTAAAAGAAGCAATAAAAGAAGATGACCAGGCGGAAAAAATTGTCGGATATTTAATTGCCAAAATTGAGCCCCGTTAGAAATTGCATTTTTAACGCGGCAGACAATAATTTTAATTACACTTTTTATGGCGGAAAAAATAGACCCAATAAAATTAGCCGAATCATTGAAAGCCAAGATGACGCCCGAGCTTAAAAAGGAATTAGTAGAGGGGGATGTCAAAGAACCGGACCGGGAGACGCCGGCCAAATCCGAGGCAGTCGCGGATAAACCAGGGGCGTTGAAATGGAGAGATCTAGAAAGTGATAAAAAAGAGACGTCGCCCGAGGCAGCGCCGGCCGCGGCGAAGACAGAAACTACGGGAGAAAAAGAAGAGCCATCGCCCGAGGAATTAGAGCTGGCCTTAAGAGAGGAAAGAGAAAAAATAAGAGGCGGCGAGGAGAAAGGTAAAGAAAAAGAAGCGCATCCTTATGGCGAGCGGCCGTATAGCCAAGACGAGGAAGAAGAAATTTATAGACCGGAACATTGGGGGGTGGAAGAAAAAGGAGAAAAGCCGTTGGCGGAAGCGTCAGAGAAAAAACCGGAAAAAACGCCGGAGGATTTTTTGAAGGAGGCGCGGCAGGATTATGTGACCGCGCTATTGGCTAAAGAGCGGGCGCAAAAGGATGTGAGAAAATTAAGCGGCTGGCGCCAGTATTTTTTCCAAACCGAAAAAAGACAGGAAACCAAAGACCGCGCTGATGAAGAGCTTGAAAGCGCGCAGAAAAATTTTGAACAAGTTAATGGGGGCTACGATAAGATTTTACTGGAATACGCCGCTTCATTATTTAAAAAGAAAGAGACAGAATTGGTTGATGATCCGGAAGGGGAACAGAAGTTGAAGGAATATGCCAAAACAGAAGTTTTTAATGAATATTTTTTGAAAGAAGCGGAGAGAATAAATCAAGTTAGGCAGGAAAATTTGCCGCCCGGCCAGAAAAAATGGTATCACGATTGCCTGTATAAATTCAGCCAGATGCCCAAGGCGGCGCGGTGGGCGGTTTCGGCCGGTGTGGCCACCGGTGTAGCTTTTTCGTTTGGGACGGTTGCCGCCACCGGCGCGGCCGGCGTCGGCGCTTATTTTGGCATACGGCTTGGCCGGGCGGCGCTTGGTACGCTGGCGGGTGGTTTAACGGATAAAGTTTTGGGCAGGCGCATAGAGAGGGGCAAGGTCAAGACCGAAGAAGAGATAAAAGCCGGAATGGCCGAGAAGATTGAGGCGATTAAGGGTTTTGACGAAATAATGAAAATTTATTCGGAGCAGTCGCCGGCAGTTTTGGAGCAATTAGAAGCCCAGCGCAAAAAAGAGCACCGTCAGCATATAATAAAAGCGATTGCCGCCGTCGGCGTGGCGGGCGGCACAGCAGCCGGTTTGGGATTTTTGGAAAATTATTTGGCGGCGCACCATTATCTTGAGGGAATGGGATTGATGAAAAGCGGGAGCTCCGGTTTGACGCCGGAAAGAAAACCGGAAGCGCCGCCAGCCTTGGAAACAACGATGGAGGGGCCGACGGTGGCCGAAAATCAGCCGGGCGTTCGCGGCCCTAGCGTAATTCTAGAAAATATTAGTCCGGAATCAATGCCCAAGATTAGCGGGGTTATAGAGGCGCAAAAAGGTGATTCACTTTGGAAAGTCATTGAACGGCAAGCCGAAGCCAGCGGTTTGTTTAAGGGGTTAACCGGCAGTCCGGAAGACATTGCTGCTCAAAAAACCTATGTTATTGACGCGTTGAAAGATAAAGTCGCGGCTAGTCCTGAAAAATTCAGCTTAGCCGATGTTGATAAATTAAAAATCGGTCAGAAACTTGATTTGACGGAAATTTTTAAGTCACCGCAGGACTTAGATGAAATTGTTCAAGCATCCGGCAAATTAAGCAAGGAGCAACTGGCTCATATTTTGAACAATAACGAAATTTTAAATGAGTGGATTAAGGCCCACCCAGGCGAGGCCTTAACCAGCGCTAAGGTTGAAGAAGTTTTAACCGGCAAAATTCCTAAAGGCAGAATTCCTTGGCAGGCCAAGGTAAGGCCTGATTGGCCGGCCGGGTTAGAGATAGAAAAGCCCCAAGGCGGGCCCTTGCCGGCATCGGTGGAAGAATTGAAGCAGATGGGACTCGGGGAAGAAGAAATTTCTAATTTAACCGAAAGAGCTAAGCTGGTGGGTAAAAATTTTGTTTCCGGAACTGAATACGAAGATTATGCGGGCAGATTAAGAGGAGGCGGTTATTTTGACAGGATTAACGAACAAGGTTTACCAACGAGGCCGACCTTGGAAATAATAAGCGGGCGGCTAGAAAAAATGATTACCGAGACAATGGGGATGAAATCAGCCGCCTATGATAAAATTAAAGTAATGAATCTGGAAGAGTTTATTAAGGCAAAACCAGCGGCTATAGTTGAGCATCCAGAATGGGAACCAGCCGGCAGAGTGATTGATGAGTATCTGAAAATGCATAAGTTTCTGGAACCAAAATATTTGCGAGGAACTACTGGGGACTTTTTCAAGAAGATAATAAAAATAGATATTGGAAAGTAGATAATCGCCGTCAAATATTAAATAAGGGTCTTGTCTAGAAGATTCTTCTAATACAATACCGATTTAGTTAAAATTTTAAAGATATCTTTGCCGCGATTATTGAATCTGAATTCGGATTCTTTCAAATAAAGATAAAATTGATTTTTCGG
>Ga0210057_1007317_pt1 | contig 13438 bp, 14 predicted proteins | sample CryGeyCG2114_010_2_FD_183968 | JGI IMG/M metagenome (GOLD analysis project Ga0210057, IMG submission 183968) | Groundwater microbial communities from aquifer - Crystal Geyser CG10_big_fil_rev_8/21/14_0.10 (SPAdes) (version 2) | ecosystem: Environmental > Aquatic > Deep subsurface > Groundwater ... | reverse complement strand
GCCTTATTGCTGTTTTTGATGATAGTCATTACAATAAAAGATATAATTCGTTTTTAAGATTAACCTAAAATAAACCGCTAAATTTGGCAAGGAAACAAGAGAGTTATGGAAGGGAGAGTTATGGAAGAGGAGAGTTATGGAAGTTGAACTTCCATAGTTGTCGAACTACAATGACTTATGATTATAACTATGACAACGTTATCATTATCATCTGTCATCGTTATGGTTAATTTAATGTATTTGACTTTTGATTTTTGGGTATGATAAGATAAAGATACTATGAAAAAGATTATTCAAGTCCATATTTATAAAGGCGATAAATACTATATTGCCGAGTGTCTTGATTTGCCTGTTGTTACTCAGGGAAAAACCCTTGATGAATTAGTTTTCAATCTTAAAGAGGCAATTAACCTTCAATTAGAGGGAGAAAATTTATCGGACTTTGATTTAGTTGCCGAACCTTCTGTTTTAGCTAATTTAGAAGTTGACTCTTCAGCTTATGCCAAAGCTTAAAATTCTTTCCGGTCAGGAAATAGTAAAAATATTTCTTATCTTTAGTTTTTCGGTGGCTGCCCAGAAAGGCAGTCATATTAAATTAGTGAGGATTCTTCCCGATGGCACAAGACAAACATTAACTATTCCCGGCCACCCGGAATTAGATAGGGGAACGATTAAGGCTATTTACCGTCAAGCCCTAAGATATATCCCCGAAAGCGAACTAAAGCCCTATTTTTATAGCCAATAAAACAATATTAAAAAATGGAAGTTGAACTTCCATAATTCGTAGTTTTGAATCGGGTCATTGACTTTTGATTTTTGGGTATGATATATTTTATATATGGCTACTATTACTATTCCTAAAAAATTAATAAAAGACGACGATTTGATTATTTTGCCTCGCAAGGAGTATGAACAACTTTTTCGTTTTTGGGCAAATGCCGAATCTGTGTCTCAACGCACCAAAAAAAGCATTGAAAAAGGATTCAAAGAGATTACCGAAGGAAATTTTTTAACTTCTAATCAGCTAAAAGATGCCTTGGGATTATAGATTAGCTAAGCAATCTTTTAAGAATCTTAAAAGATTTCCCAAAAATGAGCGGGAAAGAATTTACGCTACTTTAAAAGAGATGAAGAGCGACCCGTTTTTAGGGGATATCAAATTGATACAGGGAGAAGAAAATTTGTACCGCCGTCGCGTCGGAAATTATCGGATTTACTTTCGTCCGCTGAGGTCACGCCACATCTTAGATATACCATTAATTGAACGGAAACAGAGCAGTTGATTGATTCTATAGATTTATATCTATTTAAGGTTGAACTTCCATAATTCGTAGTTTTGAATCGGGTCATTGACTTTTGATTTTTGGGTATGATATATTTTATGGATGATTTGTTAATAATAGACAAAAAGAGTTTTGAAAAAATCTCTAAAGAAAATGTGGAGTTGCGGTTAGCAATAAAGGCAATTGTAGAAGGCGAACTGGCCTTGCGGAAAGGAAGAAGCCGCAGTTTTAAAGATTTTTTGAAATTCAAATTCCCGCAGTATGCCAAAAATTACTAAATCGCATACTACTCCTTATTTTGAAAAACAGTTTGATAGATTACCTAAAAATATAACGATAACTTCCGGGTATTATTTCGTTTCCTCAAAAATAACGAAGTGGTTTATTACGATATAGATACTCACGATATTTATAAATAAATAGGAAAATTAGAGACATGCGCATTTTAGGGAGTCTATTGAGGTTGAATCTCGTAGATTCGTTTTGCTCCTATGAGACTTAGTGTTCGTTCTTATGAAGCTCATCCTCGTAATCTTACCTCGTAATCTTAGCTTCGTAAGATTTGTAAATAGTAGCATAACACTTTATTCACGATCGTGAATAAAGTGTTATGCATTTGTTTTCTGCAAGCCATTGAAAATATTGACAAAATTAAGATTTTGTTGTAGCATTAAACCAGCTTATTAAAAATTTAAATTAAATAAAAAGGAGGGTTTATGAGAGGTCTTATGAAGAGAAAAAGTTTTGTTTTTCTTGTTGTTGTTTTAGCCGCCGTTTTCTTTGACAATTTTTGTTTTGCCGAAGAAAATGAGTTAGATTTGGAAAAAGGACTTCAGATGGCAGAAATGAATCTGCGCGTCTGGCGCAATCTTACCCAGTCAGAGTTGGACCGCGATGAAATCACTAGTTGGACATTGGTTCCTTCGGAATTGCTCCACTACGGAGCTGATTATCTTGTTGGTAACAGCTTCTGGCGGGCAGTTTGCGCTATTCCTTTATTGACTGTATTGGAAATACCATTATCCGGCGCCAGCCACGAATACGGGCATTTCAGAATTGGAAGTTTGGCAGGTATGGACCAACCGCAGTTCATCAACGAAGATAACCCAAACGACCGATATAACGCGAATCCCTTTAATACCTATACAAGAATGTTCAGGCAGTTAATACTAATGGACGGTCTCTATGCTGTGGGTCAGTCCGATGATGCATGGGAAAAGTTCCTGGCTGATCCAAGATGGTCTGCTTATTGGCTGGAATACGAGATTATGACTGAGGCCAGTGGCCTAAATCAACAACAATACAACGCAGAAACGTTAGCAGGTAAGGTACTTGATGGCAATGCTCATCCTTTGGATGCCATTACCGTAATAAGTAATTTATTAGCCACAATAATGTATCCCGTGGGGGAAAACAGCGACATTGTTGATTATATACATTTATTGCGCGAACGCGGCATAAAAACCAATGTCAAACAGATTAAACTTTACTCGCAACTGCCAAAGTTGGCGAGTAATAGCGCCTTGTCATTGACAAGGGCATTGGTTGGTTATCTGGATGAGCCCGGAACCGATAGCGCTGTTAAACCGCTTGCGTTAGTAAGAGACAACTGGCATTTCTATTGGCCGGAATTTAGCAGTTATCTCACGCTTTATGGTCCAACTATAAAGCTCAGCCAGTCCAATAGATGGCGAAACCAGATTATTTATTTTTCTCTGGAGAACTCGTTATCAAAAAATATATTTGAAGTTGGTCTTGGCTGGAAATTACCCATCGCTAATTTCCTTACAATAGAACCGCGAATCATCCATAATTTTCAGAGTGGCAGTTGGCTTGATAACAATTGGTTTGAAATAGAAACAAGCGCTAAAATTTATTCTTGGTTGGCGCTTGGTTTTAAGGCTTACGGCGCCCGGGGGTACACTTTCCAGCGGGATATAACGGGCCAAGAACCATCTTTTTTAGAAAAAAGAGAGTTTGGCCTGAAAGGATTTTTAGCCGCCTCCTTTAGCTATTGATGTAAGCCCTTGATGTTTGTTATCAAGGGCTTTTTTTTTGCCAAGTTTAGACCTATTGAAAATGAATTTTATCAATAGTCTGGAAAGAAACTTTTTCTTGGTCAAATTTTAATTTTACGCTAGCCAAAGGGCCGTTGCGGTGCTTGGCGATGATAATCTCCGCGGTGTTTTGTTCTTCAAGCGAAGGCTCTAATTTATCGCGGTCTTTGCGATAAATAAATAAAACAACGTCAGCGTCCTGTTCAATGCTGCCGCTTTCTCTTAAATCCGCCAAGCGCGGAATTTTTAAATCTCTTTGTTCAACCGCTCTGGAAAGCTGGGCCGCGGCTAAAACCGGAATTTCCAACTCTCTGGCCAAGCCTTTAAGCCCCCGGCTGACCTCGGTCATTGCCTGAACCATATTTTCAGTGTGAAATCGCGGCTGAATTAATTGAAGATAGTCAATTACCAATAATTTTAAGCCGCGCTCCGCTTGAAGCCTTCTTGACATTGAACGAATCTGAATGACGTTTGCCGAAGGAGTGTCGTCAATAAAAATCGGCGCCTTAGAAAGCCGGTCCAAAGCTTCTTGAATCATTTCAAATTCAATTTCATCGGTCAGCCGGCCAGTTCTAAGTTTCCAAAGCGCCACTCGGGCTTCGGCGGCGATTAAACGGTCAACAACTTGGTCGCGCGACATTTCCAGAGAAAAAATACCGACCGGCAAGCCGGTTTTTATGGCGGCGTTTCTGGCGATATCCAGACAAAGGGCGGTTTTGCCCAAAGAAGGTCGGGCGCCCATAACTATCAAATCAGAATTTTGAAGACCGGAAAGATAATTGTCTAATTCGTCAAAGCCCGTGGTTATTCCCCTTAACCCCTTTTCTCCGTGGTGAAGTTTTTCAATTCTTTCATAAGCGGCTTTCAGTTCGTCCTTTAGAGGAACAAAGTTTTGGGGTCGGGACCTTTGGCTGATGGAAAAAATTTTCTGTTCAATGTCGTCAAGGAGGTCTTCCGGGTCTTCGGCGGTATCAAAAACTTTTTCATTGATTTCCGAGGAGGCCTTGATTAAGTCGCGAAGGACTTTTTTCTGGCGGACAATTTTGGCGTAATAGGAAATATGAGCGGCGGTCGGCACCGAATTTATCAAATCAGTCAAATAGGTCAAGCCGCCGACATCGTCAAACTGATTCTTGTCTTTTAGTTTTTTACTGACAGTCATAACGTCAATCGGCTCGTTTTTTTCAAAAAGCTCTAAAATCGCCTCAAAAATTTTGCTGTTGGCCGGTTGATAAAAATCATTATCCGTTATTAAATCCGCCATCCGGATAATGGCGTTTTTATCAAGCATCAACGCTCCCAAAACCGAGCGCTCGGCTTCAATATCTTGCGGGGGAATCTTAATATTCATAAATTTCTAATATCCAATTTCCAATATCCAATGAATGTCAAATTTCTAATTATTTTTATTGGGAATTGGGAATTGGGAATTGGGAATTTTTCGGACCTTTGGTCCGAAAGTCGTATCTTCTATCTTGTATCCTAACCCTTCTACTTTTTTTCGCAAGACATCGGATTGAATAAACTGTTTATTAATTCTTAATTTCTCACGTTGTTCAGCCAATTGTCTGATTTTTGGCGGGATTTTTAGGGGTTTAATTTTATTCAAATCAAGCCCCAGGATTTTGTCAAATTCAAGAAGCAGCTGCTTTTTTTCGCTGGCTGGCAATTTATTATCTTTGATAATTTGCCAAACAATAGAAAGGGCCTTTGGGGTGTTTAGGTCGTCATTAATGGCGTTCAAAAATTTCTTTTCATAATTTTTTATTTGTTTATTGTCGTTAGTCGTTAATCGTTTGTCGTTTGTCGTAAGTTGTAAGTTGTCAGTTAAGTTATTCAAGGCGTTTTGAGCCGCAGCCAAACTTTCCCAAGTGAAGTTTAATTTTGAGCGGTAATGAGCGGTCAAAAACAAGCAGCGCAAGTCCAAAGCCGAAAAACCTCTTTTTTCCAAATCAGCTAAAGTATAGAAATTTTTTAAGGACTTGCTCATTTTTTGCCCCTCAATTTTCAGGAAGCGAGGGTGAAACCAAAAGCGGACAAATTTTTTGCCGGTGGCTGTTTCTGATTGAGCGATTTCCGATTCATGATGAGGAAAAATATTATCTTCGCCGCCGGTATGAATGTCAATGGTTGCTCCCAGATATTTCATACTCATTGCCGAACATTCAACATGCCATCCCGGAAAGCCCCGGCCCCAGGGTGAATTCCATTCCATTTGTCTTTTTGTTCCCGGCGGGGTAATTTTCCACAAAGCAAAATCAGCCGGATGTTCTTTTTGGGGATTGGCTTCAACGCGCGCTCCGGCTTTTAACTGCTTCAAAATATTGCCGGATAATTGTCCGTATCCGGGAAATTTAGTCGTTCGGAAATAAATGCCGTCATCAATTTTATAGGCATAGCCCTTTTGAATCAGCCGGCTGACCAATTTAATCATTTCTTGGATGTGGTCAGTGGCTTTACAGATTATTTGGGGTTTAAGCAGATTGAGTTTTAGCCGATTGGCTAAATATATTTTTGTGTAATACTTGGCAATTTTCCAAGCGCTTTTCTTTTTTTCTCTGGCGCTTTTCTCAATTTTGTCCTCGCCGGTATCGGCATCGTTTTCCAAGTGTCCGACATCGGTAATGTTCATCGCTTGTTTAACTTTATAACCGTTATATTCCAAGACTCGGCGCAAAATATCGGCTTGGGTATAGTTCCAAGCATGGCCTAAATGGTCATAATCATAAACCGTGGGACCGCAGGTATAAAGGTTTACTTTGTTTTTTGAGAGCGGTCTAAAAATCTGTTTTTTGCGCGAGAGAGTGTTATAAAGTTTGAGCATCCTCAAAAATTATACAAAAAAATTTCTTCTTTCACAATCCTTGACAGACCTTTGATAATGCGCTTCTATATAATCAGAACCTTAAGTCTTTTTTAAGGGTTGATTCAGGAAAATAAAAATTGAAAGGAGGCGATTCGCTTGATTGTAAAAAAAACAGGAAAGATAGGGATTGTGGCGTTTGCGTTTGGCGCGCCTAAGAATATCTTGTCTAATTTGTGGATTGCTATTTTTGCAGAAAAGTGGGCCAAGCGGCTCCGGACCGAGATTTATACTCAACGCGATGTCAGTATTGAAATTGGATTTGGAATTAAAGCGGAATACATCGCTGAGGAGCCGGGCAGTCCGCCGTCAACTCTCCGGATGGCAAGAGGAGCTGTTCTTTGGGCAGAGAATCGGGGCTTCAATGAAATTTTAGTGGTTGCTGCCAATCCTCACGTTTGGCGATGCAAAAGAGATCTTGAATACGTGATTCGCGAGAGAAAAGCCAATATCAAAGTCAGTATTTGCGAGTATAATAGTATGACTTCTGAATACTGGTGGTATTGTCAAGATTCGGTCCAGCCGCGAACCCGTTCCAGAAGCAACTGGAGAAGAAGGGAGTGGGTTTTAGAAAGGCTTCCAATGTGGGCTTATTCATTTCTGGCCAGCCGCGTTTAAATTAAATGTTTTTTTAAATGTTTAATTGTAGATTTTTTGAGGCGGCAACAAACAGTAAACAGCCGCCTCATTTTTTTATCTCAATATGTTCACGATCGTGAATAATTGTTATATCTTGACAGAAGGTGTTTTAGCAATATAATTAGTTATAGTTATGGCTGAAGAAATTCAAAAAAATAACGAAGAAAAATTGAAAGACAAAGAAGAACCGGCCGCCTCCGAAGGAGGCGAGCCTCGCCCCGAAAATAATTCGGGGCGGGAAGAAATTGACGAATTGTCAAAATGTCAAAAAGAACGCGAGGAGTATTTGGACGGCTGGAAGCGGGCTAAGGCGGACTTGCTCAATTACAAAAAAGACGAAGCTAAAAAATTTGAAGCAGTGGTAAAATTCGCCAATGAATCTTTGATTAAGGAATTAATCAACGTTCTGGATAGTTTTGATTTGGCTTTGATTTCTTTAGGGAACGAAGGTGGCGCCAAAACGCAAAAAGGACTCTATTTGATTCGTCAGCAATTAGAAGACGCGTTAAAACAGCAAGGACTGGAAAGAATAGCTGTTTCGGTCGGTCAGCAGTTTAACTCGGCCTTGCAAGAAGCGATTGCGTTGGTTGAGACAGAAGGACCCTCGGACGCAATAATTGAAGAGGTTGAACGAGGATACTTATTAAATGGCAGATTAATTAGGCCGGCGAGGGTAAAGATTTCAAAAAATTAAATGAAGATACTTGGCATAGATTTAGGCACAACTAATTCGGCGATGGCGGTGATTGAGGCGGGCGAGCCGAAGATTTTGGAAAATCATGAAGGCAACCGCACCACGCCGTCGGTCGTTGCTTTATCAAAAGCAAACGAACGTTTGGTCGGGCTTTTAGCCAAACGTCAAACCGTTGTCAATCCGAAGAATACGATTTTTTCGGTGAAGCGGCTTATCGGTCGCAATTTCAGCGATTTGGAGGTTCAGCGCGACAAAGCCTGGCTGCCTTTTGATATTCAAAAGTCGGCAAGCGGCGGGGTGGAAATCAAGATGGGCGAGAAATGGTATAAGCCCGAAGAAATTTCAGCGATGATTTTGGCGAAATTGAAAGCCGACGCCGAAGCGAAATTAGGCGAAAAAATTGAAGAGGCGGTTATCACCGTGCCGGCTTATTTTGATGATTCTCAAAGGCAAGCGACAAAGAATGCGGGAGAAGTCGCGGGGTTGAAAGTCCGTCGAATTATTAACGAACCGACTGCCGCGGCTTTGGCTTATGGTTTAAATAAACAGAAAAACGAACAAATTGTGGTTTACGATTTCGGCGGCGGCACTTTTGACATTTCGGTTTTGGAGGTCGGCGACGACACGGTTGAAGTTAAATCAACTGGCGGAGACACTCATTTGGGCGGCGACGACTTTGACAGAAAAATCATTGAATATCTGGTTGATGTATATAAAAAACAGGAAGGCATTGATATCGCCAAAGACCCGTTGGCGCTTCAAAGATTAAAAGAAGGAGCGGAACGGGCAAAGCATGAACTTTCAACAACTTTTGAAACCGAAATTAATATTCCTTATATCAGTTCGGACGCTTCCGGCCCGAAACACTTCTTGATGAAAATGACCAGAGCGAAGCTTGAAGAACTGGTTAAAAATGAAATCGCCCGCTCAATTGATTTAGTGAAAAAAACCATTAGCGAAGCCGGATTAAAAATATCCGACATTGACGAAATGATTTTAGTCGGCGGTCAAACGAGAATGCCGGCAATTCAGGAAGCGGTCAAAAACTTATTTGGCAAAGAACCGCACAAAGGGATTAATCCGGACGAAGTGGTAGCGGTCGGCGCCGCGATTCAAGCCGGTATTTTTCAGGGCGACGTTAAAGACGTTTTGCTTTTAGATGTTACGCCGCTTACTCTTGGAATTGAAACTTTTGGCGGCGTTGCCACGCCGATTATTGAAAAAAATACCACGATTCCCGCGCAAAAATCGCAGACTTTTTCAACCGCCGCCGATAATCAGACATCGGTGGAGATTCACATTTTACAAGGCGAAAGGTCAATGGCTCAGGATGATAAAACTTTGGCGCGTTTCATTTTAGACGGAATTCCGCCGGCGCCCCGCGGCCTCCCGCAAGTTGAAGTAAGTTTTGACATTGATGCCAATGGCATTTTAAACGTCTCTGCCAAGGACAGGGCGACTAATAAAAGCCAGTCAATTCGCATAGAAGCCTCAACTCAGCTTTCCAAAGAAGAAGTGGAGAAATTAAAAACAGAAGCCGCTTCTCACGCCGAAGAAGACCGAAAGAAAAAAGAACTGGCTGAAACCAGAAATCAAGCGGAACAACTCATTTATCTGGCGGAGAAATCTCTAAAAGACGCCGCCGAGAAAATATCGGCGGATGTTAAAGACGGCGTTAATCAAAAAATTGAAAAATTAAAATCCGTCAAAGATAGCCGGGATATTGAAGCGATTAAATCGGCAAGCGCCGAACTTTCTTCGGAGCTTCAAAAAATCGGCCAGCAGATGTATAAAAATAATGATTAACATTAACGCCAGTCAACCAATAACAACAGAAGCGGAGATTGATAAATCAAGACCGAAAATCATCGCCTTAGCCGTTATCGGAATGATTTTTTCTTTTTCTTTCGGCTATTTTCTGAAATTATTTATTTTGGAAAGCAGGCAAGATTACTTCTTTTTTTCACTGGCGGCGTTTTTCGGATTTTTGACGTTTTTTTTGCTTAATGCGTTTTTTATTAAGAGCGCCAGCCGATTGAGTTTGATTATTTTTCTGGAAAGCTTGGCGCTTTTGGCGGCGTTCTTTGACAAATTATCAATGACTTTGGCCGCCGGCGCGCTGCTCAGTTTTTTGTTTTTTCTCTTGGCGTGGCAAAGCGGCCGGTCGGAACTTGGAAGCGCGTTAAAAATCAGATTTTGGAGAGTCGGCAAAAGAATTTTGCCAAAAGTAATTGCCGGACTGGCTTTGTTTATCGGCGTTGCCTACGCAAACGTCGGCAGTTTCAGCAAAGACGAATTTTTTATTTCGCTCCCCGCTTTTGAAAAAATTATTTCGCCGACGATTGAAATAAAAATCATTCAGAAATTTTTGCCGAAATTTGACTTGACGAAACCGGTCGGCGAAACGATTGAAAATTTGGCCATCAATCAGATTGAAAAAAATCCTGATTTTAAATTATTGTCCGAGGCGGAAAAAAAACAGATAATTGCTCAAACCGTGAAAAAATTGGAAGAAAATTTTTCAGGATTAATCAATGCGCCGATAAACTTAAAAGCAAAAACTTCCGAGGCGCTTTATCAGGCGATGGCGGATAAATTCAAGAATCTTCCGGAAAATGTCAAAAATTTTGTTCCGGCGGGATTTGGCGCTTTAATTTTTTTGATTATTATTAGTTTTGCTTTGCCGATTAGATGGCTGGCGTCAATTTTGGCGTATTTTATTTACGAAATTTTTCTGGCTTTGGGAATCAGCGTTATAGCGCTGGAGGGAAGAAGCAGAGAAATCATAATACTTAAATAAAATAATAAATTTATTATTTAATCTATGAACTATTATAAAATTCTCGGCATTAATAAGGGCGCTTCAGAAGAAGAGATTAAGAAGGCATTTCGGAGATTGGCGCATAAATATCATCCTGATAAAGGCGGCGATGAAAAAAAGTTTAAAGAAATTAATGAGGCTTATCAGGTTTTGTCAAACAAAGAAAAGAGGCAGCAATACGATAGATTCGGCAAGGTTTTTGACGGCGCCGCGGCCGGCAAGGGCGCTGGTTTTGATTTCAGCGGTTGGCCCTTCGGCTCTTCTCAGTCCGGACCTTTTGGCGAAGTTAAATTTGATTTCGGCGGCGATTTCGGAGATTTAGGCGATATTTTCGACGCTTTTTTTGAAGGAATGGGGATGAAACAGAAGCGCCGCACTTATCAACGGGGCTCTGATATTCAAATTATTCAAGAGATTGCTTTGGAAGAGGCTTTTTACGGGATAAAAAAAGATGTAAGCTGCCGGTCGGCGATTAAGTGCGAGAAATGCGGCGGTTTGGGACATGATCAAAAAGCCGGTTTTAGCCAATGCGGCGTTTGCGCCGGACGAGGAGAAATAAAAGAAGCGCAAAGAAGTTTTTTTGGAGATTTTATTCAAGTAAAGCCTTGCCGTCAATGTTTTGGCGCGGGCCAAATACCTAAAAAAACTTGCGAAACCTGTCGGGGAAGCGGCCGCCTAATGGCTGAGCAGAAAATCAAAATTGAAATTTTGCCCGGCATCAACGACGGCCAAATTATCAAAATCAAAGGCGCCGGCGAAGCCGGCGAACGCGGCGCCGCCGAAGGCGATCTTTATATTAAGATTAAAATCAGACCTCATTCGGTTTTCCGGCGAGAAGGAGATAATTTAATCGTCAATAAGAAAATCAACATCATTGATTTATTGCTGGAAAAGAAAATCGAAATTCCGACAATTTCCGGCAAACCCGAAGGACAAGCCCACGGGGCAGGCCCCATACCATCGCCTTCGGCGAGCTACGGGGCAGGCCCCATACCATCGCCTTCGGCGAGCTACGGGGCAGGCCCCATACCATCGCCTTCGGCGAGCTACGGGGCAGGCAATCTTAAAGTGGAAATTCCCGAAAATTTTGACTTAAAACAGAACCTAATAATTTCCGGCGAAGGAATGCCGAAATTTGGCGGTCGGGGCAGAGGCGATTTAATTATTGAACTTTCCATTAGAACTCCGAAAAAATTAAACGTCCGAGCAAAGAAAATTTTAGAAGAATTGGAAGGAGAACTATAATCTCAATTATAATGCGCCCGTAGCTCAGCCTGGTAGAGCAGCTGCCTTTTAAGCAGATGGTCGAAGGTTCAAATCCTTCCGGGCGCACAGTTTTTTTTAGCTATTGTAATATTGCCGCCAATATAATAAACTAAAATTAGTTAATTGACAGATAAATCAAAAAGGAGGTGAGGGAATTGAAAAAAAAGTTATTTCTGAGAAAAGCAAGAAAAGCAAAGGCGTTTCTAAGAATTAGAAAAGAAATTTTGGAAGAACAGCAATTAGGGTTAAGAAATAAAATAATTGGAGATGAAAGGGAAAGACGAGTAGCAAGAGTCCTCCAAGAGTTGAAAGACGAGAGAGTAATTAACGACTTTTTATCAACAGGTGCCTTAAGCTTTATGGACATAATGAGAGGCTTTGATTTTTATGTAATTTCAATTCATCCAGAATTAAAGAGCCGGATTATTACTCGTCTTTCAGTCACAGGTGAACGATGGGTAGAAAAACAGAAAAGAAAGCATCCTGAAAATGCCGTCATTGCAGTGAATCTCGGGGAAAGCACCGAGGTAATAAAAAGAAGGTTGAAAGGGCTCCTTATTTGAATAAAAAGCGAGCCCTTAATTTTTATGGAAAAAATTATTAAATTTTTTGATAAATTAGAGGATAAAATTAGGAGGAAATTGTCCCGATGTCCGATTATTTATGCCTCTGTCGGCAGCGTGGGAATTATTTTATTGTGGCGGGGCGTTTGGATGACGGCCGACATGTTTAACTTTATGACAGGCCCGGTATCGGTAATTATTGGAATAGTAATCCTGCTTTTAATCGGTCTTTTTGTTTCGTTTTTTATCGGCGATCAGATTATCATTTCCGGTATTAAAGCCGAAAGAAGGATTGACGAAAAAACCGAAGAAGAAATAAGACATGAAATAATAACTTTTGGTAATATAAAAAATGATTTGGACGAAATTAAGAATCAGATTAAAGAGATTAGAGAAAAAATTGAAAAAAGCGGAAAAATCGGATAGAATTTTAAAAATTTAATATTCCGGTGTAGCTCAATGGTAGAGCGGCTCCCTGTGAGAATTTCCGGTATTGCTGTTATAATTAATATAATGGCAGACAAAAGGAAATATGCCGATAGAAGAGAAGAGTTAATCAAGGCCGTTGCCAAAAGGCGGCGCAAGATTAAACTCTTAGCCGTAGAATATAAGGGTGGAAAGTGCCAAATATGCGGATATAATAAATATCCAGGCGCTCTTGATCTCCATCATATCTATGGCGATAAATCTTTTGGTATTGGCGACAAAGGATATACCCGTTCTTGGGAAAAAGTAAAACAAGAACTGGATAAATGTATTCTTATATGCGCCAATTGCCACAGAGAAATTGAAGCCGGCATTACGCAGCCTTCCGAAGAAATTCGGAATGGAAAAACGAGGTGAAATCGGGGAAGCCCGAAAAGGGTAATCCCGAGCCAATCCTTTGCTAAAGCTATGGATTGCAAGCAAGCCCCGCAGAAAAATTATGGGAAGGCTTGCTTGCCATAGCCTCTGGCAGGGGCAGGTGTAGAGACTATCCTGAAAAGGAGTACCGAGCACATAAAATTTATGTGTTACGGGAAGCGCCTCGGTCCCGACACATCGTCGGGATATGATATAGTCCGTCCCCAATAGAAACATTGGGATAAACGTAAGGAGATGGTTGTAGGTTCGAATCCTACCACCGGAGCCAAAGAAAAATTTTTGTTTTATTTGATTCTCTTACTATAGCGAGGCGAAAATATTTAAATTGAAACTAAAAAAGAAAATGACATAAATTTTAACAATTTAATTGCCTAACCCTCATAGTCGG
>Ga0210057_1007316_pt1 | contig 13438 bp, 14 predicted proteins | sample CryGeyCG2114_010_2_FD_183968 | JGI IMG/M metagenome (GOLD analysis project Ga0210057, IMG submission 183968) | Groundwater microbial communities from aquifer - Crystal Geyser CG10_big_fil_rev_8/21/14_0.10 (SPAdes) (version 2) | ecosystem: Environmental > Aquatic > Deep subsurface > Groundwater ... | reverse complement strand
GATGTTAACTTGAAGGTTGTGGCGGAGAGGACACCCGGTTTTTCTGGGGCAGATCTTTATAGTCTTATGAACGAGGCGGCCATCCTTGCCGCCAGAGAAGAGAGAAAACACGTTTCGCAGTTTGATCTTATCCGCTCTATTGAGAAGGTGATGCTCGGTCCGGAGAGGAAGAGTCGCCTCCTTTCTGTCGACGAGAAGAAGATTGCCGCTTATCATGAAGCGGGGCATGCTTTAGTGTCGTCGGTCTTAACTCACGCCGACCCCGTGCATAAGGTATCAGTCGTCTCTCGTGGAAGAGCGGCTGGTTATACTCTTAAACTCCCTACGGAAGAGAGGCATCTGCACTCCAAGGCTCATTTTGTAGATGATATCGCTGTTTCTATGGGCGGATATATGGCTGAGAAAATAATTTTTAGAGATATTACGACAGGGGCTTCAAATGATCTTCAGGTTGCGACAAGTTTGGCGAGAGATTTGGTGACAAAATACGGAATGTCAGAGAAGGTTGGCCCAGTCGCCTGGGGTGATTATGAAAGTGCACCGATATTAGGTGGAGCGTATTCTTCTGGTAATAGTTACTCGGAATCAATCGCCTCTTTGATAGATGGCGAGGTATCCGCTTTCATGAATGAAGGAAAGGATAGGGCGGAAAAAGTATTGAAGGAACATAATGACGCCTTAAAGATGATTGCTGATGAGCTGATAGAGAAAGAGACGATAGAACGTGAAGAGTTTGAAAAAATTCTGATTTTGAATAATATAAAGCCAAAGAGGAAAAAGGATACGGTTTAAATTATTATATAGTATATAAGTTGTACACAATAATTCTTTGTAGAATTGAACTACTAATATATACTGATATTAGTAGTTATTAAAGGTTTTATTTTTTTATGGCTAGATTTGAAGATAGAGAAAAAGCGATAAAGTTAAGATTAGAAGGTAAAAGTTACAGTCAGATAAAAGAGGTGCTTAATGTTGCTAAAAGTACATTGAGTTATTGGTTGAAGGATTATCCCCTTTCTGAAGAAAAGATTAAGGAGTTAAGAGATAAAAATCCTATAAGGATAGAAAAGTATAGAGCAACAAGAGCAAAACAAAAGAAAGATCGGTTGGATGAAGTATATAAAGAAGAGAGGAGAAAAAAACTTTTACCATCAAGCAAGCGGGATTTATTTATCGCCGGACTATTCCTTTATTGGGGAGAGGGTGGAAAAACAGTTGAATCAAGATTAACTGTCTCTAACACTAATCCTGCTGTTATAAAATTTTTTGTAAAATGGCTAAATGAATGTTTAGATGTTTCATTGGCTAACATTAAAATTTATTTACATCTATATAACGATATGGACATTAAAAAAGAGATTGAGTTTTGGGTGAGAGAATTGAATATCCCTCAAAAACAGTTTAGAAAACCCTATGTGAAGAAAAGTAGTAGTAAAAGAATTAATTATAAAATAAGATTTAGTCATGGTACTTGCAATGCCATGGTAGGAGATGTTAGATTGACGGAGAGGATCTTAATCAATCTTAGGATTATTGAAGACAGTTTAAAAAACTGATATGATTTATCTATGTGCCTGTAGCTCAGTTGGTAGAGCGTTCGGCTTATACCCGAATGGTCCCAGGTTCGAGTCCTGGCAGGCACACATTTTTTTAAAAATTCGAGAGTAAGTTTAATCTAAACAGTTTTTTGTTGTGAAAAACTATTATAGATTGTAGAATATAAGTAGTGTCGTAAGATAATTATCTAATTTTAAAAATAAAAATATGGTCAATCAGCAATTACTCGATTATATCAATCAACAGATACAAAAAGGGGTCGATCGAACTAAAATTAGAAATATTCTCATAGCTAATGGGTGGCAAGAAAATGATGTTGATGAAGCATTTACCTCATTAAATCTGCCTAGTCAGACACCTCTCTCTGTGAAAGCACAGCTACAATCTTCTCCAACAAGTAGAATATTATCTCAAGCCACTTCATATTCTTCAGAACCATCATCTGGTAAATTAAAAAAAATATTAATAATCGCTCTATTAGCGATTATTGTCGTATTTTTGGCTGGTGGAGGAGTCTTTGCCTATTTTAATTATTTTCAGTCACCGGAAATAGTTGTTGGCAAGATGCTCACAAAGATAGAGGATATTAAAACTCTGGAATATTCCGGAGAAATAAAAATGGAAATCGATGCAGGGGATCTAATTGCTGAGTATCAATCTTCTTTAGGTTCGAGTTTTGGAGCTAGCTTGGAAAATTTAGAGGAAGTTGGTGACAACAAACGCCCGCGGTTAGGTGTAAGCAAAGAGAAGGTGGAATTTTTGGCAGATTTTGCTGGCGCCTATGATATAGGAAATCCAGAAGAGTTGAGAAGTTTGGTTTCTTTTGATGTGGAGACAGGTATGGTGCCGGGAGTCAAAATTGTTTTTGGGTCAGAAATAAGGAATATTGGTAAAGTTGTTTATGTCAAACTTAGTGATTTGCCTACTTTTGGTTTCTTTGATTTGAGTAGTTTAAAAAATCAATGGATAAAAATTGACACCGATGCTCTCTCAGAACAATTTGGGTCAGGTGTGGTGCCAGGCCAATTTGCTGAAGAAATCGATAAGGCTCAAACAGAGGAGATGATGGAAAAAATAAAAACTATCTTAAGTCAGGCTGATTATTCTAAAATTTTAAAAATAACTGAAAAATTTCCAAATGAAGAGATTGAAGGTGTAAATAGTTATCATTATGGTTATATGATTGATAAAGAAGAGGTTAAAAATTTGGCTATAACTATTATTGAATCTAGTGTTGAATCTATGGGAGAAACAATAACAGAAGAGGAGATAAGAGAATTTGAAAAAAGCTTCGAATCAATAGGGTCTCCTGAAGGTGAAATCTGGATAGGTAAAAAGGATTTATTGCCACATAAGATATCTTTCAACCTTAAGATAAAAGAGATTGGAGATGTGGATGTTTCTGGAGACATTAGCTACACTTTGTTTTTAAAGAACTTCAACAATCCTATCATAATCGAAGCACCTACTCAGTCGCAGACGATAGAAGAACTAATGGGGGGCTTATTTGGAGGGGTCTCTGGCGATGGACTAGATGATTCATTCCTTTTACCCGCGTTCTGATAGATTGTTTATCTTAGTCACAGGAAAACAATAATTCTTTTAGAATATAAACGGCTCAACCCTCACTGAGTGGGTTGAGCCGTTTATATTCTACAATGTATAACGAGACTCATCGTTTACTTTCATTTTTGATAGGACGGGATTCGGTACATTTTTTGCGATCTCTGTAATATGTACATCTTCAATCAAAGACTGCAAATAAACAATTACTTTTTGAGCGTCTTCCATTGAAGATACAGCAAACCGCACACAGTTTTCTTTGTCTGTTGCGTTTTCGGTTAAAAGTAGGAATTTTTGATCAATGCTAAGCTTTCGAAGCCTCCCACGTAACATAACACCATGTATTGGTGTGCTTGTTGTGGTTATCTCAAATATATTCCAAGAAATCATTTCCATACTCATATATTATATATTAACGTTTATTAATAATAATAAAAAGTGTCATAAATGATTAGACATTGCCACACCATCTCTTTATTTATTTCTATTTTATGTTAAGTTTTTGTTATGAAGATTAATAAAAAACCGGAGATAGTGGCGCCAGCTGGAAGCTTGGAGAAACTCAAATACGCTCTTGAATATGGGGCGGACGCCGTCTATTGCGGTATCCCCGATTTTTCTCTCAGGTCTAGGATAAATTATTTTGACACGAAGGAAATAATTGAAGGGATAAGATACGCACATGAGCGAGGAAAGAAAGTTTATATAACGGTAAATATTTTCGCTCACAATGAGCATATTAAGAAGCTCCCTAAGTACCTCGAGGTGTTCAAGAATAATCTACCCGACGCTTTCATCGCCTCTGACCCGGGCGTTATCGCTATGATCAAAGAGGTATTTCCGAAAGCAAAGATTCACCTTTCTACTCAGGCGAATTGCACTAATTGGCGAGCGGCCAAGCTCTGGTATGACCTTGGCGTGAAGAGAGTTGTCCTTGCTCGCGAAGTCGGCCTGAAAGAGATCAAAGAGATAAGAAAGAATGTTCCAGGGCTTGAGATAGAGGCTTTCGTCCATGGCGCTATGTGTATGGCCTACTCGGGTAGGTGTTTCTTGTCGGCGTGGCTTTCAGGGCGGTCTGCTAACTTGGGCGACTGTACGCAGGTCTGTCGGTGGAAATATAATCTCGTTGAAGAGAAAAGGGACAACATTCACATACCTCTTGAGGAAGACCAGCACGGGAGTTATATCTTAAATTCCAAAGACCTTTGTCTGATAGATTATGTGAAAGAGTTAAGAGATGCCGGTGTGGATTCGTTTAAGATTGAAGGAAGAGCCAAGAGTGTCCATTATCTAGCTACGGTCGTGAAGGCTTATAAGAGTGTGATGGATGCTAATTTTTCCAAAGAGTCTATTAAGGAAGCGAAGAAAGAATTAAACAAAAATGTGAATAGAGAATATACGACAGGATTTCTCTTGGGCAAAGATACTTCCAGTATGCAAAATATGGAGAACAGAAGCGTCGGTTCGGATTGGGAGTTTGCCGGAGAGGTCTTGGAAAAAGTAGAGAGCGGAGTCGTCTTGAAGGTTCATAATGTTCTTAAGGTTGGCGACAAGGTAGAGATAATAAGGCCAAAGGGAGAGCTCATAAAGATGAAAGTAAAAAATATCTTAAAAAAGAAAAATGGTATGAAGGTAGAGTCGGCTCATGGCGGGACAGAGGACTTATTTATCCTTGAAACGAAAAAAGAGATTATGCCAATGAGTCTCTTAAGGAGAGAAAATAAAAATAATCATTGTTAAATTGTTTTATCCACAAAATAAATAGCAGTCTGAAATATATTTGATATAATTATATTAATGAATTTACATTTGTTTTTGGTTTTTGCTCATATTGTCGGTGTCGTTCTTGGCACAGGTGGAGCCACTTTTGCGGAGATCTTTTACCTTAAGGCAAAGCGTGACGGTGTCTTTGAACCGCTTGAAGTAGATTATCTTAAGACTTCTTATTTCGTATTAAGAGTAGGATTGTTTATCATTGTCCTTTCCGGCTTCGGCCTCCTTGTCCTATTACGTCTTAATGAGTTTGGCGACCCTCTCTTAGGAGTGAAGCTTTGGGCTAAGCTTCTAATTGTCCTTATTATTGTGCTTAATGCCTTCCTTATCCAAGCGAGAAAGATGCCGATGTGGCTTGGTTCGTCACTCTCCCTCACCTCTTGGTATACGGCCACCATCTTAGGTCTTTGGAGAGGTATCCCTTACTCTTTCGGGCAGATTATCATTTTCTACCTACTGTCAGTTATGGTAGTCGCTTATGTTTTGCATATCATAGATAAGAGAATTTTAAAATCAGTAACAATAAAAAAATAAAATGAGTACTTCACTTTCAATTTTTCTCACCATTCACGTTATCATAGGGGTACTTGGCGTGTTCCTCTTTGGTGGTGTTTCACTCGGACTTCTTAAGAAGAAGATTTCCGTCAAGATGCTTAAATATTTCTCTCTTGGTGGTTTGATATCTTATTTGATAGCATGGGTTTTGGGTGGACACTATTATATCGTCCATTATGGTAGTAAGGTTAAGCCGATTATCAAAGCCGGAGATATGACATGGGCTCACTCTATAGTGATGGAGGCGAAAGAGCATATTTTTCTCTTTCTTCCATTTCTGGCTTTTGTGTCTGTTGTCTCTATCTGGACACTGGGCTCAAGCTTAGATGAAATGCCTAAGTTTAAAAAGGCAGTAATGCTCGTTTCTTTATCAGCTTTTATTATAGGAATATTAATAGCGCTTGCCGGTATTGTCATTTCCGGAGCGGCAACAATCTAATATGTTAGAGAAAAAATTAAAAATTATCGCTTCATTCACTCTTGCTTCTATTGCGAGTATCTTATTCTTAACATTCGCCACTATCTATAGTGAATTTAATAAGCCGTTTAAAGATTGGTTGGTTCTCACCTTCAATCACCATTGGGTAGGTAAAGGGGTGCTCGCGGTAGTGATATTCTTTGTTGTGGCTATATTGCACTGGCTCGCTTCACTTAAGATGCACCCTATTGCTGTAGATACAAAAGTGAGGAGAGCTCTTATTTCGCTGTTTATAGTATCCATACTTGCCACGTTAGTCGTTATCGGGTTCTTCATCCTCCACTTCATGAAGATTTTCTAAAAAAGATTTTTTGAATTATACAGCTTTTTGAAATTTATAAATGTATACTAGAAATAGCTGTATTTGTTACTAATTAATAAGATTTATATATTATTATGAATAAATTCTTGAAATACGTCTTAGTTGTCAATTTATCTTTCATTATATTTTCAGCAATAGTACTTCTTTTACACCCTGTTTTTCAGGATAGCAGTATTGTTTCTGGCGGGATCATTAAAGCATTATTTGAGTTTATATCAATATATACTATTGGAGTGGGGTTTCCGTTATTTGCTGTTATTTTAAGTGGAATATATCAATACAAAAATCCAAATTTTAGAGAATATGGAAAGAGTCTATTAATCACTTTTTCTTTTGTAATATTATTTTGTATATCGATTCCAACTTTCCTTTTCTTAAATGGCAGATTTGAGGGAGGATTATCTATGGAGGGTGGTCAGTTTTTAGTTATTATTGGAATGATATCTATAGCAATTTTTATTTCATCTGCAATAATTAATCTTGCAACTCTTTTTGTTTCAAGGCATTTTTTAAAGAAATAATAATCTTTTCTCAAAATAAGGTGTTTTTATTCAAAATGGATTTCGGTTTTTTGGTTTGATATCCGCTCTTTGATGAGTGGATATTTTTTTAACTCGGGGTCTTCTTTTATTATCCTTTGAGATTCTTCACGCGCCGCTTCTACCATCTTTATATTCTTTATCGCTTCCATACCGATGTCTGATATCCCCCACTGCTTGCCCCCACCGAGCTCTCCTGGTCCACGGAGGCTTAAGTCATACTCAGCAAGCTCAAAACCGTTTCTAGCTGTCTTTAAGGCCTTTAGACGCTCTTTTGTCGTCTTGGATTTAGAATCAGTAAAGACAAAGCAGTAGGATTGATGATTACTTCTTAAGACCCGACCTCTCAGTTGGTGTAGCTGTGCTAAGCCGAATCTGTCTGCTCCTTCTATTATTATGATAGTAGCATTTGGGACATTGACCCCCACTTCCACGACGGACGTGGCGACAAGGATGTCAATCTGTCCGCATGAGAATTGTTGCATCACTTCTTCTTTCTCTTTTGACTTGAGTTTGCCGTGGAGTATTCCTATCTCCACTTCAGGAAAGATGTCTTTCCGAAGACGAAGAGCCTCTTCTTTCACAGATTTGACGTTGAGTGAGAGCGCCTTGTCTGGGTCGGGCTCATCTATCCTTGGGCAGATCACATATGCTTGCCTCCCCTCTTTCAATTCCTTGCGAATTTTTTCGTAAGTTAAAGCTCTTTCTGCCGGAGATACTATCTCTGTGATAATCTGCTTTCTCCCTGGTGGCATCTCGTCCAGTATTGTCAGATCTAAGTCGCTATAGATAGTAAGAGCGAGGGTGCGAGGGATCGGTGTGGCGGTCATAGAAAGAAGATGTGGTGTGACCTCAGATTTATCTCGGGCGAGCTTGGCCCTTTGGGCCGTGCCGAAGCGGTGTTGCTCGTCTATTATAACAAGGGCTAAGTTTTTTCCACCCGAGGCGGATTGGCCTTGGGCCGAGAACTTAACCCCTTTTTGGATTAAGGAATGTGTACCGACCAAGATAGAAATACTTCCATCTTGGACCCATTTCAGAAGTTGGGTTCGTGAGATATGAGTAGAATCTTCGGGGTTCGCCTTTGAAGGGAACTTTCTGCACTCGCTTCCGGTGATAAGTCCGACTTGGACCCAGATACCCAAGTGTTTGAAATAGTCTATAAAGTTTTTAAAAAGTTGTTGAGCGAGGATCTCGGTCGGTGCCATATAGGCGACTTGGAATCCTGCTTCTACTACCGCGTAAGAAACAGTCGCCGCGACAAGCGTCTTGCCGGAGCCGACATCGCCCTCAAGGAGGCGCGCCATCGGTTTACCTTTCTTTAAATCTTTAGTGATTTGATCAATGGCTTTTAACTGTCCGTTAGTTGGCTTGAAAGGGAATTTGCTTAAGAATTCCTCAATGTCTTCTTGTTTGGTATTTATGGCTATCGATTTGTTTTTATCGTAGTTAGCTCGCGCTTTAAGATGGGCCATTTGGATAAAAAATATTTCTTCAAAGGCGAATCTCTTTCTGGCGACACGAGTATCTTTTTCGTTCTTGGGGGAGTGAATAAATACTAACGCGTCTAGAAGTGAAGGCAGGTTATATTTTCTTAATACTTCTTTCGGTATTGGGTCTTCAAGTTTCTTGTGTATACCGGATCTTAATATCTTTAATATGGAATGATGTAGCCACTTAGAGGATACTCCCCTGCTCTCTGGATAGACGGGTATCAATAGAGTCTCGTTAGTTTTTTCTGTGTTAGAGAATAAACTCTTTTTATTATTTTCTAAGTCAGATGATAGTTTATTTTCTGGTGAAAAGTCAGGATTAGCTAAGTAGGTGCCACTTTTTCCTTGAGTAACCTTTCCTGTAAGGCAAGTCCAAGAACTTTCTTTCAGCATATTTACGATATATGGTTGATGAAACCAGATGACTTTTATCTTCCCTGTTTCATCTTCAATAGTCGCTTCTGTCAGAGAAAATCTTTTCTTAAAAGCTCGAGTCTTTTTTATGTTTGTTATTTTACCGCAGATTGTTGCCATATCTCCTTTTGATATTTCTACAATCGGCTTAGTCTCTACGAGTTCTCCATAGCGAGAAGGGAGATGATGAAGTAAATCCTCTGCAGTTTTTATGCCGAGTTTAGACAGCGCTTTTTTTTGGGTATCCTTAAGGCGGAATATTTCTTCAATTGGTGAATCAGGTTGCATAGTATAATTTAAAGTGTATATTAAAAATAGAGATAAACCAATTGTTTATATTGTTCTTTAACTTTTATAAGGAGGATATATGTCAGAAAACAAATTAGTCAGTAGGATCAGAGAGATAGTTATGACCAAGGAAGAGTTCATGAATGGGGCCAAGCCATCATCTCTTTTTAAAGAGGTAAATGATGAAATAGCCACTGATATCATTTTGATTGATGAGTCAAAACATCGTCGAGATCTTGATTTCAGTATCCTTGCAAACCAATCGGTTACTAATCCCAGATATTAAAAAAGGAGGAGTTATGGATAAAGAAGTTAAGGAAATCATAGGGACAGGACTTGTTATACTATTAATAGGTTTGGCAGTTGCTGTCGTCTTTTCCCCTGAGGCACTTGGGGTGTTGTTGATCTTTATTTTTACATTAATATGTATTGTAATGTGCGTTTCTCCCCTTTTTGTGCCAAGCATAAGAGGCAGGAATATCCCTGATAAGGAAGAAGAAGATTGAATATCTCTTTTTAAAATTAAAAACTCCTTCGCTAAAAAGCGAAGGAGTTTTCTGTTTCTATAATTAAAATGTGAAGCTTCAGGTGCTTCACATTTTAATTATCTTGATATTTTGACGGCAATTTTCTCTACTAAGTGTTTACCTCTTTTAAGACAGTTAGTGCATATTTTAACCCTTCCTCCTGAGAGTAATGTCGCCCATTGGAGATTTGGGTAACGCCTTCTTTTACCGGTAGGGTTAAACTGGGTAGCACGAACACGGTTGCTATAGCCACCGCCCATCTGGGAACCCTTCTCACAAATTGGACAAACTTTTGTCATAATGTTTTTTATGTTAACATAAAAGGATTATTATGCAAGAGGTTAATTTTATTTTCGTTATAGCTATCCTTATAATGTCAGTTGTTATCCACGAAGTCTCTCATGGATATGTTGCCAGCATGTTGGGAGACCCGACGGCTAAGCTTGCCGGTCGGTTAACTTTAAACCCCCTTAAGCACTTAGACTTTCTCGGGTCTCTTATTGTGCCAATGGCTACTTATCTCTTAGGTGGTTTTATCTTCGGCTGGGCTAAGCCGGTCCCCTATAATCCTTATAATCTCAGGAATCAGAAATGGGGTCCGGCTTTGGTGGGGCTAGCGGGTCCTTTTTCTAATCTATCAGTCGCTCTATTTTTCGGAGTTATTATAAGATTTAATATGGGATTCTCCTCGATGGCTTTTATTCAAATAGCCGGATTAGTCGTCTTTATAAATATTATTTTAGCTGTATTTAACTTAATTCCCATTCCTCCTCTTGATGGTTCAAAAGTCCTTTTTGCCCTCATTCCTTATAGATACAGTCATATTCAAACGAAGATTGAGCAATACGGCCTTATCTTGCTTATATTTTTCATTTTCTTTCTTTTTCAATTCATATTCCCTATAATTTCCGGCTTATTTCAGCTTATTACCGGCTTTTCTCTATAATTAATTATTAATGAGTGAAAGTTTAAAAAAATCTCAATTTCCGGTAGGGGCACATTTTTCTATCGCTAATGGGTATAAATCCGCTTTTTCTGACGCTGTTTTAATCGGTGCTTCGGCTATTCAGATTTTCTCTAAGAATCCAATGTCCGCGAGATTTCGAGAGGTGACAGAAGAAGAATCTCAAGAAGTTAAGGAATTTAAAGCTAAAAATGATATAGAATATGCGGTAATCCATGCTTCTTATCTTTTGAATTTCGGTCGTCCACTTGAAGAAAACTCGTTTCCTATAATGTCTTTAGCAGAAGACCTTTATAATGCCGAGATGCTCCATGCAGATGGAGTAATTCTTCATTCTGGAAAAAGTCTTACTATGGGCATAGATGAGGCCGAAGATAATTTTGTGGCTAATATAAAGACAGTTCTTAATAAAACGGCTAAATTAAAGGCTAAAGTAATTATAGAGAATACCGCCGGTCAAGGGACAGAGATGGGCTTCGTCTTAGGTGATTTAGAAAGAGTGTTTAAGAAGCTCGGTAAGGATAAAAGGGTGAAGTTTTGTTTTGATACAGCTCATGCTTATGGCGCCGGTTATGACCTGCAGAATTCTAAAATAGCGGAAAAAATAGTGGAGGAGATAGATAATACCATCGGAGTTAAAAATATAGCCTGTATCCACTTAAATGATTCTAAAAAAGAGCTCGGTTCAAGGGTGGACAGACATGAAGATATTGGTCATGGAACTATCGGAGAAGCCGGTCTCAAGTCTTTTGTAGTGTCACTTATGAAAAAAGCGACTACTCCTATTCCTTTAATCCTTGAAACTCCGCAAGGTTTTGATACTTATGAGGACCAGATAAAGAAAGTTAGAGGGTGGCTTGCTTAAAAGTTATCCACAGGGGACCTTTTCATATTGTCCAATTAGTTTAAAATTAAATTGGAGTTTCAAATAGGGATTCGACATAAGGTTGCTACGCACAACCTCACTTTTAAAAAGGAGGTAAACCCAACTCGCAATGGCTCCTTATGTCGTCTCCCGACCAAAAAACAATAGTTGTTTAAAAATATAATAAAATTAAAATCTCGCACACAAAGGCCTTCTCAACAGAAGGCCTATTTTTTATTTAAAATAGCAATTACCCATCACTTGCCACATCCCAAGCTCAAGAAAGAAATACAATGCTTGGTAAAATACTAATTTCACAAGATTTTCATCCTTTGGAGGATTAAATATAAATAAACGAGTGAATTTTATGAGATAAGCACGACAGAGTCGCCATTTTGAGGAGAGGTAGCGTCTATGTTAAAATTGTCTCTTATTTTCTGAACAAAGCTTAACGACGCCTTTGGTTCTCCTTGTGTTACGAAAACTTTCTGAAGCGTGTTAGCGCTCTTTTCTACAAAGGCCATTAGGCCATTTATGTCAGCATGTGCAGAATAACCGCTTAGACTTAGAATCTTTGCTTTTATAGTTACTTCTACCCCGAATATATTTATAGATTTTGCTCCGTCTTGGAGCCTTCTGCCTAATGAGTTTACTGCTTGGTATCCGGCTATGAGTAAAGCATTTCTCTCATCTCCAAGATATAATTTTTCATGATGTATTATCCTTCCGCCGTTTGACATACCAGATCCGGCAATGATTATCTTTGGTGCCGGTATTTTATTTATCGCTTTTGACTCTTCTCCAGACTCGGTGAATTTAAGCCCCGGGAATCTAAAGACATCATCTCCTGAATTGATGATATATTTAGCTTCTTTATTATAATATCTTTCATAATGTCTATAGATAGCTGTCGCTTTTATTGCCAGCGGGGAATCAAGGAAAATAGGGACCCGAGGTATTCTCTTGTGCTCAACAAGTTCATTTATCTCAAAGAGGAGCTCTTGTGTCCTCTCAAGTGAGAATGCGGGTATAAGGAGCACTCCACCGGTGCCAACTGTGTCCTCTATTGTTCTTTCTAATTTTAGCTTACGGTCTTCTCTTCCTTCGTGCTCCCTGTCTCCGTAAGTGCTCTCTATTACCAAGAAATCAGCGTCTTCTACTGGGTCGGTCTTTCTTAAGAGTGGCGCCGGAGAATTACCTAAGTCGCCCGAAAATACTGTTTTTTTACCATCGGCATAAATTTCAATAATACTTGAGCCGAGGATGTGACCGGCATCTTTGAATATTACCTCCAGTCCGCCAATTGGTAGTTTGTCATAGTATTCAACACTTTCCCATTTGCTAAGGGCATTTGATATATCTTTCTCTTCATAGGGTGGCTTGGTATTATCGTATAGGGCTTCGTGTTGTAAGATAGACAGAGCGTCTTCAAACATAAGTTTTGCCAATTCGCGAGTGGCTGGCGTGGAGTATATCTTCCCTTTAAAACCGCTTTTTACCAGGATTGGGATCCTCCCTATATGATCCATATGAGCATGAGTGACGAGAAGAGCGTTTATCCCCTCAAGATCGTATTCAAAAGAAGCGTTATTTTTCTCTTCTCTGCTCTTTGAACCTTGGAACATTCCGCAGTCTATCAATACTTTTGTGGTCTCGTCTCCTTTTGTATGTTCAAGGAGGTAATTTGCCCCGGTTACCTCTTGCCCGCCTCCATAGAAATTAAGTTTTAACATAATTTTATTTTAACAGAGTTTTCTTTTAATACCAAAAAATAATGTGTATCTGATGTATAGATAAGTATATCTTTTATACGACCGTTGAATTTGTATACTTAGGTTGTTTAAATAGAAAATACCATTCACTGGTTGGCAAATGGTATTTTCTAATGGTTATTTGAGGAGTGAACTCCTAGGGTGTTTCCACGTGGGTGGAAGCATGTAACACCAAGGTGTTAGATGACGGATCCTCCCGAAAACAATTATTTGATCTAGAAGTTTATGTCCTCAAAGAACCTATTAATAGTATAATTCAAAAATAAAAAAAATTCAAGAATGTGTGCCCTAAGTCCAACAATCAATTGCGACACTTGGTAAATAA
>Ga0210057_1007315_pt1 | contig 13439 bp, 10 predicted proteins | sample CryGeyCG2114_010_2_FD_183968 | JGI IMG/M metagenome (GOLD analysis project Ga0210057, IMG submission 183968) | Groundwater microbial communities from aquifer - Crystal Geyser CG10_big_fil_rev_8/21/14_0.10 (SPAdes) (version 2) | ecosystem: Environmental > Aquatic > Deep subsurface > Groundwater ... | reverse complement strand
GAAACTGATTTGATAATTGTTAATATCCACTGGGGCGTTGAATACCAACATTATTTTAATTCCGTTCAGCAAAAGGCCGGCCGGCTTTTGGTGGATTCGGGAGCCGAACTGGTAATCGGTCATCACCCGCACGTGGTCCAGGGGCTGGAAATATACCAGGGCAAGCCCATTTTTTATTCGCTGGGCAATTTTATTTTTGACCAGTATTTTTCGGCTGATGTAAAAAATGGTTTAGCCGTGGCTGTGGATTATACTAGGACTGATGTTAGCTTTAATTTGATCCCATTTAAGAATGTGAATGGACAAGCCGCTTTTTTAGCTGGTTGGGAAAAAGAACAAGCATTAAATAATATAGCCGCCTGGTCACCAAATTTGTCCGCAGGCGATAGGGAAAAAATAAAACAAGGCCGCTGGCCATAACGGATTTTTACTGCCATTTATATTTTAGCCACGTATGCGTAGAAAATGACAAATTTATTTTTTGCCTGTATCTTGCCTAAAAAATAAAAAGAGCTCCTACGGAGCTTGGTGACGGAGGTACTTGGGCACTAATAAGTAGGAGGGAAATAATAGAGATGAGCAGTGCCACAACCATACAAAGTGATAAAATAGTGGGCAGTAGGACCATTTATTCCCCCTCGCCAACCTTCTGGTTTTAGTGACGGTGGGGTTTGTGGCCGTACTTTTTTGTCCACCAAACAAAAGCCAGAATCATCAGGCCTATCCAGACAAATAGGCCGGCCAATGCTACGTAAGCCCAAGGATTCATCGTAAAATTCTCCCTTTAGCTCAATGGTGTCCCACAAACATCAGTGGTCGTCCATAGTTAATCTGGGTTGTCATGTAATTTTCGACGTAGGACCTTGCCCAAGGCATATACGCACAGGCCCCAAGCGAACCACAAAAGAGCAAGGCAAATTATAGTCAGTAATAAGACAAAAAGCATGCCAAACCTTTCGGCGCTCGTTCCAGAAACAACAATAGATATTATTAGCGGACTAAAGAAAAATAGCGCCAAGCTAAATAGAACAATAAAAATAGTAACAATTCTAAGGCGTTCTTTTGTCTCGGTGACAAATTCAAAAGCCCTATTGATCAAAGTTATCATTTCGCCCCTCCTTTAGCCCAACCCAACGGCTTTTTTGACCCGTTGGATTTTTTGGGCGGCAACAGTTTGAGCTTTTTGGGCGCCAGCCGCTAAAATGGAAAGAACTTCGCTATCCCGTAGATTATTAAAATTGTGCTGGAATTCTGATAAAAAGTCAACAATTACTTCAGCTAGTCCCTTTTTAAATTCAGCGTAGCCCTTGTTTTTATATTGTTTTTCAATTTCTGGAATTGGCCGATTGGCCAGCAGGGAATAGATATTCAATAAATTGCTTAGAGCTGGTTTATTGGCTCTGGTCTTAATTTCAGCGCCGGAGTCAGTAACGGCCTTGGCTATTTTTTGGCTGATTAATTGTGGCGAATCAGTTAGGGCGATGTAGTTGTAAGCACTTTGGGCCGACTTGCTCATTTTTTTGGTGGGGTCGTCCAGGCCCATAATCCGGGCGCCTTCTTTTTTGAGTTCGGCTTTGGGGATTTTGAAAATTTCGCCGAAACGGTCATTGAAACGGCGGGCTAATGTTCGCGCCAGCTCGATGTGCTGCAGCTGGTCTTCGCCCACAGGCACAATATCGGTGTCGTAAAGTAAAATGTCGGCGGCCATCAACACCGGATAACCAAAGAGGCCGACATTTGAATTCTCTTTATGCTGTTTGGTTTTGTCTTTAAATTGAGTCATTTTTTCCAGTTCTGGAATTTTGGCAAGAGTATTTAAAATCCAGCCAAGCTCGACGTGTTCTTTAACGTGCGATTGGATAAAAATAGTGCTTTTTTGCGGGTCAATGCCGGCGGCTAAATAGATTTTGGCCACTTCCAAAATTTTGCTTTTCAACTCGGTTGGATTTTGGGGGACAGTAATAGCGTGTAAATCAACCACGCAAAAAAACGAGTCATAATCGTTCTGCAAACGGACCCAATTTTGGATAGCGCCCAGGTAATTACCCAAGTGTAAATTGCCGCTTGGTTGTATTCCGGAAAACATTCTTGGCATATTTTTAATATAACTTATTTTTTATACTAATTCAATTTCAATTGCTCTAATTGCCCTGTCTGATATTTGCCGGCTATATCTGTCATCCCGAATTTATTTCGGGATCTTTTAAGAGATTCTGAAACAAGTTCAGAATGACAAGTGGTCTAATAAAAAGTCCCGGGCGGATGCCCGGGACTTTTCTAATCTGTCTAAAAGTCTAAGCGGTCTAATTGTTCAACTAATCTAATCAAACTTCAATAACCACCGGCAAAATCATCGGTCGGCGTTCGGTTTTTTGGAAGAGAAACCGGCCAATTTCATCGCGCAGGTTGTTTTTGATAAAATCGGTTTCCAGCGGCCCGTTGTGTCCGCCGGTTGATTGCCGGACCACTTCTTTGACTTTTTGCCGCAACTCAAAGAGCAGTTTTTTGGATTCTTTCATATAGATAAAGCCGCGCGAGATAATATCCGGGCTGGCGGCCACCTCGCCGCTTTGGCGGCTGACCTGGGCGATAATCACCACCATGCCATCTTGCGCCATGGCCTGGCGGTCGCGCAAGACCACTTGACCCACGTCGCCCACGCCTAAACCGTCCACCATTACATAGTTAGTAGGCACCTTTTTGTTAGTTAGTTTGGCTTTTTTATTTTCCATTTCAATAATCTGGCCGTTATCGGCGACAAAAACATTACGGTCAGAAAATCCGGGGACGTTTTCTTTAATCAATTTGGCGGCTTCTTTTAACATATAGTAATTGCCGTAGACCGGCAGATAATAATCGGGCTTAACTGTTTTAACCATGTATAAAATATCGGCCCGGTTGCCGTGACCGGAAACGTGAATGTCCATTATTTCCCCGTGAATAACGTTATCGCACTGGCGGTATAAATTATCTTTTAAGCGTTGGATAGTTCGTTCATTGCCCGGAACAATAGACGAAGATAAAACTACCGTGTCTGCTTTACGCAGGCGAATGTGTTTATGCGCGCCTTCAATAATGCGCGAAAGGACCGCGTTGCCTTCTCCCTGGGAGCCGGTACACAGGACAATGACGCGGCTGTCCGGATAATTGTCTAACTGGTGAACCTTAACCAAGACCCCCTTGGGAATTTTGATGTAGCCCAGCTGGCGGGCGATTTCCACGTTCATTTTCATACTGTAGCCGTCCAGCGCAATTTTTTTATCGTGTTTTTCGGCGATTTCGAAAATCCATTTAATCCGTTCAATTTGGGAAGAAAAAGTGCCAATAATTAAGCGGCCAGCCGTTTTTTGAATTAATTCACTTAAATTCTTTTTCATCTCCTGGCTGGTGGATTTTGGGCGAGCATCAGTAGCGCCCAAGCTTTCCAACATTAAAAGGGTGGGGCGGGGGAGCCGGCTTAAAAACGAATAATCAATCAATGGCTGGCCATGGGCGTTTTTTTCCATCGTCCAGTCGCCCGGATGCACCACCGTGCCGGTGGGTGTTTGTAAAACAGCCCCCACGGCATCCATAATTGAATGTTCAACCTGAAAAAAGCGGACTTTGAAACTGCCGAAAGTGAAAATTTCCTGAAAATCTTTAATCTGAAAAGTTTTTAATCGTTGCGCGCTGTTTTTTTGGTGATCTTCCAGCCGGTGTTTAATCATTGCCAATGTTAAGTCGCGTCCCACCACCGGGGGATAGCCAAGTTTTTGTAAAAGCAGGGGCGCGGCTCCGATATGGTCCAGGTGGCCGTGAGTAAAAATAACGGCTTGGATATCTTTGTGCCGGCCCTCCAAATAGCTGACATCGGGAATAATATAATCAATGCCGGGCATGTCTTCTTCGGGAAATTGCAGCCCCATATCCACAATGACAATATCGCCATCGTATTCAAAGATGGTCATATTGCGGCCAACCTCCTCTTGCCCGCCCAAAGGAATAATTTTTAATTTTTTTTCTTTAACTATTTTTGGGTGCGGCAGTCCGGCGGGTGGGCGCCGGTGCTGATAATGTCTGCCAGCTTGGCGGGTTTTGTTTTTTCTGTAATTTGTATTCATTTTTTTAATAATAAAAATTGTTTAGTGCCAAAGAGTTCAGGCACAGAACAAATTAATTAATGTTAAGTTTTTTAGATATTATAATGTGCCGAAGGAGGGATTCGAACCCTCAAGGGCTTGCGCCCACTGCGCCCTGAACGCAGCGTGTCTGCCAATTTCACCACTTCGGCCCCTTCTTTTTAATTCATCTGATATTGCCTATCTGTTTTCTTATTTGCTTTTTTTATAACCAAAAAAGTAGTCTGCCTACCAGCGGGCAGACAAAAAAGTTTCTTGCGACTAAGGTTTAATTAAATTCAAATTCGCCTTACTGAACCTAAGCAAAAATCAATAAAGAGCACCCCACAACCGGGGGTATTGCTGTGGCGCTTTTAAAAAATGGAGTACTTGGCTATTCTCCTTATTATATAGCATATTTTCTTTCATGTCAATACTAAGAGTAGAAAAATCGGTTGGCGGGAAGTCAACCAGCGGGGGGACATTTTTGTAATTTGTATTTTTTAGCCAGGAGACAGGCGTGTCAGTCAATCCGTAATAAGCACCGCCTCGTTTTTGTTTAATTCCTTGGTAGTTCGATTGGTTGGCTATCGCTACCCAGTTGGCCATTAACGTTTGCCCGCCGCCCAAATTAACAGTTACGTGCTCAAAATTAGGCGGAACGAGACAAAAATCTCCCGTTTGGCAATAAACGCTAATAACGCGTTTTATCTCGTTGTTTTTTTTCTCCTGCAATAAATAAATAACTTCTCCCCGCAAAACCTGGTAAAGTTCGGGATGAGTTATCTGGGTGCCGGGCACCAGCGAATGCCCATGTCCGGCGGTTTTCATCAGCTCCCGACCAAGCGCCCCGTCGTTAAATTGCAAAACATCATAGCGCAAACCGTCTGTTTCCGCTAAGCCCCGCCACATCCAGTAAAGGGGAGTTTCCTTGTCTGTGGCAGCCAGCCAATTTTGGTCATAGATGACATCGGTCAGGTCACCAAGCTGGCGGGCAGCGGCATTTTCTTTTTTAAGCGCAAAACTTATTTCCATGCTCGTTCTGTTTTAATATACCACTCATTGATGAAATTAAATCTTTCGGCGGGTGTGTTGGCAAACTCCATCCGAATGCCGGCAATTGATTTTTTAACCACAAAAAGATAATTCTGGGTGTATAAAAATACGGCCGGCACATCTTTGACGATCAGTTGTTCAAATTGCCGATAATCGGTCTGGCGGGTTTTTTCATCCAGCTCTTGCCGCGCGTCGCTTAGTAATTTGTCTGCTTGTTGATTATCATAAAGGGCAATATTCAGCCCGGGGTCGGTTTTTTGCGATGAGTGCCAGAAAGCAAAGGGGTCGGGCTCTTTAGCTAAAATTTCACCGAAAATAAGCGCCTGATATTGGCGCGGGCGAATAACGGTTTGCTGCAGCGAAGCAATATCTTCGAAATTCAAATCAACCTTAATGCCGACCGCTTCCCACGCTTCTTTTAGCAACTCGGCTGTTTTTTTCAACTCCGGCCAGTCTAGGGTGACTATGCCCAGCGCCAACGTTTCAGCCCCCTTTTCCAGAAACCCGTCACCATTTTGGTCCGACCAGCCGTCTTGAGCTAAAATATCACGGGTTTTTTGCTGGTCAAAAGTAAAAGTGGGTGGTTGCTCCTGGTAGCCCAAAATTCCGGGGATAATTGGCCCGTCAATGACTTGGCCATAGCCCTGAAGCGCCTGGTCAACAATTTTTTGTTTATCAGTAGCATAATTTAAGGCCAGCCGAACATTGCGATTAGCCAGCGCCGTGCTTTGGTTTTGGTTTAAAAAAACGGCAAAGTAGCGGGGTAGTTTCAAAATATGAGGCACTAAAGCAGTTCTGTCTTTAATTGTTGAAAGCAGAGACGGGGAAATATAGTTTAGTCCCTCAATTACACCCTGATTAAGGTCGTTTAGCATGGTTTCTTGGTCCCGATAAAAATTGAAGGTTAAGTTTTTTAAGTAGGGCCGGCCAGTGAAATAATCCGCAAAAGCAGTCAAGTTGATTGATTTTATTTCGCCATCCTTATTTTTTTTAATAGTGGCGAAAGAAAATGGTCCGGAACCAACTGGTTTTAAATTAAGCTCGTGCAGTGGAAATTGGCTGGCGGAAATATTTTGCCATAGGTGCTTGGGCAAAATGCCAAAAGTGAGATTTTGCAAAAACGGGGCATAATAGGTTTTTAGCCGAAAGCGCAGATAATAGTCATCAATTTTTTCGATCTCAATACCCGAAAGATTGGGCCGCAGCGGACTTTTAAAAGCGGGATCCTGGATAGTTTTAATAGTGAAAATAATATCATCGGCAGTCAATTTTTCCCCATCGTGCCACACAACATTGTCTTTCAGCCAAACGTCAATTATTTTGCCAAAATCGCCAATTTCGTAACGGTCAGCCAGGTCGCCCGTCAAGTTGTTATTTTGGTCTTGTTTAAAAAGGGAAGAGAAAATAATGCGGGTTAAATCGCGGTCAATATCATTGTTGGCCAATGCCGGATTAAGATATTGCGGGGAGCCCAGCATACCCTCGGTATATTGCCCACCCACCGCCGGCTGTTCAATAGTAAGCGACAAATAATAGCCATGAACCAGTAAAATGCTGGCGACGATTATCAAAACGGCTAAAACCGCCACTTGGATTTTTTCCCGTTGGGTTAGAATTTTTAAAACTTGACTCCACTGGTAGCGGCTTGGCCAAGCTTTTAGGGGTGGTCGTAAATGGCGGAAAAAGCGGGCGATGGCACCAAAATTAAAACGGGCCGAAGTTTTAGGAGCAGATTCGGCCAGCTCGTCTTTTTTTTGATAACGCTCAAAAAAATCTTTTTCCGGGTTGTCTGGTTGAGTACTAATGTTTTTTAAAAGACAAGATTAATTATTCCCAAAACCAAAAAGAGTCCGCCTAAAATCAGCGTGGAAATAAATAAAACCTTATCAAACCCTCTTTTTTTGTAGTACGTTACGTCTGAACCACCGGTGATTGCCGAAGCGCCCGCGCCTCTTTGCTGCAGCAAAATGGCGGCAATTAACAAGGCCGAGACAATCGTCTGGGCCCACAAAAGTATTTGGTCCATATTTATCGCAGAATGCCGTTTAAAATTCCCAAAACAACACCGGCAATCAGCAGGGTTGTCCAGGAGCCGGAAAACTCAATGCCGGGCACGTATTTAGCCATCAACAGCAACGCCCCAGCATTTAAGATTATCCTAATCAAAAAACGCATAAGTTTAGTTAGCAATTACTTTATTAAAGTTAGCATATAATTACTGTTAAGTCAATTCTTGTCTTTTTATTATATTTTAATGTTCGCCAGTTTAATAATTTTTTGCCCGGAGCTGGCGATGATAACGAAGAGCAAAACGGTGGGCTTCGTCACGCAAATGCATCAGGGTGTCGGCCACCGGACGCGGCAAAGCGGCCAGCCGGATTGAATTTCGGGCGTAGGGCGAATAAAGCCGTTCTTCTTTTTTGGCCAGTCCCAAATAAGGAATACTGGTTTTTTTCAGAACTTTGCCAGCGATGCTTAATTGGCCTTTGCCACCATCAAGTAAAATTAAATCGGGGCGACTCCATTCTTGGTGTTTTATACGTCGACTAATAATCTCGCCTTGCATTTTGGGGTCGTCAGCATCGAAAACAGTTTTGATTTTAAACAGCCGGTAATCCTTTTTGTGCGGTCGGTTGCGCTGGAAAACTACCAGTGAACCAGTTGCCATTTGTCCCTGGATGTTGGAAATATCGTAGGCCTCTAGTCGGCCGGAGCGGCCCTGATAGATTTTTAAAAGTTCTAAGATTAACTTTATTTGGGGTGTTGGTTTCTGGGGCCGACCTATATTTTTACATGGGTCGGTCCTATGATTTATTTTGACACACCACCCCGGACAGTTGCCCAAGTCGTATTGCAGGCAGGCTTTTGGAGATAAAACGCGGCAAGTGCGGAAGGGAGCAATTTTACGGATTTGGCGCAAAAAAGATTTAAGTTCTCGGCCGTTAACAAAGGGGCCCAAAATAACGCTTAGCTTATAGTTGACAGCTTTTAACTTGTGGGCGATCCAAATACGCGGATATTTTTCGTCTGAAACAAAAACCCAAAAATAGCTTTTATCGTCTTTCCGCGCCACATTAAATTTTGGTTGGAATTTTTTAATTATCTGCTCTTCTAAAATTAAGGCCTGGTTTTCGTTTTTTGTCCGGATAAAATCAACAGCGGTTATTTGTTTTATCATTTTTTCTTTAAGCCGGTCGGCCGAACGGGCGAAATGGCTGGCTACCCGTTTTTTTAAATTAGTAGCCTTGCCAATATATAAAACCGCCTCGTGTTCGTCTTTGAAAATATAGACGCCCGGCTTTTGGGGTAGAGTTTTGATTGCCTTTTTTATTCTTATTTTCATTAGCTTATTTTTAACACAGGGCGGGTGGAATGACAATTTGTTTTAGCGGGCCAAAACTATTGACAAAAGTAGATTTTGTATTGAATAATTTAAAATAACGAAAATACTTTACTAAAACGGGTTTGCGGCCCGGGAAGGAAGAATTATGAAATCGGTTATAGTTGCCCTTTTCATAGTGTCGGGGTTGTCGCTGTCGTCACTGATATTTGATCTTAGCTTGGGCGATAAGTTGCCGTTATCTTACGCGGCTTGCCTTAAGTCGGTCAAGGACGACAGCATTACTCTGGGCTGGCGGACTCCTCTCTGGCGTTTGCCCGTCGTCCATTCCTTTTTTATTATTTCGCTTTCGCCCGACATCGTAAGGATATTCCCAGACACCAAGTTGTCTGTCCGCGAAGTCGGGGGGAAAATTTGGTGTTTGCGGGTGGGCGCTACCGGGACTATGTACCTTCTGAAAAAAGAGGAAACCGGGCAAAAAGGGAAAAATGATTTAGTCGATTGGCCGCCCCTGGGGATAGCCTTCAGCTATGTTTTTTAATGTCCGTCTCGGAGTCGGGGTAACCCCCGGCTCTTTTTTTGTGGGCGCCTAAAGTTGAAAAGCCGGAAAAATTTGTGTATAATAGGTAGGTTAAATTTTAAATAATATAAAAAATAAGATGCCTGGACGCACATAAGACGGACCAACGCGCAGTATCGGTCTGTCCTATGTGGAAATAAAAATATGCCGGATAAAATTAAGATCAAGGGGGCGCGAGTGCATAACCTGAAAAATATCAGCGTTGATATTCCTAAAAATAAGTTGACAGTAATTACCGGGCTTTCCGGTTCGGGTAAATCTTCTTTGGCCTTTGATACGTTGTATGCCGAGGGACAGCGCCGCTACGTGGAAAGCTTGTCCGCTTACGCGCGGCAGTTTTTGGGCGTGATGGATAAGCCCGACGTGGAGGCGATTGAAGGATTGTCGCCCGCTATCGCTATTGACCAAAAAAGCGTTTCGAAAAATCCGCGTTCAACCGTTGGCACTATTACTGAAATATATGATTATTTGCGTTTGCTGTTTGCCCGCGTGGGCCAGCCGCATTGTCCCCAGTGCGGCCGGCGGGTGCAAAAGCAAAGTGCCAGCCAAATTGTTGATCGGATAATCAAAGAGGGCCGCGGCCAACTGATGGCCATTATGGCGCCGCTGGTGCGCGGGCGCAAAGGCGAACACCGCGGCTATCTGGCTCAAGCGGAAAAGGCGGGCTTTTTGCGTTTACGGGTGGACAATATTATTTTTCCAACCGAAGAAGCGATAGAGCTTGGCTTAGATAAAAAAAAGAAACACTTTATCGAAGCAGTAGTTGATCGGGTAGAAGCCAAAAAAGAGGAAAGGGCGCGAATTGCTGATTCGGTGGAAGTCGCGCTGAAAGCTGGTCAGGGGTTAGTTTTGGTTGTTTTTGGCGGTCAGAAAAAAGACAAACAAAAGACCAAAGATAAAAGTAAAGAAATTTTATTTTCCGAGCACTTTGCCTGCCAGGAGTGCGGTCTTAATTTACCCCAGCTGGAACCGCGGCTGTTTTCTTTTAACAGCCCCTTTGGTGCTTGCCCTGATTGCCAGGGGATAGGCGCCAAACAAGAAATTGATCCGGAACTGATAATCCCTAATAGAAATCTGACTTTGGCCGAAGGCGCGATCCGTCCCTGGACGGTTGCTTCCAGCCGGGCCGGCTATCAGGGGTATTATTTTTCCCAATTGGCGGAGCTGGCGCGGACCGAAAACTTTTCTTTAAATAAGCCGGTTAAAAATCTTACCGCCGACAACTGGCACAAAATACTTTATGGCGCTGGCGGTTTTGAGGGCGTGATTCCTAATTTGGAACGCCGCTGGAAAGAAACCGACTCGGACTGGATTCGTCGCGAAATTGAAAAATTCATGCTGATAAAAGAATGTCCCACTTGCCGCGGGCGACGGCTGCGGCCCGAGGCGTTAGCGGTTAAGGTCGGAAATTTGAGCATTGATGAAATTGTCAGCCAAAGTGTTACTGAAAACAAAAAAATTATTAAGCGCTTGCCGGTAGCGCAAAAGTTAAAGCCCGGCGAACAAAAAATCGCCCAGCCAATTGTCAAAGAGATTCTCAATCGCCTGGATTTTTTAGTGGACGTTGGCTTGCAATATTTGACACTGGACCGGGGGGCGATAACGCTTTCGGGTGGCGAGGGCCAACGCATTCGGCTGGCCACCCAAATTGGTTCAGGACTAACCGGCGTTTTGTATATTTTAGACGAGCCGTCGGTCGGGCTGCACCAGCGCGATGTCGGGCGGTTGATCAGTACATTGAAATATCTGCGCGATTTGGGCAACACTGTTGTGGTCGTGGAGCACGACGACCAAACTATTTTGGCCGGCGACTGGGTGGTGGAAATTGGGCCGGGCGCGGGGGCGCGCGGCGGCGAGGTGGTTTTTGCCGGCACGCCGGCGCAACTAAAAAGAAAAAATACCCTAACCGGTCGTTATTTGAGCGGACGGGAAAAAATTGACCCGCGGGAATTTAAAAATAAGCGATTAAAACAGAACAAAATTATTAAAATATTAGGAGCGCGGGAACATAACTTAAAAAATATTGACGTTAATATTCCGCTGGCGCGCTTTGTTTGCGTGACGGGCGTTTCCGGCTCGGGTAAAAGCACCCTAATTAACGATATTTTGGGACGGGAGCTGATGCGCGTTTTTTACCGCGCCAAAGATGAGCCGGGCGCCCACCTGGAAATTAAAGGGCTGGAAGAGTTAGACAAAGTAGTAATAGTGGACCAATCGCCGATTGGCCGCACGCCGCGTTCCAACCCCGCCACCTACACGGGCGCTTTTACGCACATTCGCGATTTGTTCGCCCAGACGCAAGAGGCGCGTCTGCGTGGCTACCAGGCGGGCCGCTTCAGCTTTAACGTCAAAGGCGGGCGTTGTGAAGTGTGCCAGGGAGACGGTTTGCGCAAAATTGAAATGTATTTTTTGCCTGATATTTATGTGGAGTGCGAAGAGTGCCACGGCCAGCGCTATAACAAAGAGGCGTTGGAGATAGAATACAAAGGCAAAAATATCGCTCAAGTTTTAGAAATGTCGGTCGAGGAAGCGCTGGCTTTTTTCCGTAATATCCCGACGCTGAAAAATAAACTAAAAACTATTTTTGATGTCGGTTTGGGTTATATTAAGCTGGGCCAGCCAGCCACCACGCTGTCGGGCGGCGAAGCCCAACGCATTAAACTGGCTACCGAACTGGCTAAAAAGGCGACTGGTCGGACGCTGTATATTTTGGATGAACCAACCACCGGTTTGCATGCCGAAGACGTGAAAAAATTGCTGGGCGTGCTGCACCGCTTGGTGGCGCGCGGTAACACCGTACTTGTTGTTGAGCACAATCCGGCAGTTATTAGAACAGCTGACTGGATAATTGATTTGGGGCCAGAAGGCGGGGATAATGGTGGTCGGGTGGTGGCGGTAGGCGAACTGGCAAAAATTAAAGCGAGTAAAAAAAGTTATACGGGCAGGTATTTGTGAATTATTAATTAAGATAGTGATGCTGGCCCAGAGAAAAAGCCGCCTCTTGGTCAGAGGCGGCCTAAACTGTTTTTTTTAGGTGGGCGACGATGTCGGGCCACCTGGCAAATATCCTGATGCGCGAACCGTTGGGGCGGCGTAATTTGCCCCAAAACTGGCCACCGGCCGAAAGCAGCAAGCGGTTTTCTTCGACAATCCGCAGCAACCGCAAAAACTTGATGCGGTTATCAATAAAGTGGGTAACCCCCAGCCGGACGCAATGTTTTGTCTTGCCCGCCAGATCGGGCGCGAAGCATGTTTGTTTCGGGTCAAGGCCAGTTTCTTCATAAAACAAAAAGTGTCGGAACCACTCTTGGGTGCGCGCAGCGGTTTTGGGGTCGCATTTAGAGATGATAAAAACACGACCGCCAAACCTTCTGTTCAGTTGCGCTAAACCGCGGAAAGCGTCGGCTACCGGCGGCACCTCCAAATAACGCCCCGATTGACAAAAAAGCCAAGATTGCCACAGGCTGCTGTCGCGGTCAATAATAACGCCGCCGACATCAACTCCCAAAATTGGCTGTTTGGGCCCATTCATGCGCGCTCCTTTCTAAAGAACAAAAGCAAAGTATAGTTTTTATATCTTTTTTGCGTTAAAAAGTCAATTGCTAAAATAACCCGCCCGTGGAAGGGGCGGCGGGGCTTGACAAATTTTTAAAATTTTTTAAAATGAAATATGTTGGCACTTTATGGTCGAGAGTGCTAATAAAAGCTTTGTGTGAATTTTGGCCACAAACGGACGTTTGTCTTAAGGTTCGCACAAAGAACTAATAAATAAACAGCTCTTGGAATTCCGTAATTAATTACGAATTAATTACGGGACAGAACAAGCGGCTGATTTTAAAATGAAAATTAAACCATTGGGGGATCGGGTTTTAATTGAACCCATGGCGGTGGAGGAAAAAACCGCTTCGGGCATTGTTCTGCCCGAAACCATTGATAAAGAAAAACCCGAACAGGGCAAGGTAATTGCCGTGGGCGAGGGAAAAATCGGCAAAGACGGCAAAAAAATTGCCATGTCGGTGAAAAAGGGCGATGTGGTTTTATTTACTAAATATGGGCCTAATAACATTAAGGTCGACGGGCGGGAATATTTAATCGCCAAAGAGGAAGATATTCTGGCGATTTTAGAAAAATAATATTTGTGTGGCTTCCCGCTCAAATTTTGTCAAAAAGTTGGGGCGGGCCGCTGCGTCCTAAAAGGAAGGGAGCTATTCGCTCCGCGCAGCTCGCAAGAGCCAAACAAATTTATTAGAGAAAATTAAGGAGACGAGCTGGGGTAAGCAAAATTTGAGCGGGACGCTCATTTTTGTAACTGCCCGCAAGCTTGCAGACAAAAATGGCGAAACAAATTAAATTTTCCGAACAAGCG
>Ga0210057_1007312_pt1 | contig 13443 bp, 16 predicted proteins | sample CryGeyCG2114_010_2_FD_183968 | JGI IMG/M metagenome (GOLD analysis project Ga0210057, IMG submission 183968) | Groundwater microbial communities from aquifer - Crystal Geyser CG10_big_fil_rev_8/21/14_0.10 (SPAdes) (version 2) | ecosystem: Environmental > Aquatic > Deep subsurface > Groundwater ... | reverse complement strand
ATACCCACCATCGCCAACAATTTCACTGCCGGCATGTTGATGGAGTTGCCCAAGGCAAACCTGGCCTGCATCGGCCCGTGCCATTTGCCGTCATAATTAACCGGCTTATAATCGGGGATACCGGCAACGCCGGGAAAGGTGGTCGGAGAATCCATCAAAAGCGTTGCGAGGGTGTAGCCTTTCTGCAGGGCGGTCACGTAAGTTACCGGCTTAATGGCTGAGCCCGGCTGGCGCGCCGCCAAAGTGACGTTAAATTTGCCGTCATAATTCGGATCGTCATAGTTTTTAGACCCCACCATCGCCAAAATCTGGCCATTGGCCGGATCGGCCACAATCGCCGCGCCGTTGGTAATGTGAATTTTTTCTACCTTGGCAATTTCTTCGGTGACAATCTTTTGCGCTTCTTCCTGAAGGCTCAAATCCAAGCTGGTATAAACCCGCAGTCCACCCTGTTCCACCAACTGCTGACCAAAACGATCTTCCAAAAGCTTGCGGACGTACATCACGAAATGCGGCGCCTTGAGAATGCCTGAAGACGTGGCAAACTCCACCGACGCCACCTGCGCCACCGCCTCTTTTTCCTGATCGGCGGTAATATAACCGTCCTCACGCATCCTTCTTAAAACCTCTTTGGTCCGGCTCACATAAGCGGTCGGCGTATCGCTGAAAGGAGAATAGACCGAAGGCCGCTGGGGCAAGCCGGCTAAAATGGCCGATTCAATTAAATTCAGCTCGCTGACTTTTTTGCCAAAATAAACCTCGGCGGCCGTCTCCACCCCCCAGGTCGTCCCACCATAGGGCGCCTCGTTCAAATACATCTGCAGGATTTGGTCTTTAGACCAGCGGTTCTCAATTTGCACCGCCAAAATGAATTCTTTAATCTTCCGGGGCAAAGTCCGCTCGGAGGTTAGCAAAACGTTTTTAACCAACTGCTGGGTTAACGTGGAGCCTCCTTGAAGTTGGTGACGAACAATAATGTTGTAAACCGCCCGGAAGATGCCCATCTGGTCAAAGCCGCCGTGTTTATAAAAGTTTTTATCTTCGATCGCCACCGTCGCCTGGCGCAAGTACAAAGGAATCTCGGCCAAATCCACCGGATTGCGGCGCTGGTCGGCAAAAACGTCATACAAAAGCTCATTATTGCGGTCGTAAATTTTGGTGGCAAAGCCTTCCTGGCGGACCACTTTGTCCGGCCGCGGCAAATCTTTGGCAAAAAGAACAAGAGTTAGCCCGCCGAGAATAATTAAGCCGACCAGCCCGATAAACGCCCACAACGCCAGCCGCGAAGCCAAGCGGGCCCGGCTCATCTTACCGCGAAAAGAAATTCTTCTTTGGGGAAAATTACGTTGCCGCCAAACCCTGAGCCAATTCATTAATTCATTTTAGCAAACGCCTTGACAAACCTCAACCCGCGTGGTATAAGTAAATCATAATTTGGAAAGGCGTTGAAGGAGAGATACCCTCCTGAGCTGAGGCCCCAAATGAGAAAAGACTCAAAATAAGGCCCTCTGGGTGCGCCCGTAATAGCGATAAGATATGTCATCCCGAGCGTAGTCGAGGGAAGGAGTATCTGAGAGGTCCCGCTAGGCGGGACAATTAGGGTGGTAACGCGGGTTTATTAACTCGTCCCTTTATAAGCGGACGAGTTTTTTTGTTGGGAAAAAGGAATGAACGACTATGAAAACAGCAGGAATCCTTGGTGGATTCGGACCAGAATCAACGGCTAAATTTCAGCTAGAAATAGTGGAAATTTTTCGTGCCAGGAAGATTAAAACCAGGCCGCCTCTTCTGATTTGGCAAACACCTGTTCCTCTAAAGATTGAGAAAACGTTAGTCCTCAAATCAAAAGGCGTCTCAAAATTTCTGCCGTTTCTTGTTAAAGGGGCGAAAAGACTAGAGAAAGGAGGCGCCAACTTTATCGTCATTCCCTGTAATTCGCTGCATATACTTATTAATGAATTACGTTGTTCGGTTAAGCTACCGATCCTAAGCATCATAGAAGAAACTTCCGGGGCGCTGGGGGAAAAGAGGATTAGCAAGATAGGAGTCATCGGCACAGAGGTACTGATTGAAAGTCAACTCCATCAAAAATGCCTGCGGTCACATGGCATCCACCCTATTTTACCGTCAAAGAAAAACCAGGACTTAATAAATCAATCTATAGGTGCAATCCTGGGTAACAACAATGCGGATTGGGTAAAGAAAATACTTTTACAAACTGCTGAAGAGTTTCTAGCTCAGGATGTAAAAGATATTTTGCTGGCTTGTACGGATCTACGGCCGTTTTTCCCTGAGTTTCTCAAAATTAAGATTCACGACACTTTGCAAATTTTAGCCGTGGCGACAGCAAAAGAAATATTAAATGGTAAAATAACCACATCATGAAAGTTGTTATTCAGAGAGTCAAGAAAACGGCGGTCAAGGTGGAAGGGAAAACCATCGGCCAAATTGGCGAAGGGCTAGTCATTCTTTTAGCGATCAAGACCGGCGATGGGGGAGTGGTGGCCGAAAAGATGGCGGAGAAAATTTTAAAACTGCGGGTTTTTGAGAATGCTGCTGAAAAATTTGACCAATCTATTTTAGACATTAAGGGGGAAATTTTAGTGGTGCCCCAATTTACTTTATATGCCGACTGCGCCGGCGGTAACCGGCCATTTTTTGGCGAGTCGGCCCGGCCGGAAGTCGCCAAACCATTGTTTGAAAAATTCGTCGCTGAACTAAAAAAATCAGGGCTGAAGGTTGAAAAGGGCCGCTTTGGTGCTAAAATGGCAGTAGAGTTAATTAATGACGGTCCCGTGACCATAATCTTGGAAGCTGAGGTAAATTCCAAGAATCCAAAGTTCAAATGACAAATCAAATCCAAAGTTCAAATAGCCAAAAAAAATACGATCTGGAAGAAAGAACTGCTAAATTTGGGGAGGCAATCATAAATTTTGTGATGGGCTTACCCTCAAATCCAGTTAACAAACCGCTTATAAGTCAACTTGTAAGAGCGGCTACCAGTGTTGGCGCGAATTATATGGAAGCCGATGGCGCGGAGTCTAAAAAGGATTTTAAACATAAAATCGCCATTTGTCGAAAAGAGGCTAAAGAATCAACTCACTGGTTAAGGATGATGTGTGTTGCTAATCCATTAAAAAAGGATGATTGCCAAAAATTTTGGCAAGAAGCCCATGAATTTGCTCTTATATTTTCATCTATTTTGAAAAAGTAATATTGGAACTTTAGGCTTTGAACTTGATTTGACATTTGGATTTTGAAATTAGGATTTATTAAAAAACTATGGACAAAATTAATGAGGTTCTAACCAGGGGCGTCGAAAAGATTTACCCCACCAAAGAAGCGCTGGAAAAAGTTTTGCGTTCCGGCCAAAAAATCCGGCTTTACCAGGGCTTTGATCCTTCCATGCCCAATTTACACTTGGGACATACAGTTGGTCTTCTGAAATTAAAACAATTTCAGGCCTTGGACTGCGAAGTCATTTTTCTGGTCGGGGATTTTACCGGTATGATCGGCGACCCAACCGATAAATCGGCCACCAGGCAAAAACTAACCCGAGAACAAACTCTTAAAAACTGCGCCAATTGGAAAAAACAGGCCGAAAAAATTTTAAGGTTTAATGGTGAGAATCCCGCCAAGATTATGTTTAACAGCGATTGGCTGGACAAAATAACCTTCAAAGATTTAATCGAAATCACTTCTAATTTTACCGTTCAGCAAATGATCGAACGCGATTCTTTTCAGAAGAGGCTAAAAGAAAACAAGCCGATTCATCTGCACGAATTCTTATATCCGGTGGCGGTGGCAATTGACTGCGTCGAAATGGATGTTGACCTTGAGTTGGGGGGATCGGACCAGATTTTCAACATGCTCGCCGGCCGAACACTAATGCGGGCGCTTAAAGGCAAAGAAAAGTTTGTCATGGGTATGAAACTTTTGGTGGATGCCCAGGGCAATAAGGTTGGCAAAACCGCCGGCAATGCTTTATTCTTGAATGCCTCGGCCGCCGATCTTTTCGGCGGCGTGATGTCGTTTCCCGACGAAACTTTAATACCCGCCTTTGAATTGCTGACCGAAGCACCACTCCAATGGATTAAAGAGCAAGAAAGGCTAGTCCAATCGAATGGATTGAACCCGATGGATCTCAAAAAACAACTGGCCTTAGCCATCGTCAAAATCCATCATGGTCAGGCGGAGGCGGCAGCGACGCAAAAAGAATTTGAGCGGGTGTTTCAAAAAAGAGGTGCTCCCGAAGAGGCGGAGGTCATCAAGGTTAAAGCCGGAGAAACAGACATCATTGAACTTCTGGTAAACAATAGTTTGATCAGCTCTCGGGCCGAAGCCAAGAGGCTGATTGCCCAGGGCGGAGTAGACGTGGATGGGAAAAAATTAGAAATTAAAAATTCTAAATTAGAAATTAAAAACCACATGATTATCAAAATTGGCAAACGGAAGTTTGCCAGATTGGAGGTTAAATGAGGCTCTCCAAACGACAAAAAAAATTATGGACAATTATAGTGATCGTTTCGTCTTTGGCGCTCATTTTAACCTCGTTTTTGCCGTATTTATTCAGATAGTATGAATTTCGAAGATCCGGTAGGCGATCTTTTCCTGGTCGGGCCGGCCTACGCCCGCCGCCTCGAAAAACTGAGCATCACCACCGTCGGCGACTTGTTGTACCATTTTCCCTTCCGCTATATCGATTATTCTTTGATTTCCCCGATTGGCTTAGTGCAGCCGGAAGAAGTCGTCACTGTGCGGGGAGAAATAATCTCCAGCCAAAATGTCTATACCAAATACGGCAAGAAAATCCAAAAGGTCACCCTTCAGGACAGCAGCGGCACCATCGAGGGGGTTTGGTTTAACCAACCATTTTTGGTTAAAACCCTCAGGGTAGGGGAGGAGTGTTGCTTTTCCGGCAAGGTCGGCTGGTTTGGCCGCCAAAAAGTCATGGTGGCGCCCGAATACGAAATGATCAGGCAATCACCGACCATTCACACCGGCCGGCTCGTCCCCGTTTATCACGAAACTTACGGCATCTCTTCCAAATGGTTAAGGACCAGAATCGCCGGCGTTTTGGACAAAAGTTTACTGACCGTCACCGATTTTTTACCCCTTGAAATTATGAAAAATTACGGCCTGATTGATTTAAAAACAGCCCTAAACTACATTCATTTTCCGGAAGATAAACTCCAGGCCGAAAAAGGTCGGCAGCGGTTTGCTTTTGAAGAACTATTTTTGTTGCAGTTAAGAAGCCAGCAACGGAAAAAGGGTTGGCAAAAGAAAAAAGCGGTCCGACTACTTATTCCTCAGGAAAAAATCCTTAATCTAACCGCCCGGCTGCCCTTTACCCTCACCGCCGCGCAAAACCGCTGCGCCCAAGAAATTCTCACCGATCTTGGTAAAGACAGGCCGATGAATCGTCTGCTCCAGGGAGACGTCGGCAGCGGCAAAACCGTGGTGGCCGCCATCGCCATGTATGCCGCGTTTCTCAACGGTTATCAAGCCGCTTTAATGGCGCCGACGGAAATTTTGGCCACGCAACATTTCCAAACCCTGGGTAGTCTGTTAAAACCGCTAGGCGTCAAAGTCGCCTTGCTCACCGGCAGTAAGAAAAGTGAAACGCGAAACGAGAAACGTGATGCGCCAGATATCATGGTGGGGACGCATGCCTTGATTTATAAACGAGCGAAGTTTGCAAAACTGGGCCTGGTGGTCATTGACGAACAACATCGCTTCGGCGTGGAGCAGCGGGCGGCATTAATCGCCAAGGCTCCACCCGGTAAATTTCCCCATCTGCTCACCATGACCGCCACGCCGATTCCGAGAACGATTGCCCTAACTTTATATGGCGATCTGGATCTTTCGGTGATCGATGAAATGCCGATAGGCCGGCCGCTGGTGAAAACCTGGGTCGTGCCGCCGGCCAAAAGAATGGCCGCGTACGATTGGCTGAGAAACCGCGTCAAAAACACCGATGAGCAGGCCTTTATTATTTGTCCGTTAATTGAAGAGTCGGAAACGCTGCAATCCGTCAGGGCAGTAACCACGGAATTTGAGCGTCTGAAAAAAGAGATTTTCCCGGATTTAAGGCTGGGTTTATTACACGGCCGCCTGAAAACCAAAGAAAAAGACGAAACTGTCGCCAAACTGCGGACGGGGAAATTGGATCTTTTAATCTCCACGCCGGTGGTGGAAGTAGGCTTGGATATTCCCCAGGCAACCATCATGATCATTGAAGCCGCCGACCGGTTTGGCTTGGCTCAGCTGCACCAGCTCCGAGGCAGGGTGGGCCGGGGGGTGAAAGCGTCTTACTGTCTGCTTTTCACCGAACAAACCACGGGCAAGGCCTTTGATAGGTTGCAGGCCATGGAAAAATTGCACGTCGGCCTCAAACTGGCGGAACTGGATTTAAAAATGCGCGGGCCGGGGGAAATTTACGGTACGGCCCAGCATGGCTTTCCGGAGCTAAAGATAGCTTCCTTCACAGATGCTAACTTAATTAAAGAAACCGCCGGCGCCGTCACTGCTTTTGCCGGAAAACTGGCCCAATATCCCCAGTTGCAAAAAAGACTTAAAGAAGTTAAAATTAGCACAGTTAAACCTAACTAAATATATGGCACCCTTACCTAAAAGAAGGCACTCAACGCAAAGACAAGGCAAGCGCCGGGCCTCGTTTAAAATTAAACTGCCCAATCTGGTCCTTTGTCCAAAGTGCAAAACTTTAAAACCGTCACATCAAGTTTGCCCTAAATGTGATGGGCAACGGTAATGAAAACCACGCTGGATCCGCGGCACCAAAAAAGAGATAAAATTGTTAAAGAGCTGTTTTCTTGGGGTTTTCATCCTCAAAACACTGGCAAGGATGACTCGGCCAGGGCTGTTTTAAAAAAATTACCCGCCATCGATCGCATTATTATCAAATCCGCCCCCCAATGGCCCATTGGCCAAATAAACAAAATTGATTTGGCTATTTTAAGACTGGCAGTTTGGGAACTAAAAATCGTCAAAAAGGAACCGCCAAAAGTAATTATTGATGAGGCCATTGAACTGGGTAAAACTTATGGCAGCGAAAAAAGCCCGGGTTTTATCAACGGCGCCTTGGGGGCGATCCTAAAACAGCAAAAATGAACTTTGAGGGCTTGGAAAAAAAATTAGAGGTCAAGTTTAACGATAGCGCTCTTTTAGTCCGCGCGTTAACTCATCGCTCCTTTTTAAACGAAGCCGGGGAGCCCAAGCCAGAGTCCAACGAAAGACTGGAGTTTTTGGGCGATGCCATTCTTTCTTTCGTCGTCTCCAAACTGCTTTTCCACCGCTTCCCCCATCATCAGGAAGGCAATTTAACCAATATTCGCTCTAATTTAGTAAAAACGGCTTCGTTGACCAAAATTGGCCAGCAGCTGACGGTGGGGGACTATCTTTTCCTAAGCCGGGGCGAAGAAGAATCCGGCGGCCGGCAAAATGCAGCCCTGATCGCTAACACTGTCGAAGCCCTTATCGGCGCCATCTTTTTGGACCAGGGGATTGAGGTCGTGGAGGACTTTATCCGCCGTGTCTTTTCTCCCACACTCGAGGCGGTTATCAAAAGCGGCAGCTTTAAAGACGCTAAAAACATTCTCCAAGAAACGGTGCAAAAAAAAGAGGTCCGGCCGCCGGCCTATAAAATTTTGGACCAGGCCGGCCCCGATCACAGCAAAATCTTTACGGCGGGCGTCTTTGTCAAAAATAAACTGCTGGCTAAGGGGGTGGGAAAAAATAAATTGGAGGCGGAGGAAGAAGCGGCCAGGGCCGCCTTAAAATCTTTAGCCAAATGAAAGAATTTTTAGAATTTTTAATCCAGAGCATCGTCAATTATCCGCAGGAAGTGGCAGTTCAGGAGAAAGAGGTCGCCGATGTGGTCAGTCTGACCGTCAAAGCCAATCCGGAAGACATTAAGGTGATTATTGGCCGCGAGGGCAGGACCATTAAGGCGATCAGGAATTTGCTTTGGGTTATTGCCACCAAACAAGGCAAGAAAATCAATATCGTGGTGGGGGAGTAATCAAAAAACAAACGGGTTTTCCCGGCCTGAAGGCGAGGTAATTGACGGCAAAGATTCCTGATTCTGAGGGATCACCTTGACCAGCTGCCGATAGACTTCTTCCTCCTGGGGTGAAATTGCCGCCAAGGGCGTTTCACTAGCGCCCAGAGTTATCGGCAAAGGCAAAGAAAAGCTGTCAATAAGCAGCGTCGCCTCAACCAGCGGCGGCAAGAAAGACATGTCCGCCTTAGCAACCCGCATCAACGGCGAGGCTTCTTCAATTTGAAAAAGAAAACCCTGCAGTTGGTCCCAGCTGCCGACCAATATCACTTTAAGCTCAAGCGATTCCAGTTCGTTCTTATTTGTCTTGACCGCCGCCGAGCCAGTGGAAATGTCGCCGGCGCCTACCCGAACTCCCTGCAGTTCCAAACCATTATCGCCGGCTAAATTCCGGACCACACTCAAAACCCGCGGCAAGTCTTTTTCCGCCGGCAAAAAAGCCAAGCTATTTTCCGTTTTGGTTTGCAATTCCGATGCTTGAAGACTCTCTAAAAAAGCCGCCTTGGCCGTTAATTTGGCCAATTTCGCTTTTTGTGAGGAAATTTCTTCCTGGCCAGTGATAATGCCGGAAAGCCGTGGTCCCAAAAAGATCACCGCAACCAAAACAACGGCCAGGATAATGGCCAACGGGATAATCAGCATCTTTAGCTTTTCCGGAATTTTTTTAATCATGATTCTCTATTTCTAAATTAACCGTAAAAAGATAGCCGCCATCCTCTTGACGAACCAAAGAAGTCAGCGTGGCCGGCGCGAAAAGCGATTCCTGACTACTTAGCCTATCTAAAAAAGCGCCTAAAGCCGAAGAGTCGGCCGCGCTGCCCTCGACCACCACTAATTTTTTTTCGTCCAGAGAAATTTCGCTGACCGTCACTTCCGCCATGGTGGCCTTTAAAACTTCCTCAATAATCTTCGCCTCACTGATCAGGTCTTTTTGCTTAAATCCCACCAGAGCGGCCAGCCTTTGTTCTAAGATAATCTGCAACGATTCCACTTTTTTTAAGCCCGCAATTTTTTCTTTTTTAATTTGGGTTTGGGCCGCCACCGCTTTTTCAGTTTGGGCCAAATTAATCGAGAGGGCAATCGTCGCCGCCAATGCCAGGCAACCAACAATCAACAGGATCAGACTGGCCACCTTAAAGAGGCGCGCCCGGTAATAAAAACGGAAGTCACCGACGGGCTCGGGTTTTAAAAAATTTATGCCTTGGGCCATTGTTAAAGCTCTTTCATGGCTAAGCCTACCGCCACCGCGTAAAACGGCCGGTCATTGGGAGGAATTTTAGCAATTAAGGCGTCTTGATTGATTTTGCCGAAAGGATCGCCGATCTGAACTTCCAACATTAATTTTTTAGCGATTTTGCTGACCGCCGCCGGCAGAATAGCCGTCCCGCCGGTGAGAACCACTCTTTTGGTAACCTTGCCTTTGCCTTGCTGATAAAATTGCATTGCCTGTTCCATTTCCTTAATCACCACCTCCAAAACCGGCTCGATGGCCTGGCTAACCTTGCCCTCCAGCTTCTCGGCATCAACACCATAAGCTTTTTTGTACTCTTCTGCTTGGGCTATTTCCAAACCCAAACTGGAGGCGATCGCCCGCGTCATCGCTTCTCCGGCCGTGGGAATAGAGCGGCTAAAAATGACTTGGCCGGCCTCCACAATGGCCAAATCCGTGGCTTTGGCGCCCAAATCAACCAAAAGCGTCGGTTCGGCCTTGGCGGTGATTAAACTTCTTCCCATCGCTAAAATTTCCGTTTCCAGGCTTACCGAAGTCAGACCGGCGGTTTTTAAAACCAGGAGAATTTTTTCGATCACCCGATTGGGTGCCGCTACCAAAAAAACTTCCAGCTTTTCCTGGCCATCCTGATGAATCTCGCCCAGAACCTGATGGGCCAAGCTGACTTCTTCAAGCGGAATCGGCACCCATTGTTCCGCCTCCCATTTTAAAGCTGAGGTCAATTCTTCTTCGGAGAGTTTGGGAAAAGTCACCACACGGCTAAAGACCTGATCTTCGGGAATCGCTGCCGCCACGTTTTTCGTCGTGATTTTCGCTTCTTGACAAAGCTTTTTGATCGTTTCCGCCAGGCTGGTCAAATCCGATTCCGCTTCCGAAGATAAACCCTTAATCGTTGAGGGTGCCGAACCGGAGGTGACCAATTGATATTGATCAGCGCCGGTTTTTTTAAGCTGAACCGCTTTGATATTTCTAGAGCCGATGTCCAATCCAAAAAATTCCATGTTGTAAGTTATAAGTTGTTAGTTACTTGCTTAAATCTCCTCCGGAAAACAAGACATAATCAAAAACTGCCGGTGGCGATTTGTGAAATTGGCACTGGCGAACTCGGCGGGTAATGCCCGAAGTGGTCAGCGTGGCGGTGGATTCAAAACAGGCTCCTTGAGAAGGCAGGGTGCCGCCACTGCCGCCAAGACCGACCACACCAATTTTAATAGGGTTATTTATGTTATATAAAGGCTTCAGACGTAAAAATAAAATAATGTCAGAAGTAGGGGGATTGGGGTAAATGTTAAAATCAGCCCAAACCAGGGTTTTCTTACGGCCTAAATCAGCACAAGTGCCAGCATCCACATCGGCAAACGAATTAGAACCTCGCCTTACGGCATAAGCATCATAAGCCCCTCGGGCAATTTTATAGTTACCGCTGACGTCTTTATAAAAAATAGAAACTTCCAAAGCCGTTTCCGTGGGGGTAGTAATTTCCCAACAAACATTAAGACTGGCGGCAGTATAAAAAGGTGTCTGTAACATTTCGCCGGTAACATCATCATGTCGTACCAACCAAACCGTCTGAGTATCACCGATTTCAATTTGATTAGGAAAGACAAATTCTGTTTCTCCGCCAAGATCGCTTTTCGTAACTGTGGCCGTAATTCCTCCTACTACTACGCCTCCCGGTGGAACATCACCAAGCTTAAGGGCTTGCTCGATTCCGGCTTCCGCCGCCGAAAAAACACGGGCCGATTCTTCTTCCTGAGAGGAAATCCGGATATCGGTAATGGACCGGGAAATCACCGCCAGGCCGATGGTCAGGGCCACGGACATGACCAAAACAATAATCAATAACGCTTGACCCGAAGGCAAGCGCGTCTCGCCTAAAGGCGGAGCAGGCTTCTTCATTTACACTTCCATCGTAACAAAAATTTCTTCCGGAAGTCAATAGTTCCGGAGGCCGACGGTGGCTTGAAAATCAATTGAAGCTTGTTCTTCCGGCCGGGTGCTGAGACCCGCTTGGCTCAACGTAAATTGGATCGCCACCAGGTCCGGCCGCACGCCGGCTAAGCCGGCCGTGACGGTAAAAAAATTAGCGCAATTGTTCACCTTTACTTCGTCGCTGGTCAGCCGGGCCGCGGCGCACGCCAAACTGCCGCTTTCGGAAGCAATCAAAAAATTCGGCGTCGTGCCGCAGCAATGAAAAGTAGTAACGCCGCCGTCAGGGTTAAGAATGGTTAAAAAATCCGTAGCTGTGGGATAGGATTCAATTCTACGGGCGTTTCTGATCATGCTTTCCATCACCGAAAGGCTGTAACCGCCGTTTTGTTTGACCGCTTGGAGAACCTTAGCCTTGGTCGAACCCCGCAAAACGGTAAAGAATAAATTGGAGCCGACGGTGGTGATAATCCCCAAAATGGTGACGGCGATCATCATCTCGACAATAGTAAACCCAGTTTTTTTCACTGCCAATTGGTCAGCTCGGTGGTTAATTTGGATTCGTGCGCGCCTTTGTCGTCAGCCCAGGAAACGGTGACCACCACTGTCATCGTTTTGCCGTCGGTTGATATGTCACAGTCTCTGGTGCGGGTAAATAATGTCCCAACCATATCACTATTTTGACAAGGAAGACTCCCGCCGGCGAAAAAAGTGCTTTCCGGCAGGGTATTCCTTAAATTCCTGGCCTCCTCAATCCATTCCTGAGCGTATTTGGTGGCCAACATTTGGTTCCGGGAAAAGCTGGCATTGCGCACCGAAACCGTCGTCACCGTCACCAAACTCAAAATCACGATCATCATCACCGCCAAGCCGGCAACTACCTCAATTAACGATTGACCGGAAGAATTTTTCATTATTTAATTTCTCCCGTAAGGGTGACGGTAACTTTTTTCGTCACCCCGAAGGACGTTAAACTAATTTCCCCCCATCCATCAACTCCACTTCCTTTGCCGGTTACCTTAAACAAAATGGGCGGGGGTGGGTGGGGAGGTAGGGGGAGAAGAATAAGCACAAACCGAACTGCAGACGGCAAAGAAAAAGTTTTAGGAGTGCCCAAACCATTACTACACTGGGCCTGAATTTGATAAGAGTCGTTCGCGCCGGCAATAAAGGTTACCCGATAGCCCTCTAAAGAATCGCAGGGGTTTGGGAATGGCTTTTCTCCGGACGAAGCCATGTTCTGGGCTAAACGTAAACTATTTTTAAGCTCCAAAACCGCTTGATTAAGAATTTGGCCGCGGTTAAATTGAGTGTAAGAAGCAATCCCGACGACAAAAACAATGATCATGATGGAAGCAACCACCAGTAGTTCCACCAAAGTAAAGCCCGGGCAGGATCTTCTCATGGATTGGCGGTTTTATAATCACAAAGCTTGGCCACGCCTAGGCCGCAATCAACTGTGCCGCAACTGTTGGGAATCCCGCCAACTTCCAGGGCGGCGCATAAAGTGTAGGTGTCGGTGGTTAATCCTCTGGTATAGACATATCTTCTGTCTGCCAGGGGGTCCGCGGGTATCGTCATATAAGGGATGGAGGGGGTACCGCAAGTAATCGAGTCGATAACGGAATATAAAGTACCTACCGGGTAGCTACCCGTATCTGCCCGGCACATTTCCAAGGCCGAGCGCACTTGCTCCAAATCCGCTTTACGACGGCCGTCCCGGGCCGATTTTCTGGCCCCTTGATAAGAAACCAAGGCCAAGCCCATAAGGACCGCCACAATCGTCATCGCCACCAAGACTTCGATAAGGGTGAAACCCTTGCAAGCTTCGCTTATCAATGTAAAGCCGCTTTTCCTTCTCATAGATCACAAATACTATCGCCGGGCAGGCCACTCACTTTACCCGATTCTCCGATTGAGCAAATCTCCCAATAATCGGTGGCGGCGCCGGTTTCCAGCCCGGAATAGATCACATACGCCGTGCCATCAACCGAGGAGTAAAAGCCATAATCATAAGTCCCGGTTAGGGGATCGGGCGGACAGCTGGCAATGAAATTAGTCGACAAAGCAGTGCACAACCCGTCGATGGTCGTCAGACTCGCAGGATAAACACCGCTGTTGGAAGTCGCATAGGTTTCCAAAGCGTTGCGGTATTGTGCCAAATCGCTTCTTCTTTGCGTATCCCGGGTTTGCTTTTGCGCTC
>Ga0210057_1007305_pt1 | contig 13450 bp, 11 predicted proteins | sample CryGeyCG2114_010_2_FD_183968 | JGI IMG/M metagenome (GOLD analysis project Ga0210057, IMG submission 183968) | Groundwater microbial communities from aquifer - Crystal Geyser CG10_big_fil_rev_8/21/14_0.10 (SPAdes) (version 2) | ecosystem: Environmental > Aquatic > Deep subsurface > Groundwater ... | reverse complement strand
TTTACCTGTTCGCGCGCAGCATTCTCAGGAATAATGCCTCCGGTTGCAGCATGCATTTCAGAAGAGGTTGCAAGTATATTTGAAAGAACATTTATTTGGTCATTTCCCCTTTCAACAACTGAGGCGCCTGTTTCATCACAAGATGATTCAATGGATAAAATTCTCATTGGGGCTAATTTACTCCTGAAAAGGTTACTTCGTTGCCTATTTCAAAACCATATTCGTCTGAAAGTCCGCCATATATTTCAAGTACATAATTTGCATCTTCTTTAGGTTCGTATATTTGAATATCTGTAGAGTCTTCTGCCACCGGTTCTGCATTTTTCACTATATCTACTATAGTATTGTCAGAAATATAAATTAAATCTAGTGGAAAATTTACATTTTTCATCCAGAATCCATATTTGCTTTTTTCTTCAAAAATAAAAATCATTCCTTTATCTTTATCTAAGCTGTCTCTATCCGATAGACCCTTAATGCGTTCCTCATCCTCATCTGCTACCTCTACGTCAAATGTCTGTTCATTTATTGTAACGGTTGCACTCTTGCTACCGCCAAAATTAGGAAATAAATCTATGCCTCTAAACCGCAAAAACACGAATACTAAAATTACCGCTACGAGAAGTCCATATATAAGTAGTACTTTTTTCATTTTTTATTTATAAGTTTTGTGGAAGACTGACTTTCGTCTCTTTCCATTATTATCCTAATTTCCCCTCCGACCTCTTTTGCTTGCTCATCTTTCTTTAAAGTAAGTGGATCGTCTTTGGTTAGTGCAATTATATCAGGCTGAATCAATTTTGTCAGGTTGTAATAATATTTATCGGAAACATTCGGTGAAAGCTCTACTATTAAATCGATAAATCCCAGCCCTTCGAGAGCGTTTGCTCTTTTTATAAAATTATTTACAGGTCTTCCTTTTCCTTTGAGCTTTTGAATATTTTCATCAGATTCCAAAAGTAAAATTAAAAAGTCTCCTTCCCTTTTTGCTTTAATTAGAAATTTTAAATGTGCATCATGAAGTACGTCGAAACAGCCTCCAGCAAGAACTATGTTTTTATTCTTAGTCTTAAAACTATTTATGATTGGCTCAATAAGATTGTCGGTGATAATCATTTAGTTTCTTCTATTAAAAAATTGATTAATTTTGTAAAACTGATTCCAACAACAGCAGCCTCTTTAGGTAAAAGTGATGTTGCTGTCATTCCCGGTAGAGTATTTGTTTCCAAAAAATATAGATTTCCTTTTTTATAAATAAAATCTGACCTGGAGAATGTAGCACATTTTAAAAGCTTGTGAATTTTTACAGTTATATTAGATATTCTATCTGCTTCTTTTTTAGAAATAGAAACCGGAGGTGTAATTTCATCAGAAGCTCCAACTTCATATTTAGATTTATAGTCAAAAAAGTTTGCTTTCGGGATTATTTCAATAGGTGGGAGTTGTATAAAATTCCCATTTTTTTTCTCTAAGCAACCACAACTAAACTCAATCCCCTTAATAAGTTCTTGTAATAACAAATCTTCTACATTTCTTCCCCTGATTTTTTTGATTGAAGATTCATATTCTTTTTGATTATTAACAATAAAGACAAGTACACTAGAACCAAGCATATTGGGTTTTATGATAAAGGGAAATTTTAAAGGAGGTTTTTTACCTAACCCTTTAATATTCACATGAATTGTTATGGGTACTTCAATGTTTTTTATTTTTTTCACTTTTTCATTAGCTTTCATTTTATTTATACAAAGCTTGCTTGACTTGCTGTTAGAACCCGTATATTTAATTCCCAAGTTTTCAAGCAGTAGTTGAATAGTTCCATCTTCTCCAAATTCTCCATGTAATGCACTAAGTAGGGCAAGGTCAAAATTATTTTTGTTCTCTTTTAAAGCTATTTCAAAATCATTGAAAACTGTTTTTTTTGGTGGGTCAATAGTTTTTCCTGCTTTGTAAAAAGCGCTTTTTGAGTTTTTCTGAATGTAAAAAATATAAGAAATATATTTTTTCCTATCAATATTTTCAAGAATTGCTTTTGCGCTACTCAGTGACACTTCGTGTTCGGAGGAAGGCCCTCCGCAAAAGATTGCAATTTTTTTCATTATCCCTGCTTTGTTCCTACTTTAAAGACTGCACGCCAAGGCGAGTATCTGGAAGTATAAGTTTCATCAATTAATACCTCTCCATTTCTAGTAACAGTTCTTGTAAATTGAACGTTAGCGCCCGATGCTGCAAAATCTACTTGTCTTGTAGTGCCAACCGGAAGTTCCGGATCTTCCTCATAAAGAGGTTCCGGTGCGCCGGATTGACTAAGGATTACAGGTTCGGATACCACACTTTTTCTACCATCACTTTTGCCAAAAAAACTAAAAGTAAGCCTTTGATTTACGGGGTCAAAGTCTGCAGATATTAATATATGCTTTCCCGTATCATTTTTAAATTTTAAATCGACAGATGGTACATAAATTGTTGCGTCAATTCCCACAGGGGACTGTTGCTCATAGTATCCTACTCTATATGAATGAGCGTGCCTTTCCGTAATTGGTAAACCAGCGTCAAGCATAGCTCTAAATAAAGTAGTAGATACCTGACAAACCCCGCCGCCATCACCAAGAATTGTTCTTCCACCGGATATTACATATGCCTCCTTATAACCCGAGAGTCTTGAGATGTCACCAATGTATTTATTGAAAGAAAATTCCTCATTTGGAGCAACCAAAACACCATCTATTTTTGAGGCCGCATGTCCTATGTTATATATTCTATTTGGAATAGAGCCTACGAAATAAGATACTCCTTCACCAATTTTTTCTTCAATTCCATAATCATTTACTTCCTCCGTTGTTATTTCAGGTTTCAGTGTTATTGTGGGGAGTAGATATTCAAAATTCGTATTTTCAAAAGAGCTAATAATTACCGGAATTCTATCGTGTACAAATTTTTCTATTTTTTCCTGATCTAAAACTCTACCATCTTCAGATTGGGAGAATTCAACAACTTTGTTATTTTCCACGGTAAATTTAGCATCGACAGGTTTTTTATAGGAAAGATCCTTAAACGGTTTTAGGTGATTATCTAATTCATCTTCATCAAATGTATATGAAGAATTTAGAGTAATCCCATTTAAATAGGAGTTTGTAATAATGAAAAAGTTAGACAAAATATTTGATGATTTACCTACGCCAACTGCTTGTTCGGAAATAAGTTTGGCATCATAGCCAATATTTAAATCATCCGCAGATATTGTTGCTATGGTGTCCTCATATATAAATGTAAAGCTGCTATCTCCTATGTTTTTATTCTTTTCTTCATATATATATGTGATTTCGTCTTTAGTCATTTCTCCTACATAGATATCATTTATAAATATTCCAGGAATTACTCTATCAGAGTATGTATTTTGAAAGTAAATAATAACTATGGAAAGAAGCGTAATTCCAGATATGGAAAACCCAATAAGAAACCAGATTGATGATCTTGATATGTGTAAAGCTCTTTTTGTAGCTTGTAAAAATTTAATTTTAATCATTACTGCAAATGTAGGATTAGATTTTTATGCGTGATGTTATTATACTATACAAGATATCAATTTATGGATCCTAATTCCAATACAGTACAACCTCAAGTAGACCCTTACTATTCGAATGAAGGTTCGGGAGGACTATTTTCAGGCAAGAAGAAGCTTATTCTAATTGTCTTAATTGGGATTTTTGTCGTTGGATTAGTAGTATTGGCTTTATGGGCATTTATATTCAGGGGTGGGTCGGACAAATCTGACGAAGACGTGACATTAACCTATTGGGGTGTTTGGGAAGATATTAATGTCCTGCAGCCTGTTTTTGATGAATTTGAACGGGAGAATCCAAACATAACTATCCAATACGAAAAAATTGATATAAAAACTCTGGGAGATTATGTTAGTAGGTTAAAAACAAGGACTTCTGAAGGGAAAGGACCTGATATAATGCGCTTTCATAGTAGTTGGCTCTTACAAATTCAAGACATTTTGATGCCTTTTCCTGAAGATGTCGTAGCAGAAACGGGTCTCTCCGATGATTATTTTAAAGTAGTAGAACGGGATTTGAAAAGAAATGGGGCCTATTACGGACTTCCCTTAAGCATAGATACCCTTGCTTTATATGTAAATGCGAGTTTGTTGAATAATTTAGGGGCATCAGTTCCAACCTCATGGGACGATCTTGAAAGTACATCCCGTGAACTTACGACGGTTGAAGGAGGGAAGATAATCAGATCTGGAGTGGCGATGGGAACATACGACAACATAGCTCACGCATCGGATCTAATTGCCCTATTATTTCTTCAGAATGGTGCTGACATAGAAGATCTTACTGAAGAAAATCTTGAAAGTGCAGTTAGCGCGTTGCAATTCTATACAAGATTTTCAGACAAAAGTGATGTGGCAGTATGGGATCAAGGTATGGAAAATTCAAAGATAGCATTTGCAGGCGAAAAATTGGCAATGTATTTCGGATACTCATGGGACATTTTTGAAATACAAGCATTTAATCCCAATCTAGTTTTTGAGGTGCATCCAGTACCTTCGCTTTTCGGTACGGACTCTACTATAGCAAGTTATTGGGCTGAGGGAATTTCTAATAAATCTAAAAATCCCGAAGCAGCTTTTAAGTTTTTAAAATTTATGGGGAAAAACGAAACAATCCAAAAGATTTATGAAAATCAGGTAAAAGCACGAGGATACGGTTCTCCTTATCCTAAAAAAAGCCTAGCGGAATTTCAAAAAGACAATAAGTTAGTATACCCATTTCTTATTAGAGCGGACAACGCAGTTTCAACCTTTTTTGCTTCAGATACGTATGATGCAGGTTTGAATGAAGAAATGAATGTTTATTTAGGTAATGCAATAAGAGGAATAATAAATGATAACATTTCATACAGTTCTGCGGTGGAAACTTTAGGTAATGGAGTAAGACAGGTGTTATCACGCCATGAAGGAACAAATTAAACTAATCATAATTGATACGTTAGCGTATTTTGATGTATTTAATTATCCTTTGACACTCGACCAAATTTATTTATTTCTTCACTACAACCACATACAAAAAAAAATCATAAAAGAGTGCCTCGGGGAAATGCCAATAGTTGAAAATAAAAATGGGTTTTATTTTTTTTCAGGAAAGCAGGAGATTGCCATAAAACGAAAATTACGTAAAAAGGATAATTATAAAAAAGTAATTACAGCTATTGGATATTCGAATCTACTAAGTAAGATTCCGGGTGTGAAAATGGTTTCATTGACAGGAAGTGTTGCGATGCAAAATGCATTGGCAGATGATGATATAGATCTATTCATAATTACCAGAAAAAATATGCTTTGGACTACGCGTTTGGTAGCAACTTTTATTACAAAAATTTTAGGGATAAAAAGGGAGCGTAGAAGCAGAAAGAATAAGAACAAAATGTGTTTGAATATGTTTTTGGACGAAAGGGAAATGGAGATAAGCGAGAAAAACCTTTATACAGCACATGAAATCGTCCAGATGAAAATTCTTTATGACGAGCATAAAGTTTTTGAAGACTTTATGAACAAAAATTTGTGGATTAGGGAATTTTTCCCAAAGTTGTATGTTAAAAAGAGAAACAATAGAAGAAGCAAAAAATGGTTTGAGCCGATATTTTTTAGCGAAAGACTTCTAGGAATCATTAATTTTTCTGCTTTTATACTTCAGTATATTTATATGAGTAGTAGAATTACAAAAGAGCAGGTTAGTCTTACAAGAGCTTTTTTTCACCCAAATAACAGTAATAAATTTATACTGACCGAATATAAGAAAAGAAAAGAAATTTATTCGCGTATGAACGAACTATCAGAGAACCTGGATAAAATTAAAAAAGATAAAGTTTTGACGAAAAAAGCGGGATTAGTTAATTAACTCCAGGATATTGACATAAAATGAGGTATTATGTATAGTACCTCAAGGATGCATTAAATACACCCCCTAAAGATTTTTGAGGGGGATTTTTGTACCAAATTTATGGATAAGAAACAATTTTATGTAACACAAAAGGGACTAGAGGAGCTGAAATCTGAACTTGAAAACCTTCAGAAGAAGAAGAGAGCTGAGGTTGTAGAGAGAGTAGCTAGTGCACGTTCAATGGGAGATCTTTCAGAGAACTCCGAATACCATGCGGCAAAAGAAGAGCTTTCTCTTGTTGACGGTAGAATTGAAGAGCTTGAAGATATTATAAAGAAAGTTCAAATTATTGAAGAAGATAAAAAAGGTTCTAAGGTTATTCAGCTGGGGTCTCAGGTTACAATAAAAGTAAACGGAAAAGAGGAAGTATTTAGTCTGGTAGGCGAATGGGAGGCAGATCCACACCAAAAAAAGATTTCTCATGAATCACCGCTAGGCAAGGCTCTTATTGGGAGAAAGCCTGGTGATAAAGTGGAAGTAGAAGCTCCTGCAGGAAAGATAACATATAATATCCTCAAGATACACTAGTGTCTCAAATAGACAAAAAATTTCAATTATCGGCTTGTGGCGGAACTTTTGATTTATTTCATAAAGGCCACGAAAATTTTTTACATAGTGCCTTTAAATATTCCGATAAAATAATTATAGGCTTAACAAGTGAAACATTTGCTTTTCCTAAAAAAACATTTGAGAAATTTTCCGATAGAAAAATATCTTTAAAAAAGTTTCTGGATAAATATAGCTATAACGCAGAAATTGTAAAAATAAATGATATTTATGGTCCAACCATTAAAAGTGATTATAATTTTGAAGCAATATTTGTAACAAGTGACTCTTTAAAAGGAGCAGAGGAAATAAACACAAAAAGAGAGCAGTTCGGTTTGTCTAAATTAAAAATTGTCAAGATAAAGCTAACTGAAGCGTCTGACGGAAAGGCAATTTCATCTAATAGAATACGAAACGGAGAAATAGATAGAGAGGGAAATTTATATATTGATAAAAACTTACTCTCTTGTGATTATACCTTACCGAAAAATTTAAGAGATAGGCTATCAAGACCTTTTGGAAAGCTTATAGGGGATTTTGATTTATATATAGAAAAACAAAGTTTGTCAAAAAAATTTATTATTTCAATTGGGGACATCACAACAAGAAAATTACTAGAACACCGCATTATCCCTGAAGTTTCGATAGTCGATTTGATTGTAAATAGAATAAAAAGATTTGAAAAAGTTAGAGATTTAGGTTTTAAAAGTGAGAAAATTGTAGAAGTTAATAATCCCGCAGGAAGTGTTACAAGAAATTTAATTTTAGAAACAAAAAAAGTATTTAGCATAGGTAATAAAGTAGTTATAAAAGTTAATGGTGAGGAAGACATGGCAGTTATTCCAGTGGTTCTAGCTTCACCTCTTGGTTATGAAATTTATTATGGTCAACCGGGAAAAGGTGTCGTAAAAATTATTGTAACTGAGAAAATAAAAGGTGAAATAAAGAACCTCATTTCAAAATTTCGCCGAAAAGTATTATAATTTAGTTCATGTTCTGGGCTGACAAAATTTTACAGGATAGAAAAGGTGAAGAGTGGGTAAATGATGCATGGACTCCTTCAGGAATTATTCATATGGGTGGACTTAAAGGTCCAGTTATTCATGATGTAATAAATAAAGTCATACGCGAACAGGGAAGGGACACAAAATATACTTTTGGATTTGATGATATGGATGCAATTGATGGATTGCCTAAAGATCTTCAAGAAAAATTGGGTGAGTGCATGGGAATTCCAATTTGCAACGCACCTTCCCCAGACGGAAATGGAACTTTTGGGCAGTATTATGCAAGTATAATGCGCGATTTGTTTAAAAAATTAAATGTCGATGCAGAAATTTATCTCGCTTCTGATTATTACAAAAAAGGAGTTTATGACAAAGCCATAAAATACGTTTTGGATAATGCAGATAAGATTAGAAAAGTTTATTCAGAAATGTATGGAAAAGAAATTGATTCAACTTGGTATCCGGTACAAGTTATATGTCCTGATTGCGGCAAAGTAGGAACTACCGAGGTAACAGATTGGGATGGAAAAGAAGTTTCATATGTTTGTAAATCGGATAAGGTAAAGTGGGCAAGGGGGTGTGACAATAGCGGGAAGATCGTGCCCTTTGGAGGAAATGCAACAATGCCGTTTAAAGTCGAATGGGCAGCAAAGTGGTGGACTTTTGGAGTAACAATTGAAGGTGCAGGAAAAGATCATGCATCAGCGGGTGGTACTTATGACGTTGCAAGAAAAATTGTTAAAGATGTATTTGGAAAAGAGCCACCGTTAAAGCTTCCATACGAATTCTTCTTATATGACGGTAAGAAAATGTCATCCTCAAAAGGTTTGGGTCTAACAGGAGGCGCGCTTTTAGAAGTAATGCCGCCGGAGATAGTGAGGTTTCTTATGATTAAAACTCCGCCAAACCAAGCTGTCGAGTTTAATCCCTTTGGTACACAAATAATTCCCCGTCTTTATGATGATTATCAGCTATGCGCAAAAAAGCATAAAGATGGAGTAAAAGACGATGATTCCAGAGCATTTGAGCTTTCTCAAGTTGGTAATACTTTTTTATATCCACCGGACACACGTTTTACGACACTTGCTCAGTGGGCGCAGATGCCGTCAGAGATGGATAAGATAAAAGGTTCTAAATTAGAATTTTGGGTAAATTACGCAAAAGTTTGGGTTGAAAAATATGCTCCTGAAAAAGATAAATTTTTGATACAAAAAAATCTTCCTGACGTTTCAAGTTTGTCTTCCGAACAAAAGAAATACCTCAACGAATTGAGTTATAAAATAGGTGAAAAATCAGAACCTGAAGAACTTCAGGAAATCGTTTATAGTCTTTCTAAAGAGTTAGGGATTAATTCGTCAGAGGCATTCAAAGCAATTTATATTTCCCTTCTTGGGAAAGATCACGGTCCTAAAGCAGCAGATTTAATATCATCATTAGATTCAGAAATCGTTAAGAAAAGATTTAAGGACGCTTCATGAAGAAAATCTATTTTGCTACGGGTAATAAAGGTAAGGCGGAGGAAGCGGAAGATATACTTGGATTAACTGTTAAAATTGCAGATGTTGAAATGGATGAGATCCAATCAATGAGTCTTAAAAAAATAGTCGAGCATAAAGTTAAGCAGGCATATAAAGCAATAAAAGCCCCTGTTTTTGTAGATGACGTTTCAATAGAGGTGGAGGTATGGAAAGGGTTTCCTGGACCCTTTATTAAATATTTACAGAACTTAGGAAACGATTTGATTTTGTATATGTTAAGAAACGAAAGAAATCGAAACGTGAAGATGATTGCTACTATAGCATATCACGATGGGAAGAAAATACATTTTTTTACTGGCGAGGTATTAGGAACTGTGGCTCGAGAGTCTAGAGGTGATAGGGGATGGGGTTTTGATCCAATTATAATACCTGAGGGTCATAAGTTTACTTATGCCCAGATGAGTTTACAAGAAAAAAATAGAAATTCTCATAGACGAAACGCTATGGAGCATTTGAAAAAGTTTTTAGATAGTAAAAAAATCTAAAACGATATATAATTGAGCGTATGCTGGATTTAAATTACATTAGGGAAAATCCCGACAAAGTAAAAGAAAAGACTTTAGCAAAAAATATTGATGTTGATATCAGTAAAATTATAGAATTAGATGAAAAATACAGAGTAAAGCTCCAGGAAGTGCAAAATCTGCGGGAAGAAAGAAATAAAGCGGCATCAGCTCGCAATATAGATAGGGGAAAAGCAATAAAAGAAAAGCTCACGAGTTTGGAAAATGAGTTTGTATCTATAGAAAACGAATTAAATAGTCTTCTTTTTCAAGTCCCAAATCCTTCAAAAGATGATGTAAAAGTAGGAAGAGATGAATCTGAGAATGAAATAGTTAAAACCGTCGGAGAAAAGAAAGAGCTTAATTTTACTCCTAAAGACCATCTGGAGTTGGGTGAGAAATTAGACATTATAGATATGGAACGGGCTGCAAAAGTATCGGGGGCCCGTTTTGCATATCTTAAAAATGAGGGGGTTTTATTACAGCTTGCGCTTTACAACTATGCGCTTGAAGTTTTACTTTCTGAAAAATTTATTCCTGTTATTCCTCCTGTAATTATAAATACTGAAATAATGCATGGTCTGGGATATATGGAGAATGGTGGAGACGAGGATATGTTTCATCTCCGCGATAACGATAAGGTTTTGGTAGGAACCGCAGAGCAAGCACTAGTTCCTATGCATAAAGATGAAATATTGGATAGTAAAAAATTTCCCTTGCGTTATGTGGGTATTTCTTCTGCTTTCAGACGCGAGGCAGGAAGTTATGGAAAAGATACTAGGGGAATATTTCGTGTTCACCAATTCGATAAGGTTGAGATGGTTTCCTTCGTAAAAGACGGAGAAGATGATTCCGAGCAAGAGTTTTTATTAAGCCTTGAAGAAAAGCTATTTCAAGGACTCAAAATTCCATATCAAGTGATAAAAATGTGTACGGGCGATTTAGGTTTTCCGGCTGCTAGAAAATTTGATATTGAAGCGTGGATTCCCTCTCAAAATAAATACCGCGAGGTAACCAGTGTTTCGACAGTTACTGATTTTCAGAGCAGACGTTTAAATATTAAATATCAAGATGGAGAAGAAAAGAAGTTTGCCCAAGTTTTAAACGGAACAGCTTTTGCTATCGGTCGCACACTTATTGCGATACTTGAAAACTACCAGCAGGAAGATGGAAGTGTAGTTATCCCTGAAGTTTTGAGAAAGTATATGAACGGAATAGACAAAATTTTGCCAAAATAATAATTACTTTGGCTCTTTTCATATTGCTGTGATAGAATATGTTTCCCTTCAAATTGAAGCCGAAAAAACTAAATTATGTTAAATTTCATTTCAAAATTTCTCGACTCTAACGAGAAAGAAATTAAAAAATCTAGACTTATTGTAGAGCAAATAAATAGTCTTGAGAAAAAGGTAGAAAAACTTTCAGACGAAGAATTTCCGAAAGAGACAGAAAAGTTAAAAAAAAGATATGAGAAAGGCGAATCTTTAGTTTTGCTTCTTCCCGAAGCATTTGCACTGGTTCGAGAAGCTGCAAAAAGAACAATAGGACAGCGCCATTTTGATGTTCAAATTATTTCTGCCATAACTCTTGCCTCAGGTAAAATTTCCGAGCAAAAAACAGGAGAGGGTAAAACGCTTTCTGCAGTTCCTGCTCTATATTTGCACGCACTAACAGGAGAGTCAGTTCATTTGGTAACAGTAAATGATTATCTAGCACGCCGTGACGCAGGGTGGATGGGTACTGTATTTGCTTTTTTGGGAATGAGCGTAAGTTCTATTATTAACCAAAAATCATTTATTTATGATCCACAGTATCATGATGCGGAGGCAAAAGACTACAGAATGTTTCATCTAAAAGAGACGAACCGCAAAGAGGCTTATACTGCTGATATTGTATATGGAATTAATTCCGAATTCGGGTTTGACTATTTACGTGACAACATGGCCTTTACTAAAGAAGAACAGGTCCAAAGAGGTCATTATTATGCTGTTATAGATGAGGTAGACTCGGTTTTAATTGACGAGGCACGCACTCCTCATATTATTTCAATGCCTGATGCGACACCATCGAATAAATATTATGATTATGCAAAACTCGTAGACAAACTTTCTCCAATTGATTACAAGATCGATGAAAAAAGAAGAACTGCACATTTAACTGACCACGGAATAGGAAAAATCGAAACTATGTTTGGGATGAAAGACATTTATGAAAAAGATTTTGAAACCGTATATCACATAGAAGCAGCGCTTAAAGGAAGAACTCTTTTTCACAAAAATAAAGATTATATAGTCCGTGAAGGACAGGTAATTTTAATTGACGAGTTTACTGGAAGATTGCTTGAAGGTCGTCGACTATCAGAGGGACTTCACCAAGCACTGGAAGCAAAAGAAGGAGTTGCAGTACAAAGAGAGTCAAAAACTCTTGCAACAATTTCTCTACAGAATTATTTTAGAAAATACGAACTGCTTGCCGGCATGACCGGTACCGCTATCACGGAATCAGAAGAGTTTAATAGAATTTACAAGCTAGATGTTCTTGCGATCCCTCCAAATAGAGAAATTATAAGACGTGATGAATCCGATAAAATCTATAAAACAAGAGGAGCAAAGATATTTGCAGTAGTGCATGAGATAGAGGAGGCTCATAAAAAAGGTCAGCCTATTTTAGTGGGCACTGCGTCAATTGAACAAAACGAAATTATTTCAGAGTATTTAAAGAGAAAAAATATCCAGCACGAAGTTCTAAATGCTAAAAACCATCTTCGAGAGGCTTTAATTATAAAAGATGCAGGTAAAAAAGGTGCTGTAACGGTTGCAACAAATGTAGCCGGTCGTGGAGTTGATATTATTTTAGGAGGAGAAAGTCCTTCTGAATTCAGCGTCGAGTATCAAGGAAAAGAAGGAAAAAAGAAATTTGAAAAAGAGATGGCCGCGTGGCAAAAAGAACACGACGAAGTAAAAAAACTTGGGGGGTTACTTGTCATAGGTACAGAAAAGCACGAGTCAAGAAGAATAGATAATCAGCTCAGAGGACGTTCAGGTCGTCAGGGAGACCCCGGTCGCTCAGTTTTTATAATTTCATTAGAAGATGATTTGATGAGGATTTTCGGAGGAGAGCAGATAGCAAATCTTATGACCAGATTTAATTTTCCCGAAGACCAACCTTTAGAAAATCCAATTGTAACTAGAGTCATAACTCAAGCGCAAGTAAAAGTAGAGGGATTTAACTTTGAAAGCAGAAAGCACACTGTTGAATACGATGATGTATTAAATAAGCAAAGGGAAATCATTTATGGAGAAAGACAAGACATAATTGAAGAGGATTTTGAGTATAAAGAATTTGTAAAGGATAAAATAAAAGCAAACGTAGATGCAATTGTTGCTTTGAACCTTAATTTTAATGAAATAGAAGACCCTCACCAAAAAATTATTCAGGAATTTAGTTCCATCATCCCATTTGACCAAAAATCTCAAGATCAATTGATAAAGCAAATTCAACAGAAAGAAGGAGAGGCACAAATTAGCGAATTCTTAAACAATATAGCTGATCAACTTTTTGAAAAAAAAGCAAAGGATTTTGGCGAAGAAACTATAAAAAAAGTTACACGACTTTTAAGTTTGCAAGTAATTAATAACATGTGGATGGATCATCTAACTGCAATGGAAGACGTTAGAACAGGAATTAATTTACGCGGGTATGCGCAAAAAGATCCATTAATTGAATACAAAAATGAAGCATTTGGTCAATTTGAACGCTTAGTTAAATCTATTGACGATGGAATAGTAAATAGATTTTTTAAGGTAAACATAGTAACAGAACCACATGTTCATAATCATAACCACAATCACGAACACGAGCATGTTAATCAACCCGCGGAGGAAATAGGAAGGGAAAACCAAAAA
>Ga0210057_1007304_pt1 | contig 13450 bp, 10 predicted proteins | sample CryGeyCG2114_010_2_FD_183968 | JGI IMG/M metagenome (GOLD analysis project Ga0210057, IMG submission 183968) | Groundwater microbial communities from aquifer - Crystal Geyser CG10_big_fil_rev_8/21/14_0.10 (SPAdes) (version 2) | ecosystem: Environmental > Aquatic > Deep subsurface > Groundwater ... | reverse complement strand
CTATCTCGGCCAAAGACTGACCGGCTTTTTTATCATCCCCGCGGTGCAGGGAAAAAATTACTCTTTTGGAATCATATAACACCACGTTAGACAAGCTGATAATCTGGCGCCGCTCGCTTTCATGCGCATCATATTCCTGCTTTAATTTTTGAATAAATTTTTTGTTAATCATAAATTATTGCCCCCTTTAATAAAGGGGGTTAGGGGGATTTACATATTCCACCTTAAAAATCCCCCGCCCTTGCGGGCAACCCCTTTGTTAAAGGGGTTATTTTAATTAATTATTCTGACACTCTAAGGACTTCTTCCACGCTGGTGATGCCGTCAAGCGCTTTTAATAGCCCGTCCTCTACCATGGTAATCATGCCGTGCTTTTTGGCATTATCGCGCATGTCGTATTCGCTTGCCTGACCGCCTAAAATTAATTTTTCTATTTCCGGATTCATGGCCATAACTTCATAAATGCCAATCCGGCCTTTGTAGCCGATGCCCTGGCAGGCGTCGCAACCTTGGCCCTCAAAAAATGTTAATTTTTCAAAATTAATTTTTTTCTTGTCTTCATCATTAAGCTCATTTAATAAATCTTTGGCTCTTGTTAAAGTTTCGCCGTCAATTTTAGCTTCTTGTTTGCATTTTTCGCAAATTTTTCTGACCAGCCTTTGCCCGACCATGGCGTTTAGCGCCGGCGCCAATAAATACGGCTTGGTGCCCATGGACAGGAATCTGGGCACGGTGCCGGCCGCGTCGTTGGTATGAATGGTTGACAGCACTAAATGCCCGGTTAAGGCCGCCTGAATGGCAATCTCGGCCGTGTCCAAATCGCGGATTTCTCCCACCATAATTATGTCCGGATCCTGACGCACAATTGAACGCAGGCCTTGGGCGAAAGTATAATTTTTTCCGATTTGAGACTGGTTAACGCCGTCCAACTGGTATTCAATCGGGTCTTCAATGGTAATAATTTTTGTTTCCGGATTATTTAATTTTTTTAAAATAGCATAAAGCGTGGTGGTCTTGCCTGAACCGGTCGGGCCGGTGGTAATAATCATGCCGTTGGGCCGCTCCACTTCTCTTTTTAATTGCTCAAAGGCGCGGCCGCGAATGCCTAAATCATTAAATTCCAAGCCCACGGCGCTGGAGCGCAGTAGGCGCATGACCACGCTTTCGCCGAAATTAGTGGGCAAAAACGAAGCGCGAATATCAAGTCGGTCATCGCGCAAAAAAATTGACAGCCGGCCGTCCTGCGGCTTGTCGGTAACGTTAATTTTCACTTCGGCCAACAGCTTCATGCGCGAAATTATTTTTTCCCATAAGGACTTATCCACGCTGGCGACGTCATGCAAAACCCCGTCCACCCGGAACCTTACTTTTATGTCCTTTTCTTCCGCTTCTATATGGACATCGGAAGAATCCGATTTAACGGCCGCGGCCATAATCATAGTAACTATTTCCGTGACCTGCGCCTGATTAATTTCTCCCTGCAAATCTTTGAAGCTGGACAATTTTCCCCCGTATTTATTTAACTCCTCTTCAGTAATTTTAACTCCCCTGATTACTTCCCTGACTTTTGGTATGGTTTTATACATTTCCAAGCCGTACTTAAAGCTATTGGCCGTGATTAAATAAATTTTTATTTCAGCAAAATATTTTTCCTTGAGGCTCTTAGCCAGCTCCTTTACCGCTTCGTCATCGGGCGTTAGACTGCCCAGGCGGATATTCTTGCCGTCATAGAAAAAGCATAAAACGCTAAGTTCCTTGGCCCGCTCCTCGGATACTAAAATCAGGGCTTCCGGGCTGATGGGAAAACCGGCCAGATTAATATAGGGTAAATTACCGGCCTCGGCCGCCTGCTTGGTCAGCCGCTCCAATTCTTTAATTTTTATTTTTTTTTCTTTAACGTTGAATTTAGCCGCCGCGCTTTCGTCGTTTCCGGCTTGCCCGGCCGAATCGCCCATTAAATCTTTAATTGATTGTTGATTTGGCATATTAAAAAAATTTTCAAATTTCAAAATCAAAAATAAAGAAAAAATCAAAATCCAAATTCTAAAATTATACAACCCTCACCGCGCCGCGCACGCCATAGTAGTCGCCGCGAGACCTCGGATTGCTCCTGACCAAAAAAGCCTGGCGGTAGCCGCGGTCCCAGTAGGCGTACGGCACAACGCCGCCAGCGGTCGAGGCCCCAAGCAAACGGCAATAATAATTCGTACTTTTATCATCGTCTAAAACAACTTTTTTTTCTTTTAAATGAAGCGCGGCGAAAGAGATCCAGTCTTCAGTGGTGAATCCGACTTCGTTTTGCCGTTTTAAGAGTTTATATTGCTCGGCGGCGTTCAGACCTCCTACAACCTGCGTCCTTTTTACTTTTTTTATTTTTCCCTTGATTTTAATCTCTTTTTCTATGATTTTTCCTTGGCCTTTTTCCGGAGCTAAAGGAATATCTTCAATAATAATAATTTGCCAGCCGCCTAGTTTGGCCAGGGCCTCTTCTTTGGTCATGCCTCCAGCCGCTTCAACTGATCCCTTTTTCTCTTGCCATTCGGGAAAATAGGTTAAATTATTAAACAAGCCGCTGAAGTAAATATTCTGCTTATCCGCCCTTAATTCCAGGGGTTCGCCGTCTACGCCGAACAGCTTGGTTTTATTCTTATCCGGAATTCTTCTGTCTCCCTCAACTCTTATCTCGGTAAAATGGTCTTCTATCAGCCGGCCGTAGCCGTCGGCCATGGCCGCCGGCGATAAAGCGAAAGGAGTAAGGTGAATTCTGGAATTTTCCAGGGTGGCGAACTTCTCCGCGAAAAACTCTTTGTTGGCGATCAGTCCTTTTTGTATTTCTCTAAATGACGGTACCGGATATTCTTGTCCATTTTCGCCAATAATGCCTTCTTGGCCCGAAGTTAGAGTTTTAAGCCAACCGAATTCGCGATAGCCGCTGATGGCTTTTTCATATTGCCCTTTGGCTTCTTTTATGGGCAGGCCTTCAAACGGCCATAATTTTTCTTGCAGGGCGTCTCTTTTTTGCTCCAACCCGGCTTTCAGCTCTTTGGCTTTTTCCCAATTTCCGGTTGCCGCGGCTTTTTGATACTCCAAATCAAACTCCCGGTTAAGGGTTTTAATGGTCTGATATTCTTTTATCAAGTTTTGGCAGAGAGAGGGCATAGTTTATGTGATAAAAAAATCTAATTTTCCAAAAACGCCTTATAACCTAAATAAGCGCAATAAACATCAGCTTTTGAAGAAATCTCCAATGGCGCATGCATATTAAACAGAGGCACACCAGCGTCAATTACTTCCATATTACGATTAGCTAAATATTTAGCGATCGTGCCGCCGCCGCCTTTATCAATTTTACCCATACCTCCAGCTAACTGATAAACTATATTTTTATTCTTGTTATATAACGCCGTTAATTCCTGCATAAATTTACCAGAAGCTTCACTGGTCGAAAACTTCCCGCCATGGCCGGTATATTTTTCTATAGCCAAACCATTGCCTAAACGGCACGTATTGCGCGTGTCAAAAGCATCCTTATAATCAGGGTCGAGTCCGGCCGTAACATCCGCGCTGATTGCCTGGCTTTTAGCGAATATTTTATAAACATGGTTAAGATCATCTTCGCCGTCAACTAATTCCGATAAATCAGAAACAAAAGTCTCTAAAAAATACGAATTAGCTGCGGTATTGCCGGCTGAACCGATTTCCTCTCGATCCACCATGGCTAAAATCTGTGTTTTCTCGCTAATTTTTGACTCCATAATACCTAATAAAGATGTATAGGCACAAACCAAATCATCTTGAGCAAAAGCCGCGATTAAACTTCTATCAAAACCTAAATCTCGAGCTTTTTCGCATGGTACGGCTCTAAGTTCAGCGCTGACTAAATCAACTTCTTTTATGCCGTATTCATTCCATAAATATTCTAAAATCGCCAATTTAACTTTTTCTTTTACCTTATCATCTTTAACCGGGATTGAACCGACCATTAAATTTAAATCTTCACCCTGAACTTCTCTTGATTCAACTTTTGAACCTGGAGCGCCATGGCGATCTATGTGGGGCAATAAATCGGTAATCATGAAAACCGGGTCGCTATCTTTTTCGCCAATGTTAATTTCTATTTTCTTACCATTCTCCAAATAAACCTGGCCGTGGATTGCTAGAGCAATGGTCGGCCACTGGTACTTTTTAATGCCGCCATAATAATGAGTTTTTAAAAAAGCCAAATTTTCATCTTCATACAAAGGCATAACTTTTAAATCCAGATGCGGCGAATCAATATGAGGCATAAGCATATTAAAGCCTTGAGCCAGCGGCTTTTCCCCAACTTTGGCTAAAAATAAACTCTTGCCGCGATTAACCGCGTAAACTTTATCACCGCCTTTAAGAGATTTTACCCCGGCCATATCTTTAAATCCGGCCTGTTTGGCCAATTCAAGGCTCGCGGCCACGGTTTCGCGTTCGGTCTTTGATTGATTCAAAAACTTTTTGTAGCCCTCGGAAAATTTAAAAGCTGACTGTTTAGTTTTTTCATCCCAAATCTCCCAAGCATTTCTTTTTTGCATGGTTAATTTTTTTTCCAAATCTTTATAATTTGTTTTTGGCATATGGTTGTCATGATTAATTTATATTTTTCATTAATATAGAAATTGATTTCATTGCGTATCCCAAACTTATTTTTAAAATAAATTCCCGGTTCAATGGTATAGCCGACATTAAGCGGCAGCGGCTGCCGGCCTTTTCGGCTAATTCTCGTTCTATTTCCGTGCGGACTGATAAATCCCAGCGAATGCCCGGTGCCGTGTAAAAATTTATCGCCATGGCCACGCCGCGCCAAATAATTCCTAACCACGGCGTCAATTTCTTTACCGACAGGCACGACATTGTTCTTTAAATTTTTTTTAATATATTCAACCGCCCTATCTCTGGCCATCGCCACAACTTTGAAGGCGTCAGCCTGCTGTTTTGGCAGCTTTCTGCCATAATACATCATCCAGGTGATATCCGCAAACGGCGCGCCAATTTCCGCTAATTTTCCCCATATATCAATCATTATTAAATCACCCTGTTTAAGCCGCCGCGGCTCTTCGGCGTAGAAATGAACATTGGCCGTGTCAGAGCCGAAAGCCACGATTGAACTCTGCTTATCTGATTTTAAATGGTATTTTTTGTATCGCTGTTTTATGAATTGCCTGATCGCCACGTCGTTCGTTCTCGGATTATTCTCTATATACCCGGCCACTTCATAAATTATTTTATTAAGCGCCGTGACCGCTTGCTTATGCTGATTAATTTGTAATTTGCTCCAAGACATGTTTTTCTTTTTTTGATTGGCCTAAATTTATAAAATTTTCGTGCGAGGACTGTTTGAGCCCGAGTACTCTCGAGGCGAGTTCCGCAGTAGAAAATTTTGTAAATTTAGGCCAATCGCTAATGTTGTAACCTACAAAAATTTCATCTAAGCAAGAAAGGTAATTTTATCAAATAGGGCGTTAGAACTATAAATTTTAAAAAATCAATTTTTTTTCTCTACCAACTCCCGCTTGACCCGCCGCCGCCTGACGACCCGCCGCCGAAACCGCCAAAACCTCCCCCGAAGCCGCCCGACGACCCGCCGCGGCCGCCGCCAATCCACCAGGGAATATGCCCGCTGGCTTTACCGGCTTGATATTGTTTAGATACTATATAATCAAATAATAACCCTAAAGGCGTTAAAATTAATGTGGTGATTAGGCCGACTAGCCAAGAAAAAATAAAAATTAGAGCTATGCCGACAATCGCGCCGATAATGCCCCCGGCCCACCACGATTTACTCCTGCCTAAAATGCTGGCCAGCCAAATAAAGACGAAAACGCCGAACCAGACCATGTCCAGGGGATTAAAACCATTGTCAGTTTTCTTCTGGCTTTCACCGGGGACATATTCGCCCTTGGTGGCGGCCATGATTTGGCTAACCGCCCCATCCAGCCCGCCGTAATAATCATTGTTTCTAAATGCCGGCTTCATTACTTGGTTGATAATCCAATTAGACTGCGCGTCGGTCAAAGCGCCTTCCAGGCCATAGCCCACCTCAATCCTCATCTGCCTGTCTGCTATGGCTACTAATACCAAAGCGCCGTTATCTTTGCCTTTTTTGCCCACGCCCCAATCCTCAAACAATTTAACCGCGAAGTTTTCAATCGTGTCGTCCTGTAAATTCGGAATAATCGCCACCGCGATCTCATTGCTGGTTTCTTTTTCAAACTGAACCAGCTTATTTTCCAGCGCCTGCTTCTGCTCGCCCGTCAGCGTGCCAGCATAATCATTAACAAAGCTACCCGGCTGACCCGGATTATAATAGGCCAGCGCCGGCAAAGCAAATAAAAACAATAAAATTGTAATTATTTTTTTAATCATTTTATTATTTTCAGGTTAATGCCCAGCTGGGCAAAATGAAGGCGACTAAACTTAAAACTTCACTTCCGGCGCGGTTTCCGCTCCAGCCGCGGCTTCAAAATAGACCTTCTCGCCAAAACCGAACATGGAGGCTAGCCACTTAGCCGGAATCCGCTTTACCATCACGTTAAAATCTCGCGATAAATCGTTAAATCTTTTTCTTTCCACGCTAATCCTGTTTTCCGTGCCTTCCAGTTGCGCCATCAGAGTCTGGACGGTTTCTACTGATTTTAACTGCGGGTAATTTTCCATGACTACCAATAAACGGCCTAAAGCGCTTTCCACTTGCGTGGCGGCTTCGGCTTTTTCGTTGACGGTCCGCGCGCCAGCGTAGCGGGTGCGCGCTTCCGCCAAGTCGCCGAAGACCTTCTGTTCCTGCGCCATCGCGCCCTGGACTGAACTTACTAAATTCGGGATTAAATCAAACCGCCTTTGGTACTGGGTTTCAACCTGCGCCCATTGGTTGTCAATGTTTTCACTCCCCGTAACCATTTTGTTGTAAGTTCCCCAGGCATAAAGCCCGATGACGGCTACAACCACCGCTAAAATAATTAGAGTTTTTTTCATAGCTTTATTTAATTAATAAATTAAATTTCATTTTTTTACCCCTGGCTTTAGCGGCATAATAACCAGTTAAAATTAACGCCAAATTAATAATTTCTTCATGGCTTTTTTCATCTCCTAATTTCAACTCGCTCATCTTCAATTCTTTGGGAATCTCTAGTTCCATAATTCTTGATTCATGATTTATCATTCCTCTTATTAAACACGTCGGCCCGTTCTCCTCCGCCAACTCAATCATCAAATCTCCGCTCCGCGCCAGACCTTCCAGATTCTGATTGTCTTTTTTATCCCTGCCTACTACCAGCAGTATATATTCTCCTTTTTTATTTTTCAACCAAAATACCCGGCCATTTTTTAACAGCTCAATATCATTGCCCTGGCACCGCGGCCAATATTCCAATATTTTTAAAAGTTTTTCGCTGAACGCCGGATCGGTTAACAGGCAGCCGCCCGCCGGGCTGGAATATTCTTTGATGCCATATTTTTTTACTAACTCCAGCTGGCGGGCGCGCGACCGGCCGCTAATGTCCAATAGCCTGTCTCGATTAACTTTGCCTGATTTTTCCGCGTCAGTTTCGTCCAATAATTTAGCGGAAAGCGGCCTGATTAACTTTCCTTTAAGGCCGGCAATTTTTTCCACCAGCTTCAAAGCTTCCAGATTCTGGGACATGGGCCGTTCGCCTAAAACTTCGCCGGTCGCCACAAAATCATAGCTACCCCCTTGACAAAGGGGGCTAGGGGGATTATTCATTATCTCTTTGGCCTTTTTAAGCATCATGGCGTGGCAATCAATGCAGGGATTCATGTTTTTGCCGTAACCGTGCGCCGGATTTTTTACCATTTTTAAATGTTCATCGGAAAAATCAACTTCCATCAAATCTATGCTCAATTGTTCAGCCGCTTTTTTAGCCTTGGCAGTAGAAAAAAAATAACTTTTAAAGCTTAGGCCAATAACCTCCACGCCCTGCTCCATTAAAGTTCGCGCCGCGAGCATTGAGTCTAATCCGCCCGATAATAGTACTAAAGCTTTAGTCATATAAAACATTCTGTCATTGCGAGCCGCCAGTAGGCGGCGAAGCAATCTCACGAATAACAAAAATAAATAAAACTTTCCATTTATTATTTAAACCCAATCGCCTTTCTTCGTCATTCCGGCCTCCGAGCCGGAATCCAGAAATTATTTAAATTAACTTTTTCAGCCCTTCCGGATAAAACTTCGCTTTAAATACAATCTTTTTATCCAGCCAATAAGCCTTTTGCGGCTTGCGGCTATCTAAAATTTTTATTTCTTTTTTCCCGTAAATTTCTTTATCCTTAAATTCAGCCTTATAAACCAAAGCAATTTCGTGCATCTCCTTGCCTTCATAATTAAAAATATTTTCTATTAAGCCCAGATATTTGATATTTTTAATTTCTGCATTTATTTCCTCTTTAACTTCTCTTTTTAATGCCTCGATTCCAGTTTCGCCAAAATCAATGCCACCGCCGACTAGTCTATAAAAATCTTCATTTTTTTTAAAATCATGCGTATTAATTACTAAAATCTTATTATTTTTAATAACAACTAGCAAGGCAATCGGCCTAATTTTTTTCTCTGACATATATTATAATTTTTTTATCCCCAACCAAATTTTTTCTCCGTTTACTTTAACTTCATTCTCGCCCGCACCTTCCGTTATTTTTTCACTCAATGTATCCTTTTTCAACTCCTTGGCCATCAGGCTGAAAACTCTTTTTACCAACTCCGACTCGCTCTGCCACGATAAAACAATTTTATCTTTAATGGTCAGCCCGGCCTGCTTGCGCGTGGCATTAATCTGCCGCACGATTTCACGTTTCAAACCTTCCAATTTCAATTCATCAGTCATAGTAGTATCCAATTCAACTTTCACTTCTCCTTTACCCTTATTTATCATAACTTCCTTCACATTCAACTCGTCTTTAATTAAATTTAAATATTCTTCCTTAATTGAAAATTGAAAATTGAAAATTGAAAATTTATTCAACGTTTGCCTTACTTTTATCCCCGCCTGATCCCGCGCCGCCAACCCCAACTCCACAATTTTTCTTACTACTTCCATCTGTTTTAATATTTCCATATCATCTTTTTCTATGGGGTCGTCATATTCCACCCAACTCGTCAGATGCACGGATTTATTTTCATCCTTAAAATCATAGCCCGTAACTTTTTGCCAAATAGTTTCGGCCAGAAACGGCATAAACGGCGCCATAGTCTTGGACAATTGCAATAAGACGTATTTAGTGGTGTCAAGCGCGGATTTTTTATCGGCCTGGTTTTCTCCTTTAAACCGGTCGCGCGACCGCCTCAAATACCAGGTTGACAGGTCGTTAATAAAGCCGTCAAGCGGCCTAACGGCTTGGGGGATATTATAACCGTTCATCGCTTCAGTCACTTCTTTAATTAAAACGTTCAATCTGACCAAAATCCATTTGTCCAAAATGTTATTGCCCCCTTTAATAAAGGGGGTTGGGGGGATTTTATCCGCATACATCTTATAAAACTTATAGACATTCCATAAAATCATGATAACTTTCCTTAAAGCGCCCCTGACGCCTTCTTCGGAAAAGTTCAAATTCTCCGCCACCAGCACCGGCGAAGCGAATAAATAATAGCGCATGGCGTCAGCGCCGTAATGTTCAAAAATATAGGACGGGTCAGGATAATTTTTTAACCTTTTAGACATCTTTTGCCCGTCTTCGGCTAAAACAATACCGTTGGCGATGATATTTTTAGCCGCCTCAAAGCCGAACAAAGCCGTGGACAAAACCATCATGGTATAAAACCAGCCTCTGGTCTGGTCAATACCTTCGGCGATAAAATCAGCCGGCACCGGCGAATTGTTTTTATATTTCTTGCCGGAAAACGGATAATGCTCCTGGCCATAAGGCATGGAGCCGGATTCAAACCAACAGTCAAACACTTCCGGGATTCTTTTCATCACGCCGCCGCATTTACATGCCCAGGTGATTTTATCCGCATATTGCTTATGTAAATCGTTAATTGCCTGTGCGCTTAATTTTTTTAGTTCTTCCCTGGAACCGACCACCGCTTTGGCCTCGCACTTATCACAAATCCAAACCGGTAAAGTCGCGCCCCAATAACGGTTGCGGCTGATGGCCCAATCACGCGCCTGCCCCAGCCACATGCCGAAGCGGCCATCCTTAATATGCTCGGGCACCCACTGGATTTTTTGATTATTTTTTACTAATTTGTCTTTAACTGCCGTCACTTTAACGAACCAGGAATTAGCCGCGTAGTTTAAAAGCGGAGTTTCGCAACGCCAACAATGCGGATAACTGTGCTCATATTCTTCCCAGCTAAAAAGTTTTTTTTGCTTGTCCAATTCTTCAACTATTTTTTCATCCGTCTTTTTGGGGTCGCCCATAGGCTTAACGTCTTCGCCCGGCCAATCTTTTACTTCTTTAGTAAACCTACCGAAGCCGTCAACATGCTGAATAAACGGCAAATGCTCTTTATTACCCAGTTTCATATCATCCTCGCCGAACGCCGGCGCGATATGCACCACGCCCGTGCCTTCTTCGGTAGAAATAAAATCTGCCGCGTAAATTTTCCAACCGTTTTCTTTGTTATCCAAATCTTTATCTATAAAATAAACAAACAAAGGCTTATACTTTTTGCCAACTAAATCTTTGCCTTTAAATTCTTTAACCACCTCATATTTTTTATCCTTTAAAATTTCTTCTACTCTATCTTTAGCAAGAACGTATTTACCATTAACTCCCTTGATACTTAATACTTGATACTTAATACTATCTCCAACCGCCAGCGCCACATTGCCGATTAATGTCCATGGCGTGGTGGTCCAGGCCAAAACAAAAGTGCCGGGTTCATCTTCCAGCTCAAATTTCACGGTCGTGGACAAATCTTTTATGTCTTTATAATTCTGCGTCACTTCAAAATTAGACAGCGTGGTGCCGCAACGGGGGCAGATATGCATGGCTTTATAGCCCTGATAAACTAATTTTTTATCCCACAAATTTTTAAACACCCACCAGATTGTTTCCATATAATCCGGGTCCATGGTTTTATAATCATTTTCCATATCCACCCAGCGACCGATTCGCTTAATGGTTTTTTCCCATTCTTCGGCATAGCGCAAAACTATGCTTTTGCAATAATCATTAAATTTGGCCACGCCCATTTTTTCAATGTCCTGCTTATTTTTAAAACCAAGCTCTTTTTCCGCTAAATTTTCAATCGGCAGCCCATGGCAATCCCAGCCCCAGCGTCTTTCCACTCGGTAGCCTTTCATGGTCCAATATCTGGGCACCGCGTCTTTCATAATGCTAGCCACAATGTGCCCGTAATGCGGTTCACCCGTGGCGAAGGGAGGACCGTCGTAGAAAACGTAGTCGCCGCGCGTCGCTCCGCCAGCCGGCGGATTTTTCACGGATTTTTCAAAAATCTGATTCTTGTCCCAAAAATCCAAAACCTGCTCTTCCATGGCCGGAAAAGGATTATTAGTCTGTTTTACCGCCTGTTTTTTAGTCGCCATAATATTAATATTTCCCGAATTATTTATTTATTTTAGCCTAAATTAAACTAAATGTCAAAGTTTTGATATTATTTGCCTTGACTTATTCAGTCCCTTTCCAAATTATTTATAAACTTCAAATATATTAAAAACCATCAACATACCTGCTGATGGTTTTTTGTCGTAAACTTAATGCTACGAGTTATGCGTTATGAAATTTTTATTCAAATAAGCTTATCTGCTTATTTTTCAATTTTTCCTTTTCATCAAAAATTTTTATTTCCCCGTATTGCCCGTCAAAGCCCGGCTTTATGATTAACCGGCCTTCGCGCACCCGCTTAATGCCTTCAACAATTGCCGCCTCGGCCATCTTTCCTAAATCTTCCAAACTCGTGTCCAATAAAATTTTCAATTCATTGCCGCCTTTTTTTATTAAATCATTATAAACTATTTGCACTTTAGCCGAATGCCTTGATTTTATATCTAAAGCTTCGGCGATGATCTTATCCAGCTCCACTAATTTTTTAAACGGCGCGGCCTGGGCCGGCTTAAAACCTTCAGCCCGATCGGCCAGCTCTTCCACCCGGTCCATCACGCCGATGGTTAAAGGCTTTTTGCAGACCGGACAAATGCCTTTTAATTTTTTCGTCTCGCTGGGCGTGAAACTGACACCACAAATCCGGTGGCCGCTATAATGGTACATGCCTTCTTCCGGATAAAATTCTATTGTAAATTTTATTTTCTCAAAATTTTTATTTTTTATAATTCCATAAATTTCATCGTAGCTTGCCTCTTTCATTTCAAAGACATTAGCTTCGCGCGCGAGATTGGGCAATGAATGGGCGTCGGAGTTGGAAAGAATCGTTAGCCGGTCCAAAGCGCTAAGCCGCCAATTCATTTCCGGGTCGCTAGACAGACCTGTTTCCAGGGCATAAATATCTTTAGCATATTCATGGAAACATTCTTCCATTTTATCAAAGCCTGATTTTGAGCCGAAGACCGCGAACCAGGGGGTCCAAATATGCGCCGGATAAATTAGAAATTTTTTATCAATGCCCAAACATAATTTCATTAAATCCGGCGCGCTCATGCCTAAAATCGGCCGCCCGTCCGAGCGGATATTATAATCTTTATCTAAATATTTATTAAGCTCTTCGGCCGCGGCCAGATTTGGCGCGTGAATTACCAGATGTATCCGCCTGGCTTTACCCGCGTCTTTATAAATCAAGGCTACTTCGGTGGATAGAATAAATTTTACCTTCTCGTCTCCAGCGCTTTTTAGTTTATATAAACCTACATCTCTCCCTCCTTGATAAAGGGGGGTAGGGGGGATTGATTCCAGTTTATTTTTTATATCAGAAAACCACTCGGGAAAAGTAAAATCGCCGGTGGCGATAATGTCCACGCCCTTAATCCGGCAGGCTCTGTCAATATTTTCTAGCGTCAGCTCGGGCGAGCAGGAACGGGAATATTTTGAATGGATATGTAGGTCCAAAATTTGCTGCATAAATTTTTTATCAGGCACAGCATTGGCAAATTATTTTTGTCGCGCATACGAAATTGTAAAGATTTTTTCTGAAAAATTTTATTTTTCAGAAAAAATCCACAAATTTCGGAGAAGCTTTAGAAAAATAATTTGTCAATGCTGTGCTTCAATCGTTTCGTTTTCTCCTATCCGCCTCGACTAATTGCTCCGGCGTATTAACGCCGAACCATTGGTTGGGATTTTCCAGCTTGACCGCTCCCAGCCTGGAGCCGCTCTTTAAGGCCTCTTCAATGAAGCTGGGCAGACCGTATTCGCCCTTGGAACTGTTATAGGGCTTTAAATTGGGATAATGCTTTAAAAACCAATCTTTTTTAAAACAAAAAGTGCCGGTATTTATTTCTCTGACTTTTTCCAGCTCCGGCGTCATATTTTCTTTTTCCACGATTTTTAT
>Ga0210057_1007302_pt1 | contig 13452 bp, 10 predicted proteins | sample CryGeyCG2114_010_2_FD_183968 | JGI IMG/M metagenome (GOLD analysis project Ga0210057, IMG submission 183968) | Groundwater microbial communities from aquifer - Crystal Geyser CG10_big_fil_rev_8/21/14_0.10 (SPAdes) (version 2) | ecosystem: Environmental > Aquatic > Deep subsurface > Groundwater ... | reverse complement strand
AAATTCCATGGATTGTCTCGTCACACCTTTTATCTGCATCTCAAAGAATGTGAGTTTCGCTACAACAATCGTGGTGTTATACTGAAATTATTAAAGAAGATTATGAGGAGTTTGCTAGTCTAGTGCCTTTTTATATACCAAGATGAGTCTTCAATTCTAGAACAAGTGTATGTGGTGTTTGTTTTTCCAATTCATGTGGTTTACGTACAACTCTATCAAGCAGATAATACATGACGTACAACTGCTTATACTGCTCTTTTGAAATATTGACTCCAATGATCTCAAAATAATGAGAAAGAGATTCCTCTAATAAGGTATTCACCCCTGTTGTATGGTGACGATAAATAAAATGAAATATATCAAAACCCGGCAAATAAATAAGATCCGTATAATCACAATCAATAACATGAAACTGCTTTTGTGATACCAGTATATTATCTTGGCTCAAGTCTCCATGTTGCATAATAGCTGGCACAGCAAGAGGTAGTGAAGGAAGCTCTTGTAAAAAGTGAGTTACCATCTCTTTACTTTTAGGGGAAAGCTTACTTGTCTCAATAGTATTTTTTACATACTCGCACACATCTTCTATGCGAGGTTTTTCTTCATCAATAATAGATTTCTGGAAGTGAGTATACGTGGAAACAAAATCTTTCACCATTGCAGGTGTAAAACGCATACGCTTTCCTTTACCCACACGTTCAACACTCCACACAAACTCCCCATCGTCATACAAGAACAATGCCTCTACAAATAGATCTTCATACGGACCACATTTTGTAAGGGTGTGTACTTTCTTTAAGCTAAAGAAATTATGCACCAAAACATCGTGTGCGTAATATGAGCGAATAGTCTTGATACACAAAAAAGGAGTAGACTCTGTATCACGAAAAACAAAGAAAAGTACTTTATCATCGAGATGCCTACCAGACGCTGGTGTTGCATACTTTAAGAAAGAGAGTTTCTCATCTCCACACAAACCTTTGTCTCGTATTATCTTTTCTATATGCTGAATCATTTTTGTACAAAAATAGCGAAACTGAAAAATACCTTTCTATATAAAGATAATAGTGGAGAAAATGAAAATATACGCTTCATAATACGTCTTCGTAGTGATGTGCTTGGCATCAATTTTTGTATAACATATGAAAATGTGCGCATATCACGATACGGAATAAGTATACGCGGATTATTATATCCAGGATACACTAAATAAAAAGTACTCTTTGGGAAACCTGCCTGCTTCAATAATTTTTGATATCCTTGTTTGCTGTACGTATACGTATCATATTTCTTACCTTTACGAATATATGAGTAAATGTCTGCAACAAAGCGTGGCATATAACTCGTAAATCGAATCCCACTATGATCAAGTGCGTGCAGATATGAAAGCGCATACCTATTTTCTATACCAATATACAAATACCCGCCTTTCTTAAGTAGTCTCTTGCAAATCCGTATACTTTCAAGTTGTGCATCACGTGCATGTTTAAATCGATTAGTAACACCGACCCATTCAAGCACACCATTCATTACAATAACATCAAAGCTCTCATCAAGAAACGGTAAATCAAAAATATCGCCAACTGCAACATGTATATTCTCTAACGATTCCTTCTCTGCACGGTACTTTAAAAACTTCATGCGTAAAAAAGATTGATCAACTGCATATACCTCTTTTGCAATACGTGCCAATGGAATACTACTCCTTCCCATGCCCGCTCCAATATCAAGTACGGTCATTTCTTTATTCAATGGAATAGCAAAATGCCAATCTGCTCTATTTTCCTCAAAGGTAAAATCAAAGTGCCCTTCATACTGAGCCAAGAAAGTATCCCACCCTTTATTCTCTAATACAGAGAGTGCGTATTCCAAATCTTTCTTTGGTGCTTTCCCCCAATACCGGTCCTCTGAAAAAAAGGGTATATCATCAATCTTTTTCTTGTATGTATCTATCATCATTATCTTGTATACACTATTTTAAAGACATCTGCTAATTGCGTACCCATTCGCTTGGTAGAAAAATCTTTAACTACTCGCAGGCGCGCATTCTCTGCCATTGACGTCTGTATATGTATGTTATCCAAATCAGCAATAGCGCGCACAATCTCTTCTGTATTATATGGCGACACAACATATGCTTCTTTTCTATCAATAACATAATCTTTTAGATATTGCTTATGCGTAACAATAACAGGCAATCCCGTTGCCATCGCATCCAACAATACTGTCTGACCAGAGCAATCAGACCCATCTGTATGCATATCATTATGTGTTAAGAGAAGAAGAAGTGCTGCTTCTGTATACTTCTCTTCTAAATCCTTTGCCGATAAATCATAAAAAATAGAGACATTCGCTGGTATATCAGTAATTGAAGCGAGATTGCGTTTACTCAGCACCACATGGAATTGCCTATGCGGAAGCAATGAAGCAACACGCATTACGGTCCCATAATCTCTCCCGAGATCACGCCCAACTGAAAGAATATATTCTTTTCTTCCGTCATATACCGGCATGTGATACGTAACATCAACACCAAGTGGAACAAAAAATACTTTTCCCGACAATTGTGGAAATGCTTTTTCAAGTGCTTTTTTTTGAAACTGTGCCAAACAGACAATACCATCACACCATGAAAGTAAACGAGAAAATACAGCAGTACGCATACGACTCTTCCTGTGCATCAATAGTGTACGCATAATTCCGGTATTCAAAAGTACAAATTTACTTTTACTACGAAATAGTTTTGCCAGCGGAAGCATGAAGAGCAGAGATGCACCAAAAACGACATCGTAGCCTCGAGTCAAAAAATACATGCATGCATGACGCGAACGGAAACCAGTTATCTTTTTAATATATGGACTAAAAGGTACATCAGAAAATTCTTTATATGTGGCATCAATACCCTCTTTAGCCAAGTGATTCAATCCATAAAATGATGTATCAGAATACGCCTTACCTATCTCACCTTGATACGTCTTTTTTCGTTCACCTGAATAAATATATAAAACATTCATCATACTCTTATGTTATAGCATCGTGCCCACGTCTGGAATGTAATGAGCGCCCACAATAATGTAAGATTATACTCTTCTTTATTGATATGACGATCAAGCATACGCGACACCTCATCCCAATTAAAAAGTCCCTCTGTCCCTTTGTAATAGTTCTTACTTAATACTGCATGTGCAAATACCGTCCACTCTGGATATCGTAACCATTTCGCAGCAGGAGAAAACCAACCTCGCTTTGGTTGATTAAAAAGAAAATCAGGCAAATCAGAGCGGAATGCATCTTTAAGGATTTTCTTTGTATTAAATAAATCCACTTTATAGGAACGTGGTAATACACCTGCAAATGAAACAAGCGCTGAGTCTAGTAATGGCATACGTTCTTCAAGTGCATGTGCCATAGACATTTTGTCTGAAAGGAGAAGAAAGTAATCAGGAAGCCAACTCACAAAATCAGTATGCATATATTGATCTACAATATGGTCATCCTGATTATTAAAATAACGCTCACTAAACAATTGCTTACTTGATATATCTGATGTATACATGTCTTTCTTTATAACACGAGCAAGTAATGGATCTTTGATAAACATGAATCGTGCATATAAATCAATCGGATCGGTATACACTAATTTCTTACTCTTTTTATATAAAACACATGCCCGCTGTAGGTATGAAGGAAGTGCATTAAAGTAAGAAGCAATCAATGCAATTCGATATCGCTCATATCCACCAAATAATTCATCGCCCCCATTACCAGTTAAGACAACACTAACTGATTGTTTTGCATATTCTGCAAGACGCATCATAGCAAGTGCGGTTGGATTTGATATTGGATCACTGTTATGTAATACCATTTCTTCAAAACCACGTAATGCGTCTTCGGGAGAAAGATAGAGTGTATGGTGCGCTACACCAAAATGATCTGCAGTCTTTTTTGCAAGCTCCATATCTGCATTAAATTTATTTTTTTCTTCAGACTCACCAAGCGAGAACCCGACCGAAAATGCATTTAATTTTTTACTTTGTGAGGCAAGTGAAGCAAGAACAATACTAGAATCAATACCACCGGAAAGATACACACCGACAGGTACATCAGCGACTAAGTGACTCTGTACTGCATCAATTACTTTCGTACGTAATTGTTCTGTTGCTTCTGTATATGTACGCGGACTCGTAACATCTTCTTTATAGGAATATGCATGTACTAAAAGTGATTTCCCTTCTAACACAAGCGTATGTGCGGGCGGTAATTTGTATATATTATTTAATAAGGTATGTGGTTCTGGAACATATAAGATACGCATGTATTGTTCAAATGCAGAATAATTTAACTGCCGTGGGATATCATGTACTAAGAGCGTTGATATCTCCGATGCAAACATAAACTTATCTCCATCCCAAAAGTAATAAAATGGCTTCATGCCAGCATGATCACGAGCACAGAATAATCTTTCTTTTTGTATGTCCCAGATAGCAAACGCAAACATACCTTTCAGGCGAGAGACAATAATATCTCCCCATTGTATATATCCTGCAAGCAATACTTCAGTATCACTCTCGGTCTTAAAACGGTAGTGCTCTGCTAATTCTGCTTTTAATTCTTTAAAGTTATAAATCTCTCCATTGAATACAATAACAAATCGTCCTGAAGAATCATACATCGGCTGATTCGCTTCAGGTGACAAATCAATAATACTAAGACGATTGTGTCCAAGTGACATGGCTGTATCCGTATACACACCAGATGCATCTGGACCACGATATGACAAAGCCTCTGTCATTTTCACAACAGTATCTTTATCAGCCCAATTAAATCCAGAAATGCCACACATACTTATAGCGGTTTAATAAAATCAACAATATGCCGAGCTCGCATATCCCACGTGTACTGCAACACTATCTCTCTATTCTTCATTGCATGGTTGGATTTATTCATATACTCACTGTGCACTGATTGTACCGTATCAGCAAGTGCATGTTTATCACCAGCAACAAAAGAGGTTCCGTGTTTTGATAATACTTCATCTATAATTTCTAAATCCGAGTAGACGATAGGAGTACCTGACGCCATATATTCCCATACTTTCATAGGAAAACCATAATCTCTAAAATGATGTTTATTTGGATATGGAATCACCAATACATCAAGTGCACGCTCATAGCGCACCACATTCGCAAAAGGTTGTTTTCGAATGAAAATACAACGGTCACTAACCTCGAGTGTACGAGCGAGCTCTTTGTATTCTTCAATATATTTCTCAATACCACCCACAAATACCATACTCATATCTGAAGGTAGATATGGAAGCGCACGAATCATTGTATCAATACCCTTTTCTAAACCCACTGCACGAAAACCGCCAACATATCCAACAAGAAATCTGTCCCTCGGTAACGACAACTCATCTTTTAGAGATTCCTTAGTCTTTTCTCCTGCTACTAAAAAGGGTTCCAATGAAACCCCACCATATGCAGTTATTATGTTATTGGACGAAATATGACATTTTTCTATTAATAATTTTTGCAGACGTTTTGATGTTGTAATTAAATAATCACTATTTTTCGAAACATACGCATCTTGCCAATTATCAAACAACTGATGCCAATCTGATGCAACATGGTACGAAAAACGAAATACCTTACGCCAGAAAATAAGTATGGTAAGTAAGTTTGGATCGTATGAAAGAAATGTTGTTTCTTTTGTATACCAACCCTTTTTAAAAATATGAAATGGTAATAAGAAAAAATAAGAGACAATGCGAAATCGCTTTGGCACACGAAGTCCTTCTACGTGCATATCACTCCATGACAGAGGCACCGTGCCACGAATCAAAAAAAGAAAATCCTTTTTGAGAATATGTGCAAAGGCATGCGCCATTGACTGCACATAATACGGGTCAGCTTTTGCTGAAGGAAACTTCTTAGAAGTGATATATATGAGCATGTTAACTTCTTTTTTCTCCGGTAACGATTTGCCCGTAACTGAAGTATCCAAGATGGCGCTTCAAAAAAGGAGGAAGTATATATTTAAATATAGGCAATCGACGGAGTGGCCAATTATCTGCTTCATTAGGGACTCGAAATGGTACCGAAGTCACGTCCACAAACCCTGCATCTTTAAACATCTTTTTTGTATGCTTCTTTAAATAAAACTTTGTTAACGGATTACCTCCCTTAGTTGAGCCGTCAGCATAGCGACTGGTGAGCTTTACAATATCGCCTCTATATTTTATTAAACCACCAAAAAGAATACCTTTCACAAGAATGGTATTAAACCAAAATGACCATGAATCTCTATTGTACATATAGGTCATGACTCGACCCCCCGGCTTTAAGACACGATATGTTTCAGCAATAGCTTCTTCAGTATGTGGCATATGCATATAAGTTCCCCATGCATATACAAAATCAAATGTATTATCGGGGAAGGTCATTGCTTGTGCATCCATTTTTAAAACCTCTGCATGCATACCACGCAAAGAGAGATTTTTCTTTGTCCAATCTACGGCGAAATCAGTAAGATCAATACCGGTAATAGCGACTCCCTGTTTAACCATTTCAACCACTGCAAACCCTGATCCAATTGCAATTTCAAGCGCCTTCTTTCCGCGAGGCCACTCATAGTCAATGAGTGTTGATAAAACTGGCGAATCTCTATCTTGCGCTGCACCATTAGAATGCTTTCGAAAACGACGTTCAATTGTCTCAAAGTGGGTGATGTTAATATATTCAAATGGTATCGTCCCAACCTGATCATGTTTTGGTGCACCCACACCAAATGAAAAAGGGTTCTTATGCCACCATTCCTCAACTTCCTTATTTTTCTTCTCCGTATCCATATAGATTGAACTAGCGTATAACAAAAGACATTATAACAAAGTCGCCAGACTCCTCAAACAAATTAGATATACAATAACAATGTATCTACTAAACACTGAAGACTATGCTTCCTCTCAACAAGAGCGCGATTAGCTTCTACATATTTCTCTTGATCAGTTTTCTCCATTAAAAGAAGCATATTCAATTTCTGAGACAATGCACTTGTATCACATCCAATACAGAGTGACACATCAGCAAGCATGCCCCTACCCGCTTCATTTATTACCAACGGGATTGTGCCACACGCCATAGCTTCAATGATTGTCTTATCAAAACTCCCAGAAGGAGTAAGGTTTATATAAAATGTATGTGCATTAAAAATAGAAGGTGCCTGAGACAGGGCGACTGCATCATGAAAAGACACGATGCCTTCTTTCATGAGATCAGTCATTAATTCCTTTAATGCTTCGCTATACTCGTAATCTCGTTCTGCAACAGAACCATAGAGAGATATATGCATGTCTGGATGTGCTTCTTTTATGTTGTTGAGTATATCGGGCAACATCTGCAGATTCTTTACCGGAGATATTCTGCCAAACACAAGAATACTTTTAGGATTTTTTACGGTGCCCATATCATAAAAAGTTTTTGTATCAATACCGACAGGCATCTGTACGGCATTCTTAAAACGTGCAGTAAAAGATTGTGCGGACGTATAGAAAACAGTATCAGACAGATATACCGCTATTCGTGTAAACACATTCCCTTTCAAATGATTCCGCCACAAGAGTATTTTCTTACGCAATAACTTTAAAAATAATCCTCCCAATAACACATATTCTTGATTCATATGCACAAAGACAGTGTCATATTTCTTTCGTAAATTAAAAATATAGTACAAAAAGGTACCCGCATATATGACTCTGTGTATCAGATGTATCGTATGTAAAACATACTCTTTCCCTAATGAATGCACATGAACACCAGGTAAATCATACGTGCCACGTTCAAGGCATATAACTTCAACCGTTCCATGCATACTCAATTCTCGTATCCATGCATGCATAAAACCAAGTACTGGATCCATATTATCAACCTTCTGAGTAATAATAAGCAATCGCATGGATTATATATTTCTTACTGTCTGTAAAATATCTTCATAATACTTCTTTGCATATACAGAAAATGGCACCACAGTGAGAGACGCATCATGGTACGTCCCAGAAGCGAGTGTACTATGTAGCTCCTTATCAGTCATGAGCTCCATCATCTGCTCTGCAATACACTGTACATCTCCGACACTACACACCACAACAGATTGTCGATCATGCAATACTGAACCGACAAGCCCAACATCAGTACTGATAGCTGGACAATGATTTATCCCTGCTTCAAGTAACGTACGTGCATATCCTTCAAAACGAGATGTAAGTAAAAAAGCATATGCCCTCTGATACTGTTCGTTCAATGATGCCTGCCACGGGAATATACGCACGACCGAAGAGAGACCTTTCTTTTGTATATAGGAAAGTAATTTTTCTTTCTCGCTACCATCTCCAAATATAAATAATCCGGTGCGTGGATAACGAGACACTACACGAGCGACAGCATCTATTGCAGTATATATATCTTTCTCTTTTGTAAGGCGTGATGCCATTATAAAAACCTTATCGTATGCATTGTACACATCGTCCCATCGCAGAGACGATACTTCTTCCGGCATTTCTTTTTCTTGTAATGCAATTGGCAAAATACTAATACGCTCTTCTGGAACGTGATACATCTCTATCAATACATCTTTAATGCGCGTACTTACCGTACGTATTCTTTTTGCATGAGGGATAACAAAACGCGCAATATACGTACGTACATAATTCAAAAAACAACTCTTCTTAAAATATAAACTCAAAAAATCAGTGTGTATTTGCACATGTAATGGAAATGAAAAAAGACGTGACAGACGCATACCCACGAGCCCTGCTTCAAATGGATCTTGTGTGGTTATGACAGCATCATGTATTTTTCTACACAATGACTTCCCTATCTTAAACGCATCAAAAATATACATCACTCTATTCACTGAATTAGTTGGATACACCCATATATTTTCTCCGATACGTATTGGCTGGTACCAATCATTCTTTTTTGAAAAAACAATAATATGTATCTCATCAAAAAACGTCGCATACGTACAGGTACGCATATACACGTCACTTCCCTCTTTAAATATATTTCGGTCACTACCGATACTTATAACAATCATAATGAAGCGATAGCTAAAAACTCTTCTGCAATATCTTTGTATGTATGAGTAAATGAAAACATTCCGACAACATCTCTTTGATTCTTATACTGTACATCATCAAGAAGTATCCGTATATTTTCTTTTATATCATCATACGATAATGGATCAACAACATTCACATAATCTTGTATACGATCCAAAATACCGCATTCTTTTGTCACAATACAAGGCACTCCAAAACGCAATGCCTCAAGCACCATATTAGGAGATATATCACCCAAAGATACAAGCACAACAGCGTATGCATCTTGTATCTTTTTTAAGAAAACATCCGGAGGATACGTATTATTGTCCATAACAACATCGGTATGCGTCTCTTTAATATCATCAAATACACGCTGTAATAAATCTTTATTCTTCCAGACCAAATGACGCGTTCCTGTTATAAATACTTTTTGTTTTGATACAAGCAGACTATCACTTGCGTCTGCTGGAAGATATTGATTTTCAATAATATGTATCTCTACGCCATCAAGGGCATAGGGTCCATTCCATATATCTCTCTGCCACGTCGTACTAAATATCAATGAATCAAGATGATGTAATGTCCATTTTGTAATGTAAAAAATAATTTTTTCTTTTAGACACAAAACACTAAACCGCGTTGTATAAAAATCCCGCAACAAGACTTTTTCCTGTGTACGTTCTGCATACAACTCCCACAAGAAATCACCGCCCGTACGAAGTAGTATCTTTCTATTACATAACCACGCAACACACACAGAAGGAAATCCAACACTAAAGGTATCCAATGTAATGACCATATCACTTCGCCGCACCGGAATTAAAATCCGAAAGAAAAACAATAGATGTCGTATCCCGCTTGGTAGCCTGTGTTCAAAACGATACGTATACAAAGATACAGTATGTCCTTTCCGCCGAAGCTCCTCTGCTAAGTGCAGTGCATATTGTGCAGGTCCGCCAATATGCGGTGGCACAATACCCGATGTAATAAGTATTCGCATAATATTAATTTTCAACTATTATTTTTTGTATAGATGCAGTATCAAATACATGCGTCATTTCTTTTGCAATAGTATTCCAATCATACTCTTGTAAAGCTAAGCGCTGTCCTACTTGTGCAATACGCTTCTTCGTTGGTTCATGCTCAATTAAGTAACGCACCTTTTCTGCAATATCTTCAGACTGTTCTGGTTCAACAAAAAGACCAGTTTTTTTATCTTGAATGAAATCAACAATACCGCCGACTGGTGTACCAATTACTGGTAAGCCCGATGCCATAGCCTCTAGAAAGACATTTCCAAAGCCCTCTGACAGAGATGGCCGAACAAATATATCGCCAACGGAAAGGTACTCAGCAATTTCTTGATGTCCCATCGCTCCAAGAAATTGCACACGAGAACGCACTTTAATATCTTCGGCGAATGTGCGAATACGTTCAAATTCAGCACCAACACCAATGATAATCAATTTTACTGTCTCTGGTAAATACTTGAGTGAACCGACAATATCTCGCACGCCATTCTTTGCGACTAAGCGAGATACCGTAATCAATAGTGTATCTTGTGGTTCTTTGCCAAGTTTACTAATAAGCGTCCGTTGTTTTGATTCAGATATTTTTTGTGTGAATATAGTCACATCAACACCATTTGGAATAACGAAAATTGGACACTCAATACCGTTTGCAAGTGCACGCTCTTTTAAGTATTCACTAATGACCGTTACAACGTCTGCTTTTTTAAATACCAATAAATGCCATGGTTTTATCAAAAAACGATATAAGAATTCATTACCAAAAACATACCGACGTAAATGCTCTTCATCGTCACCTTCTTGCAACGTAAGTACAAGCGGTATCTCCATATTCATTCGAAAGAATGACGCAGCAATACTTGCCTGACTTGCCATGATAGACCATATGTATGAATATGGTGTGTGTTTATGTAATGAACGTGCTTTTAGAAAACCGAGAAAAGGAAAGATAAACTTATCAATAGCTAATCCAAATCCAACACGATATATAGTGACAACACCCATACGCTCCACACGTGCAAGTGAAGGAGATATTTTAGGTACGACAATATCACATTGATATTCACTTGAAAGACGGCTCGTGATTTCACGCACCGCTACCTCCGCACCTCCTATGTGTGGGAGATAATTTGTTGAAAAAATGAGAATACGTTTTGCCATTGTCTCCATGGTAGCCGATATATAGACAAAAATCAATATACGTGTCAAAAATTACAATTCAATGATTTCAAAGCTATCCACCCCATGTACGACATCATCTGGCCACAAAAGAGCAACCGTCGCGCCAATACTGATAATAAAGAACAATCCGAGGTACACCATTATTCAGCAAGTGTCTTTTTAAGCACGTCTTCAGGTATTTCTGCTGGAACTTTCCCTGAAGGCTCCTTGGGACGAGGTACTGCTGGTGGGATATTCTCTTTTTTCTCTTCTGATACTGGTTCTTTTTTTACCTGTTGCTCTTTTTGTGTACGTGCTAAATATTCTTCACGCGTATACACCGTCTTTTTTTCTGTTTTTTGTAGATGCTCTTTAAATGGCTGGCGGAGTGACATATCTTTTTCTTTTGGTATATCGTTTTGCATCACTTGTTTTAATACGGAACGAAGCGCATTCATATTTTCTTCGGTCGGAGATTTTGAATTTTTTACATTCTTAGTGTTTATTTGTTCAGGTACTTTGGCACCACGTGAAGGAAGCGAGCTCAATGAAACATAGTGCTCTCTTGGCTTTGCAAGAACACGCTCAGCATGATGACGGTCTGACGTATTGGGCACAACAGAAGGTGCACTATCATTTTTCTTTTGTTCTGAAAACTTATTACTATTTGGTGGATACGACTTTGTCTGCGTATGACTATGTGTGTCTACAAGTATCTTTGTAGGCACTCCTTCATGTTGCGACTCAGAGCTCTTTTCTTTTCCTCCATTCTTTTTATGTGAAGCGTTAGTATTTTTCACCTCTTCCCTTTTTTGAGGAACATCAATCGGTGCAAGATCTTCTTTTATTGATTGTTCAACCGTCTCTTTTTCATTGCCGAATTTTTTACGTGACGATGCGATGACCTCTTCACGCTTTGTTGCACCTGGTGGCGCGATTGGTGGCAGTGTCGTAGCAGAAAATGGTTGAGAAGAAATACCATCAATCATAAGACGTAAATAGATCTGAGCAAATCCTAAATTGACCAGATCCTCAATAATAAACTGGGGTGCAAATTCTTTTTCAAAAACTTCAGCATCGCTTGCTCCAATACGAAATGTAATCATTGTTCCGACGTTACCGAATACCGCTGCACGCACCTCATCACTCATTTGTTCAATATATTGATGTGCAATAGTAAGGTTCAATTTATACTTACGAGCTTCTGAAAGAATATCGGCAAAACTCTCATTTGCAAACGATTGAAATTCATCTACATAAAGGTAGAAATTTGGTAACCCTTTCAATATAGAGTCAGGCACGTCTGCACGTGACATCGCAGCGAGATAAATTTTTGTGATAAGCATGCTTCCGAGTAAGTTTGCATTTGCTTCACCAACCCGTCCTTTTGAAAGATTCACGATAATAATCTTGCGCTCATCCATGAGCTTACGAATATCAAATGTAGAATGTGGTTGTCCGATAATATTTCGAATAAGTGGATTTGAAGTAAACTGTCCGATTTTATTTTGGATAGCTGGAGTTGCTTCTGCGGCAAAACGGTCAGTATATTTTGCAAATTCATCAACCCAAAAACTCTTCACCGATACATCGGTAATATTATCAACAACTTTTTTTCGATATTCCTTATTAGAAAGCATACGAGATACAGAAAGAAGTGTGGAATCAGGATACTCTAAGAGAGCAAGAATAGTATTACTCAAAATATATTCCATACGTGCACTCCATGCATCTACCCATATCTTTTTAAATGCACTCATCAACCCAGCAAGCACAAGGTGACGCTTATCTGGTCCAACATCTTCCATAACGTTGAATGCAATTGGATGATCAGTGTCAAATGGAGCAAAATAAAGAACATCATCAATACGATCCTCTGGAATATAATCAAGCAATACCTCAGCTGTTTTTCCATGTGGATCAATAAAAGCAAATCCTTCGCCATTGCGAATATCTTGTGCTGCCATATTTTCAAGGAGCGTAGATTTGCCCATTCCTGTTTTACCAATCACATAGATATGTTTGGTTCTATCTTTTGCTTTAATACCAAAAGCAACACGTTTATTACGTGAGTCAGTTTCAGCAAAGTAGGTTACGCGTTCATCATTATATGCCATATGAAAAGTATAGCATTTCAAAAGATAAGGGGTAAACAATAAAAAA
>Ga0210057_1007301_pt1 | contig 13452 bp, 18 predicted proteins | sample CryGeyCG2114_010_2_FD_183968 | JGI IMG/M metagenome (GOLD analysis project Ga0210057, IMG submission 183968) | Groundwater microbial communities from aquifer - Crystal Geyser CG10_big_fil_rev_8/21/14_0.10 (SPAdes) (version 2) | ecosystem: Environmental > Aquatic > Deep subsurface > Groundwater ... | reverse complement strand
TAATTATCCTTTTTATGTAAAAGAAATGGAATTTCGTTTCAATCATAGAAACGAAAATGTTTATAAGCTGTTAGTTGATATATGTATTGTAAGGAGGGCAGTTTAGTGCGGAATCACTCTAATCACCTAAATTTAATATATCCTACAACCAATAAAGTTATTTATGAGCTATTGGTTGTTACGTACAAAAAAGTATTAATCACTTCCAATTAACCGCAATATCATCTGTTCTTTGCCTGACATTAATATCCAAACTTTCAATATCCCTTGCTTTAACAAAAATTCCAGCTTTCCACATTTTTTCTCCAAGATATGCTATCATCCCAGCATTATCAACAAGAAGTGAATTTTCAGGTACAAAGAATTTAGCACCTCTTTCCTTGCACATTATTCTACACATTTCCTGAAGCCTTTTATTGCAGGCAACACCCCCTCCAAGTAAAAGCTCTTTCTTTCCAGTATGTGCAAGGGCTCTTTCAACAGATTCAACTAGCATAGCAAAAGTTGTTTCCTCAAGAGAAAAGGCAAGCTCTTCAGTTTTATACTTCTTACTTTCCAACATCTGCCTTAGTTTTGTCAGAATACCTGAAAAAGAAACATCCATTCCTTTAATTGAATAAGGCAATTCAATATATCTTATCTTGCCTTCATTATACTCTTTTCTGGCTTCTTCAGCCAGCTTAGCAATAACAGGTCCTCCTGGAAATCCAGTTCCAGCATATCTCGCAAATGTATCTATAAAATTCCCAACTCCAATATCAAGTGTCTCTCCAAAAATCCTATACTTTCCACTAGCATAAGCAATTATCTGGGTATTTGCACCAGATGTATAAAGCAAAACCGGGTCCTTAGCTCCGGTCAAATCTCCAATCTCCAGATGAGCAATGCAGTGATTCACAGGAATAACAGGAATTTCAAGTTTAGAAGAAATTTTCTTTACAAACTTCAAACCCTGAATCAAACAAGGCGCCAAACCCGGGCCCTGAGAAAAAGAAACAGCTTCAATTTTATCTTCAGAAATTCCAGCTTTTTCTAATGTTTTCAAATAAACCTCCTCTGCAACAACAGCATGGTGTTTTGCAGATTCAGTGGGGATTATTCCTCCACTTTCAGTTGTATAACTATCTTTCTCATTAGAAAGAATCTTCCCTCTATCAACAACAGCCACACCAAAGGTGTGTGCTGTTGACTCCACTCCCAGTATCATGTATATTAAATGCAATAAATGTTTTTAAACTCTTTTAAAATAATTTTGTTAAGAGTCTTTTTATTATGAATCCCCTAGACTATCCCACATTTGAAACTGCAGAAACAAGAGTAATTCCAAGAATACAGATTCCAACAGATTTAAGGGAAGATTATGAAAAAAGAGTAATGGAATTCTATAGCTTCCACCTACAAGAAGAAATAGAAAGTCTTGCAAGGAATCTGGAGAAAGTATTAGAAGTGGAAGTAGAATTATTGGATTGGGATAATAAATTAGGGTTTACACATCTAAGAATTGGCACGCATTCAGGTCTTGATTTAGAAAATTTGGTTTACAAAGAACATAATATCAATGACCCAAAAACTGCCATTGCACTTTCAGCTATTGTTCAAAAATATATCTCATTACTTATATAAACAAAAAATATAAAAGAACTATATAAAAATAAAAATAAAAATAAAATGCGGAATTATTTCTTTTTCTTTTTCTTCTTTCCGCCTCTAGCCATCTTTGCTTCGCAGACGTTTCCCTTTCCGTCAACATAATAAAGATATCCCGGCTTTCTTTTTACAACATTTTTAACAAGGACTTTTCCCATTTCTTTTTACCTCCTTTTGCTTTTTATTGAAAGATGAAGAACAAAAGTGTTTATAAATGTTTCTATTTACCGACGAGAAAATTTATCATCTTGGAGTTGCAAGAGTTTACAGGAAGCTCTAAAAGTTTTGTAAATTTTCCTGCTGGTTTGATATTAAATTTAAAATTGTCAACAAGCTTTATGTCTATCGCCTTATCATTATCAAGCCAGACAGCAAGAAATCTCGGGCAAAATAAAGAATGAATTGACAGACTAACTGGTTTGTCAAACTCAAAAAGCAGATTCTTAGTATTTTTGCTTCTAAACATCAGGCCAAAAAACTTCCCCAACCCTGAAACTCTAACTGCTTCAGCTTCAAATCTCTCTCCCTTAAAATTTATAGCTATCTTCATTCCCAAATTGCCTCTTTTTATACTCAAAATATAACTTGTCTATATTTCTCTGATTGACAAAATCATGATGCCGAAATCCCCCGCCAAAACACTTTGGAATATGCATCATCTCATGAATTATAACTTTTGTTTTTTCTTCTTCGCCCATCTTATCAAATCTTTCAGAAATAAATTCAAGAACATAAAACCCCTTCCTGCCCAATGCAAGCTGCATAACTTTCCCAAGAGCATGACATCTTGCAATAACGCCCCTCGAACTTGTTCCTATGCTTCTTATACAAACAACCTCGCTCATCTTTGCATAAGGAAATAAAACTCTTGCTATCTCTTCTGCCTTCTTCTTTATATCATCTGCCAAACAATATTTTATCGCCATCTAAAAAAACTGAGATAAAATCTCTTTTCTTAATTTTATAAATCTGCTACATTCTTGTTTTAAATGATAAGAAAATTTTGTTTCAAACCCAATATTTTCTACTTCCTTGCCGATTTTTTCTACAACCCTAATTGCTGGAATAAAATCTCCATCAGAAGAGACAAGGATTGCAGTATCATAAACATTATCATAAGCTAGTTTAACCATATCAACTGCAAGATGAATGTCATCTTCTTTTACCTCATAAATTATTTGGTTATTGACTTTTCTTTTCTGCATTCTGCAAAGAACAAAAGTGAAGTTTGGAATTCTTTTTATTTTATCAAAGAATTTTTGTTGTTTCATGTATCCATTCTCATCTTTTCGTCTATCTAACGGGGCATTGTAATAATAAGTTCTTACAAGTTTTCTATCACAAACTAAAGACTGAATAAACTTTTCAAAATCAAAGTCATTTGGTTTTAGATCAGGGAATAAATTTTTAATAATATGGTAAAAATTACTTCCGTCAATAAAGACTGCAATCCTTCTATCACTACTTTTAAGTTTCATATGAAGAATATAAAACCCAGGGTTGCAGTGCAAACCTGGGGGGTATATATCAATAATTACATCTTTTTATTTATAAATCTTTCTGTTATTGTCTTATCTCAACAATTTTATCTCTTGAAGTCTTTCCTCTTACAGAAATATTTTTCACGCTTGTTTTAAAACGCTTAGAAAGCAAATTCATAAGTTCAGCATTCGCCCTGCCCCTCACAGCCTTCTGCTTAAGATAAAACAAATACTTCCCATCAATCTCTACAATCTCCTGTTTCCCAGAATCAGGCTTCACCCTAATTTTTATTATCATTATTTTAAAAGCGAAGTTATGTTTAAATATATTAGTATTATTAAAAGGAAATGGTAAAAGAAGAAAAATCAGCGGGCGCAGTTATTTATTATAGTGAAGGAAAAACGATAAAATTTCTTCTTCTTAAATATTCTAATTATTGGGGATTTGCAAAAGGTAAAATAGAAAAAGGTGAAAGCATAGAAGAAACAATCAAAAGAGAAGTTAAAGAAGAAACAAACCTTGAGATAGGGATTATAAAAGGATTTAAGCATATTCAGAAGTGGTTCTATCGACTCAATAATCAGCTTATCAACAAAGAAGCCGTCTTTCTTCTTGCAAAGATAACAAAAGAAGAAACAAAAAATACTAAAATCAGCCCAGAACATGAAGAGTTCAAATGGCTGACATATGTAGAAGCTCAAGAACTCATAAAAATAAAAGATAACAAAGATATGTTAAAGTTAGCTGATGAGTTTATTTTGGATTTTGAAAAAATTAAGAATTAATTACTGGCATAAATTAAAATATAACTTTAACGATTAATTAATACAAATACCTACTGGAGGATCTACAGATGTGTCTTCCCGGCATGATTGTCCTGGAGGACATATAATTGGATCATTATGGCAGACAAAAATACCGGCAGATTCCTCTACACAATTATCTATGGTACAACCATCATTATCTGCACAATCAACAGCCTGAGTACCAATAGTGCAAGTCTTCTTGCATATACCATTCACACAAGCATAACCTAAAACACAACCTGGGTTGCATGTTCCAGTTCCACCACTAACACAAACACCATTACTGCAAATTTGTCCTGATGCACAAGATATTGCAGAAGACCAAACATTATTAATGCACTGTTTATAAGTTGTTGAAGACAAACACTGCTTTTGTCCAGAAGTACATGAAGCACTACAGCTCTGAGTCACAGCGGGTCTTCCAGTTAATACCCCGCAATTATTAACATCAATGCAAGTTTTTGTCTGCTGGTCATTCACACAAGCTGACCAATCTCCACAACTCCATGAAGGAGTACATGAAGAAATATCAGCACACCCATCATTTCCTAAATTAAAATCATCAATATACCTTATTCCAGAATGTGCTAAAACTCCTGGGACCAAAACAGTCTTCTTAGCTGTAACTATTGAGCTTCCATAAGCATCTAAGCTTGTATAAAGCAAAGTCCATTGTGAAGTTCCAGATTCTTTATAAGAATATTTAGCTTTTCCACTTGAACTTAGCACAATCTTAACATCATATTCTTTAGCTGGATTGTAGCTCACAACAGAACTTAATCTCCTGTTAACCCCAGATTCATAAACAGATAATTTATTTGCACTAAAATAAATACTATAAACAAATTTAGTAGCTGCTAAACCCACCGCAGAATTATCTGCAAATCCGACAAGAGTATTCCCAGATGAGGGGGTTACTTTCATCTGTAAGGTTAAACCCTCTTCCAAACCATATGCCTTGCCTCTTACTAAATAATTAGCCCAATTACTCAATGCTTCTAGTTTCAGCTTGCCATTTTCAACAACTGGCTCTGCAACCTTACCCTTGTAATAATATCTGCTTGACTTATATGAACCAAAGTTATCTGCAAATAAACAATCTCCATAAGTCCCTTCAACTATAATCTTTGACCTTAAATAAAGTTCATCTTCAGGAGTTGGTGTTGCAATCTTAATACTAACCTGATATTCTCCTGGCTCAGAAGCAGAAACACTAAAACTGATATCATTATAATTCTCGATAAATGTCCATAACAAAGTGTCTGAATTAAAATAAGCCTCATCAGAAGATACATCCAATCCCTCTGCAACAACACCAATAACTGGGGTGCTTAAAATCTTGGCGGCCTGCAAAAGCTGAAGTTTCATTTGAACAGTGTAATCTTCACCAACTGAAATTATAACTGGCAAACCACGGACTGTAACCTTAAATAATTTTCCGGTGCTTGTAGCAACTAATCCTGTGCTGGAACTCCCAAGCACATCAAGAAGACTATTTCCGGTTATCGTCTTTCCAGTAATAGCGCTTCCAATAACAGATGGATTAGAAAACTTAACACTTAAAACAACAACTGCTAAAAGAACTATTGTAAGAACAGCAAAAGCCAAAAACTTTTTATTTCCTCTTCTCTCTTTTTTCATAAAATTATATAATTTAAGTATTTATAAATCTTTCTCAAAAATTCATTTCTTGCGATTAGAAGATAATGGCTTGAAAAAATAATCTTTGACCTTAAAAAAAGGTCCGTTTTCCTCTGAAAGATAAGTATCTCTCTAGTAATTTAGGATTTAAGAGATTTTGATTGTCCTATTTTGTTACCATTATAATTTACAACAAAAAGATTTAAATACCCCCCATCCCCATTAGATTAATGGAAAAACCTGCTGAAAAGATTTCAAGAAGAGAAAGTCTGAAAAGGCTTGGGCAAGGAATTGCTTCAGGACTAGTAGGTCTGGTTCTATTAGGTTCTCCTATACCAAGCACCTATGCACAAGATATTAAAACTCCGCAAAAAAAAGAAAAAGAAGAAGTACCAGAAGAATACAGAAAATTACAGGAAGAGGTTCTTACTATTGTCGAAAGGTATGCAACCAAAACTCCTGAACAGATTCAAGCTGACCCCTCCTCTTGGATTATTCCAGAGTATGATGAAGGAAGATTAATTAAATTAAGCTTTGGTCATATAATCTCAAAAAATGAAGCATACAGGATGGGGGCATTTAAGACGGGAGAATCCTGGACGATAGAATTAGGAAAAGAGAATACAGATTCTCCAGAAAATATCTTGATTAGATATACAAAAGACTTTGAAAATTATTCAAGCGCCCACCTCAAAACAAAAAGAACCTGGGTTCAAAGATGTAAAAACCCTCTGGAAAAAGAAACAATTAATAAATTAAAAACTGACCCTAGAACAGCTAAAAAACTGTTATTTTTACTAAAACAAATAGAAGAAAACTATAAAAGTCATTAGTAATCTAAAACTAATTGAAACCCACTTATCCAAGAACTGACCTCTTTCTGCAAACCTTCAAGACTTAATTGTTTTTGATTATATTTAGACAAAGAAGTTAGAATATCTTGAAGATTTGTCTCTGAGTAGAGAATTAAATTTGAAGCTGGAGAACAAATGTCATTATACACCATATTCCTACATGTCCTAGAGATACAAGTTCCAGTCCTATACATCTCTTGACTATTAGAACAAGATATTCCACAATCTTCATCTATTTCACATAATCTACAATCTGCTAAGCAAGTATTTGAGTTTTCATCTATTGAGCAAATACCATCTCCACAACTACATTCACTCAAATTAATCTCTCTAATCGTCAGAGCTGTGCCTTGACTAACAGCCCCAATTGGAACTTTGAGTATCACATGACAAACTCCAGAATCACATAATGCTTCATAAGTTCCTCCTAGTGGGGAAATAATTAAAGACTCTTCTGAAGTATACTGGAAATTACAGGAACTTAAAACTTCATCAGTTTGAAGCTCAGAATTTTCATAAACTGAGACACCTACTTTATCAATAGTTATTTCCTCGTCACAGTTCTTATCAGAGAAAAAAATCTTAAGAACATCCTTATTAAATTCTCTTAAATTGCTATTAAATTCATAAGCATAACCATTTGGAGTATAACAATCAAATTGTCTTGCTAAATAAATAGAATTATGAGAACTACGGCTACCAATACGATATCCTCCCTCTACATCAGAATCATCTATGGTAACATACTCCCATTTCCCATAAACTGCTCCAAGCCTCCCAACATAACAATTGGCTGTTTGACCTTTTTGAACACATCCAAAATAGAAGTTGTCATTAAAATTCTTAATCTGTTCGCTAGATACCTTCCCATTAAGATATCCCGCCGTTCTGCTTAATTCTTTAAGATATCCTTCAACTTGTTTTCTGCATCCAATTCCAGTATCCCAAACTGGAGCTTTTTCTTTTGTGCAAAAACCCTTATCCATATTATCTCCTTCTTTTGTAACACATGCCCATTCACCAACTAATTTAGGGGGATTTTGACAAAGAGGAACACAATGCCCTTCTTGGCATCTACCCTCTTTGCCATTTTTATCACACCTTGCCCCATTTTTGTCTGAATCTACTAATGCCTCCCCGTTATCATGAGCACACTTTACACAATCTTTGTCATAAGTGCCGATGTTCTTGCAAGTAGCACACATTCCATTAATATATCCTACCGGGTTGCAGGTAACACCAATACGATTACAGTATTCTCCAGACTTACAATGTATTTTTGGATCTTCACATTGACACGGCGGATCTCCTGCATTAGTACACTTACAATCAGGACCACAAACAGGATAATTAATATCACATCCTATTGCTGAACCGTCTGGGTTAAATTTTTGAAGTTCAAAATCACACTCTTCACCCGCATTTATTTCCCCGTTTCCACAAACAGTTCCAGATCTGCACCCCTGTTCTTCTAAAACCCAAGAACAACCCGCCGGGCAATCACATTTAGGTATATAACCTAAACACTGAATTTCTTCACCATCCGGACCAATACCACAACTTCCTCCAGGATGACTAGAACACAAACTCCAATCTGGACAATATCCAACTCCTTCTTGACAAGTACTCAAATCTCTTTCACAATTAGCATCATCAGCGTTAAAGGGAGTAACAGCACTAACACTAAAACTCATGACTAAAATCAAAATAACAAAAACTGCAAAAACCCCAAACCTCTTTTCAAACATAAAAAACTAAAGGAAATTATGTTTATAAGTTTTTAGGAAAAACTTAAAAAACCCGGCACCGTAATATAAATATTGGAAAGGGCAAAAAAGGAGGAGATAAAAAGGTGAACCTCTCCGCAGCAAGCTGCGGAGCATCTAACTAAACTCAAATAACTTTAATTGTTCTGCTTTTCTACCTTGTTTCTTAATGTAATCTCTGATGATGTCTGCATTAACTCCCTCGCCAACTGTTGCAACATATCCACCATCACTCCAAAACTCCCCACCATACAATTCCTCTTTAATTTCTTTATTAGCTTCGAACATCTTAATTGCTGTTATGCTTTTCACAATTTGGAATATTTTTGATGCAGAATACTTTGGCACAGATTGAAGATAAAGTGAGCATAGTCTTCATCAAAGCCAATTGTTTCAAATTTAACATAATATCTTTTTTGTATCTCTTCACAGGTTTTCTTTATTGTTTCTATATATTTTTCTTCAAGAAACAAATCTTTTCTATATTTAATGCAGAAAACAAAGTGATATTTTATTCTGAAAACTTTATGGCTTGCACTACATAATTCATTTTCCATTTACCCTAGAAGAAGTTTGTGTTTAATAGGTTTTCTTTAGCTTGTCCCCACAGCAAGCTGTGGGGTATAACGATTAATTAAAAAAATTTCTTAAAGAAGAAGGAAAGGACAAACGCGGAATGGAAAATTTAGAAAAAGAACTTGGCGAAGAAAACATAACAAGAAGGGCAAAAAAAGGAGTTTTAGCAAGAGTAGCAGGTTTTGTTTATGGTACAGCACTGGCATTATCTTTATGGGGTTGTGCGCCGTCTTCTTACCAACACAACCAAGAAAAACTGGAACTGATTTTTTCGGCGTAGGCAAACGTATTGGTGAAGGGGTAGTAGAATGGTTCAAAGGGGTAAGAATACTTACTGGAGAAGAACTTCATAAACTTGAAAAAGAGATGAAAGAAAAGCAAGAGAAAAAAACCCACATCATAAATAAAAAGCAGGATAATACTTTAATATAAAATTTTTAATTCTTTTTGTTTATTAAGCTATGCGTATCTTAATTAATGACCATATCTTATCTCTTATATACTCCCTTATATTCTCTACTTTTTTAGATATCCTTGGTTCAATTACATTCTCTTTATGATATATAGATGCTCCAAGCCACCTTTCATTTACAATTTGTTGATATTGCAAACTTTCAATTTGAATATTGAGGTTTGTTACCTCCTCAACTAACTCAGGTGTTGGATATGATTCAGATTCCACAATCTTGTCTATTTTTTCTTGAGTATAATTAATCATTCTAGAGAAAGTAGCATTAGCATAATTTCTTTTATTTATTTCTGCATTATATCTCATCAACATATTAAACTGATCAATTAAATCAGACAGATATTGGGGAAATTTATCAAGGCAATAAGACGTGATTACAGGATAAACTCCACCGCCTGGAGAGCCTGACCACTCTTTTACAATATAACAATAGGTATTTTGAGCTGGAACATAAACATATTTAGCATCAGGATTATTTCTATACTTTTGAGAAAGTTCTCCATTTTCTTTTATCTTCAAATCATAATTATCTTTTCCATTAACTTTGATATATTTTTCATCATAATGGATATTTCCTTTTATTTTTGGCTTAACAATTTTTGTTATCCTATTTTAAAAAAACAGAATATTTTTTCTTCCAATCAGAAATTGTTTTTCTTGTAACTTTAATTCCATCATGTTGCCAAAGATGGTTTTGCACTTGAAATAATGATAAACCATCGTTATGCATATGAATTGCTCCTGAAATTATTTTTTTATTGTGCCTCATTCTTTCAAATCCATCCGGTTTCATAAAAGTTAGATTACATTTCATGCACTGGTAAAGCTGTTTTGTTCCAGATTTATTATATCTCTTACCTCTTTTTATGATATTTTTACTTTTGCATTTTGGGCATATCATCTCACACCTCCTTGTAAAATCAAGGAGATGTTTGTATATAAACTTAACTCACGTTAAGTATACAGTATCAACTAGCCATTAAACTTTATAAACCTTACCAATCAAAAACAAATAATTCAGGATAAATTTCTTTTAATTTTTCATTAGAGCAATTCCCATATACCAACGAAATATTGTTCGCTTTTAAGAAACTAAGATTCATACAGCTTTCATTAAGAAATATATCAACTTCTTTATTCATAGCATCATATTTTTTGCTTATCCCTGGCATTAGTTTTGTATAAACTCTTCTTTCTGCAATTGGAGTAAATGCATATCCTTTGAAATTATTCAGAATTGCAACAGAATTCTCGTCTGTATTCCCCCGGATCCACAAAAATGCCCGATAATCATTATTATCTATAATCTTGTAAAGCTTATCACCTGTTTTTATTTTGTGAGGAACAGCCGGAATCAATATAACTAACAGCAGACTAATAACAATAAAAACTCTTATTTTCTTGTTTCCAAAAACCTGTGCAAAATCTATAATCTCCTGGCATGCAATTCCAAAAAAAGCAGAAGAGATTATAAAAAAATACATTAAAATCCTCCAATAATAAACATAAATCTCTATTCTAAAGAACCAATAAAGCAACATAAGAATAAAGAATGCAAGAGAATACAAAATAAGAAGATATTTCTCTTTTTTAATAGCAAAAATAATTCCTAAAACAACTAATGCAAAGACCATATAGCCAAGAAAACCCGGCATGAAGATAGTCATATGCCAAAGCTCATATGAAAGCATTTTCGTTGTTTCTAGCCCCTTTCTAATGAAAATATCAATGTATAATGGCAAGGCAAGCATCCCACCAAACACCAAAAGCGCAAAGTTTTCAATTAGCCTCTCTTTTTTATACAAAATACTGATGCTAATCAAAAGGAAGAAAGCAAGACTAGACGGAGGATGAATATAAAGAAGGGCTGTGAAAAGAAGAAAGAACCATTTAGACCTAATTTCAAATAAATACAATCCCGCCGGAATAAACAACAATCCAAAGCTTAATGGCAGAAAATAAACCATCCCAAGAATTGTGACACTGCTGCTTAACAAAGCTATAAACAAGACCGAAAACAATGCAGCCTTTTCATTTGAAATCTTCCTAACCCATAAAAAAACACCAAGAGAGATAAGAATAGTCATTAAAGCAGGAAAAAACCTGAATATAAACAAGTAAGAAAACCCAAGTTTGTTTAAAACAGCAAGAATAACATGAAATCCAATTTCCAGGTCTTTGCCATGAGCTTTCTCAAAATACCATGTAGAAGAAGTTAAATTCTTAGCATAAGCCATATGAGTCCACTCGTCAGCATGCATCGGATAATCATAATTCAGATGCGGAAGAAAATTCAGAACAACCCCTAATGTTATAAATAAAACTAAAATTACAATACTCTCTCTTTTCATACTTTAACTCGGCTTTTAGAACTTATAAATATTGTTATAACAAAAACCCTTAAAAACTTCAGCTTCCTATAATAGTAATGAAAAGAGGCAAAAACAAAACCTCAAAATCTAAAGATTTTGATAGCTCCAAAACTAAAAGTTTTGGCAGTGCTCGAAATTCGAAAAAATTTCGACATGCTCAGAAATCGAAGATTTCTGAGATCTTAAAGGACAAACGCGGAATGGCAAACGAAGACTTAGAAAAGAAAGCCGGATGGAAAGGAAGGTCATCAAGACGAGGATTTTTAGCAGGAGCTTTCGCTGCTGTTCTCGCAGCAGGATGTGCCTTGCTGCCGGGGAAGGCAGTTGAGGATTATCAGAAAGAAGGAGTTTACAGAGGAGTTGAATCTATCCAGACAGTCCATGAGGATAAACCCCAAGAACAGCCCTGGAGTTATAATATATATAAAAAAAGTGGGAAGATATTCTATAAAGGTGATGTTTTTCATCGTGGAAAAAAAAGATATTACCATGGGGAGATATATCCTATAGAGATAGTTAAAAAAGTTCCAGAAGAAGATGCAATAATTATAAGGTCAAAAGACGGGAGTTATACTAATGGTCGGTGGGCTATTGGAGAAAGACCAGACGGGACATTTATTGAAAGGGGCATTTCTCAGACCCCTATATTAAAAGATTCAAAATCAATTAAAAGATTCAAAAAAATAGAAGAAGAAGAAGATTACCTAAAAAAAAGAGGACCAATAGAGTTTCATCCGTCTGTATTTCTATCAAGATAAATTAATTTGTTATAACCCAGTATCTCAGAGAGTTAAATGCAGATTCTATTTCTTCTTGAGGCATTTGTTTGTCCTGCAATACTGAAATCACTGTGCTAATGCATCCAGTAGGATTTGAACCAATACATGCTGTTTCAGTTATTGATCTTAGTTCAGTTATCATGGCAATTTCTGGGAAGACTTTTAAGTCAGTATCAGATTTATAACAGAAGCAATCTGTTTGCTGATTTCTTAATATTGAATAAAAGTAAGCTCTTTTTCCATCACCAATCATCTTAATACATTTATCTTTAAGTTCTTTAGTCAAAAAAGGTTCTTTTTCAGTTTTTCCATTTAAGGTTTTACATTTAGTATACCACCAACTTTTAATCTTAACTGCACAATTCGGTCCTTCTTCTCCAAGTAACTTTCCCCATGGGCCACTTACTTTCATTGCAACATTATCTATGTAATTTTTATAGTTTTGTTTATTATTTGGGCATATGTAAGTCATCTTAATATCATCACCATCTCCATTTTTTAAGTCATCTTCAGTAAGCTTGGTATCTGCTTTTTTCCATCCAATTTCCCAGCCCCAGTAACAATCAGTTATACAGCTTGAAAGCGGACGAGGCGCACATATACCATTGCTACAAACTCCAGTAAATGCATTCTCGTCACTTATTGTATCACTGCCCTCAACACCCGAGAAGAGAGCAGGCAATGCCAGTCTGCAATCAATTACTTCGTCTCCAGAGTGATAGTCTTTATTATAATTACTATCGGTAGTATCTGTTAACAAACCTTTCTTTCCTATTTTTGGAAATGTGCACCCATCTAAGTCACATTTTACAAAATCTCCTGTCCCAAACAATGCAGTCTGACCATCTTTATAGGTTCCGTAACTTCCATCGTCTTTTCTCCATATATAATTTCCATCTTTGTCGCAAGTCCCGCAGCTTACCTTATTTTTCCAATCTAAACAATCCTTCGAAAACGGATATCCTTTTTTAGGGTCGCATATTCCCAGGGGATTATTTTCTGTTGCTTCTGGAGGATGTGGCGGGCAAACCTTGCATACACTCTTGCAAATCTGGCACTG
>Ga0210057_1007298_pt1 | contig 13457 bp, 8 predicted proteins | sample CryGeyCG2114_010_2_FD_183968 | JGI IMG/M metagenome (GOLD analysis project Ga0210057, IMG submission 183968) | Groundwater microbial communities from aquifer - Crystal Geyser CG10_big_fil_rev_8/21/14_0.10 (SPAdes) (version 2) | ecosystem: Environmental > Aquatic > Deep subsurface > Groundwater ... | reverse complement strand
AGTCAGCATCACCCACCCGTCCTCGCGGGGAATGGTTTGAATTGCGCGGTTTAGGATGTCACCAAACATCTTCAAGGACTCTGCGCGGTCGTTTGAGAGTGTTGATGCAGTTGATACCGCTTCAGGAGAGATGAGAACCCCCGCCGCATGTGCACGGGATTCAATAACGTCAGTGACCGCCGGAATACCGTCAACAGCTGATACCGGTTCCGGTTCCAATACTTTCACCGGTGATGGAGTCTGTGCCACAGGTGCCGACATAACCGGCATGGCAACCGCCGAGCTGTGCAGGTAGGCGGTGTCGGGCGTCGTTTCTTCATCGGCGGACGGATACTCGATGCCGTACATATGTTCACGTGCGCTCGCTTCATCGATTTCTTCTTCAGTCGGTACGCCGGCTAATCCTGAAACGTATGCCAGGAGATAGCGGATGCTTCCTTGTCCCACAAGGTAATAGGAAGCGAGAGCCGCAAACAATGCAACGGCAATCCAGAAGATCATAGCCAAAGCCGGCCCCGCTTCGAAACCTGTGTACGGGATTTCAGAAAGAGAGACGAACGCACCGGCAACCAGTGGTTGCTCAACGGGGTGAGAAAGAAGGACGGTTGTTGGCTGGTTGAAACCGCCTCCACCACCACCACCGCCGCCTCCACCGGTTTTGACGTCAACGAAGACGCTACATTCAACACTTCCTTCAGGACCGGTGAACATGCCGATATACGTAGTGTCATCAGACGGAAAGATTTCAATTGATCCCCCGGAAACAGGTGATACGTTTCCAACGTTACCGTTAATCAATCCTGTAGTGGCGTTCGATGAATTCCAGGAAAGAGTGATGGCTTCCCCCGGGTGGATGGATGTTTCGGAGGCATTAAGAGAACACGCAGGACCCGTCGCTTCGACGGTTACCGTTGCGGTATCCTCGGCAACACCGCCGGGACCGGTGCACGAGATTGAGTATTCGGTTGTAGACAGCGGAGACACTTCAACTGATCCTGAGGTTGCACCACCAGTCGAAAAATCGGTCGAGGCGCACGTTGTGGTGTTTGCCGAGGTCCACGTGAGCGTGGATGACTCCCCCGATTCGATTGTGGTAGGTAATGCTGTCAGAGTAACCGTCGGAGCACCTGGAGGTACCACAGTCGGCGCGTTAAACGCAACACAGTAGTAGGTGGAACCGATTGTCGGGCCTACGATCTGCTCGTAGTTGTCGTAATTCAACACGTCGTTGCTACACCACATCTCTGCGGAAACACTCGAGCCGATCACTCCCGTGAAGGGCACGTAGCCCGACTGATTGACTTCCCTCAACCAGATCTTTGTCTTGTTCACGAGAGAAGAAAGCGGGAACGAGACAGTGGCGTATCCACTGTTTCCGGTGTCTGAAAAGAGAGTCCAATCACCCCCGGTCGCGCCAATTGTGTTGTCGCCGGGATTGGGAGTATCACCGTCCGCATATTCGAAGCTCCAACCTTTGGCGAGATAACAGGTGTCTTCGTGCGCGTCAAGGAAATCGTAGACAAGCGTGGGCGTGATATCCGCGCCACCACTCCAGTTCGGAAGGTCGGATTCGTTTTCACAAATGATCTTGCCGGCGTAGAGAGTGACCGATGAAGGAGGAGGTGGTGGAACAGTAATCGTCCATGAACAAGAGGCACCGCCGTTGGGGCCGTTTGCCGTACCGGTGTATGTGGTGGTTACCGTTGGGTACACGGTGAATGTGCCGTCATTCACTGGACTGAGCGGTCCGACACCGTGGTCCACAGTGAACGAGGTCATACCGGATGACGCATAGTAAATTGTCGTGGGATTACCCGATCCAACAGGCAAACTCGTTCCAAACAGGTCACAGAACGGGGCCACACTTGGCGTCACAGTTACTTCTGCCGTATCGGTTGCAGTGCCGCCGGGACCGGTGCAGGAGATAGAGTATGTTTTCGTTGCCGAGGGAGAAACGCTTACCGAGCCGAGAACCGCGCCGCCCGTTGAGAAGCCGGTGCCGATACACGAAGTGGCGTTTTCAGATTCCCAAGACAATGTAGACGAGTCGGGTTGAGAAATCGTAGATGGCTGTGCCGTGAGATCAACAGTAGGAGGCGGGGGGAGTATTGTAATCGTGTCAGTGCACATTTGTGATCCGTTCGGGCCGGTCGCAGTGAGTTTGTAGGTATGTGTTCCAACGCCGAGCGGAGGAATAAAATTGTGGAGGCCGGAGAGCGCAAGCGTGCCACCCGAGGGCGCGGCGGTAACGCACGTAAAGTTGTAGCGGAGGTGCGGGTCGTTGCCCTTCGCCGGAACCACGTTCCAATTTAAGCCATTCCAAATGGCTATCGTATTGTTTTTTGGACTCGAGAACGTATCGGTCTGGAATGTTCCGTTCTTTGTCCCGGGAAACACGAGAGCGCAAAGACGGTCGGCGGTCGCTTTGTTCGCCTTAAAGCTCGCGTTGCCCAAGGTCACGCCGCCGTGAGCGCTCGCATCAGCTTGAAAAATATTCGCGTACTGCGCCTTGAACGCTCCAAAATCGCCGCCGAATTTTTTTGTCCCGGCGGGAATCGTCGCCGACTGGCCGGGAACGGAGGGAGAGTTGGTCAAGGGAACGATGGTGACGTTATTCGCCCCGGTCGTGTTCCAGGAAATGTTGTTTTGTGTCAGATCAAGCGTACACGTTGGACCTGCCGGAGGAGGAGGCGGAGGAGGTGTTGTTACCGTGACAGTGACGCTTTTGGAAGCTTGCGCGGTATTGGAGCCGGAGCCGGTACTGCATGAATATGTTTCGGTAATTAAATTGCAGGATTGTATATCGTTACTTCCCACCCCTCCGAATTTCGTTTGCCAGTCATTTACAAAACAAGTTTGGGAAGGTGTACCGCAGGCGCCGGTTGGTGCCACATTTCCCGGACATTGATTTTTTGTGTAGTAGTTCTCAAACTCCGCGGGGTACGCGTTGCACCAGAGATCCGTGACGTCCGTGGTTCCTTTCTGCCAGGTGTACGGCGTTGCGGCGCTACAGGTAAGCGTATAGGTCGTGGTTTGGTTCGGCGATATAGAAATTGAACCCGACGTCGCGCCGCCGGTTGAGAAACCGGTCCCCGTGCAGGAATCCGCATTCGTTGACGACCATGAGAGCGTCGACGAAGAGCCCTGAACAACCGACTGCGGAGAGGCGGTGAGCGCCGCTGTTGGATTTGCCGCCTGGGCAGTCCCCGAGAACGCGAAAAATCCTCCCAAAACGGCGACCGTAACGAGCGTGAGGATTCTTGATTGTTTCAGAGCGTACATCATGGTGTTTTTGTTAATGTAATAAAATTTGTTAATTGTTATAAGCCGTATTAGTGAGGGGAACCCGGGAAACAAAATCCGATGTGACAACAAAACGCTCTGATTTTTGTCCAAATGAGTTGCATGTTGAAAGCGTTAATGTGCGCGACCCGGAGTTAAGCGGGATGAGCGCAGTCTCGGCATTAACCTTTTCAACTGACGCAACTCGATACGTGTACACAGCGGTCGCGGAATATACCGTAATCTCATCTCCCGCCTCAAGGTTCTGGATGCCATTGAATGCTTTGAACGCCTTGTTCTTCACCACCGGAAGCCCGCTCTGGTGTCCGAACAGGTACACGGTTGAGTTGTCGCCAAGAAGTCCCGACTCAGGATAGCGGACCGCGCCCTTGTAGAGCGCGTCGTCCAATACCGTGATATCGGTTGAAACCGGATTCTCAATCTGCGTATCGATGCCGACTTTATGAACGACAATGCGAACCGGGTCTTCGCTCGGGTAATTTTGTACCACCGGAGTCTGACTATCGTGTGATGAATCAACCGTCACCGGTTCCGGAACAAAATCGACGATAAACAAAGCAACTGCCATCAGAAAAAATATAACCAGAAAAACCGTTAGAAATTCCCACGGCTTTTTAGTAATGCGTTCTAATTTTTTTGGTATGTTACTTGCAATCATGCTTTCAAAAAAACAAAAATTCTGTGAAATGAGGCATACGGAGACACCTTATTTCTGTTCAATACCTTACATCACATGAATCCATTTGTCAAGCTTTATGTACGAAGTGTGATTCCTTGCAAAAAGTTAAAAAACGTATCGTAAAAAATAGCTTGACAACTAGAACTATATATGATATACATCTCTCTATGACAAATAATACACAGAGCGGTAAGTCCACATCTACAGGGCTTCGTATCTTGGCAGTGTTGAGCTTTTTAGTCGTGCTTTCGGTCGGTATGTGGGGTTCGGTACAGGTTGCAAAGGCGGTACCGAATGCATTTTCTTCCCTGGCTGCCGCTATTGTCTCCTTAAGTTCTATTTTTGTCCCCGCAAACACCAGCGAACAAATAACCCTTTCAACACCGGCGCTGACTGTTTCTTCAGGAGAAGATCTTACGGTTTCGTGGGAACATACCAACAAAACCGCTGAGGGTTCATATACGTTCCGTTATGACTGTGCAAACGGTGTTCACTTCACTTCCCTTTCCGGAGCCACTTCCGACTCAACAGTGTTCTGCAATGTGCCATTTCATTTTTTGAATAACAATAACTCAATCACCCTCACTCCTGTCTCTGGTAACAATCGGTTTGTGGATGTAACGATCTTTATTGATTTCACACCGAACGGCATATCGGCGGCGACAGTAACCGGTTCAATGGTGTTAACGATTGTAAACGAAAATATCTCGGCAAGCCCCGGGACTATCGCCCCAACGACACCTACGCCAACAACTCCGGCCACCGTGCCGCAACCAAAGCCGACGGTAACGCCAACGAAAGGCACTGAGACTATAACCACCTATCCTTCAACACCGGTTACTGTAACTCCTCCGGTTTCGGATCCAAACGGCCGCGTTGATTTGACCGCCTATGTGATTGAAACGGGTACCGTCAATACGACAACGGGGGTGTTCACGGCATCCTCTACGCCAAAACGAAACCCGGAAGGCGCGCGTATTGCTGTCCGGTTTGCCATTGAAAACATTGGCACCAAAACGTCCCCTCAGTTCACCTTCAACGCGGTTCTGCCGACATATCCTTCGCACATTTTCTCTTCACCCGGTCAGCAAATTCTCAACCCCGGCGACAGAATTGAGTACACACTCGCCTTCGACAGCTTCGTAGACAGCGATGAAGGAGTCTTCACGGTGAATGTTGATCCGACCGGCTCTATCAACGAACCCAATAAAGATAACAACATCATCCATTACACGGTAAAGGTGGTTCGATAATTGAAATACGACGGGTGCGGATTCCAAGCGCAACCATCACTCACACAAGATTTTTCTTAATTGCATTTCTTTCTTTGTTTTCCGCCCGGTTTTCCCATCCAATTTTCCCGTTCGGTTTCTCCACCCAGTTTCTCCACCCAACATTTCCGAAACAGTCCCATATATGGGACTGTTCTAATGTTTTTTATTTTTGTTTTTTGGTTGAGGAAAAAGCAAAAAATAGAGAGGATACTTTTTTTTGAGCGCACGGTAAGAAAACGCGCCATAATTACGTTCCATACGTGCTTTTCTTTTCTCTTCTGTTCTTTTTATTCCCTGAAGAGCTCGCTCGTACCCAAGAAATTGATCCTGAAGCCAGTGTTCAACACGACTGACGGTAGTTCTACCGACACCAAGTCGTCGAGCAAGCTCATCGTACGTTGCGCCACCAATCAGAAGTTTTGCAATTAAAATACGCCGACCAAGCATGATGCGTTCGCTCGGAGTAAGGAGGTCACGGAGAAAAAGTCGCGCTGCTTCTCTGTTTCGTAATGAACCAACTGCCGTATAAAGTGCGTCGAGTGTCTTGATAATTTCTTTTTTGGTGAGGTCTTGAAGTCTCTTTTTCATACACAAACACTCTAGATCACTCCAGCATAACACAATAGTCCCATATATGGGACTATTGTGTTTGATGATTAATACCTGATATATGTGATATATGTATGAAAGAAAACCTAAGTAAAAAGAGATTCGGGATAGTCGGGACGGGAATATTCCGGATATTCCGGATATTCCGGATATTCCGGATATTCCGGATTTTTAAATATCCAAATTTGCGGTTTTAGCGTTTGATTGGATGAACGACTTCCTGGCGGGAACGTCGGTGCCCATCAGGATATCAAATACCCTATCCGCGTCCTGCGCGTCTTCTATCGTCACTTGCTTCAATACGCGCCTTTCGGGGTCCATGGTCGTTTCCCATAATTCTTCGGGGTTCATCTCGCCCAAACCTTTGTATCGCTGTACGTGCGGCTTTCCTGTTTTCTTTGATTTCGTATTTTTTTCTTCTGCTTCTTCCGTATCTTTATTTTCTTCTTCTACTGTTTCTACTTCCCCACTGTCCACTGTCCACTGTCCACTGTTTCCCTCTTGAGCGTCTTTCGGAATCAACTTATTTTTTTCCGCGTCCGTATACGCATAGTGGACCTCCTTTCCAATTTTTATCTTGTACAAAGGCGGTTGTGCAATATAGAGAAACCCTCCGTCAATGACACCGCGGAAATAACGGTAAAACAGCGTGAGAAGCAATGTCCTGATGTGCGCGCCGTCAACATCCGCGTCTGTCGCAATGATTATCTTGTGGTAGCGGAGTTTCCCAATATCAAACAAATCCCCTATGGCGGTACCCAAGGCGACGACGAGTGCCCGGATTTCGTTCGAAGCAAGCATCTTGTCCAGACGCGCCCTTTCTACGTTCAGAATTTTTCCGCGCAAGGGCAGTATCGCCTGTGTTCGTCTGTCCCTCCCTTGCTTCGATGATCCTCCTGCGGAATCTCCCTCAACGATAAAGAGTTCGGATTCTGCCGGATCTCTGGTCTGGCAATCCGCAAGCTTCCCCGGAAGCGCAAGACCGTCCAAGGCGCCCTTCCTCAGAACCGAGTCTTTCGCTGCTTTCGCGGCTTTCCTTGCCTTCATGGCCAAGGTCGCTTTGCCGAGAATCATTCGCGCCTCGTCCGGATGAGTTTCCAAAAAGTCGCCGAACATCTCGCTCATCACGGTCTCAACCGCTCCGCGCGCTTCAACCGAACCCAACTTCGCTTTCGTCTGCCCCTCGAACTGGACCTCGGGCAGTTTTACCGAGACAATCGCAGTCAGACCTTCCAATACATCGTCTCCGGTAAAATTATCTTCCTCCTTGCCATTGCCGTTTTTCTTCGAATAATTGTTGAGAGTTCTGGTGAGTGCGGTCTTGAATCCTGTAATGTGCGTGCCTCCTTCCGGATTGTAGGTGTTGTTCGCAAAAGCGATGATGCGCGAGGAAATATCGTCGACGTATTGCAGAGCTATTTCCACATGCACGTTATCCGCTTCTTTTTCCGCATAAAACACCGTGCCGTGGACCGGCTTCTGAAAACGATTGTTGAAAGTGACCAATGATTTCAGACCTCCTTCGAAATAGAAAGACATCGACGGAATGACAAGCCCGAGTTCTCGCAGGTAGTGCACATCGGCAAGATCGATTTTCCCTGAATAGTCACGCGCGTCGAGTACCGAAACCCGCACACCCTTTACGAGATACGCTTGTTGGCGCAAGTGTGACACAACTTTGTTCCAATCAAATACGATTTCAGGAAAAATCTGCGGATCCGGCTCAAACGTGATAATGGTTCCTCGAAAATCGGATGAGGCAACTTTTTTCACCTTGCTTTTTGCTTTGCCGCGTTCATATTCCTGGATGTAGTACCCGCCATCACGGTGCACCTCAGCTTTCGTGTAGACCGAAAGTGCGTTTACAACCGACACGCCGACACCGTGCAATCCGCCGGACACTTTATAACTGCTTTTCTCGCCGCCGAACTTGCCTCCCGCGTGCAGTGTCGTCATGATGGTTTCGAGAGCCGATACTTTTGTTTTTTTATGGATATCAACGGGAACTCCACGGCCGTTGTCGGCAACACGCACACGCGAGGCCCCACCGGAAGAATCGGGTGGAAGAAGAACGACTTCTATGTCGTTTGCAAAATTACCCATCGCTTCGTCGCGTGAGTTATCAAACACTTCCCAGATAAGATGATGCAACCCGTCGACTCCCGTCGTGCCGATATACATGCCCGGACGCTTCCGGACCGGTTCCAGTCCTTCAAGAACGGTGATTGATTCCGCACTATATCCGGAACTGTCTGTTGTCGACCGTGATGATTTTTTCGCTCCTTTTGATGGTTTAGACATAAAGAAAAAAGGCCCTGATGGCTCCCTTCATTCTATCATGTTCTTGCCATTTATTCCTCTGTTTTTGTGGCTTAATAAATGGCTAAATATCCCATTTTGCGCCTATGTCTCGGCGGTACTGTTTGCCTTCAAAAAGAATGCTTTCCGAGACCTTAAAAGCTTTGTTTCGCGACTCTTCTGCGGTAACCCCGATAGCGCTTACCCCAAGAACCCTGCCCCCGTTGGTGACGGTAGTGTCCCCTTCTTTCTTCGTTCCCGCATGAAATATGACAACCGATTTATCTTTTATCGTATCAAGGCCCTGTATCGGGAGTCCGGTCTTATACTTCCCGGGATACCCGTCTGACACCAACATGATCGTGGTCACAAAGTCTTTTGACCATTGAATATCGATTGCAGGGAGTGTCCCATTAATGCATGCGAGCATCATATCCACGATGTCGTTTTCAAGGAGACGCATGTACGAATCGCACTCCGGGTCGCCGAAGCGTGCATTAAACTCTAACGTCTTGATGCCCTTCTTGGTCACCATGAGCCCGGGGAATAAAATACCCCGAAAAGGATTCCCCCCTTCAGCCATACCGCGCACAACCGGCATTACAATTTTCTCTTTTACCTCATCGATAAATCCATCGGGGACTTGAACCGGAGCAATAGTTCCCATGCCTCCCGTATTCAATCCGGTATCACCTTCGCCGATCCGCTTATGATCGCGCGCAATCGGAAACATGACTACATCCTTCCCGTCGCAGAACGCATGCGCCGACACTTCGTTGCCTTCCAAAAATTCTTCAATGACAACCTTTTCACCGGAGCCACCGAACCTGCCTCGCTCCATGAACGAGCGAAGCGTGTCTTCGGCCTCATCATACGATTCCGCAATCACCACTCCTTTCCCTCCTGCAAGGCCGTCAGCTTTGATAACGACCGGCATCGGTTCTTCCTTCACATACTGAAGCGCTTCTTCAAATGAGACAAACGTTTCCGAACGGGCGGTGGGAATGTCATAGCGCTTCATGAAATTTTTCGCAAATGCTTTTGACCATTCCAGCTCCGCCGCCGCTTTTGTCGGTCCGAACGCGGGAATCCCCGCCTCCGTTAACGCATCAACCATGCCTTGTGCAAGATACTCGTCCGGCGCGACAACAACCAGGTCGATATTTTTTTCTTTTGCAAAATTAACGACAGCTTGATTGTTTTTTATATCAAGCGCGACATTCTCCCCCTCCAAGGCGGTACCGGCGTTCCCGGGGGCTATGTACAATTTCCCGCACTTGGGCGATTGTTTTATTTTCCACGCCAAAGCGTGTTCACGACCCCCGAAACCGATGATGAGAATATCCATGCAAGTATTGTATCAACCTGATATTACTCCTTTCCAAAACGCGACATAATTTGAAAAATCTTTTCCCACCCTTTCAACGGCCGTTGCTTTTGGAGTCGGGTAGTACCACGCGGCGTTCTCGTTTTTCTTCCCGTCAACGACGACGTGGTAGTACGATGCCTCCCCTTTCCACGGACAGGTCGTGTGGTAGCTACTCGCTTCAAAAAACTCTTTATTGGTCGCCGACGGCGGGAAGTAGTGGTTTCCCTCAATGACGATGGTTGTATCGCTTTCCGCCAATATTTTGTTACTCCATGTGGCTTTCATGTATTTATTGCGCCAACGCTTCTCCGTGATATGAATGCCGAAGCGCATTATTATCGGACGCTAATTCTTTAGACAGTATAGTATCGATCATCTCTTTATTCCAATCGGTAGACCAATTATCTGAGATCCACATGACACCGAGTGCGATGCCGATGAGATTAAGCTTTTGAAGAAGAAACCGGTCATCAAATACATCGGGGATCTTTTTCTTGAGTGTCGGCAAAAGATGGTGAAAGTTTTTTCCTTTATATTTCGGAAAATCTTTCGTTCCCTCAACAAATTGGGAAGGTTGATGGATGAACCCTAAAAGAGGTATCAGACTCCGTATTTTCGGCGCCTTGAGAGCAGAATCAAAATCGAGAAGCGCGGTAAGTGTCGAGCCTTGATGCAGTATGTTTCCCATATGCACATCCGTGTGTATGAACACCGGTTTTTCGCTGTCGAATATGTTCACTCTTTCGTAAAAATATTCCTCGATCATTGAAACACTGCGCTCATCGGCAAGTGACTGTGCACGAATAATCTGAATGTATCCTGAAAATTCATTTTTTAGTAATTCCGTATACGTCGAAAAGGTTCTGCTTTCATCGCTGACCTGCCCGAAATGATCAAAAGTAACTGAAAAAAGCCCGTTGACAACGTCAAGTACTTGTTCAAACAAAGTGATCTGGCCTTTTTCTGTCAAGTCGAAAATATCGTGGAGGAGCAATGTTCCCGGAGCTCGTTCCATAACCAAAACTTCGTATTCGGTTTTATCGAAGAAATCATAGGCGAGCGCGCGCGGAATGGGAAAATGGCCGGAGAGTTTGTCAGAAATAAACTTGTTTGAAAAATAACTCCGTTCGTTTCTATTATCATTGATTTTTACAACGATAGTCGAACCAACATACGTGGCGTTTACGTTGCCGACGGTCGCCGTGTGAAGGTCCTGCGATTTAACGTTTTTCAGGCCAAGTAACCCTATGGCCCGAGCCACCGTATCAACCGGGAATTTCGAAACTCGTTTTTTATACTGCTCCGCTATTTCCCGTTGATACGTGTCGCTGTCGGTATATTTTTGATCCGCCATAATTACCGCACCTCCCACCCTTTTTCTTTAACCGCCTGATTCACATTTTCCATCCACTTCCCTACCTCCTCGTCCGAAAGCGTGCGCTCGTATGATTGGAAGACAAGATGGAAGGCATACGAGGTGCGACCGTCCTTCTGGAATGAGTCGAAAAGGTCACACCTCACAAGATTATTTCCGGCACTACCATATATGGTAGTGCTCACATCTCCCGAATGGAGCGAGTCAGGAACCCAGACCGCAATGTCGCGGAGGACGAAGGGATACATTGAGAACATTTTAAAAGTGTTGAGCGTTGAGCGTTGAGCGTTGAGCGTTGGAACAACATCAACAGCAGTCAGTTCATGCATATCAAATTCAAGCGTGTTGCCAGTTACTATCCCTTCCGGAGCTTTTCCAAAAAGTGCTGTGATACGTTCTTTGACTTCTTTGAATACTTCGTTGCGCTTCTTGTCTGCGCCCCCGCCCGAACGACCGTCCGGTCGGGCGGGTTTTGCGGAAGTGAAATAGGTAATACCAACGAAAAGTTTTTCCTCGCCTGCCGGCCATACGTGCCCTATTTCGAACATCCGCAGATCGGAAACATTGAACAACGGGAGATTGTAAGCATTCAGTTTAACCGCCTTCTCATGCCCCGCCGCGAGGTTTGTGCGGAGAAATTTTTTATCGTCCGCCAGGGGCTTTGCGAGTTCAACATCTCCCTCTGCAAGCATTGCGTACGTTGATATTTCATTGAACCCTTCGGAAATTAGAAGATCTCTAAGCGCTTCGATTGTTTTTCTGGAATCAGACAACGGAATCGGTTCGCGTGCAGTGAATTCTTTCGGAGCAACGCGGTCATATCCGATGATGCGCCCGACCTCTTCCACTACATCCTCTTCTATAACGAGGTCTGTTCTCTCAAAGGGCGGCTCCACTTCATACGTTCCCTTTTTTACCTTATAAGGTAACTTGAGGCGAGTGAGAACATCTCCAACATCGTCATCGGAATACGGAGCGCCAAGGATTTCCGTCACTTTTTTAGCGGTTATGAAAATTGATTTTTGCTCCGGTTTTCTGTTATAGATGTCGACTGCTCCGATAACCTCCCCTCCGGCTACTTCCTGAATCAACGCCACAAGGTCGCGCATGCCGTACACGGTCAGCTCGGGTGACGGGCGATTCTGGAATCTCTGCGAGGCGTCGGTTACTATTTTCAGGTTCTGCGACATCTTCCGGATGAGCGTGCCGTCATAATTCCCCGCTGAAACGAATATATCGGTTGTCGCATCCGTGATACCGGAATCGAAACCTCCTTTCACGCCGGCAATGTCCAGGGCCTTCCCGCTCGTACCATCAGCGATAACATACATGCCGTTTGAAAGTTCGTACTCCTCTCCGGTGAGAATTTTGATCTTTTCACTTTTGTTCGCCTCACGGATATCGATGCGCAACATGTCTTTGTTCCGGGTGATTTTCCCTGAGTCAAATGCGTGCGTCGGCTGACCAATGTTGAGCATTACAAAATTCGACGCATCGACTATATTGTTTATTGAACGCTGGCCGACCGACTCAAGAGCTTCCGTGAGCCACGCAGGCGAAGGTCCGACGATAATACCCTTTACCAATGCCCCGGTGTGACGAAGTACATATTCCGAATCTGTTGTCACAACCAGTGCATCCGTCATCGGTAATGCCGGAACCGGAATTTGCACAGGATCTTCCTTCATCGGGATGTTCAAAATCGCGGAGAGCTCGTATGCGATACCGCGATGCGACAACGCGTACCCTGCCCTGTCCGGCAACACTTTTACCTCCATGGTCTCGCCTTCTATTTCTTCAATCTCAAACGCATGAAAAGTGAGTGCGTCCGCAATTTCCGCGACCGGAGGGAGTGGTTTTTCAAAAAACCTATTCAACCATGATCTCGATACCTTCATACAATTTCGAATCCGTAGTTAAACCGGAGATCTCCCGAATGAAACAAGCGCACGTCCGGAATCCCGTACTTGATCATAATCAAGCGCTCCAGCCCGCCACCGAACGCAAAACCTTGCACTTTTCCAGGATCAAGTCCGACGTTTTTAAACACATGGGGATTGATCATCCCGGCACCGCTCATCTCAAGCCACCTGCCTGCCTTACCATTCGGTTCAAACCATACATCAACCTCGACAGAGGGTTCGGTAAAAGGAAAGAAGCTCGGCCTGAAACGGACTTTCGCATTCGGTCCGAGATATTCCCGGTACAATCGTTCAAGAGTCCCCTTCAGGTGCGCCAAAGTAACAGTACCGGTCGGGCCGACGGCAAATCCGTCAATCTGATAAAACTGCGCTTCATGCGTCATGTCCGTTGCCTCATTTCTGAACACCTTGCCCGGGTTCAGCGCCCGCATCGAATGAATTCCATTTTTTGCCATCTCTTCAAGCGCGCGTATGGTGACTGACGTGCAATGGGTTCGCAACACTTCGCCATCCTTCCCTTTGATCCAAAACGTATCCTGCATATCGCGCGCAGGATGATCGGGTGGCATATTCAAGGCGGTAAAGTTGTACCACTCGCTTTCCATTTCCGGCCCTTCCCGTATCTCAA
>Ga0210057_1007297_pt1 | contig 13457 bp, 16 predicted proteins | sample CryGeyCG2114_010_2_FD_183968 | JGI IMG/M metagenome (GOLD analysis project Ga0210057, IMG submission 183968) | Groundwater microbial communities from aquifer - Crystal Geyser CG10_big_fil_rev_8/21/14_0.10 (SPAdes) (version 2) | ecosystem: Environmental > Aquatic > Deep subsurface > Groundwater ... | reverse complement strand
AAACTTGAAGTACCTTCCATGGTGAGTTTTAACGTCTGCAGTTTACGGTCGCCTGGAGAGTGGGATAGATTCACCTCGCCCATGCCCGCCTTTTTTAGAGACAGGGAATAGGCATCGCTGATTTTCTTTATGTCGTCGATAACTTTGTTTATCTGCGGGGTGCCGGGAATCCCCTCTTCTAAAAGATAGAGAGAGTCCCGGTTTTTTTCAAGGAAAGACTGAATGAACAGGACGTTGTTCACCTGTTTATCATATTGAGCATTGATTACTTTTAGTTCTTCTTCCTCTTTTTTCAAAGAAAAAGCCGTAGTCAGAGAGGGTCGGATAGCAAAAAAAATAAAGATGGAAAAAATGGCAAAAAAGGCGATCGAAAAAGAATAGTCTTGAGTCTTCTTAGTGAATATTTTATGTACGAATGACAGCTTATCCATGTTATTTGATTACAAAATTTTTTAGCTCCAGGGAAAACACAAAGCCCGATTCGCCTTTGTTTATGTTCTTCAAGTCAATGATGGCGAATCTTTTTTCTCTTTTTAACATTAGGTAATACGATTGCAACTGTTGGGGATCGAGAGCCGTTCCTACCATCTTCACAGAGTTTGATTTCACCTCGATGTCGGTCAAATAGATATCCTGCGGAAATGCGGAAAGGATGTATTCCAACATATAGCGACTTATCTCTTGATCTTGGATAATGTTTTTTACATTCTTTGTCTTTGCATCTACAACCTCTGCTTCATTCAGGAGCGGATAGACCACCTGGATAATTTCCTTTTTTTGATCTACGGATTCTTTTAGGTCAATGATGCTTTGGTCTATCTGAAATCGGTAAAAGAATACCGCAATAACGACTAGTTGGGTAATGACAATAATGTATCGTAGGTAATTCAAAGAAAAATAGACCGCTCTATCTGCTAGAGAGCTTTCTTTCTTACCCAATAGATTAATTGAATACCTCATAGACTTACGCGTGTTTAATCAATTTACTTATCCTTGATTTAAGTCTGTTCGCTTTATTTTTATGTATGATGTTCTTTTTTGCTGCTCTATCTATTTTGGAATAGAAGCTTTGTATGGATTTCTCGCTCGACTTCTTGGATTTGATTTTCTTCAACTCTTTTTTATAGGCGTCCTCGTAGGAAAGATTCCTTGAGGATCTTTTTTTATCCTGCTTCAATTTCTTTTTTGCTGATTTTATTAATGGCATACGGTACACCTCCTCTCACGAAAATGATCCCATGGATCAACTTACGATCCCTTACAAACTGTATTCTTTTTCAAAGATCCGCTCCCCATAACTCCCGACAAACTTTAAGGAAAGCATCACTTTTCCCACCACCTCGTGGTAAACGCACTTTCCTGACGAACAGGTCCCCAAGGTAATATCTTTCTCATAGGATGAGCTTGATGCATCTAAAACAACAGTTCCAATCACGCCTTGGGTACCCTGTTGTTTTGTTTCATAGGAAAGCGAATATTCAAACGATTCCGACCCGTTGGGTATGCCCTCAACGGTCAATGTAACTTCTTGTCCGGGAATTTTCGTTTTCAGATCCACTCGGACTGAGCTGTCGACCGTTGGGATCAACTCTTCTGTTGGAATCACGGCCTTTGGAGGGATTTTTTTCATGTTCCTAGATTGCAAAAAAACTAATACGACTATGATCGAAAAAACTGCAACTCCTCCGATGACGGCTATTTTTTTCTTTTCTTCCATATCACGATTATAAAAACTTTTAATGAAAAAGACTATCGTAGTTTCTCTTTTAAATATCCACTTAGTTTATCTACAGGAACCCTTTCCTGGCTCATGGTATCCCTATCTCGCACGGTAACCGTTTTTGTTTTGAGTGTGTCATAGTCAACAGTTATACAGTAAGGTGTACCAATCTCATCTTGCCTACGGTACATCTTTCCAATATTTCCCGCGTCGTCGTATTCAACTAACAGGTCTTTTTTTAATTCATGATAAATTTGTGTAGCTGCGCGCGCTAACTCTTCATCCCTTTGAAGAGGAAACACTGCGGCTTTAATCGGTGCAATGCGGGCCGCGAGCTTTAAATATACGCGTACCTTTCCGTTCACTTCTTCTTCCCGGTATGCGTCCTGTATGAGTACGCCGACTAGGCGCGAGAGCCCAAATGTCGGCTCAACCACGTGTGGAACGAACGTTTCCTGCGTCTTTGGATCCGTATAGGTTAAATCATGCCCCGAATGGTGCATGTGATTCTTCAGATCAAAATCTGTTCGGTATGCGAGACCAAATATTTCTTTCCAACCAAACGGGTAATGGTACTCTATATCCATCGTTTTTTTTGAGTAATGGGACCTCTCAAACTCTTCGTGTTCGCGCCAGCGCAAATGATCTTCTTTTATCCCCATATGTAGGACAAATTTCCACATGTTCTCCATCCAATATTTGTAGGTATCTTTCCACTGGGAAGGATGGATGAAGTATTCAAACTCCATAAGATCAAATTCTAAAGTTCTATGGATGAATTGTCCAAGCGTTACCTCATTTCTAAACGCTTTTCCCTGCTGTGCGATCCCGAATGGGATTCTTATCCGCACGGTATCAAGTACGTTTTTGAAATTGAGGAATATCCCCTGCGCGATTTCTCCCCTAAGATACACTTTTGATTTTGCATCTTCCAAAATTCCGATCTGGGTCTCCAAAAGTAAGTTAAATTTTCTCACATCCGTTAACTCACCCTTCCCACATCGAGGACAGGTTAGTTTGTTCTGTCGTATAATTTCCGTAAGTTTTTCCATCGGAAGCCCTTCGACCTTAACGTTTTTAATACGATCTTCAATGAGATGGTCTGCCCGTGTCCTGAATTTGCATGAACGACAATCCACTAACGCATCGGTAAATCCGGTCACATGACCAGACGCCTCCCAAACTTTTGGGTTTAAAAGAATACTTGCATCAATCCCCACCATATCGTCTCTTTCAAGTACAAACATCTTCCACCAGATATCCCGAATGGTGTTCTTAAGAAGAGTTCCGTAATGGCCAAAATCCCATGTATTCGCAAGCCCGCCATAAATTTCCGATGAAGGATATATGAATCCCCTTCTTTTGCATAAAGATACGATCTTGTCCATAATTTCCATTATATAATAAGGGGCGGCGTTTTTTCATGAATAATTTCTTCAATGAAGAGCTTTAGATCATCGAGTTCCTTATCTTTCTGTATATACCCAAGCAAACGAAGCATCTTATTTAGATAGAGCGTTAGGAGTCCTGAAAAACATCCGTCACTTCGTGAAAGCGCCACAAGAAACTGTTTGGACAACTTGTAGACATCACTCTCATTTTGATTTTCCGGTAAAATCCTCTCCAACGTGAATAAGAAGAAATATAGTACCTGGATTTTTTGATCGTTATTTTTTATCTGAGAAAAAGCAGAAGTAAGGCTGGTTTCTTGAAGGAAAAATCGTTCGTCCTTATTTTGTACCAATATCTGTACAAGATTTGCAGTCTGCATGTGGGAAGAACGTCTGCTCGTTATTTTTTTTATCCCTTTGGCGATCACCTGAATTTTCCCGAATTCGGAAGAAAAAAAGGTGAGGAGTACATCTTTGTTGAGGAGTGTCCTTTTTCGAAGGACGATCGCTTCGCTACGTTTTGCTCTCAGCATACCGCTTTACGATTTTACCCGCACTTCCTTGTCGACATCTAAAATATCTTTAAGTACGGTTTTTCCATCTACTTTTACTTCGATCTTCTGTCCATCTGTTCCCGGCTGTTTTTGGATCAGCAAATGGTAATCCTTTCCGTCCACGGATGAAGGAAGGGCATATTGTATCGTAACCTCAGCCTTACCTAGTGGGACAACCTGGAGAAAACCTTCAAAAACCGTTTTGCCTAATTCATCGTATACTTTTACCTCCTTTTCCGACCCCTTGAAGTTTACAAGCTTGGATCCCTTGGGAACATAGAACCGTATCCAGTTGCGAAGCGTTGCGTTCAGACACAGTCCTCCCCTCTCAAGACTACAGTCGGAATGGGGGAATGGGTTCCGGAACTCTATATTGACGTTTCTTGTGATTTTACCATTGTCATTGGTTTTTGTACTAGACGTAATGGATTCTGTCACAAAAAGGTTTGATTTTGCTCCAGCAAAATTCACATTATTGACATGTAGATAATCTCCTGAATACTCCCGCATGGTTCCTCCGAAATTTAGGCTTACCACGGATTTTTGGATTGACGGATCAACAAAATACAAAAGAATGTGTTTTTCCTGGAGATTTTTAAACATTTGCTGAGCCAGGGTTCCCCAATATTTTGATGGTGAGAATCCGATTGCCTTGTAAAACTGCGCATACATAAGATCTCCCAAAATTCCTTTCCGGTTAGCCCTTAGGTAAGGCGTCGGCCGATCCACCATGTCAAATAGTTGGTAAAGTACTTGGGGACAGTTACATCGTTTATCGATATTGGCAGAAAATGTTACTCCGTCTGCATCCGTATCTCCAAATATCGTCAACATGTCGACTAAAACTTTTGAATCAACCATAATGATCCCGTCATAAACAACCTTTGTTCCACTCAGCTTATAGAGCGAGTTAAATAGCCCAACGGATGTAGGAACGTCAGGAGAAAGGTTGCTGTCTCGAATATTAAATTTGTATACTCCTTTGTGGTAGGTAAGTATTTCTTTAGGAGCAACGGGATGAGCTCCGATTGAATCATCTAAGGAATAAATGTCTTCGGAACGGTCAATCTTTATTTTTCCATCCTTTATCTTAAATACTGCATACGCTGTAAGGAATCCTCCGGTTGCCCGGCGTTCCTTATCGTTTTGGAAAAGAACCAAATAGGTTTTTTCCTTATCTTTGCCGAATATTTCAGGAAGTTTTTTAAGGAGAGGTTTTGCATCAACAAAAAGGGAAGCCATTCCGGCAAACTGTTCCTTTAGATTTATAATTCGCTCCCGCACTACCGTGTTCCCTATTTTTTCGGGGTATCGGTATGCGTCGATCTTGTCAACTTTGTTTTCCGCCTGTTTGATATTTTCGGATATGACGTCTATCTTCCCTAATACTTTATCTAGGGTAAGCACTGCCGTTTGAAGCCTGTCTTCTGAGGATTTTTCCACAAAAGAAACCTGGCTTTTTTTGAATCCGATCAGATCCGCATACGGTGCAATTGCATCAATGGATTCTTTCGCTGCGGAAATAAGGTAATCTCCCGCTTCAACCGTACTTTTGAAATCGGCAATATAGGGAATGAACGTTGCCCAATATACCGACCTCGCCTCTTTTTGAAAATCTTTGTATTTCGCAGAAAAATCATTCACTTTTGTTCGCATGAGATCAATATCGTTTTTAGAGAATATGGTTTTTAGGTCTTTTGCTGCAGAAACAAGAACCATCCCTTTTGCTTTGATATTGGTATAGGGACGATATGCGATAAAATACCCAACTACACCTAACAAAACTAGAAATATTCCCAAAAAAATAAGGATTCTTTTTTTCATATTTATTACGAATTTTTAAATTAAACTGCTCCTTCTCCAGTCAACATAATTAGTGGAGTCCGCAGTATGATTTTCAAATCTGATATTAATGATATACCATCCACATACTTGGCGTCAATGGATACTCGTTTTTCGAAGTTGATCTCAGACCGTCCGGATACTTGCCACAAACCTGTGACTCCAGGTTTGACAGAAAGTACTTTTCGAACCAACTGTTTGGTATGGGGAAATTTTTCCTGTTGATTTTCAAGTTCATCCGGATAATAAGCCCTGGGCCCAACCACACTCATTTCACCTCTCAATACATTGAGGAGTTGTGGGATTTCATCGATGGAATGTTTTCGTATGAATTTCCCTACCCCTGTTACCCGGGGATCATTTTTTAGCTTGTAACTCCCTTTTTTGTATTCTTCAAACAATGATTTAAACCGAGGGTCTGTACGAAGTAAGAAATGGGCATTCACGATCATAGAGCGGAATTTGAACATTTTGAAGCGCCTTCCTCCTTCACCGACTCGCTCCGGGACATCCGCAAGGATAGGACCGTTTGAATCTAGCATAATTGCGAGAGCAGTGATGAGGAATATTGGAGAAAATGTGATTAAGAGGATGATGGATCCGATTACATCCACCATGCGCTTGATATATCGATAATAGAACCTCCCTGAAAAAAAACGTTGCAAAGATATGGTTTTTCTTTTCATGTTAATTTTTCATGCTCAGTACCCTTAAAACTCTCAGTAAGCTTGGTGATTTTGGAAACTGAGGATTTTTTCGTTACCAACAGTACATCGGGTGTATTCACGATAATTAATTCATCTAAATCCATACATACCATGAGTTTATGGTCTTCGTAGTTATAAATTAACGAGTCTCCCACATGTTCACAGTGGACTTTCCCTCGCACAACATTCCCATTCGGATGATCCTCTAAAGCTTCTTTTAAGGCTTCCCAAGCTCCCACGTCGCTCCATCCGATGTCTTCAACAATAACCAAGGCATCCTGTTTATCCAAATTCTCCAAGACCGCGTTGTCGAAACTAATGCTTTCAATCCTCCCGTATCGTTTCTTCAGTTCACTCTCATATCCTTTTTTTCCGTATGACGAGAGAATATTTTCTGTGTTGGAATAAATATTTGGTGCGAATCGCTTGAACGCTCCGTAGATAAAACCGGACGTTGTAACGAAATAGCCTAAATTCCAGGCATACGCTCCAGAATTAAAAAAATCCTTTGCGGTATTTTCATCAGGTTTATATTTGAATCCCTCAAACTGATAGAAATGGATCCCATTAACGGTTTGTTTTTTTTGTCCGATGTGAATATATCCCAAATTCACGCTCGCATACCGCGGCTTGTGAGCTATAAAAATAATTTTATTGGAATTTTTTTGGATATACTCGTCCGCGCATTTGATTACTTTTTTGAACAGCGATACGTTTTTCACCAGGTGATCGCTCCACAGTATTGCTACGGGTTCGTTTGGATTCAATCGATAGAAAATCCCCATTGCGAGGGCGATTGCGGGTCCTACGTCTTTTTTTTCCGGTTCAAATATGAAATTTTCCTCTGGTATTTCCGGAAGTTGTTCCCTAACGGTATTCTTATAGATAATGTTTGTCGAAATGTAAATGTCGGAGTAAGATAGTTCTGGAATTAGGCGTTCCACAGTGAGCTGCAGGGTAGATTTTTCGCCGATGAGTTTTTCGAATTGCTTGGGAGATTTCTTGCGCGAAAGGGGCCATAATCGTGTTCCGGCTCCCCCGGCAAAAATGATTGCTTTCATAGGGTTAATTTTGAATTGATAAACTGCATCAGATTGTTTTCGAATGTATTTTTTCCAAACCGCGCCACCGACTTTACCCCGTATATCTTGGTATTAGTACTTAAATTGTATGATATTGTATGATATCTTTCAATGGCATTTCTGAGTGAAATTTCGTCCTGCCGATCGAAAAATATACCGGTTTTACCCTCTATAATCGTCTCCATAGCTCCTCCCTTCCGGAATGCGATTACCGGACACCCAAAGAATTGCGCTTCTAATGCAACGTATCCGAAGTCTTCCTCCTGAGGCATGATCAGCGCTTGTGCACGACGATAATATCCCACCAGTTCCTTATCCGTCACTTTCTTCAAGAAAAGGATGTTGCCGTTGGAAATTCTTTTCAAGTATCGTTCTTGGCTTCCTTCCCCAATAATGAGTAAGGTGTGTTTCTTTAGTTTGTTGAACGCTCGTATGACCAAGTCTAGGGATTTATACGGTTCCAATCGAGAGACAACAAGAAAATAGTTTGGGATTCTTGGTGCTTTAGCATGGATACCGGTATGATTCCAGTATTCCTCATCAAATGGCGGGTACACCACGTCCGAATGCCTGTGGTAATAAGTCTGACATCGCGAAGCGACGGCTCGAGAAATGGAAATTAAATGGTCTGGTCGTTGAGCAGCAACGAAATCCCATTTCTTCAAGTAGAACATATACGGAGATGTCACAATTCTCTTAACGCAAGAATTTGTGTAAAAATCCGGATACAACCATACATATCTCATCGGCGTTAATATATAGGAAATGTGGACAACACCAGGTTTTGTAATGACCGATTTCGCGAAAGATGAGCTTATCGAGAAAACAAGACGGTATTCGTTGAGGTTCAGCGTCTCAAAACAATATGGATAAAAGGGAAGGGAAAGAATTCTGCTTGATCTGATGACCGTAGGAAACTGTTGGATAAAGGAGGTTTTTATGGGGATGTTTTTCGCCCAGCGTGCCTTCTCAAAATCCACGTATGATGTAAAGAAATCCGCGTGTGGAAAGAGTTGGCGGACCATAAGGAGAATCCGCTCAACCCCTCCCCATTTATCGATCCAGTCGTAGACAATGGCGGTTTTCACACATTTTGACATAGAATAGTTATCTCTGCATGCTATCTGAATCAAGCGCTCTTCGATAAATATGCAACGTTCCTCTCGTCATCTCTCCAAACGAATATTTAGATATCATATCGTCATACCGGTATCGTACGCGGTTAACCAATGCATAGGTTATCTTGTTTTGTATGTCGGCAACGTGGAGGGGATGGAACGGAATGTATCTGTCGTCTAAGAGCTCCTTAAATATTTCTATATTTGATGCGATAATCAGTAAATTAAAATAGGCTGCCTCAACAATCGGTAATCCGAATCCCTCACTGAGAGATGGATGTACCAATGCCTGAGCGTTCCTATAGAAGAAAACCAAGTCATCGGGGATCGGATCGTGATAAAAAAATATCCTTTTTTCCTGTTTCAACCTGAGGATTAATTTGGACAAGCGCTTTGAGAAAAAATCGTTTGGCCCGATAAGGATTAATTGAACATCCTGCTCAACCCGAGAGAAAGCGCGTATGAGTCGCTCAACATTCTTATGGGGATAGAAATTTCCTACGTATATGAGGAATGGTTTCAAGTATTTTTCTTTGAGATTCGCATTCGGTTTTGCATGGACCAAACTATAGTCCATCCCTTCATAAAGAGGAGTTATTTTGGGACCGTATTTTTCTCCGAAAAGAGAGATTATTTGTTTCTTCACGGTGTGTGTCGGAGTAATAATGGCCCGGGCATGATCCAGTTGATTATTAAAAATGAATCGAAAAAATGCGTGCTTTATGGTATAAAACAAAAAGTTTTTAGTGGATGCTTTGCCGGTTTTAAATAAAAAGGGCGTCACGTCATGAACCGTAGCAATGAATTTTTTTCTGTACAGGATTGGATAACTGAAGTACGTAAAATGCATGAGATCAAGATTGTCTTTATTTAGAGTTTGCGTGAAAAAGAGCTGCTCTTTTATACTGTGCCAGCGACAATCCGTGATTCGTTTAACAAATTTTTTATTCTCGAATTGGATGCGGGGAGCATCTGTGTCCATAACGTATAGGTAAAATACTATATCCTCATGGGGTTGTTTCTCCAAATGGTGAAGTAAATTACGCAAATACACTCCCACCCCTGTTTGGAAATACAACCTGCAGTCAATTCCGATTCTTTTCATCATGAAAGGATGTTTTTTAAATGGATAATCGAGTACACAAATTTATTCACAATGAACAGGTTATGTTTCTCATAGTGTTTGCGATAAAATATCACCATCGCGTCAAAAAAGTATTTTTTTGTTAGGGTTTTTATTCGTCCATCCTTGGTTTTCAGTCCGCTCGCATATTTTAAATGAGTAACAGAATACAAAGGATAATAGATGATCTTATATCCTAGTTCTTTTATCCTGAAGGACAGATCGAGATCTTCCCCATACATGAAAAATTGTTCATCAAAACCCCCGACTCGTTGCAGGATTTCCCTACGAGTCAAATAAAATGCGCCTGTGGGTGAATCTATTTCGTGAATGGCGGATAAATCAAGATAGGTCAGATGGTATCCTCCGAACGCTCGTCCAATTAAAGGAATCGATCCGAAGATTCTCTCTAATTTGAAAAAGTAAGTGAATGCATTCCAGATTGTTGGGAAACCCCGGTGGGATGCGGGATCGATTTTTCCATTTGGGAGAACTACTTTTACCGTAAGAGCCCCTATATCTTTATTTCTGTCTAAATGCGCAATAAGATTTTCAAACGATAAATCATTCCAAATGATGTCAGAATTGGAAAACAATATATATCTTCCGTTTGAAATCAAGAATCCTTGATTATTACCTTTCGGAAACCCGGTGTTTTTTTTATTTAATACGACTTGTATGGGATGAGAAAAATTCATATTGCTTTCCTTCCACTGGAGTAACATGTCACCGGAACCATCGGATGAACCGTTGTCGATTATAATGATTTCGTAAGTGATCTTGGACGTTCTACTCAATAGAGTTTTGTGGAGGGAATTTAAACAGCGCTGCGTTATTTCTTTAGTGTTGTAAGAAAGGATAATAATGGAAAGATCTTGCATACAAATAGTATAGCAAGTGATTACCGCTTTGGGGATTGCTTTGCTCTTCGCGCTTTCCCTCCGGTACCAACGTGACGACGTTGTCTGACTCGGGGATCACGGGTAAAGTATCCTTCTTTTTTGATAAGGCTGTGGTAGGCATCGGTATCGACTTTGTCCAGGGCATGGGCAAGACCATGGATGATCGCTTCCAGTTGCCCCGTCCTTCCGCCTCCCCTAGCCAGTATGGAAATCGCAAACCGATCTTCACTTCCTGTCAGCTTGAGAAGTGCCAGATACTGAGATTTCTCATGGCTAGCCCCAAATAATTTTTCAATAGGATTCTTGTTGACATATAGGGAACCTACTTTAATTTTCTGACTCCCGACAGTTACGGTCTTATCTTTTCCAGCCACGATGTATAACCGGACTCTTGCAACAGATTCCTTCCTTCTTCCGATTCCTTCGTAATAGGTAACCTTCTTGGTTTTTTTTGGCATAGGATTAATGTTCTTTTAATTTTGTTTCGTATGGATGATTTTCATCTGGAAATATGAAAAGTCGCGCCAATCGTTTCTTTTTCAGCTTGTTTTTTGGAAGCATTCCAGAAACTGCATGGCGGATAATTTCTTCAGGATGATCCTCTTTCATTTTTTGGAACGAAATGGTCTTAAGCCCTCCTGGATATCCAGAAAAACGCGTATAGGTTTTTTGTTGCTCCTTCTTGCCTGAAACTAATACCTTTTTGGCGTTGACAACGATAACATAATCCCCCATGTCCAAATGGGGAACATAGGTAACTTTATTCTTCCCTTCAAGCAAGCGGATCACTTCAGGAATCATCCTTCCGAGTGGCCGGGAAGAAGCATCCACAAGATGCCAAAATCTTTGGATCTGTTTTTCCTTTACTGGTAAAGTCGTTTGAGTAACGTGTGTCATGGTTATTTTTTAATATTCTCTATTGAATTTTTCATATCTGCTGGTGTGTTTTTTTTAGCGTCCTTCCCTGGCTTATTGGGAAGAACGATAGGATACACCCATTCGCACTGTGCTATTTGTGCTGAGTCCGAATCCCGAGCACCCAATTTCACTATTCGCACGTATCCGCCTATCTTATCTTTTATAACCGGTCCCACTTCTTTGAATAGGAAAGAGATTGTCTCTGGGTCGTTCAATTTTTTCATTAGGCTATTTCTATTTGCCTCATTCTCAGATTTGGATTTTTCTACAATCTTCTCTATCTGGGATTTAAGAACTCTCGCTTTCTTTAGAGTTGTGGTGAGCGTCCCTGTCCGTAAAAAGTTATTCAGTAATTTCCTCATGAGCATATCATTCGCGTCTTTCCCTGAACTGAATTTTATTTTTTTAACGCCGTGCCACATACTATCTTCCTAATCAAAATAATTAATTGAGCTGTATTCCCATTTTTTTCAGTTCTTCCTCTATCAATTCTATGGATTTTTTTCCAACTCCCTTCATTACTTTTAGCTTATCCCTTCCTACTTTCACCAGGTCTGCTACGGTTTCGATATTCTCACGCAATAATGCGTTGATAACCCGGGAAGGTAGATTCAGTTCATCAATAATAATCTCATATAGTTTTTTATCGATTACGTTCTGAGCGGATTCTGCTTCCGATATTTCAACCTTGGGAGTCGGTGTATCTTTCCCAGATAGAATGTAAGCAAAGTATTCGGACAGGAGAAGGACGGATTTGCGTAGCGCCTCATGGGGCTTTACGCTTCCATCTGTCCAAATCTCCAAGACGAGCCGGTCAAGGTTGCTTTTCCTTCCTATACGTGCTTCTTCAACTTTAAAATTTATCTTTTTCACCGGAGAGAAAAAAGCATCTACTGGAATATAGCCCGTTTCCTTTTTTTCTCTTTCTTCTATCGGTGAATACCCTGTCCCTATTTCAACGATTGCCTCCAAGTTAACTCTTCCCTTATCGGCGGTGATTTCGGAAATATACTTATCCTTATTCACTACCTCTATGTCGCTCTTTACATCTTTTCCATATAACTTTCCCATCCCTTTTCCGGTAAGTTTGATTTTGAATGGGCCTTCTCCGGATGTCTTAAATCTTAACTGTTTCAGATTCAAAATGATTTCCAGGGCCGATTCTTTCACGCCCTTGATCGTTGCAAACATGTGATCCACTTCGTCAAATTTGACGTGGGTGATGGCAGCGCCTTCAAGAGAGGAAAGGAGAGTCCTTCGGATAGCATGCCCGATACTATAACCAAAACTCATCGGTAGAGCATCAATGATGTATTTTCCGTACGTTGGAGTTTCTTCAACTTTCTGAGTAACGAAATTTGGATTTAACATAACAGTTAAAAAAAATTTTAATAATCAACGGGAATAGTATTCGATAATGGATCTCAATGTTATTTGTTTTTCAATCTCCTCGGAGGTCGGTTCGCTTATCAGTTTCCCAACGGAACCTTTCCGCTCCAACCATTTCGGTAACACCATATCTTTATTCATTAAACTTTTCTCCACATACCCAATCTTTGTCGGGGATTCGCTGGAAAAGCTAATTATATCATCCACCCTAATTTGGTAGGAAGGAATCGTAACTACCTTATCGTTCACTTTAATGTGTCCATGCCCTATTAATTGTCTAGCGGATGCACGCGTAGGGCAAAAGCCGAGCCTGAATACGATGTTGTCGAGTCGTCTTTCCAGTTGCTGTGCTAGAAAAAAAGCCGTGTTTCCTTTTTTCCTAACGCTCTTCTGGAAATACCGTTTCAGTTGCTTCTCATTCACCCCAAACATGTAACGCATTTTTTGTTTTTCGCGAAGTTGCAACGCATGCTCTGATACTTTCCTTCTCCCCCTTGCTCCATGTTGTCCAGGAAGGATATTCAATCGTCTCAACAACCGAGCATGAGATTTGGATCCGGGGGTCTTTAAACCTAAATCCGTTCCTTCCCTCCGTGCTATCCTATTTTTGGGACCTACATAACGCATACCCGTGAAAAATTCAACTGGTAATTAAACCCTTCTAATCTTGGGCGGCCTCACCCCATTATGGGGAACCGGGGTAATATCAAT
>Ga0210057_1007296_pt1 | contig 13458 bp, 13 predicted proteins | sample CryGeyCG2114_010_2_FD_183968 | JGI IMG/M metagenome (GOLD analysis project Ga0210057, IMG submission 183968) | Groundwater microbial communities from aquifer - Crystal Geyser CG10_big_fil_rev_8/21/14_0.10 (SPAdes) (version 2) | ecosystem: Environmental > Aquatic > Deep subsurface > Groundwater ... | reverse complement strand
TATAATTGCGAAAGGAAGCAGTGGACCCGAAACAGGATGACCCCTGTTGCATACAGAGATTATCTGTTGTCCCAGGTCGAGGGTTAGGGGGTTCTACTGTGTCTACCAAATGGGGTACACTTCACCAATAGCTGCGCGTGTAAAGCGACCCACGTGCCCTCCAAAAATCGCAAACAGCATTGAAATCTGAATAGTCTAGGCACTGCCAATAAGCAGTGCTTTTGCGCTATTTCAGAAAAAATTTACTACGCGAAAACATGGGCTAGTGCTACTATGACCATGCAACCCATATTCTTATTTCTATATATTCCTACTCACATTTCGGCACTCCTGTCGCGGAAGGGGCAACTTTGCGCAGCCACAGGACGTGCCGAGTAGGCATGAGAATGTGGGTTGCCTGCCTCGGTTGTCCCTTTTGGGTATCTGGGGTTTTTGGCTTCCCCCCACATTACTATGGCTGTCATCATCTCTCAGAATGGTAAACATGCGACCAAGATAGATCGCACCAGTTTCGATAGCGAAGACGAATTGCAGAACTACATCTACGAAAACCCTGATGTTGTTCCTCTCTACGAGATCAAAGAGGACATTCGCGTTTGTATCCTTGCTCGGGAACTTTCTACCCAGAGCGGTCCTATTGATGCTGTTGGTGTAGATCAGGATGGAGAAATTTACCTCATCGAAACAAAGCTCTACAAAAATCAGGACAAGCGGCATGTTGTTGCTCAAGTGCTCGACTACGGAGCCTTCTCTCTGTATCAAATGCAACCATGAGGTAGAGACCAGCACAAAAAAGAAGAAAGGGAAACGATACTACATCGAAACCTGTTCCCACTGTGGGCATGTTGAAGAAATTGAAAGTTTAGTGGGTATTGAAGAAAAAGAGCCTACTCAAGAAGAGATTGATCGGTTTGAATACGACAAAAAGCGATTTTGCTTAAATGATCATCAAGGACGGCGGTATCAAAGTTGGGTGGAATCCACGAAAAAAATAGAGAAACAAGAACAGGAACAGCAAGCGAATACTGAGTTCTACGATAAGCTTGCGGAGGTAAAGAAGATCAACATTGCCACATTGGAAAAGCTCCTCAAATCCACAATTAAAAAATTAGGCTATGCGGATCTGCATATCTCGATGTCACCACCAGCCCAACAGGTCATCGTAGAGTTCACAGTCAGAGACACGGAGGAAAAGCGGGAGGAGTACGACAGTCGCAAGACATTGGATAAAGCAATTGAGAAGGCACTGGATAACAAAAACTGGGCATTGGCTGAAGGTGTTAGCTACCGACTTGGTTTGCTTAGTGGTCGCATTCGTGGCTATGAATCGGAGGAAGATCTCCAGAAGCTCACAAAGTCTCGGATGAAGAAGAAGGGCAAGCTGGTTAATCTTTCAAAAGAAGAACACCACCATTTAGCTATTTAGCCTTGATATCCTCAATATATGCGGAAATTATGCTATATTGTATAGCACTAATATGCTATTCTAAAGCTCTATGGCAGACCGAGAACGCAATCTCTGGGATCGTCACCAAAACAAGAGGGCAAAGGCCAAGAAAGAGCGGGCAAAAGCTCGTCATTTTGGCAAGGAATCCGAAGATGAGCAGTGGGAAAAGGATGAAGATCAATTTGAACATGCGCGTGTCGGAATTATTGCAGCTTCAAGACAAAAAACATTTACAGTGATGGAAAATGATGAATACGTTGACTGTAAACTTGGAAGTGGTATTAAAAAGCAGCTTTCCAAGCATTTAGTTGTAGGAGATAAGGTGTATTTTGAACAGGAGGGTGATGCAGAAGGATCAATCCTTGGGAGACAAGATAGAACCAGTACAATTAGTCGATTACGTGGAGATAGCACGCGCTATTCAGAGGCATCTCTGGAAGAGCATGTTATTGCTGCAAATGTTGATGACGCAGTGATTGTTGCTGCTGCTACGGATCCAGAATTCCATCCTCGTTTTATTGATCGCTATCTTATTGTGTGTCAAAACGGGAATGTAGAACCGATAATTTGTATTAACAAAAATGATCTAACAACAGAAAGACATCCTATTCTCTCTTTTTATAGAGAATTGGGCATTCGCATTGTTGAGACTTCTACTATGACAGGCGAAGGGATAGAGGAGCTAAAAGAATTAATTCGAGGTCGTATTGTGGTTTTGGTCGGAAATAGTGGGGTTGGCAAATCAACGCTAATCAACCAAATCATTCCTGGAGCAGAACTAAAGACAACAGAAGTCAGTACCAAGAAAGGAACGGGTAAGCATACGACTACAGCAAGTAATCTATATAAGTGGGATGAAGACTCTTACGTAATCGATACTCCGGGCATTCGCTCATTAGGCATAGAAAATATTGATAAAAACAGCCTCCGATATTACTTCCCTGAATTCGAAGAATTTGCTGACGATTGTAAATTTAATGACTGCCTACACGATCACGAGCCTGAATGTGCGGTGAAACAGGCTGCAGAAGACGGGAAGATTAATACCTATCGGTTTGATAGCTATCTCCGCATGCTTCACGAATAGCTTTAGAGTAAACCCGCTCTGCTGATTCGACGCCTGTTTTTCATGGCATGCTCGACAATATGGAGAACGACATCTTCATACGATATATCTGAATATTCGGTAGCTCCCAGCACAAAAGCTCCATCTGGATGGAAGCAAACTTGAGCGTTCATTTCTAGAAAAACCAAGTCATGTGTTGTTGGGTTGTATCTGAAATCTGCTCTCCCATACCCATTGATATCGAGCTTCCGTACAACTTGTTCGGTTAATTTAAGAATATTCTCTTGATCCGTCTCATCTAAGTCATGTGGTTTTCCAACGCCGACCTGATGATTATCGGAAGACTTAAGTCGAAAATCATAAATACTGCCACTTGGATACGTATATTCAACTGGTCCGTATATTCCCATTCCTTCAATGAAGGAGGTGCTTAAATCCGTACCTTCTATGTATTGCTCAGCAATAATATCTGAGTGAAATTTGGCATGCAGTTTAACAATTTGAGCTTGGAGTGCATTGGCAGTATGCACAATGCAATGCTCATCCATACCAAGACTGGAACCCTCTGTATTCAGCTTAATAATCAGTGGGAAAGGCACTGTTTGCATATCAAGAAGATCCAGTTCTTTTGGATCTCGAATAACCATGCTCCACGCCAAGGGTACATCTGAGCCTTCGAGAAGCTTTTTGGTTAAAGCTTTGTTATGACATATAAGTAGCTCGGTTGGTCCGGGTCCCGTATAGGGCACATCTATTTGTTCACAAATTGCCGGATACAGGGCCTCTCTAGCCGCGCCATTGAATCCTTCAGCTACATTAAAGGCAATATCTGGCTTCTCTAAGGCCAACCGAGCTGCCCAACGAAAATCTGCAGTGCATTCGACTGGCACAACTTGATGCCTTTTCTCAAGGGCATGAGTGATTGCCTCAATGGTAATTGGCAGATCAAACTCTGTTTCATGCTCACTTTGGCCGCGATTTACGTTATGAAGAAGAGCAACTTTCATGAAGATTTTTTGGGCATACTAAACGACAGATAGTTCCACATAATATCGCTGGCTAGAATGGCCGTCTGTCCCGATGGATCAAGAGGTGGATTTACTTCAACCATATCAAAAGCTTTTACTGGCAAATCTGACAATTGTCTCATCGCTGGAATAACTTCTTCCGCTTTTAAGCCTCCTACCCATGGAGTACCTGTCCCCGGTGCTTGTGCAGGATCGATGCAATCAATATCGAAGGTGAGATATACAGACTTACAATGTTTCCTTAATTGATCAATGGCTTGCTGTATTACCGTTTGCATGCCCTGTCTTTGCACATCAGGAGTCGTAAAAAGAGTAATATTCTTTGCCCGTACGTAATCAATCCATTTTTTTGCAATTAACCCACGAGGGCCAATGGTAACCATATTTTCACCGTCCAATAATCCCTCATCAATGAGAGTTCTAAATGGATTTCCATGCCATACCTCAGGCATTACTCCGTAACTCTGTTCTACATCAAGATGAGCATCAAAATGCAGAAGGCCCATTGGCATTTCTGCCTCTGTTAAAGCAGCATGGCAGCCCTTGAATGATGCATACGTGACAGAATGATCTCCGCCTAATACAAGTGGAAAAGCACGCTTACGAATTTCAGAAACAGCATTCACTATCCCCTCATTGGTGCGCTTGGCATCAGTAGGATAAATAGTCACATCTCCTAAATCTGCAATACTAAGACTCTGTGCGGTAACAATACCTCCTGTATCGCTATCGAAAAATTCACCGCCGTCTAAATCTTCCCAGTGAGAATGTGCACGTAGAGATCGTGGTGCATGCTTCGCCCCTTCTCTATACGAAGCGCCGTAATCAATGGGAAGACCGATGACACCCACATCATATCCATTTAAATCATCAATTTTTGGGATATAGGGTGCTCGCATGAATGTATTAATTCCCGCGTGTATCGGTTGATCTGGTGAAGTTTTTTCCATGTGCAAAGTTGGTAAAAAGTAGATCGCTATACTGCAGGTGCAGAATCTTTCCAGAGAAGTGTCTTCAGATCCCCGGGTTCATCAATGTCTGCAGGCAAATCGGGATACGGGATCCTGTTTCCTTCGCGTACAAAGACAGCCTGTCCACTTTCCTCGTCGTATTCTTTCAGATCTTCTCTACGTACTTTGCCATAATGTGTGTCAAGAACGACACGGGTGGAATTCACCCATGATGGAGTAGACCAGTTTAATTCATCAATAAGGCTGAATAGACGCTTGAGTCGAATTCTAAATGCAGCTGAATAGTTAATAGGGTCAGGAATGAACATTGAGAGGTTTCTGATTTCCAATTCATCTAAGCGGGTTAAATGCTGTCGCAAGACTTCTGGGTGATCATTTACCTTTCTTAAAAGTGGGAATTGATTGTATAGACGCACTCCAGCAGCGCGTAATTCTCCGATGTAGTGCTCAACCTCTTCGCAAATTTCGTAGGGATGAATCGTATGATTAACGAGACGCACATTGGTATCTGCAAGAAGTTGTACGGTTTCCGGCTTGAATATTTTGGGAGAAAAAATAAGTGTCCGTGTATGAATACGAATATGAGGAACTTTGGCTTCTTCTTTTAGCGTTCGTAGTACGTGTTCAAGTTTTGGATAGGCAATAGTCATTGGATCGCCTCCAGATAAAATTACTTCCTGCACTTCAGGACGTTGTCCTAAATATTCTTTTAGGTGAGTGAGATTTTGATCCAGAGTCGTGAATGTCGGTTCGTTTTCATGTAACTCAGCGAGTACATCTTGTCTAAAGCAATATTGGCAGTGAGCAGCGCAAACATCTGTTGGGAAAAAGAGCATTCTATTGTCATATTTTCGTATTGCAGCATCTTTCAATCCTTCAGGCATATTTTCACGATCGTCCACGAAATCAGGAACTTCTCCAGGTGCCCGTACATTCATACGATCACTCGTAGGGTAAATTCCACGATGAAGGGGGCCTTCGTGATGACCAAGCGCTGTGACTTCTTCTTCAATTTTCTTTCTATAAAATCCTGTTACCTTGATCGGCAATAGTCCGTCTTTCTTCGCAAGTTCCTGAAATGCAATATTGAGAGATTCCTGTGATAATGAAGGTGTATTCATGTTTAAAAGATGGAAAGTTTGTAATCCTCTAATGAAAGCTGACCTATCCAGTCAGCCACTGCGGGATTTTCTGCTATGGCTTCCTCCCATTTTCTTCGAATCATTATCGCATGGGATTGCAATTGTTCTTCTGGAAGTGGGCAACGTTTGCTATCAATTAATAGGCACAGTTCGCCATCTCTTATCGCAGGTGCAAAGGGATAAGACATACAATCGAGTGGCTTAAAATTCCTCTCTGGGTGACAACTGGATTGATCAAAATTTTCTCGATCACAATACGCCAGCTTGCCTCCGTTATAATCTTCCATAGTGATAAGCAAATGACTACGTATATCCTCTCTCACTCCTTCCCATTCTCCGGGATATAGGAGAATCGAATTTTCTGGGCCAAAATCTGGATCTTCAGGCCTAGATTGATCACAACATCGGTAATGACATACATGGCTACACTCCGAACATCCGAGAATGCCACCTTCTTCTTGGCCGAGAATAGGTAATGAGGATTTATTCATCATTTAAAGAAGAAAACATACGCAATCGAACATCAACACTGGCATCTAGGAGACGCTTATGTGTCATCCATTCGTCATTAAAGACAGTGCTGATGTATTTTTCTCCGCCATCTCCCATAAGAGCTACCATTTTCCCGGAACCTTCTCGACCGTGAATATCTTCCAAGGCTTTATAAAGGACTCCTCCAGCAGATCCGCCAACGAGTATTCCCGTATTTTTTGCTGCAAAACGAGCAGTATTGAATGCTTCCTTATCGGATACCTTGAAATGGCCATCAATAAGTTCGTAGTCGAGATTTTTTGGGATACTGGCCTCAGGTGGATTGTCTGTTCCAGATTGATAGTACGGTCCACCTGGACCACCGAAGAGAATTGATCCTTTCGGTTCCACTGCAATAACTTCTGTATCAGGTTTTTGCTGCTTTATCTGTCGCGCTGTACCACATAAAGAACCGCCAGTTCCTACTGCCCCAATCAAAACTCGCACCTCGCTTACTTGTGACAGAATTTCATTCGCGAGTGATGTATACCCTTCAGGATTAGCAGGATTATCTGCCTGATTTGCAAAAAATGAATTAGAAATTTCTGTGCTTAGACGTGCAGCCATAGTTTCCCGAGCAGTAACAGCCACCTTGTCCTCAGCTTGATCACCATCAACGAAGACAATTTCTGCACCATATGCTCTCATGATGTCGATCTTCTCTTTGGCTGCATGATGATCTACTACAGCGATAAACTTGTACCCTTTACTCGCTGCTATAAGGGCTAATCCTGTACCCGTATTACCCGATGAAGATTCGATAATTGTACCTCCCGGCTGTAATCTCCCGTCTCTTTCGGCAGCTTCGATCATACTTAAAGCCATGCGATCTTTCATACTTTGTCCGGGATTACACTTTTCAAGCTTCAAGAAGAGCTGCCAGTTGGGATTTGCCACTGGGTATTCAACCATCGGAGTATGTCCGATAATTTCAGTGATGGATGAAACATTTCTCATAAGAGCGTATCGGCAATCGAATAACGGGAGTCTGGCTTGTACTGCCAAGTATTGTTCTTTTTAAAGGCAGCAAGCTTCTCTGGAAGCGGAATTCTATGGAACTCTGATTCATTGGAATCCATCTGGTAACCTGCTGTGTTTGGATATACAAGAATATCTCCCGCCTGAGGGAGGCGTGAAAATCCAATCTTTCTCCAGCTTAATACGTCAATTTCCAAACAGGTGTTACCAACGATGGATGCCTCGGTGGGTACATCAGAGTCACTTCCAGACCCCATATGTATAGGGTCTACACAGTAATCAGCATTGAACCATTGCTCTGAAAGATGATTGATATTGGCTTCTACTTGAATAATGAATGTTTCATCAGATGCCCTGCGAATATTTTTGACTTGCATACAGGTGATGCCAGCTTGATCTACAAGAGAACGACCCGGTTCTATAGCCAAACGAATACCCTCATCTTTCAGTAAAGCAGCAATTGTTTCATGAGTTTCTGTCCGGGCTGAGAGAATTGCATGCAGGGCATCTGCTCCTGCCAATTCTCCCGCATGGGGATACAATGAAGATTTTAGGTCTCCTGAAAGATATGTAGATGCATCTCTTTCTGCAAGAAATCTATTCCAGTCTTCTTCTTCAAGATATTGAACAGCAAAGCCACCACCAATATTTATCGTATTCGGATGCAATCCTTTCATCCTTGCTTCGTGTAATGCCTGTATAGCGTGTTGTAGTGCTACCACACGATCTTCGGTTGAGTAGCCTGCAAGATGAAATGAAAACCCATCAAGCTGTACAGGGCAATCCTGATGAGAAAGAACCTCTAGAAGATCTGGTAGGGTTTTATCATCTACACCAAATCTACTAAATGATTTCGATCCACCATTCAAACGAATGGTAGTAGGTATTTTCTCATTTGGGGTCAGGCTTTTGCTCGCGCCAATCAATGCGTGTAGTTCAGCAATGTCATCAAGAGCAAAAGTACTACCAGTGCGAATACCAAGTACTTGCAAAGCCTTATTCTTAGCAGGTCCTGAGATACTTATTTGATTCCCCGGAATGCCATGAGAAAGTGCAGCTTTGAGTTCCTGCTCACTAGAAACGTCTATACCGATGTGCGAATGTGCAGCTTGGCTCAAGAATGCCTCGGATTTATTTACCTTGGTAGCAAAGAATATATCTGCATCATCTTGTTTGTGCGCATGCAATACCTCTTGAAAGTTGCTAACGTTTTCTGCAACGAGGTGAGGGAAAACCACATGAGTGGGTGACCCAAACATTTCTACGATACGTTCAATCTCTGCATTGCTTTGAAGAAAGTCTGCAATATCTGGATGAAGCCTCGCAGGTAGCTGGGGTACAGTCATAATGGTCGCTAATTATCAATTAATATTGCGATTACGTCAATTATCCTTTCCAATATTAAAATGGGAAGAGACAGTATTTTTGGCTGTGTATAAAGAAAAAATCCGTTCTACGACTCCATGGAACGTCTACTAACTCTTAATTAGCAAAATGGCTTACATTGCCCCTTTGTACTGTCCAATTCTCTCTAATTTAGACAGTTTTTGTGATACAGTCCTTCACTATGTCTAGACGTGGTTATCGCCGGAATTATGTCTCTAAGAATGGTCTCACACCTCGTGAAAACCGTGCTCTTGGTAGGCAGGTTTGGGCACTGTTTATGTTGGGTCTTATTTGGGGATCTATTCAGATCTGGGGTACTGAAGTTTTTCTGAAACCGTGGTTTGACGTATTACTTCTTATCCTAGGCGAAGCAGCATATAGATTGACTGGGTGGTTGCTTCGCACATTTCGCATTTGGTATTACTAATTCTTTTGAGCAAATTATTTGAACAAAAACACCCTGAGACGCCTTTTTATGGACTGTCTCATTTGTCTCGTTTTACCCCGAAAATGATCCCGATCCACGTGCCCTCATCTTCCTCCTGAAAATTCTCCCAAACACCCCCAAAATCCCTCGAGAATCTTGCTGTCAGACCCGACTACACAGCCAATAAATCACCTTCAACAGAAATACATTACATTGACCATCTCCTTGCTATATAGGGGATAAGAGAACAGGATAAACGTTGCAAATAGAACTATCTATAACTTCTCTTGTGTGCATCGAGGCTTAGGCAGTCCAAGAATTTCGCCCTCTTGCACTTTTTTTTCATCCCTATATGACAATTATGCGTTCTCTATTTCTCACGATCATCGGCGTTCTTAGTTTTTCCGGTACTGCATTCGCGCAGAACACAGTTTTTTCTCAGAAACCTTTTACTGATGTCCCTTCAAATCATAGCAACTATAAAGCCATCGAATACTTACGAACTCAGAATGTTGTAAAAGGGTATATAGATGGTACATTCAAGCCCAATGCGATTATTAATCGTGCAGAGTTTGTAGAGTTTATCATTAACCCATTTATTCTTGATACAACAGGAATGGGTAACTGTGTAGATACTCAAGTAGCGGATACATCAAAGAATGTGTTCTTTTCAGATGTCAAAAAAGATGCATGGTATGCAGAAAATGTATGTTTTGCGAAAATCCACAATATTGTAAATGGATACCCAGATGGTACATTTAAGCCTGGTAGCTCTATTAATTTCGTAGAAGCAGCGAAAATTATCTCAAATGTCTTTAGCGTTAACCTCGAAGAATACCAAGTAGGAGATATTTGGTTCCGTCCATATGTTCAGAGCCTTTCTGATCTCCATGCTATCCCAACAAATATTAGACGTTTGAACCAAACACTATCACGTGGAGATATGGCTCAAATTGTCTACAGGCTAAAAGTAGACTCAATTGAAGAATCAAACATGGGATACGATGCTACAAGAAACACGTTGTACCAGCGAGCAGGTGTGACAACAGTCATTACACCTCCTAAGCCTTATACATCAACGAATACGTTTATGAGGCCTAGTCGTCGATCAATTATTGATCAGGCTGAAAATAGAAATTCAGTTCGGACTCAGTAATCTCATACACTTACGATAAATGCACCTTGATCATTTGATAGGGTGCATTTGTAGCATGTAAAATACCCTCGTGATAATATGAATATATGACTTACGAAATACTCCACAGGCCAAGCTACGCAGCACTACGCTGTGTTCTTTCTAGTGGCGAAGCTATTCGCACAGAGTCTGGCGCCATGCTTGCAATGGATGAAACAGCGCAAATAGATGCCAAGATGGAAGGAGGGCTTTGGAAAGCTGTCAAAAGAACCGTGCTGACAAGCGAGAGCTTCTTTGTCACGCGTATTAGCGCAACAAAGAATGATACTGAGGTTTACCTTGCTCCGCGCGCCACAGGGGACGTTGAACAGCTCACACTCAATAACGAGCAATACATTGTCCAAGGTGGATCTTTTCTTGCATGTGACCAAGGAATAGATACAGACTCGAAGTTCACAGGTTTTAAAGGGTTTGTCAGTGGTGAAGGTATTTTTATGATCAAAGCCTGGGGAACAGGAGACCTTTTTGTTTCTAGTTTTGGAGGAATCCTTAAAAAAGAGTTAAAACCAAGTGAGAAGTTTATAGTTGATAACGGGCATATTGTCGCTTTCCCTGCAAATATGCAGTACAACATTCGTAAAGCAGGTGACAGCATGATGAGTATGATGACAACTGGTGAAGGGTTAGTCACAGAATTTACAGGTCCTGGAACCATCTACATGCAAACAAGAAACCTTCGCACATTTGCTGAGGAACTCAATCCATTCCTCAGATCACGACAAAAATCCCAAGGTGGAAGCAATATCCTTGGTCAGGTGTTTGGCTAGTTGAGCCTGTAACTTGTCGATTTGACACTTGCCTTGCCAATATCAACCCAACCAAAACTTGTTTCACCATCTGTCCATTTGATAACGCCTGTAAGGGCTGGGTTGCTCAGTGGATTTAAACTTGCCTGAAGAATACTCACACCAAGAGAGATCTGTGAATTCAAGACCGTTGCACGCATTGCAAGAGTAATAGAATCACCCTGAGAAATAAGTGTACTGATTGATGATGAATCCAGACCATCGCATGTAACTGTTAACGTTCCTGTTTCACCTGTTGATGTACATAGCGATACTGTTGCAGAATTTTCCGTATTGTAGATATAGAATGAACTACTATCGAACTGTACATTCACTGCACTGACTATTACTTGGATTTTAGAAATTTCAACAGGGTTAGAACCACCAGATGTATTTTGATGCGTTGCAGCTGTAAATGTAAACTTCGCAAATGTCAGGCCGCCAGTTGGAACTGGAGTATTATCACTATCTGTATTTGCATTAGTAATAGATGTAATTTTGGCAAAAACGACAGTGTGCGTTTCTGCGGTAATAGCCGTATTTGCTCCTGCTGAATTTCTTCCAATAAAGACTTCCCCTTCTGCGTTACTATCACCATCATTATCATCAAGCTTCTGTCCGGAGTAATATCCTTCTGCCTCTATATCACCAACAGACAACGTAAACTCTTCTCCGCTTACAGCTCCTTCGCTATCTGGCTTGAGTGCAGCCTTGATGGTAATTTTCTTTTCTCCACCCTGAGGGACTAAAAACTCTTTATCCATGCAAAATTTTCCACTGACGACCGTACCGCATGATACCTTGCGACCAAACGCAAACGGACTCGATGCACCATCAACGAAAAATTCTAAATGTTCTATGCTTTGTGATACACCATTAATTGCCAATTCTTGTACTGAAATATCTTCACTGTCTGCTCTAAACTTCAAACGTAATAGCGGATCCGTCACGGTACTTGCGACCACCTGTTTTTCTCCAATTGGTACTGAATCTTTCATAACGTAGAGATTACCCTGAGCTTGAATATTCACGGTTTGATCAGACTGCGTATAAACAGATATCCAACAAATATCGTTTTGCTGACATGTTGTATCATCAAGAATAATACCAGAAACATCTTCACCATCTATCTTATCTACTCCTTCTATAAAGTCTGTTGCAGATGTATCGAATGCGACTGCAATAGAAGACATCGAAAATGTATTTGAAATATCTGCCCATAATTCAACCCTCTTATACACACCATCTTTGACTAAAATATTTAAATTTCCAAACGTGATTGTTTCTTCGTTTGGTGTTGCCTTACCGTACAATGTTTCAACGATTCCATCTCCATCATTATCGATAATTAAACGGTAATTTTCTGCATACCCTAGTGACCCTACAGAGCTTTTTAACTTTAATGTTGTGATGTAGACATCTTGTCTCCCTGCGATGGCTGTAAACGCGAACAATGGAATATTTTCTGTTCCTGATGCCCGGCTATTATCCGATACAGATTGTTGCTCGATACGCAGTGCTCCATGACGGATTGGCTCTACAACGATAAGGCAAATACTACTGCATCCATCACCATCAACGTTGTTTCCATCATCACATTGTTCAGTACCTTCAACTTTCCTATTACCACATGAGGTAGGATTTGGAGGGAATATCACTGGGACGAGTGTTGTATTAGAAGTGTTGGTTGTAGAATTTCCATTGATAGTTGCTATTGGCTCGCCTATCTGTACTAAGAGCTGTGCCATCTCCCCTCTTGTGAGTAAGTAATCTGGTGTAAATGGAAAACGGCGAAACACTCCACGAGGTGCAGCCTCATTCATGTATCTCTCATACCATGGTCTTTGTGAATCATCATGGCCAAGTGATACGTTCCACGCCTCAAAACTCATCTTTAATGCCTCTGCAAGATTCACAGTATTCTCACCGCGAAATGTTCCATCAGGATTTCCATGAATAATACCAATCTGTTTTGCAGCACATGCGTATGTCCAGTACCACTGCTCTGTGCCAACGAAATCTGTAAAACATCTATTGTTTCCACTGCTCTGGACCTGATTGCCATAAGCCGAGAGCATCACCAGCTTCAAAAACTCTGCCCTATTAATAGGTTTATTTGGCCGAAAAGACCCATCTTCGTATCCGCCAATAATACCGCGATCTTCCAAAAATGTGATAGCACTACGGTATTCGTACGTATCTATGTCATTTAACGCATATCCTACTTCTGGAATTGCGATAAATAATACTGCGGTGATTATCTGGAATACTCTCATGGGCTGCAGTAGTATAGCACTTACCTGCCCGCGTGGCTCAATTGGATAGAGCATCGGTCTTCGGAACCGAGGGTTGGGGGTTCGAGTCCCTCCGCGGGTACCATTGATCTGTACCCCAAAAAGTGGACACAAACAGAGCACCATTCACACTTTCTTTTGTACTCTTTATCTCCTTACAAAAGAAAACTATGCGAATCATATACTCAGATGAGCAGATCACGCAGCT
>Ga0210057_1007295_pt1 | contig 13459 bp, 11 predicted proteins | sample CryGeyCG2114_010_2_FD_183968 | JGI IMG/M metagenome (GOLD analysis project Ga0210057, IMG submission 183968) | Groundwater microbial communities from aquifer - Crystal Geyser CG10_big_fil_rev_8/21/14_0.10 (SPAdes) (version 2) | ecosystem: Environmental > Aquatic > Deep subsurface > Groundwater ... | reverse complement strand
CATGCAATGCTTAATCCAAAAGTTCTGCACGACAAGCTTGTGGCTCTGAAATATGATATCTTAGAAACTAACCGACGCACCGGAGGAGCAGAGCTACTACACTGATGTTTTAATTTGAGCTATTAAGCTAACTACTGGCCCTGCAACAGGTTTTTGCAGGAGTAAGATACAACCCAACCACGCTAGAGCATCAAACTCGTGAGTCTTGATAAATTACCCCTAATTACCTTTGAAGTAGAACAAGTTAGAATTGCGACACATAGCGGTGGTAGTGTAAAATAGTCAGGTTTTACAACTACAAGACGCTGTTAGTTGGACCCTACCGGGATCGAACCGGTTGCCTCCACATTGCAAATGTGGCGCTCTACCAAATGAGCTAAGGGCCCGTTTTAAATGCGAAAACTAGAAATTTTAAACCGGAAACTGGGAAAATGCAATGCGATTAACAAAGATTCCAAGGCTCAGACTCAAAACTTGTATAATTAATCAGTCTATCGTTACCGCTCGTTCAGTGCAAGCATGAGGATATGGTCGAGAAATTCCGGATAACTCGAGCCGACTGCCCGAATGGCTTTGGGCAGTAGAGATTCCTCTGTTAGGCCAGGGAGTGTGTTTACCTCAAGGGCATAGATACCGCGCGGGGTGACGATGAAATCCGAACGCGAATAGTGGCGCAGACCAAGGGCTTGATGAATCTTTGTGGCCAGTTCTTCAATTTGCCTTTTCTCTGCGGATGTAAACTTCCCCGGACAGATTTCTTGAGTGGAGCCATCATATTTAGATTTATAGTCAAAAAAAGAGAGAGGTGATTGAAGGGGTTGATAATGTCCGTCCAATGAAGGCGGCCCCTGTACGGGTGGCACCTTTCTTTTCGGCGGAATAATTTCAATCGGTAAAAGGGCGTAGTGCTCTTTTCCACGAAAACTATCCACTACGCCACAAGTGGCCTCTCTGCCGCGCAAGTACTGCTCCACAAAGACGGCGTGATCGTGCTCGAAGGCGTGATGAATACCATGGATTAGCTCTGCGCGATTACGGGCGATACTCATGCCAACCGATGAGCCGGACGAAACAGGCTTTATTACCCATGGAGGAGCGACTTGCTTAAACACTTCGTCGGCGATGAAATCCGCATCCCGAGACTCTTCGATGTAGACCGCATAGGGTGTACGAATCCCGTGCTGTCGAAAATAGTCTTTGGCTACCAACTTATTCATGGCGGCGGCTGATGGATATGCGTGGGAGCCAGTGAAAGGCATGTGGAGTGACTCGAGTAGGTGTTGTACCTTACCGTCTTCGCCATAGGAGCCGTGCATGGCGTTCCAAGCTACGTCAAAGTGGCGCGCCACCCAGTGGGGCGCAACCACCTCCCCGCGGCAGTGCCACTCCCCCGCCTTGCTCACCAGGATATCCTCGCCGTGATACTTTTCTGGCAAGTTTTTAAGAACAGCAGCCCCCGTTTTTAAAGAGACTTCATACTCATTTGATGGTCCACCTCGCACGACGGCTACACGTGTTTTGTGCATGGGGACAGTATAGCAGATGGCAGATTGCAGATGGCAGGTAGCAGGTGGAAAAAGATTTCAGCGATCAGGTCACAGGTGTGATAGACTGGTTTTGCTCGAGTCAAGAGTCGGGACTCCATAGTTACGCGCCGAGGTCGGGAAAAACTGTCTAAAAACTCTTGACTCTTATCTCATGCCTCATATGATTAAAATCACCGGTGACGATATTCCAGCACGGCTATTGGAGATTCCCCAACCGCCCAGACAACTCTACTTGAAGGGTGAGCTACCTTCATTCAAGGAGTACACCTATCTCGCGGTGGTGGGATCCCGACGACTTTCGCATTACGGACGCGATGCATGCGAGAGTCTAATTGCCGGTCTTGCCGGATATCCACTCGTTATTGTGTCCGGACTTGCTATTGGTATGGATACTATTGCCCACAGAGCGGCTCTTAAGGCCGGTCTTCCTACGGTTGGTTTTCCGGGCTCTGGCTTAGACCCGACAGTGCTCTATCCGGCTAGTAATCGCGGGTTGGCTGAGGAGATTATAAGCGCCGGAGGGGCTCTCGTAAGCGAAAGTGCGCCAGACGAAAGGGCTCTTCCTTATAAGTTTCCCGAGCGTAATCGGCTTATGGTGGGAGTGAGTGACGCCGTCCTTGTGGTCGAGGCTGGTGAAAAATCCGGCACACTCATCACCGCTCGTTTGGCGACCGACTATAATCGCGACCTTTACGTGGTCCCTGGTTCGATATTTTCGCCTCATTGCGCCGCGTCAAATCGACTCATAAGACAGGGCGCTATGCCTGTGTGTTCAGCACCAGACCTGTTAGCAGAGCTTGGTTTTGACGTCAAGGAAAAACAACTTGCGCTCAATCTTTCTAGTGAGGAGGAGCACCTCATGGAGCTTATCTATGAGCCGAAAAACAGAGATGAGCTTATTCGCGAGAGCGGGATGGAGGTGGGCGCATGCAATACTCTTCTTGTAACGATGGAGATTAAGGGCCTTATAAAGGAGACATTGGGAGAGATACGCTTGGCATAGCCAAGAGAGGAATCTGGAATTTAGAAGGTGGAATCTTGAATTGCCCCTCTATTTATAATCTAGATTCAGTATTCAAGATTCCAGATTCATCTACTTTGAATTACGAAATTGCCCCTCCCCCTGGCCAGGGGGAGGTTGGGAGGGGGTAGGTTGGTGATACGTGGCTCAACCACTACCCCACCCTAGCCCTCCCCTGGCCAGGGGGAGGGAATAAATCCGAATTTCGTAATTCACAATCATCTAGTCAATTATTTGCTAAAACATCTTTTTTGTTCTAATAATGGGCTATATCATTATGAAGTTACTCATCGTTGAAAGTCCATCCAAGGCAAAGACTATAGGTAAATATCTTGGTCCCGGATACGCCGTGAAGGCGAGCGTGGGGCATGTGCGCGATTTGCCAAAATCAAACAAGGACGCCATTGATATCGCTGGTGGTTTTTTGCCCCGCTATGTCATCTCTCCCGGAAAAGAAAAAGTGGTGGCGGAGCTTAAGGCATCTGCCAAGAAAGCAGATGAGATTCTGCTTGCTACAGACCCAGATCGCGAGGGCGAGGCTATTGCGTGGCACTTGGCCGAACTCATCTCTGATGATTTCGGAAATCACAAAAAACAAAGAACACAGAACTCCAAAGAACACAGAAATCCAAAAGAGTCAGAAGCCAAGAAGATACAACGTGTCACCTATCAGGAGATCACCAAGGAGGCGATTGCGAAGGCACTTACACATCCGCGCGAGATAGATCAAAATCTGCGATTGGCGCAGGAGGCTAGAAGGGTGCTTGACCGCTTGGTGGGGTATGACCTTTCCGGCTTGATATGGAAAAAGGTGCGCTATGGACTTTCGGCCGGGCGAGTGCAGTCTCCCGCCTTGCGCATTCTTGTGGAGCGCGAGCGCGAGATTAGGGCCTTTGTGCCGGAGAGTTACTGGGTATTAAGGGCGCTTTTGGATACGGCAAAAAAAGAACGTATTGAGTTTACTTGTGTTGAGGAGCCAAAGTCGGAGGCCGAGGCTGACAGTATCGTTTTGGCTGGACGGAGCGCGGCCTGGTTTGTAGCCGGTGTCGACGAGCAAAAGACGGCTCGTAAACCAAGGCCTCCTTTCACTACCTCCACCCTTCAACAGGCGGCCAGCTCTCGTTTGGGTATGTCGCCTTCGCGCACCATGCGAGCCGCCCAGAAGCTCTACGAGCAAGGACATATTAGCTACATGCGCACGGATAGCACCAGCATGAGTGGCCAGTTTTTAGGAGAAGCTTCGGGGCTGATAGAAAAGATGTATGGCCGTGACTTTCTGGAGGTGCGCGTTTTTAAAACCAAATCCAAAAACGCTCAAGAGGCACACGAAGCCATCCGGCCCACGCATGCCGCCAATCTCTCTGCTGGATTGAGTGGCGAGGAGCAGAAACTATATCGACTCATTTGGCAACGCGCCATCGCGAGTCAGATGAAGGATGCTACGCTTCTTAAAACGAAGATTGTGGCCAAGACAAAAGGTGGTGCAACCATACCTGATTTTACAGCCAATGGCTCTCGTCTCATTTTTGAAGGATGGCTTAAGGCCGATCCGGTTGCACGGGGCGAGGATGTCGAACTGCCCAAGGTATCTCTCGGCGATCAGCTCTCTCTTTTCGAGATTGGGGCCGAAGGCAAGCAGACCCAACCCCCAAATCGCTATTCCGAGGCCGGACTAGTAAAGGAGCTTGAGAAGCGCGGTATTGGCCGCCCAAGTACCTACGCCTCTATCATTCAGACATTATTAACAAGAAGCTATGTAGAAAAAGTGGAACGAGCATTGAAGCCGACTGATACGGGTGAGCTTGTCTCCGGATTTCTAGAAGAGCACTTTGCAAACATTATAAGCGACTCTTTTACTGCTAACATGGAAAACGAGCTTGACGACATTGCCGCTGGCAAGCGAGACTACGCGGAGACGCTTCACTCTTTCTATGATCCCTTTACAAAGCAGGTTGAGGAAAAAACAAAGCTGGCCAAGGTAACCGACCTCGGAGAGGCTGACCCCGGCATTGTGTGCCCTCTGTGCGGAAAGAGTATGATTATAAAACTCGGTAAGAACGGAAAATTTTTAAGTTGTAGCTCTTTTCCCGCCTGTACTGGAGCGCGCACCATAGAGGGGCGTGAAATTGAAGGACCAAAAGAGACGGGCGAGAAATGTCCTACTTGTAAGTCCGGGAAGCTGGTGGAGCGTGATGGGCGCTTCGGCAAGTTTGTCTCCTGCAACCGTTATCCTAAATGCAAGTACATTAAAAAGGACGCTGTCATTGAAGGGGCGGAGCCCACGCACACTGGCGTGCTTTGTCCGAAGTGCAAGAAAGGCCATATGGCGGAGCGCAAGGGTCGCTTCGGTGTTTTTTATGGATGCGACAACTACCCGGCCTGTAAGCATATTGTTAAAACAAAGCCGACGGGTGATGTGTGTGCCTATCCGCGCGACACGGGCCCATGCCCCGAGCTTATCATGGAGGGGACAAAGACCATTCCCGCTCGGTGCTCGGACAAGTTGTGTCCTAACCATAATCCGCATAAGCTGGACAAGTAGCGCGGCAAAGCGAGCAAACTGCTTTGCTCGCGACATGGTCTTTGTCGGGCGCAGGTATATTGTGCACAGCAGTGCACAATACCGAGCCGGGGTAGAAAGCGAAGTTGTTTGACGAAACAACTTCGACTTGTGACCAAAGACCATTCCCGCTCGGTGCTCGGACAAGTTGTGTCCTAACCATAATCCGCATAAGCTAAAGTAAAACACAAAGCGCAAAGACACAAAATGCCAGACGGTTTCTAATTGACTTTGGAGTTTTGTGCCATTTGTGATTTGTGTTTTTTATGAACAATGTCTTCCGAGTTCCAAAAGATTATTGAGGCAATGAAGTCCAAGGACAAATTGGACGTAGCTTTAGTGACCAAAGCATATCAATATGCCGAGGAAACCCACAAGGACCAAAAGCGTCTTTCCGGTGAGCCCTATCTCGCGCACGAGGTTGCCACAGCCATTCAGCTGGCCGAGCTTAGCATGGACGCGGAGGCGATTGCGGCCGGTCTTCTGCATGACGCTATTGACGACGGGGGCATCGAGCCAAAAGCGCTTGAAGCGGCCTTTGGGCCGAACACTCTTTTTATGGTGGAGAGTGTCTCGCGCTTGAGCCGGCTGAAGTATAGAGGGGATGAGCAAGAGCGGCACGCCGAGAATCTGCGCAAACTTTTTGTGGCGATGGCGAAGGATATTAGGGTGCTCATCGTGAAGCTTGCCTGTCGCCTCCATAACGTTCAGACCCTTCAGTTTGTGTCTAAGGAAAAACAGGAGCGACAGGCCCTTGAGACGCTCGATATTTATGCTCGTCTCGCCGACCGACTTGGCATGGGTAAGCTCAAGGAAGAACTTGAAGATGGCGCTTTCCCTTTCGCCTATCCTGATGAGTATCGCCTTACTATGGATGTCATTCAGTCCGAGCGTACAAGTAGTGAGGTTCGTCTTGAAAAGCTATCCGGACTCCTTAGCGAGAAACTGTCAGAGCAGAATATTGCCCACGAGCTTGAGTATCGCCTAAAGGGTGCTTTTAGTACTTTTCGAAAGCTTGTTGAGAAAGAGTGGCAACTAGAGAGAATTAACGACCTCTCGGCCCTGCGGGTAATTGTCGCCGATGTTTCCGAATGCTATCGAGTGTTGGGCGTGATACATTCTCTTTGGACTCCACTAGCCGATACTTTCAAGGATTACGTGGCAACTCCAAAGCCAAACGGCTATCGTTCCCTTCACACCGTCATATTCACGGGTGACGGAGGCAAAGCCGAGATTCAGATACGCTCCAGAGAGATGCACCGCGATGCTGAGTACGGTATTACCGCCCACGTGGCCTATGCCGAGGCCGGCAAGCCCAAAGAAGGCGCGCGCATGGTGGGCAGGAGCTTGCAGTGGGTGCGCCAGCTTCTTGACTGGCAACAACAGTTTGCCGAGAGCGCTTCAAGCGAGTTCTTGCAGAACCTTAAGGCCGACTTTTTTGAGCATCGCATATTTGTTTTCACGCCGAAGGGTGATGTGATTGAATTGCCGGAAGGGGCCACGCCGGTTGATTTCGCCTACGCTGTCCACACCGATGTCGGTGATCGCACTACCGGCGCCTATCGCAACGGTAAATACGTGGCTCTCTCTACGGAGCTTACAAGCGGCGACGTGGTGGAGATTGCCACCAAAAAATCTGGCAAACCGACTGAAAAGTGGCTCACCTTTGTAAAGACCTCCCTCGCCAAGCGCCGTATCCGCCAGACCGTTGAACAGAAGCGCCTTCTAAAATCCTAGACAAACATCACCAATATACAGAATAACAGCTATAGCTGTTATTCTGTATATTGGTCAGGATACCGTTATATAGAACTATATTGTGAAGTTTGAAACAGAGTAGAGGTCTTCATCTTTTTCCTCCTTACTGCGGTCGTCGATAGACGATGGGGGCAACTCCTCTTCGTGCGGGGCCTCTCTAACTTCTTCAGGTTCTCGAGCTTGTATGATTTCTTCCACCGGAGAAGGCGATTTTATTTCCTCTGTCAAAACAGGAGCGGTGAGCTCCTCTTCTTGGGGCGCGATAGGCACCTCGGCCACCTCGGCGGGTGCCATCACCTCGAGTGGTTGCGGGGCGGCCGCCAGCTCATCATCAAATTGGGTTTTGAATTGAGTGTTGAACGATTTTGAAATAAGGTCAAAAAGACGCTCGACATCCTGCACGGAGAAGTAGTCGATGTGTACCTTGCCACCCACCGCCTTAGCCTCAATGTGCACGCGGGTTCCAAGCTTTTCTGTGAGCTTTTCTTCAAGCTCCTCAAGCTCGGGATTGGCTACAAATTTTCTCCGACGTTCAAAAGCGATGGTGCGTGAGATCTTTTCCGCTTCGCGCACGGTCATTTTCTTGAGCATAATCTCGCGGAAAAGAGTCTGCTGTTCTTGGGGGCGGTCCATAAGCATGAGCAGAGGCCGAGTGTGACCCTCCGCAATCTTGCCTTCGGAAAGCGCCTGTTGCATGTCGTCAGGCATTCGCAAAAGGCGGATAGTGTTTGATACATACTCACGCGACTTACCCACCTTCTTGCCTATCTCTTGGTGTGAGAGGCTAAACTGGGTGTGCAGTTCTTCAAAGGCACGGGCGCGGTCCATCGGGTTTAAATCTTCCCTCTGCAGGTTTTCAATGATGGCCATCTCAAGCTTCTCCTTGTCGGAGTGAGTGGAGGCGCGAATGACGGCCGGCACTTGGGGCACACCGGCCATTTTTGAAGCGCGCCAACGGCGCTCTCCGGCAATAAGCTCGTAGACGGCCATAAGCCCGCCGTCCTCCTTTTGATGCTCTTGGCGGGTGACAACTATGGGCATCAAGACGCCATACTGGCGGATGGAGTCGGAAAGGTCCTTGAGACGATTTTCGTCAAAATCTTTGCGGGGCTGATAGGGGTTTGGGCGAATCTTGTCTACGTCAATCCAGAAGATTGCGTTTGACTCATAATGCTGGGGCTCGGGGTTTATGTTTTGGTCTATTGGGTTCATGCAGTCAGTATAACCCAAGATGCAAAGTCGTTCTAGTTGAAAACTGGTGTTTTTTTTAGTATCCTTTACCCAGGGGCCGCGGTGGTGGAATGGTAGACACTCGGGACTCAAAATCCCGTGATCGCAAGATCGTGAGAGTTCAAGTCTCTCCCGCGGCATATGACCGAGACCGAACACAAGAAGTTGCATGCTTATGTGGTTGGTTTAGCAATCGGTGACGGCAACCTTTCAAGAGTAAGCAGAGCTGTGAAGTTACGCATATCCTGTTGCACATTTTACCCGAAGCTTATTCAAAGAGTCGCAATAGCACTGCAAGAACTTTTCCCGGAGAATAAGGTTTCCATTGCGAGGCGTCAAGACAGAAATTGCGTAGATGTAATTTGTCATTCTAATAAGCTGGAGAATATGATGGGGTGGAAAGTTGGCCTAGGTCCAAAGTACGTACAAAACGTAAGCGTTCCCGAGTGGATACTCCAAGACGCAGAATTATCCAAAGAATGCCTCTGAGGATTATTGGAAACTGATGGGTCAATTTACTGCGACAGAGGCTACAAGATGGTGAATTTTGTCACCATCATCCCTAAACTTGTCGATGACGTAATGACCATAATTTCAAGATTAGGATTTAAACCTCATCTTTATCAAAATCAGCAATCAACTTCACTTAAATATACGGTTAGAGTTTCCAGGGACACGGAGAAATTTGTAGCCACTGTCCGGCTATCAAAAGATTAACATCTCATCTGGCTGACATGAAAATCCTTAAGTTTAAACCACATTTGTGCGATATGATTTTATCAGGGGACAAAACCACCACCTGGCGGCTTTTTGACGATAAGGATTTGCGGGTAGGCGACCTATTCTTTTGCCGTAATAAAGAAACTCTTGAGGACATCTGTAAGGCAAAAATTACTTCATGTACTGAAAAAGAGCTGGGAAAAGTAACTGACGATGATTATGAAGGTCATGGCGGTATAAGAGTATTGAAGACATGCTTGCGCACTTTAAAGGCTACTATGGTGACAAAGTAGATGCCCACTCCCCTCTTAAAATTATCAGGTTTGAAGTACTAGAAAAAATTGCTACCTAAGCTCCTCGTCATCCTTGGGCCCACAGCTACAGGCAAGAGCGATCTTGCCGTTTTTTTAGCGCAGAAATTCAATGGTGAAGTGGTGTCGGCCGATTCTCGCCAAGTGTACCGGGGCATGGATATAGGCACTGGCAAAATCACCAAGGAAGAGATGCGCGGGGTCCCCCACCATCTCTTGGACATCGTAAGTCCATGTGAACAGTTTTCGGTAGCGGAGTATCAAGAGCTTGCCGAACGAGCGATCTCTGACGTGCATGCCCGAAAAAAGCTTCCCATTCTGTGTGGTGGGACGGGGCAGTACATCAAGGCCGTTATCAATCATGATAATCTACCCGATGTACCGCCCAATCAGGAGTTGCGCGCTGAGCTTGAGACGTGGGACACAGGCGATCTTGCCGCGGAGCTTGATCGCCTTGATGCGCGCCGAGCGGCCGATATCGACCGCAATAATCGCCGGCGCTTAATCCGCGCCATCGAGATCGCAAAGGAGCTTGGCTCTGTCCCGCCAATCATGCAAAGTTCAACTTTACGTAAAGTTGAACTTTGCATGATTGGCTTGAAGCTTCCTGCTGAAACGCTGAGAGAAAGAATTCACATGAGGCTCTTGGCGAGATTGGTTGCTGGAATGCTTGACGAGGTCGAACGGCTCCACGTCGAGGGGCTCAGCTGGGAGCGTCTCGAGAGTTTTGGCCTCGAATACCGCTACTGTTCACATCACCTTCAGGGCAAAATAATGTCTGAGCAAATGGTGCAAAAACTAGAGACAGAAATCTGGCGCTACGCCAAACGCCAGATGACCTGGTTTAAAAAATTTAATCCCGAAACGCGTTGGTTTAGCCCGGAGGAACGAGATGAAATTGCCGCTTTGGTTGCCGGGTGGCTGGATGGTACTCACTCTAAAGACTTACCGTAGGTCTTCCCCGTTCCCACCAAAACACAGAATAACAGCTATAGCTGTTATTCTGTGTTTTGGTGGGACATGACTCAAATGAAGGACAATAAGGGACTACTCTAAGGCACTACTCTTCGGCAGAAATCTCCGCTTTTATTTCTTGAAACTCATTTTCCACTTCTCTTAGGCGGCCTTTGAGCTCTTTTATAAGCACCGCTCCCTCTTTTACTTTTTCAAGCCCCTCTTCCACGTCAACGTCTGTCTGTTTTTCAAACCAGCCGACAATCTGCTCGAGCTTGCCGAGAGACTCCTTGATGTTTTGTTTTTTTGCTCCTGCCATGTTGATAATGTCGGATGATTAATTTTTTGCGTAAGATGAACTTCTTATTCCCTCTTCATCCTACGGAATTTTACAAAATTCCGTAGGATGATAGTGCGAGTGTGAGGCAGTCTAATTAGCTGATTGACTCTACTGTTGATGATATCGTACCATCTTGTACTCGCGTTGTCATGTCTTCACCCGGAAGAACACTGTTTACGCTTTTTATCACCCTCCCATTGGTATTGCGTACAATACTGTAACCGAGCCGCAGATTGCGTTCCGGATTAACGGCGGCTAGATACTGTTCTGCGCGAGTAACACGCTCGACTACTTGCTTGGACGCTGTTTCAAAAGACTTAATAATGTTAGACGCCCCGCGTCTAACAAGAATAGATGTGGCATAATGTTGCTGTTCCATGAGGGTAAGATTGCTTTTGATGGTTTCCGAAAGTGTGTGGTATGTCGAGAAAAGGCGGCCGAGACCCGCGATTAGGTGTTGGGTGGCCAACTTAAAGCGGTGGCGGTGAGTAATCGCCAACTTTTCAAACAAGTAGATTAAGCGTCTCTGACAGGAGGGTAAACCATCTGTAAGAGGAGACCATGATTGATTGATAAGGTGGGCGGTGGCTGTTGGGGTAGAAGCGGAGGTGTCGGCCACCTTGCAGGCGATGGGAACATCTACGTCGTGGCCAATGCCGGCGATGGTGGGCACCCGAGAGGCAAAGATGGCTCTCGCAACGGCCTCATTGTTAAAGGCCTGCATACTCTCAAGCGAACCCCCTCCTCGGATAACAACAATGAGGTCAAGGCCATGATGCTCGCGCCCAAGTTCTCGCAGGGCCGAAACGATACCCTGCACGGCCCCTTCTCCTTCCACGCGCGTATCAACGAAGACAACAGAGTAGCCCCGCTTCTCAAGATTTTTCATAAAGTCTTGGGTGACCACGCCGTGTCGCGAGCTTGCTACCCCGATACGATTGATGTATTCGGGAATAGCGCGCTTGCGGTCAAAGAGCCCTTCCTCTTGCAACTTTTTCAGGAGAAGCTCGTAGGCCTTCTTGAGCGACCCTTCGCCGAGGGGTTCAATAGTCTCCACCCACATCCCGAAGCTTCCGTACTTTTTATTGAGCTTGGCGTTGCCCGTTATCTTCACCAGCATCCCGTCTTCGAGATCGATGCCGACCCGTCGCCATGTCCACTCCCCCATCACGCATTTGAGCAGTGAGCCATCGTCTGGATCCTTGAGTGTTAACGAAATCCACTTCCCTTTTTTGAAGTCTGTGACCTCGCCTTGGACTTCAAAATCTCTCGAGGCTTCAATTGCGAGATTGACCGCATCGAGAAACTGCGATACTGACAAAATTAGAGACGGGCCGCTCATTTGCGGGAGCTGGAAGAATCGAACTTCCGACCGCGGTTTTGGAGACCGCCGTTATGCCACTTAACTAAGCTCCCAGAGTTTTACTTTACTCGAATTTAACTAAAAAACCAAGTTTAATGTTGTTAGTACATCAAATAAACTGAATAACAGTTATAGCTGTTATTCAGTTTATTTATACTGATTTTGACACAACAGCTACACCTTGCACTCTTTATGTTCAACGCTTTTTTTACACCACTTACAGAACTTTTTGAGCTCGATCTTACGCTCCACTTGCTTTTTGTTTTTAACAGAGTAGTAGTTGATGCGCTTACAGGTCTTACATTTTAGGCCGATGAGATGTTTTTGAGACATGGTGGATTGTATATATGGGCTAGTATATGGTATATATGATAATACAGAAACACTTGCTAATATGCAAGTTCTATATTCCTAGACATTTTGCTAACTATATACTATATACAATTCCCTATATACTTTCTGTATGCAAACGCCCTCAAAATGGAAAGAGTACGAGCTTCTTGATTCAGGCGACGGCATGAAGCTGGAGCGCTGGGGCCACTATATTGTTGCTCGTCCTGACCCAGCCGCCCTTTGGCCAAAAAAACACAACCCTCTTTTTTGGGGCAGAGCCAATGCCACCTTCGAGCGTTCTATTGGTGGTAAGGGGTGCTGGATTTACAAAGAAAAGATGCCGGCTCGGTGGCAGGTGAATTACGAGGCACTCTCTTTTTGGGTTAGACCCACTGATTCAAAACACGTGGGGCTTTTCCCGGAGCAGGGTGTCAATTGGTCCTGGATGCAAGACCAATTGCTGGAGTCACGAGGTATGAGACAAGAGGCACGAGTGCCAAAGATACTGAATCTTTTTGGATACACAGGAGGCGCGACTCTTGCGTGCGTTCTTTCTGGTGCGGAGGTCACACACGTTGACGCTTCGAAGGGAGTAATGGAGTGGGCGAAGGAGAATTATGCGCTTACACAAAACAGTTTACCAAGGAATAATACTACCCCATCCCGACCTTCCCCTGGCAAGGGGAATGGGTTATGCGCGGTGCGGTGGATTGTGGACGATGTCATGAAGTTTGTGGCGCGCGAGGAGCGGCGGGGAGCTCGTTATGATGGCATCATAATGGATCCGCCCTCTTACGGCCGAGGCAAGCGTAACGAGCTCTGGAAGATTGAGGAGATGTTGCGGCCCCTGCTTGAAAAGTGCGAAAAGATACTCTCCCCTTTCCCGCTTTTTTGTGTGGTAAATTCATACACCACCGGTCTGCCGCGCCAGACGGTAGAAAATATGCTGCGCGCGACACTTGCGTGTCGCGGCGGCACATTCACGAGCGATGAGCTTGGCTTACAGCCAAAGGATGGTGGATGGATCTTGCCGGCCGGCTCCACGGTGCGGTGGAGCCGGCCGGACAATTGACACCTGACAATTGTCCACGAATGAAAAGTCTACGCTCTCGTCGTTCAACGGATAGGACACTCCCCTCCGAAGGGAGAAACTCCTGCCCTACGCATCGAGCGAAGCGCGTCCCATTTTCTGGCCTTGAAAAAGTTGTTGAGTTCTGTTTTGGTGTCTTTATTGTACCAAGTTAGAACCTATTTCCAAAACAAATGATGTTGCGCGCTCCACGCGCGTGGTGGCTTTGACCTGAATCCTACGCTCGACGAAT
>Ga0210057_1007294_pt1 | contig 13459 bp, 14 predicted proteins | sample CryGeyCG2114_010_2_FD_183968 | JGI IMG/M metagenome (GOLD analysis project Ga0210057, IMG submission 183968) | Groundwater microbial communities from aquifer - Crystal Geyser CG10_big_fil_rev_8/21/14_0.10 (SPAdes) (version 2) | ecosystem: Environmental > Aquatic > Deep subsurface > Groundwater ... | reverse complement strand
AGCGTTTTTTGGTTCAAAAAGTAAAACCGATTTACGCACCCAGTTTTTATTTTTAGTGGCGATATAAGGCGGGTTGGCCAAAATATAATCGTATCTGCCTCGCACCTGGGCAAAAATATCGCTTTGAATAATTTTATATCTTTCGGGGCTTATTTTATTAAGCCGACAATTTATTTTTATCTGTTGGCAAAACTTTAGTGATTTTTCGGCAAAAATAACTTCTGTTTTGGGAATATTTTTCAAAACCGCTATGCCCACGCAACCCGAACCAGCAAAAATATCCAAAATGCGCAGCTGGCAACCTGCTTGTTTGGTTATATTTTTTATCGCTAAATCAGCCCAAAATTCGGTTTCTGGCCGGGGAATCAGCGGTTTTTGCGATAAGTCAATCTGGCAGCCCAAAAACGGCTTCCAACCAACAATATAATCCAGTGGCTCGCCTTTTCGCAAACGCCGCCGATCAACTACTAAAGACCGGGGTTTGTGGCCATTGTATTTATCGCGGATCAGCCACGCTATTTGTTTTTTGTTTATCGGCATTATTATAAAAAATCCCCCCGCCGGAACGGGGGTCAGGCTAAGGGGATAAGGTGTCTTTTATTGATTTTACCATAGCCGCCGCCTCTTCATTGTCTTGGTCTAAAACAATTTCTTCATAGCGATACAAAGGACACCGGGCGCAAGAAAAAGAAAATAAACGAGTATAACCTTGCTGGGCCAAGCAAACCAACTGAAGGCAATCATTATAAAATGGACAATTTAAGTAACGATGTTCAGTTACTTCGTCGTGGCCTAAGGTTTGGTCTATTATTTGGGGCTGGCATTTCTTTTGAATGTCAACACCCAAAAGTTGCGCTAACCGCCGCTTCACCCCCCTTAAATTAGTGGGCACTCGCATCCTCCCGTATTTAGTTTATTTTTTAATTTACAAACAAAACGCTTTTTTGTCAACGCTTTTTGGCCGCTTTACCAGCGCCTCGTTCATCACTACCAAAATGATGCGCGATTTCGTGCCAGACCGTTTCTCGCACAATTTCTTTTATTTGCGCTTGATTGCGCGCCGAACGCAAAATCGGATTTTTAAAAATAGTAATTTTATCAGGCAACACTTGTCCATAGCCAGGCCCGCGGCGTGTTTGGGGCACCCCCTCGTATAAACCAAAAAGTTCGTATTCGCTGCCCAGGCACAGCTTCTTAAGCTGCCGAGCTGTCGGTTCGACCAGAATGACAATCGCCACATTTTCCAAGCGACGCAAAAAACGCTCCGGAATTTGAGCAATTCCGGCATTGACTAATTCTCCAAAATCGGCCTGGGAGATTTTTAACATTGCTTTAATTAATTTTATACCCCCTTTTTACCTTAAACACAACCCGCCAAACAAAAAAGCCCGGAAGTGACCGGACTTTTTGTGTTTTGGTCGAAATTTTACTTTAATTGGCGGCGGCGTTACCCATCAAGCGGTGCATGCGGCCCGCATTCCCAAATCCAGGACCAAACCCGCCCATCATCGACCCAAAATTAGATTCTTTGTGCAGTTGTTCCATAATTTCTCTGACCGCTTCGTAATCCCCGTTTTGCCTTAGTTGGTACGCTTGAACCATTTGGTCAAAATTATCCCGGGTAGCGTTATCTCTAATTTTGGCCGCTTGTTCTTCCAAAAAAGTCGCCCGCTCCATCATCTGGCCTTGCCAGGCATTAAAATCTTTATTGGTTAAAATTTGGTCCATCTCTTGCCGATGCGCCTCTATTTGCGCTTTAAATTCTTCTTTATTACCAGCGGTGAAATTTCCAGCCGCATACGAAGTGGCAATGCCAACAGTGGCTAAAAGCGCGATGCTGGCAAAAGCAATTAGCGTTTTTTTACTTTTCATAAACCAATTTTTAATTTTTAATAGATTAAACAAAATACTTTGTTTAAAAATTAAAAATTATAAAATTAAAAATTATTTTAGGGCCCTCTGCTTTTTTATACGCCGCTTTTTATTTTTTCTTGCATTCAGCGGTGTGGCGGCAGAAAATGAAGCATCGTCGGCCCGCCCGGACCAACTAATGGGCGGATAGCTGTTGCCTTAAATTCTTGCTGGCCGATAACCTCCCCTAAAATTTTTACCCGTAAACCCGGCACAATTTCCAGCCGGGTCGGCTTTTGTGCATCCGCGCCTAAAACCCGCCAAGTGGTTTGCCCTAAATCTTTTAACAGAAAAATATCGCCGCCCTCAACCTTAATTATTACACCAGCCAATAGTCCGTTTAGCGGATTGTGCCAAAGCAGTATTCGATGTTGTAAAAGTGCGTTGTAAAAGGGAATTCTTTCCGAGCAAAGATCGTCTATTTGTCCACCCAACCCTAAATTATAAAACAAACCACCCAAAATAACGCTAGCCAAAAAAGCGGCGGCAATAATTGTGCTCAAAGTAAGCCGATAGCCCTTTTTGGTATGCCGCAAGTCATAATAAACTAGCGCAATTAAAATAGCCAAAAAGAGCAGCCAAACATACGGAATTATTAAAAACAAAAAAGCCAAAAAGCCACTGCCCGTTTGCCGGTATAAATCCCAGTCATTGTTTAAAAACATATGTAAAATCACCGCGAAAGCCAGGCCGGCCACCAGCAAAGCCAAAACCGCCCCCGCCCAAATAGCGTAGTTTTTAAACAAAAATTCCCAGCGCGGCCGGGGCCGCAACGCCCGCTCTTTAATTTTTCGTAAAACGCCTTGGTTAAAGTTTTTCTTCATAATAAATTTTGGGTTAATAATTCTTTTTTTAATTTTTCTTTGCCCCGCTTAATTTGGGCCGCCACCGTCCCTGACGGCCTTTTTAAAATGTCGGAAATTTCCTGGTAATCCTTTTCTTCTAAAAATTTTAAAATTAAAACTTCACGGTATTTTTTATCTATTCTGGTTAACGCCCGGCGGATAACCTTCCGCAATTCGCGTAAATTAACTTCGCGATTAAGGTCTAGCCCCGAAGCGATGCCGTCAAATATATTTTCATTATCTACAAAAATAGACTGGGGACGAGCTTTAATTTTCCGGTAGTTGGAAATAACCTGGTTGTGGGTAATGCGATAAATCCATGAAGAAAATTTTAGATCTGGATCAAAATCATTTAAATTTTGGTAAATTTTCAAGAAAACATCCTGTAAGACATCTTCGGCCTCTTGTTGCCCGACGCCAGAAATCCGCCGGATATAACCTAAAAGCTTGCCTTCATATCTTCTGACTATACAAAAAAACCAATCCTGGTTTTTCAGGGTTAATTTGACCAATTGTTCATCGGTTTTTTGGACACACTTCTCTTTCTTTATGGACATTTTTAAACTATACCTTATTATACGCTTTTTGCCACTCTTTGTTGCGCTCCGTAAATTAGAAACACTGCTTCGCATTCAATAAAAAGAGGGTCTGGTATAGCCAGACCCTATGGTTTCTCGTGCCCGTCTTTATCGTAACGCTGCTTGAAAACCAAACCGCACTTTCTGCACCGTTCGTTGGGTCCAAATAAGCGGACAAAGGCCCACGGCGTAGCAATGTTTTTACACCTTTTTATTGGTTTACCGCAGCCAATTTCTCCCCCGGGGATTAAAAAAAGATGCGCTTGCGGGCGAAACATTTTTCCCTCCTTATTTTTAGTTGTCCGCAACAGTATACAACTGGTTTTTTATTTTAGCAAGAGTTAAAACGATAAAAACTAACTGAAAGGAAAAAATTGGTAAATAAAGACAAACGAAAAAACAATCCGGATTAGAATATTCATCGCCTATCTATATCTTCCGTAAAAAATGGGTGACAAAATCCAAAGAACCATCGTTTAAAATAAGTACATCATAAATATTTTTATAGGCATCTATCCCCCCCTGGTCTTCTTTGGCTAACAGGGCGATTTTTAACAAAGAATCGTAAGCAAAACCTTCCGCCATGCCAATATCGCCCAAGCTATCACCCAGCAAAATAACGTTTTGGCGATCCTTGACCGCGGCAAAAATAGCGGGAAAATCCCGTACTAAAGTTTCGTCTTTATTCGCCCCATGGACAATCGGCTGGCGCACTCCCACCGCTCGGCCGTCTTTATTCCATAAAAAAGCGTTGGAAATAATGTGAATATTACTGGTTAGCCTTCCGGCTTGCTTTAATTTAAGTGAAATCGATTCCTCCCCCAGGCCGCCAGAAGATATGATAACCAAAGGAATTTTATTTGTTTGCAAAAAATCGGCTAACGCCGCAAAACCGGCGCGTAATTGAAGCTGTGGGGATTGGACTACTCTTTTTACGTCTTTACGATTCAGCCCTGATTTTAGCAAAAGAGCAAAGTGTGCCTGCCACCACTGGGCCATCAGCTTTTTCTTGGCCGCCACAGAAAGATTTGGGTCTTTTTCTCGGGGGTGATATTTATTGTAAAGCGCGTGCGCTTTTTTCGCGTAATCGGGCGTTAAATAACGCCCATCGCGCAAAATAGAGATCACCGAGGGCACTTCTTGCCCATTAACCATGGCCTGCGTCAGCGTTTTATCAAAATCAGCCAAAATATGGATTTTCGCCAAACCGTCCGCCCGAAATTCTTGTTCCAACGTTTTAAACTTTTGTTCATTAACGATTAACATTTTGTCTATTTTTTATTTTTTAATAATATCGCCCTGTCCGGTAGAAATTACTATACCAATTATTCTCATATTCTTGAGAATATGAGAATATGGCTGTTAAAATTTTCTAAAAAAATTAACGAATAACCGGCCATATGGCGAAAGCGAATGCGCTACTTGACGACCGCGATATTGTTTATTAAGCAATCCCGCCTGCACCAACCGCCGCGTGTGTTCAGAAATTGTCTTAATATTACAATCAAGAGCACCGGCAATTTTTTCTAAAGTTAAGCCATCGCGCTTATTCAGTAAAAGTAAAATTCCTAAGCGCCGGTGGTTTGCCGCCCCCTTGAAATATCTTTCTAATTGTCTAACAGTTTTCATTTTTTATAGGTTATTACATATCATATTCTCATATTCTCAAGAATGTAAGAATGTAATGTGCGGGGTAATCTTTTTCTGCCCACAGGCGCGGGTTAAGCTTATCTAATGTAAGCTTGGCGGGCGCTAAATTATTTTCTTTCCAGTTTTTATAGTTCATATCTGATGTTTCTTTTTGATTTTAACTGTAAACATTTACATTCGCGTCTATATAGTTGTCGTAGATATGGAAGTAAACTTTTTGCGTGCGGTCTTCGCAGTCTTGTTCGGAGTAGGCCGGCTCGGGCAGGTTATCATAAAGCATATCCCGAATTGTGATTTTCATATCAGCCCGCGTTTCTTCTTTCCGTTTCCAGTCCAAAACGAACTTTTCTGTTTTTAGTTTGGCCAATAACTCCTGCGCAACCTTTTTCACTTGTTCCACTTCGTTCGGATTAAGATTCTCTTTCAAAAGGAGATCAAAGATCGCCAGCTCCTCCTCAGTAAGATTTTCTTTTATTGCTCGAGCATCCTCCTTGCTTAACTCTTTGGCGAGGACAACAAGTTCCTCAAAAAACGAGTCGAGATCACGAGACCCGGAATTATATTCATGAATCAGTGAATTAAGGCGATCGAGAAAACGCTTGCGAAGTTTGTTTTTTCTCGTCATTTCTTTGATTTTTTCTTCCAACTCCGCGCTTAGACTTTCCGCAGCAATGTTTTTATTCTCTGTATCATCAAAAAACTTCCGAAGCGCCTCAAAATCAATCTGGCTTAAATCTTTCAGTTTCGGCGCCTTAATAACAAATTCCCCAGCTTTAATAGAACGATCGAGTAAATCTTCGAGGTCTTTCTTAACCTGACTAACATCAGCCTCTTCCTCAATAACCTCTTTGATGCGAGAAGCGATTACTTTGAAAGCCGTGACTTCTTGGTAATAATCTTCCGCCTTGGGTTCAGGGAGTACTGCTTTATAAAGCTGATAAGCATCTGAGGCAAAATCGAGATGACTCTTTTTTGTTTGTTCATCTTGCAAAATACGATTCGTAAATACATCAACAAGGCGTATTTTTTCTGTATCCGCGGCTTTAAGCAGCTCATCAATATCAAGATCAAGCTTTTCCAGAAACTTACGCGTTTGTTTTACAGTCGAAATCAAAAGCTCAACAAGTTCTTCTTTTTCTTTAATGATATCGTCAATTGACGCGCCGCTCTCGGGAGTAGCATAGATTGAAAGCGCTCTTTGAATATTCCTAAATACGCCGATGTAGTCAACGATAAGCCCGTTGGTCTTGCCCGGATACACCCGATTGGCACGGGCGATGGTTTGCATCAGCGTGTGATTTTTGAGTGGCTTATCAAGATAAAGCGTTGAGAGATTAAGCACATCGAAACCGGTGATCCACATCGCGCAGACAAAGACGATTCGCAAGTTGCTATCCGGGTCTTTAAATTTCGTTTCCAAATCCTCCTTCTGTATCCGGGCCCGGAGTGGCCGCATGTCAATTTCAAATTCTTCCATATCGGCAATTTCATTCTGGCTTTGGCTTACCACCACCGCCATATCAATCCCTTCGTATTGCTCTATAACCTGCCGGATTTTCTCTTTTTCATGCTCGTCAGCGGCTTTGGATAAAGCAATGTTCAACTTTGCCAAATGACGCTGCATTTGTTCTTTGACCTTGGCGTGCATCCGAATGGCTGTTTTCTTATCAATAGAAACCACCATCGCTTTTCCGTTGTATCCCCGAGCGGTGAAGTGCGTGACAATATCCTCCGCGACTTTATTCAAGCGGTCTTCGCGGGTAATCAGGTGATAGAAAGTTGAAAATTCCTGTTCCAGTTTTTCTTCCTCCTCCGGCGCGAGATCATAAAAATTCATAACCCTTTCCAAATCTTTCTGAATATCCGGATTTACATTTTCAAGCTTCGGAACGCGGTTCTCGTAAAAAAGAGGAACTGTGGCGCCGTCTTCCACCGATTGAGCAAAATTGTAGGTAGAAACATAATCACCGAACGCCTCACGCGTTTTCTCCTCGCCACCCGCCATCAAAGGCGTGCCGGTAAAACCGATAAACGATGCATTGGGTAAAGAGATGCGCATATTCGCCGCCATGCGGTCATATTGCGTGCGGTGCGCTTCGTCTGCCATGACAATCACATCGTTTCTGTTGGATAGCTCTTTTGGCTCGGCAAACTTATGGATGAGCGTAAAAACATGACGATGATCCTCCCCGAGTAACTGCTGAAGATGTTCTACGGAATCGGCATGGACTTCGTTCTCATACACTGCGCCGCAGGCGGCAAAGGTCTTGTATATCTGCCGATCTAGCTCTTTGCGGTCCGTAACTACGACAAAAGTGAAATTGCCGGTCAATTTACGAAACACTTTTTGAGACAAGAAAACCATTGAATATGATTTGCCGGAGCCCTGCGTGTGCCAAAACACACCGAGGCGTCCTTTGTTCTTGTCTCTATTCTTAACTTCTTCAAAAGCGCGATTCACACCGAAGAATTGGAAATAGCGGGCAATCGCTTTAATACGCTCTCCGCGAGAGTCGTCAAAAAGAATAAAGTTCTCAATAATATCCAAAAGCTGCGTCGGTTCGCATGTCCCTTTAATAGCCGTCTCCATGCTCACTTTGCCGACTTCTTTTTCATCTTTTATTTTTTTCCACTCATTGAAATGTTCGTATGCGCCGGTAAGCGTGCCGATCTTGCTCTCAATGCCGTTGGAAATGATGATGAAAGCGTTATACCAAAAAAGCTGTGGAATCGTGTCTTTGTAGTCACGAATGTTTTGGCTGTAAGCATTGCGAAGATTTTTGTGCGAGGCTTTGAGTTCAATCAACACAAGAGGTATGCCGTTTACAAAGCCAATCAAGTCCGGCCGGCGTTTATGCAATTCGCCGGTAATCCAAAGCTGGGAGACAAGCATAAAATGGTTTTCTTTCGGATTATCAAAATCAATTACTCTTACCGTCTCGGTTTGTCGCTCTCCTTTCTCACTTTCGGTCTCAACTTTTACGCCATCCCTAATAAGCTGCCAAACTTCATGATTCGCATTAACCATACTCAATGCAGAGCGGTCTTTGATAAGCTCATCAATCGCGAGATTCAACGCTTCGGTGGACACATCGGGATTGAGTTTCACCAAAGCGATTTTGAGATAGCTCATCAGCACCACTTCCCCCGGATTCTCCCGCCCGAACTCTGCGTCCGTTTCTCCGGAATAAGCATTAGCAAAATTATCGGCACCCCAAAGCTCGCCAAATAGTTTGATTGCGGTTTGTTCTATTAATTTGTCTTCAGAAAATTCGTTCATGTTATTTATAATAGAGGTGATAAAATAGATGGTGGATTTTTACCTGTTTGTCGTCATCGTCCACTTTGTGGTTTGAGACAAAGTGTGTATCGCCGACTTTGCGAAAACCGTTGGTATAGGACGAATGAGCCTGAATTGCACCCCCACTTTCTTTGAGCACCTTCGTAAAATCTTTTGTGTTCGCAAATGTGATCATTATCCCGTAATTGTGTCGCCATGTTAGATAGCCACGCAATTGGTCAATGGTCTCGTCGTAGAGAGCCTTGCCGCCCCATATTTTACATTCACATATCAAAATGTTCCCTTTCGCAATTTTTAGGTAGATATCAGTTTTTCCTTTCTTAGAAAAGGTTTCACCCGTCGCACCTCCCTCAAAAACCGAGTTCAGATTAGAGAGCAAAATGTCTCGCAAATCCTCCTCGCCAAGCTCCTTGAACGCTTTGGGTGTTTGTTCAAAACTTTTGGCTTGATTGTCCAAAAGAGCAATGATGTCGTTTATTCTCGCTTCATCCAAAACATATTCTTCGGGGAGAGTTGGCTTTGGCTTCACGCGCTGAACCAACGGCGTATGTGCAACTCGAACAACTTGTGCTCCCGCACTTTGTTTTTTCTTTAACGGGATACTGACAGTTTTTGTAAGCGTAGACAGCTTTTCTTTGTTTTGGGCTATTTCCCCTTTGCGTTTTTCTATTGTGTCCCATACAAAGGCATACAGTTCTTTATTACCCTTTTCGATACTCTGGTTTTTCCAATTTATGGTGTCATTGATTGATTGGAGGATGCTATTTACTTCATTGGCTATGCGCTGCTCATCCATTTTGAACTCGTAACCCTTCGTCTCGAAACTTCGAGAAATACAATCATTGCCCCAGTTAAAATCGCGGTCAGAGTAGCTCAAAGAATGGGTTGCGGCTCGTAGTCCAGCAATCACGCTCAAATGGCGGTTAGGTATGATTGGGACTTCCACGGTTGCGCGTTGACAGGGAAAATTGGGATAAGCACCCTCGCACTGGTAAAAATCTTCTCTTTGGTTTGCTGGAATATCCTTCAGATAATCTTGCAAATCCCAGTTCGTCTCTCGTTCTTTGTCAATTTCAATAGGCGCAATCGCGCATTGTTCATATACATACTTCGCCATTTCATTACTATCAGTACCCAAAATCTGCTCCTCGCTCTCACGCAAAACCTCACCCCGTACTTGCTCCTGAAGTTGGCGATAATAGCTAAAAAAATCTGCTTGGTCTCTATACATATCAGTTTGAAATGGTTAACTCGCCAGTAATTAATTTGGGCAAAAGCAAATCTCGCGCTTGACGTAACTTTGAATTTTGCACGAGTAAATTGTTTAATTCGGCACGAAGAAGGGAAATTTTTTCCTCAAATTTATCAACCAACTCTTTTGGTGGAATAACAATTTCTGTACCAGTCACTATTCCGGCACTCGCGCTTTTACGGGTTGTGCCGCCGGATGCGCCCTGAATATAGTTTTGATACTGATCGGAGATTAAAAAGTAAAAAAGATAATAGGGAGATATGCGATCATCGATGATTTTTAATCTTATCAAATACGAAGCGAACACAGCGTCTATATCTTGTTCTACAATGCCGATTTTTCCAGGGTCTGCCATTCTTATCACGACAATATCTCCTTTCTCTAGTTGATACTTCTTTTTGTCTTCATTTGATATTTCGCAGTACGGAACATTTGACCAATCTATATAACTCGTTTTGTTAATATCCATACCCCGTAAATACTTGGGGCCGATTGGCTTATCTTGTGCACTTTCTGTGTAGCCGTATTGTGGTTTAACCACTTCGCTTAATTTTGCATTTTGATTTTTGATTTTTGAATTTTCTACAAACCACTCCTTATAAATCGCCTGCGCGATTTGTTCCAAAATCTTAATCCGCCTCGTGTTGTTCTCAATAAGATCGTCGTAGGCGGAAAGAATTTTTCCAATAATTCTTTGCTCATCTAATTCTGGCAACTGCCAAACTCTCTCTTTCAGGGTTTTCCAATTTGCTCTTGGCATCCTTGTCCCACCCGAAATATTGCTGGCGTAATCAATAAAATCTTGGTTAGCAATAAAATATTTCAGAAAATCACCGTCTCCTTTTTGCGTCGGTCGAATCACAGCTATGTCCGTTGAGCATACGCCATCAAACTTTGGCCTTACTACTTTTCTGAAATATGGGCGAAGTGTACCAAATAATATATCCCCGGACTTAAAAACTTTTTTTGTGCTCTGGGTTTCATTTGACTGACCAACACCGGAAAGCTGGAGTGTCTGTTGCTCAATATGCTCTAATCCAATATAGGGCTTTTCCTCCGTCCTTATTGGTTCGTATGGCTCCCTAATGTCATGTGCGATTTCGCCCAATTTCATTTTTTGCCAAGTTGCTCTGGTTTGTATGGTCATATCATTGCGTAATTTTTAATACACACCAGTCCGTAAAATCATTATTTATGTCGACCTTATGAGTTATTGATTTATCACCAAAAGAATTTCGAAACTCTGTCACTGCATACGAATAACCTGTTTTATCAGAAGTCAAAAGCCCAACACAAAAGATAGCTTCAAAATTATGTTTGCCGAAAATACTTTCTCGTATCTTGCTTCTAAAAAATTCGCCCGCACCGTCAAAGAAAGCTACTAAAATTTTTCCTCGCGCATAATCCGAACTTCTTGCAATCTTTAAATTTATTGCTTCAATAATCCTTGATTCTCCTTTCGGCAACTTTTTGCCCTTTGGAATATCAAGAGCAGAAACATGTTCGGTTGGGAAAGTTCTCTTTATGGCCCCATCTACGATAAATCCATCCCCCTTACTACTGTCTGCGAAAGTCACATCTCTCCCAGAAATTTTACTCAACACGGCAGCAACCAACCAATTACCCCACGCTTCTCGTGGCAGAAGATTGAAATTAGAAAACTTTCTCCCATTCCATAGATATTTAGGATTTTTAATTCTTGATTCAAAATCCTTAAGAGCAATTCTCAGGTCCTTAATTATTCTTATTTCCTCCAAATTTCTTGGTTGTGCTTGTATTCTGTGCATGGTTATATGTCCAATTTCTTTAGATTCTCCTGCCTACGCTGAAGCTTCGGCAGGCAGGCAAAAATCTTATTCTCCAACTCGTGCGCTTCGCCGGTCAATCCTTTTAATTCGCTATGAAGTTTTTTAATTTTATCTCCAAAATTACCTTCATCTCCGTTTCCATTGTCAATAACGCCGACATAACGGCCAGGATTTAGCGAATAGCCGGCTTTCTTTACTTCGTCTATCGTTACTACCTTGCAAAGCCCTTTTATATCCTTGTATTTCTTTCCAGTTCCTTGCCCCGTAGTCAGCTTTGCTGTACTACTGGGGTCGCCGCGATAACTTCGGACAATGCTGGCGATCTGTTCTATTTGCTCATCCGTCCAATCGCGATGCGCGCGGTCTATTTGTCGGTAAATATTGCGGGCGTCAATAAAGAGAATTCTGTTTTTGCGGCCTGCCCCGTTAGAACTCGCAGAGTTTCTAATGGGGTCGGTTTTCCCCGAACGAGAACCTTCGGTTCCGTACGGGGCATGCTTTTTGCCTCTATCCAAAAACCAGAGCGTTACTGGAAGCGTCACATTGTAAAACATGTTCGGGCCCACGGCGACTATCACATCTACCACGCCGTCCTCTATCATCTTTTGGCGGATTTCTTTTTCGCTGTGTCCGGCGTCGCTTGCCGAATTTGCCATAACAAATCCGGCACGTCCTTTGTCGTTCAGCGAATTTAAGAAAATCTGAATCCAAAGATAATTGCCGTTATCCGCTCTCGGAATCCCGTACGAAAATCGCGGGTCGTCTTTAATGCGCTCTTTATCAATTCCTTTCACATTGAAGGGAGGATTTGCCATTGTGAAATCAAATTTCCCGACGCTCTTGTGCCTGTCCTCGTAATAGGTATTTCCTTCGCGAATATCTCCGGAGAGGCCGTGAATCGCAAGGTTCATTTTTGCGATACGAACAGTCTGGTCTGTTTTTTCTTGGCCATAAACTGCGATCTCGCGCGAAGCCCTTTGCTTCTTTCCGTTTTTGAGATGCCGCTTTACGAACTCATGTGATTGCACAAACATACCACCAGAACCGCAAGCCGGATCGTAAATCCTGCCCTGATACGGCTCAATGATTTCTACGATGAGCTTGACGATGCTTGTCGGCGTAAAAAATTCGCCTCCGCGCGAGCCATCCGCAAGTGCAAACTTCCCGAGGAAGTATTCATAAATCCTTCCAAACGCATCACCCTCAATGTCATCTGGAATTTGATTAAAGCTCTTGAGAAGCGCGATTATGGATCGGTTATCAAGTTTTTGAAATGTTTTCGGCAGTATACCGGCAAGCTCTTTATTCTCTGTTTCAATCTCTTTCATCGCGTCATTCACGGCTCTGCCCATATCTGTTCCTTCCGGCAATTCTATAAGATGGGAGAAGCGAGCTTTTTCCGGGACAAACAACACGCCGCGAGCATGGTAATCGGCAGATGATATCGGACGCTCACGAGAAACCGAGGCCCCGCCATGGGGCTTAGTTTTCTTTTTTCGCTCTTCGGCTACCTCTTTTTCTGTTTTGCTGTGCTTAACACCGGCGAATTTCAGAAAAATCAGACCCAAAACCGGCTCGGCAAATTCATTGAGCCGTAATGGAGAATTGGCGCGCATATGATCCGCCGCTTCCCATAATCTGTTTTCCAAATCTTTGATATTTGTCATAGCAATTTTTCTTCTTTAAAACTGTAATGGTTGTTTGTTGCGATAATGACATGATCCAAAAGCTCAACGCCCATCATCTTGCCGGCCTCAACCAACCTTTTCGTAATCTCCAAATCATCTTCTGACGGCTTCGGATCACCGGATGGGTGGTTATGTGCAACCATGATGCCTGCGGCCGAATGCTTAAGGGCTGGTTCAAAAACTTCCCGAGGGTGGACTATGTTGGCATTCAGAGTCCCCATTGAAATCGTTTCTTTATGCACCAGCTGATTTCTGGCGTTGAGGTACAGAGCGATGAAGTGCTCCTTTTTGTTATGGCGCAGATCGGTCAATTGAGCCACAACATCTTTGGGAGTAACAATGGTCGGCAAGTTTGTATCGTTAACTTCCAAAGCGCGTTTTGCGAGTTCAAAAGCAGAAAGGAGGGTTGTTGCTTTGGCAGAATCA
>Ga0210057_1007293_pt1 | contig 13460 bp, 13 predicted proteins | sample CryGeyCG2114_010_2_FD_183968 | JGI IMG/M metagenome (GOLD analysis project Ga0210057, IMG submission 183968) | Groundwater microbial communities from aquifer - Crystal Geyser CG10_big_fil_rev_8/21/14_0.10 (SPAdes) (version 2) | ecosystem: Environmental > Aquatic > Deep subsurface > Groundwater ... | reverse complement strand
TGCCTCTTGATCGACTATTGGCTGAAACTGATGCCCCCTACGTTACTCCTGTGCCTTATCGTGGGAAGCGGAATGAGCCAGCTTATGTCGTGGAGGTGGTTAAAGCTATGGCTCGGATTAGAGGGGAGGACGAGACTAAGATAGCCGAACATCTCTATACTAATGCTATCCGATTTTTTGGCTTAAATAAGCTTAATTTTTGACTTTTACATTTAGTAATGATAGGATTAAGCCCATGGAAAATACTGATTCGGAGGTAATCTTGCCTCTTAATTTATATGAAATTGCTTATCTCTTAAGCCCTTTAGTGCCAGCCGAAAATGCCAGTACCGAGTTTAATAGTGCTATTCGTTTATCACTGGAAAATTTAGGAGGCATTTTTGCTAGTGAGTTAACTCCGATTCTTCGTCCACTCGCTTATCCCGTCACTAAAGTTATTGGTAGTAATCATCAGAAATATAATGATGCTTACTTTGGGGCGACTCGTTTTGAATTGAGTACTCAAGCGATTTTAGCGCTTAAAGATATACTTGATAAAAACGAACAAATTTTACGCTTTATGATTATTCGTTTACCTAAAAATGCGGATAAGGCCATCAATCCTATTTATCGAAAAATTTTAGCTCCAATTCGTCGTGAAAATAATGATAGTCCTAAAGGAGAAATAACTGAAGTTCATGAAGCGATTGATGAAGTTGAGTTAGATAAAGAAATTGAAGAATTATTAGAAGATAAAGTCATCGTTTAAATCAACTTTTTCCGCCAGCCGGCGGATTACATTTTTAATTTTTAATTTTTAATTTTAAATTTATTCTTATGTATCTCAACAAAGCAATAATTTACGGTAATCTCACTCGTGACCCTGAACGTCGAGCCCTGCCATCTGGAGCGGCCGTCTGTAATTTTTCAGTGGCGACCTCTCGGGTTTGGAAAGATAAGAATGGTGTTCGTCAGGAAGATACCCAGTATCATAATATTGTCGTTTTCGCTCAACTGGCCGAATTAGTGTCGCAATATCTGCGCAAAGGTTCTGGGGTTTTAGTTGAGGGACGAATTCAGACTCGTTCTTGGGATAGTCCTGAAGGAAAAAAATACCGGACTGAAATTGTGGCTGATGGAATTCAATTTGGCCCGAAACGGGAAGGGGGATCAACTAGCTCTAGCCCCAATCCTAAACCAGACGAGGGAGAAGGGGAGGCTAATCCAATTTCCAAAAATAATAAAGAACCAATTGATACGATCGAGTATCCAGAAGAAGATATTAATCCCGACGATATTCCTTTTTAAATTAGCTTAAAAAATATGAAACAGTGTTATTTTTGTACCAATAATAATAAAGAGATCGATTACAAAGATGTGGAGACTTTGAAGAATTTTCTCGATCCTCATGCTCGTCTGACCAAACATCGCCGTTCCGGTCTCTGTTCTAAACACCAACGCCGGCTAGAAGAAGCGGTTAAACGCGCTCGTGAAATGGCTTTGTTACCATTTATCGTTGGCTAAAAACGCGGACTAGTGCGGACTGGACGCGGACCAAATCTAATGCGGATAAAACGCGGACTAGTGCGGACTGGACGCGGACCAACGCTGATCCCACCAAAAAACCAGCTGAAAAGCTGGTTTTTTGGTGGGGATTCAATTGATTTTGCCAAGGAGACTCCTATGTAAAAACGTATTTGTTGTAAACTATAGATTATAACCTAATTCTACGACCGTTAGAATAGGTTATAAAATGTTCGATATCCAATTTAGAATAAAAATTACCATCTTATTTACAAAAGTCCGCGTTCAGTCCGCGTCTTTAGTCTGCGTAAGTCCGCGTCTTTAGCCCGCGTAAGTCTGCATCACACTAGGCACGTTCGACATATTCGCCTGTCTCCGTATTAATTCGGATCGTATCACCAGAATTAATAAACATCGGAGTATTGATTGTTGCTCCAGTTTCCAAAATAACTTGTTTGACTCCCCCTTGAGCGGTGTTACCTTTGACCGCCGGAGGAGCATCTTTAACTTTTAATTCGACTTTAATCGGTAATTTAATTCCCAAAATTTTATCTTCAAAAGATAGTAAATCAATTAACGATTCACTTCTAACATACTTAATTTGACTGCCGACCGTATTAGCGTCAAATGAAAAACGTTTACTGGGATCAGTAACTTCACAAAACCAATATTCTCCCTTATTTTCATAAAGGTATTTAATTTGGCGAGTATTCAAATTAGCTTCGGACACCTTATCGCTCTGATGGAAAGAGATTTCCATCACTTTACCAGTCAAGAGATTGCGCAATTTAGTGGCATTGACCGGCTTGCGTTGTTGTTTGCGAAAGACATGAGAATCGAGAACTTCAAAGGGTTCACCTTCGTAAACGATAAATTTCCGAGGTTTTATTTCATTATATTTAAGCATGATAGATTTTTAAGGAGTAAGGCGACTGTAAAAATCATCACCCCGCCCTGACCCGATTTAGTCCAGGGCGGGGTGTGTTTAGCCAGGTCATCCTAACTCAAAAGGTTAAATTAGTCCAACCTTAGACCTCCGCCAGTTTCTCGTGGACTTTTTTAACAATCTCGGCCTGAACCTTAGGATTTTCTTTTAGAAAAGTGCGAGCGGCATCATAACCCCGTCCTAATTTTATTTCGCCATAAGCATAAGAAGCCCCAGATTTACTAACCAGATTATATTTTTCACCCAAGGCGATTAGTTCACCCTCGGGGGAGATACCTTCGTTATAGAGAATATCAAATTCGGCTTGACGAAAAGGAGCGGCGACTTTATTTTTAACCACTTTGACCCGAACTCGACCACCGACGACTTCCTCACCTTTTTTAATTTGAGCGATTCGACGAACATCCAATCTGACCGAAGAATAAAATTTTAAAGCTTTGCCACCGGGGGTAGTTTCGGGATTGCCAAACATTACCCCAATTTGCATTCGAATTTGATTGATAAAGATAACTACTGTTTTGCTTTTAGCTACAATTGCTGTCATCTTGCGTAAGGCTTGCGACATCAGTCGAGCCTGTTTGCCGACATGATAATCACCAATATCACCTTCGATTTCGTCCTTAGGGGTTAGAGCCGCTACTGAGTCGATAACTATGACATCAATTTTTCCCGTTCGGACCAAACTTTCGGCAATATCCAAAGCTTGTTCCCCATAATCTGGTTGAGAGATTAATAAGTCATCAATTTTTACTCCTAAACGTTTAGAATATTCTGGATCAAGGGCGTGCTCGGCATCAATAAAAGCGCAGACCCCGCCCTTTTTTTGGGCTTCAGCCACAATATGTAAAGCCAGAGTTGATTTACCTGATGACTCGGGACCAAAAATTTCAATAATCCGACCACGAGGGACACCGCCAATTCCTAGGGCGATATCTAAACCAATCGAACCAGTGCTGATAGCGCCAATTCCGACCTTTGGCCGATCACCCAATTTCATTATTGATTCATCGCCAAAGCGACTCTGGATTGATTTAATTGCTTCAGAGATTTCGGCGTTGTCTTGGATTGGTCGTTTGTCTTTTGGTAATTTAGGCATAAAAAATTATATTTAATTGAGTTTAAAATTTATTGTAAAACCAACTCGACTTTTTTTGTTATTTCTCGACCAAAACCGTCTTCGGCTGTAAACTCCAGTATATTATAGCCTCGAGCTAACAGCAAAGATTCCTTGAATACCCCATTATCATCAGTAAAAATTTTCCGATTATTAAAATAAATTTTCGCAATCCGTTTGGCTTGACCATTGATTGTCACTAGGGGAGAGAGGATCGTCGAACCATTTTCTGGATAAGTGATTTTAATTTCCGGACCGAGTAAAATGTTGTGAGTTTTAAAACCAGCGTAGATAATAATTATCAGAAATAATAAAGCTAAAGCAATCATTTTAAAATAAGTTTGTCGGCTTAATTCTCGCGCAATCATAATCTTGTTTCGTCAGATTTAATCTCGTCTAATTCGACCGTTTCGCTGGGACGCGCGGTATAGACTTCCCTCGGTTTGGCTCCATCACCTGGTCCGATCACCCCATTTTCTTCTAGAATATCTAGGAGGCGGGCGGCCCGGGCGTAACCTACTTTTAGTTTGCGTTGGAGATAGGAAGCGGAAGCCTTACCAGCTTCAATGACTGATTCCCGGGCTACCTCATAAAGCTCATCATCGGCTTCTTCGCCTCCATCTAAAGCTGTGCCAAACAAAGCTTTGTTCGCTCCAATTTCTTCGGCGCCAAAATTAATTTCGTTAGGGATAAATTCGCCGGCGTATTGTTCGGCGATATAAGCGACTACTTTTTTAACTTCATTTTCCGAAATAAAAGCTGATTGAATTCGGGCGGGTTTAGACATTTCTCCTGATAAAAAGAGCATGTCTCCGGCGCCGAGAAGCTTCTCGGCGCCGGCCATATCAATAATCGTCCGCGAATCAATCTGCGAAGTCACTTGCAGAGCCAGACGCGAAGGAATGTTGGCTTTGATTAAACCGGTAATAATTTCCACACTCGGGCGTTGAGTTGAAAGCATTAAGTGAATTCCAACCGCTCGCGACATTTGAGCCAAACGGACAATCGCCGTTTCCAATTCTCGGGGATAAGTGCTCATAATATCAGCCAATTCATCGATGATAATGACAATGTAAGGCATTTGTTCGAGCTCGATCATTTCGTCTGTTTCGCTACTGGAGTTTCTTTTTTTATTTTTTTGTTGTTCTTCGAGTTTAACCGCTAAAATATTTTTATGATAAGACTGAACATCTCGTACTGATTCGGCTTCTAAAATATCATAACGTCGATCCATTTCTTTGGCCGCCCAACGGAGCGCCGAGATCGCTTTTTTAGCATCGGTAATGACTGGAGTTAGTAGGTGAGGAATTTTATTATACAGAGTTAATTCGACTCGTTTGGGGTCAATCATAATAAAACGCATCTGATCTGGTGAATTACGATAAAGCAGAGAGGTGATTAAAGTGTGAATCGTTACTGATTTACCAGAACCAGTGGCACCGGCGATCAAGAGGTGGGGCGACTTAGCCAGATTAGTGTAATGAACCGAACCAGACAGACCTTTTCCTAAGGCCACATAAAGTGGATGAGGGGATTCGCTAAACTCTCTCGTGCCTAAAAGAGTTGCCAAACCAACCGTTGATTTAATGGTATTAGGGACTTCAATTCCGACTAAAGATTTGCCGGGAATCGGGGCTTCAATTCGAAGGGGGTGAGCAGCTAGGGCTAGTGATAGATCATTTTGCAAACCTAGAATTCGGGATAGTTTCATTCCTTCGGCTGGTTTGAGAGCATAACGAGTCACTGATGGCCCGATCGATACTTCATCCATTTCAACATTGATCCCAAAGTTGGCTAAAGTGCGTTTAATGATATTCATGTTGGCTTTGATATCACCACCACCTGGTTTACCACTGTCGCTTTCTAAAAGTGATAGTGGTGGGGGGCTGAAGGTACTCGTTCCCCGTCGGCCAAAAGACACTATGCCTGATAGAAAACCGTCATCATCTTTTTTAGTTTTCAGGGTTTCGTTTGATTTATTTTTATTTGCTTCATCAACTTTATTTTCACTTTCGTCATTTTTATTTGAAGCGAGGACTTTAGCCATTTCTTCTTCATTCAAATCTTCCTCCGTTAAATCTTTTTTCTTAAACCATTTTAAAGGATTTAAATTTAAACCGGTGTCAAAAATTACTAACAGTGAGACTAAACTAGCGGCGACTAAAGTGACTAGACTTAAGTACCAATCAAATAAAGAGAGGAGGGGACGGGCTAAAAAATTACCCACCCATCCACCGGTGGTTTTAGAAAAAATTAAGGACAATAAAGATAGTGAGGAGAGAAATAAAACTAGTCCACCGATAAAACGAGTCAAGACAAAATTGGGACGCATCGAGCGGATAAAAGAGATCGTCAGAAATAAAAAGATTAAGGGAATAAAATAAAAACCGGCGCCAAATAATTGGCTAAATAATTGATAGATAAATTGACCGGCCGCTCCCGCTTTGTTAAAAGCGGAGAGTAGAAAAAAACTAGCGACTACTAAACAGATGATTGCTAAAGCCCCATACTTAGTTTCTGTTTTGAGACTAGTTTTTACTATTTCAGAAAAAGAGTTTTCTGATTCGCGCTCTTTCTTAGCCCGTTTCTTATTGGCAGAATTTTTTTTATGGCGACCCATATAGATATTTCCGTTACCTTATCTAAGGTCTTTAAATTATAGCAAATTTCTAGTCTAGATACCAAAAATCACTAGTTTTTAAGCCATTTTTTACTTGACCTATAGACAATTTTGTCCGAGAGGTATACAATAAAGGACAATACTTGTCTAGGACAAATATTAAGGACAAATGGATAATCTAAACGACAACAATTTAAAAGACATAAATGTTTTGTCTGATAAGAGCCAGCGAGTTGCTAAGGCTGTTTATTTAGTTAGTTCTTTTATCTCGGACAATGATCCAATTAAACGAAAATTAAAAGAACAAGCTTTGTTGCTATTAGAAGATAGTCAAAATTTTGTCCAAAAGAATTCTGTCCTAGATGATAGCTCCGCTTCGACTGATTTTTTACGTTTAGAACGTTTGGCTAATCATTTTCAATTATTATTTTCGTGGTTGGATTTAGCGACTGCCAGTGGTTTTATTTCGGAAATGAATTTTTCTATTTTACGTCAGGAAATAAGCGCTTTATTAGAGTCAATTAAATATTTGAATGATCCCCAATCCCTTCATAAATTTATTAGTCAAGCAACTTCTAATTCTCTTCATTCAACTTCATCATCGTCCGAGTCTAATCTAAAGGACAAATATTTAAATCCTAAAATTGTCCTTAATGCTACTGGTCGTTCCGCTAATTACCCTAAACTCAAATCTTCTAATAAAACTGTTTCTAAATCAGAATCTTTAGTTTCTCAAGTTCTTTCTAAGGCTCAAGATAAGCTTAATCGAAAGAAAAATATCCTTAATTTCGTAACAGGAAGAGGATGGACCTCTATTAAAGACATTGCCACGGTGATCACTAATTGTAGTGAAAAAACAATCCAACGTGAACTCCTAGAATTAGTGGAAAAAGGCCAACTTAAAAAACAAGGTGAACGACGTTGGTCCCGCTATATGGCAGTCTAAAAGACAGTTCAAATATTGATCAAATTGTCAGTTTTTGAATTTTTAACATAGGGTCCCGCTATTTGGTTATTTCTGATCTAAATTTAAAGGACTAATTTAACCTTAAAATCTAGTCTCAAAAAGACGATTTCGTCATTGTTAAATAGTCCTTGCCTAGCTTTGCTTGGTCTGTTATACTATTCATTAGGTCAGATTTAGGTGAAAAGCTTTATTTTTAAGACTGGTTATCCACATTATTATTTGTGTTTTCCAGTTATAGATAAGGTATAATCAAATCACGCTAATTGTGGATTGTCCTTTGTCAAAAAAATATTCTGTTAGAAATATTGGTTGTTCGAAATTCTTCATTCTTGTTTATTAATCTTTCCCTAAAAAAGGGGAGGAGTAATGAATCGTCACAAACGCTTAAAAAGTTTGCGACGAGTGTAGCGGTGTTGAGATAAGTCGATGGCGACACTGTTACCAAAAAATTAAAAGTTCGTTTTAGAAGTAAATTTATTAGATAGTTTTATTAGTTTATTAGTTAGTTTATTAGACAATCAAATTGTATATGAAAAAGCTTAAGTTTCTTACATTGGTTGCCGGTTTAGCTCTCGTCTTTGCCGTTGTGGCGGTTTCCTCCGCTTCAGCCGCTACTTTCTCTTCCAACTTGACTGTTGGCTCACGAGGAAACGATGTTAGCGACTTGCAACAAGTTTTAATCGATGGCGCTTATCTTAATATCGCTACCCCAACCGGTTACTTTGGTGCTCTGACCAAAGCCGCTTTGGCTGGCTTCCAAAAAGATAACGGTATTTCTCCAGCTGTTGGCTACTTTGGTCCAATTACTCGAGGGGTATTAAATGGTATGGGTGGTTCTACTGGTAGTACTTCGACCACACCTGGTTGTTCCGCTGGCGATTTGTTCAGCTCAACTAGCGGTGCGGCTTGTGTTACCGTCACCACAACCTCTATCACTCCCGGTTGTGCTGTTGGCGCTTTGTTCAGCTCAACTACCGGTCAATCTTGTTCTACTGTGACTGTTCCCGGTTGTGCCGTTGGCGATTTGTTCAGCTCAACTAGCGGTTTGTCTTGTGCAGGGGGCACGACTGGCACCACTGGTACGGTATCTTTAGACAATACCGATGGTTCGATTACTGTTTCTTTGGATAGTTATGTTGGTAATCAAACTTTGAAGAAAGGGGAAACCAAGGATGTTTATGCTCTTAAACTTCAGGCTACTGCCGGTAAAGTTGCCGTCACTCGCTTTGATGTTCGTATGACCGTTCGACCTTGGTTGTACTTCAATAAGTTAGTTCTTAAAGATAGTAGCGGTACTGTAATTGCTGAAAAAGTAATTTCTGGTTCTGCTGATGCTACTGAATTAACTGTTGGTTCTGACTATCTAGTTCGTTTTGATAGTCTTAATTATGTTGTTGAACCTGGTGTCAATAAAATCGTGGTTGTGTCTGCTTCCGTTTTGCCAACTACTGATAAATTGACTTCAGACGTCACTCTAACTGTTAAAACTGGTTCAAATGGAATCCGTACCATGAATGGTAAGGGTTATACTGACTCTTTGTCTGAGGCCACTGGACGCACTGTCACCCTGTCTTCAACTGGTTCTACTGGCAATATTGTCGCTCGAGTAAGCGCCAGTTCTCCTTTAGCGCGAATTCAAACGGTAAGTACTAGCGGTGAAACTGCTGGGGTTGTCCTTGGTGTTTTTGATTTCAAGGCTGAAAATCAGTCTTCTACTCTTAACAATTTGACTTTTGCCTTGAATGATCCTAAAGGTCAACGAGCTTTCTCTACTATTTTCAAGAGAGTTTACTTGGATGATGGTAGTAAGGTTGTATATGCTGATTCTGTAGCTACTTCCACCGCTTTCTCTAATTTAACTATTGATCTAGCTAAAGATTCTTGGAAAACCCTTACTTTGAAAGCTGATGTGGCTGATGCTGATGATTTTGCTAATGGTTCTATGGCTTCCACTTCTATGGTTGTTAATGCCACTAATATCGTTGGTATTGATAGCAACTTCACTACAGTTACTGCGAGTGGTGCTAACACGATTGCCGGTAGTGATGTTACCCTTCTACAAAGTGGTGTGAGCTTAAGTGGTATGTCTGCTTCCTATGCGATGGTGGATAATGGTACTGCAGCCGCTTCTACTTCGACTGTAAAATACCTAATTACCTTAAATAATACTGGTAGTAATGATGTTTATATTAGTAAGACAGCTAGTACTTTCGTGGCTACTTCCACGACTGCTATGTCTGGTCGTCTTACTTCTTTGACTTCTGGTACCACTTTATCTGGTGACACATCCGCTCATTTCATCATTCCTTCTGGTGGCCCTCGAAGCTTTATCTTAGAAGGTGAATATGGTAATGATAATGGTACTTCGGGTAGTGTTGAGTTTAAGATCACTACTGTCTACTTTGATGATGACACTACTGGTCTTCAGGAATTCAACATCACTTACGGTCTAGAAGCCTTGCGTGTTTACACCTATCAGAACAACTAAACCCTCTTGTGTTTAGTTAAATCACCGATGGCATTTAGCTAAAAGGTTGCAAAAACCCCCGCTCGTAAGAGCCGGGGTTTTTGTTTTGCCTAGTTTTTGTCTGTCTCTCCCCACGTCGGACATAGGGAAGATGAGCCGGGGGTTTTTGTTTTGCCTAAATTTTCTAATATTTTTTAGGAGTCTTTCCCCATAGGCCTAGCCTATGTAAAGTGGTATCATTTTCAAAATGAGTAGGAATTTTAAAATGAGTAGGAATATTGATTTTTCTCATTTGCATAGGGTCACCCTATGCAAAGAATCGGGGTGGGGTATGAAATATCTTGCATAGGGTCACCCTATGCAAGATATTTCATTAGTGATAAAATTTAATTATGGAAAGAAAGTTTGATTTTTCAGTCGATGAATTTTATCACATCTATAGTCGTGGTGTGGATAAACGTATCATCTTTGATGATGATAATGATCGTAATCGTTTTATCAAGTTACTTTTTGTTTGTAATCATAGTCAACCGATTGTTTTTCGTGATCTTATCAGAAATACTTCTTTGAAAGATATTTTTGACTTTCCAGCTGATAAAACTTTAGTTGATATTGGCTCTTATTGTCTCATGTCAAATCATTTTCATTTGTTACTTTATGAGAAAAAAGATGGCGGTATCTCGGCTTTTATGTTGAAAATACTTACCGCATATTCCACCTATTACAATAAAAAACATAATCGAAAAGGAAAATTATTTGATGGCAATTTTCAAGCCAAGCATTTAGTTGACGATCGATATTTAGAGTATATCTATGCTTACATCCACCTAAATCCAGTCAAAATTATCTACCCAAATTGGAAAGAGGAAGGTGGTATTTTAGATATAAAGAAAGCTAAAAATTTTATCGAAAATTATCATTATTCTAGTTATGATGATTATGTTGGAAAGAATCGAAAAGAAGCTAAAATTTTAAACAAAACAGCTTTTCCTAAGTATTTTGAGAGTAAGGGAGATTTTCAAAAAATGTTAGATTTTTGGTTGGAGTTTCAAAGAGAAGAAAGAAAGTTAGATAAGTTGGAAGCAGAAGATGATATTTTTGCATAGGGTCACCCTATGCAAAAATTGGTCACCCTATGCAAAAATTTGCTTATTAGATATGGCTTTTCTATAATATGTTTAATTGTTGTTTTAAAAAATGAAAAGTAAAATGAATAAAACGGCTGGTAAAAATTTAATATGAAAGATGACCTTATTTGGATTGTGGTAGTTTTATTAATTTTATTTGGCCTCTGGTTTACTACTGGTGGACCAAGTCGTTCGGATAATCAAAAACCTTTTATTACTCCACCAACTTCGGCGGGCGATAGTCAATCTTATGGTAGTTTGAGTCCTAATTCTAAAAAAACGAGTATTGGCTCTAGTGGTAATACTAATTCTGAAATTATTAAAGATCCCAATGCCAGTTCGTATCAAGGTTTAATTCACCTTAGTCGTGGTAATGCTAATAGCGAAACCAATGCTAATGATGAATATATTGAGATTCGAGCTGATCGTCAAAACAAAAATCCAATCAATATTAGTACCTGGACTTTACGTAATGGGGGAGACAACCGGTCTTATGACCAAAATGGCCAAATGGTTAAGGGACAAAGTAATACCGCGCGTTTACCGGGAGCAGCAGTAAATATTTGGACCAGTCTTAGTGCTAAAAAAATTGTGTCAATTAAATTGTCGGCCAACGAAAGAGCCTATATTATTTCCGGTTCTCCTTTTTCCTACGGTAATCCTTATAATATCCGAGAGAGTTTTAGGGTCAATAAATGTATGGGCTACATTGAAAATCTACCCAATTACCGTTTTGTGCCTCGTTTGTCTAGTAAATGTCCCGCCCCTCGTAACGATCCAACTTTAGCTCAATTGCCAGAGCAATGTTACAATCAGCTTCGTTCTCTCGGGACCTGTCAGACGATCGATTTCGTGACCAAAGATGCTTGGTGCCGACTCCACTACAATGATCAGGCCCTTAGAGATAAGCTTTGTAATTTACCTAGTTATTGTAAAAATATCATTAAAGATCAATATACTTACGAAGCCTGTGTTCGTAATCACCAAACCGATGATGATTTTTTCCAACCAGAATGGCGACTTTATCTAGGATCAATTTGGGAAATTTGGGCTAGTCGCAACGAAACAATTTCACTTTATGATGAAAAAGGGAAATTAGTCGATGAAATAAAATATTAGTAATTAAAATTCCACATAGGGTCACCCTATGCATAGGGTGACCCTATGTAAAAACAAAAAACATGATGAATATATTTAAAAAAATTACCCCGACCAGCCTTTGGATCATCGGTGGTCTGGTTGTTTTGGGAGGAATTTATTGGTATCTGGGAGGCTGGTCGGGGATGATGAACTCTTGGGGTCAGCAACAATACATTAATAAGATTGAAAATTTGAAAGAGGCCTATCGACAGGATACTTACGGAGCGGCGACTCCGGAGGGGACTTTGAAGTTATTTATTGAAGCGTTTGAAAAAGGGGATGCTGATTTGGCTAGTAAGTATTTTGTGATTGAAAAACAAGAGGAGTATCGGGATAAAATTGAAAGCTGGATTAAATTAGGCAAGAAAGATGAAATTCTATCTTTATTCAAAAAAGCTTCATGGGAAGATTCTAATATGGAAGATAAAAATAAAGATAAAGATGAAATGGATGTTTGGGAAAATAATGAAATTGTGACCAGTATTTTCTTTTCTAAAAATACTTATAATAATTTATGGAAAATCGAACAATTATAAAATTATTTTTTATAATAACATTATTTTTACCAATAATTTCTTTTGCCTATAGTGACAACATAACTCATCCATATTTAAGTGGAAAGGCAGTTGATTTATTTGAGCAGACTTATGGTTCAACTTTTAGTTCGGCTGAAAAGCAATTGATAATTCAGGGCTCAATTAATGAAGATTCTGGAGTTCGTTGGTTGAAACATTTTTATGATCCGGTTAATAATCGGGGTTTAAATAAAGGTCAATTTTCGACTTCTAAACTCTGGGCCCATAATCAAGCTTCAATCAAAAATAATTATTCTTGGGAATCAGCAATTTATGAATATGTTTATGGCAATAAAAATCAAGGTCTTTTAACTTTGGGTCATATTCTGCATTTGCTTCAGGATAAAACTGTGCCAGAACATACTCGTGATGATCCGCACCCGCTTCGCAGTACTTATGAAAGTTTTACTAGGAGAAATTTACCAATTCCTAAGACAGTGCCGATGATTTTACCTTCACTCGACGCTTATTTTGATAATTTGGCCAATTTTACTAACCATAATTTTTTTAGCGATGATACAATTTTGAAGGATTATTCTGATCCAAAAATCTTAAAAGAAGTAAAGGAATTGGGAACTGATGGAAAAATAAGAACATATGGTTATGGGGCTTTTAATAATCATTTAGTTTTTATAACTAATTTGGTTGGTACAGATGGTCACATAGAGAAAACTTATTCAATTTACGATAAGGTAGACAACAAAGTCATGATCGATTATTGGAATACTCTCGCCCCCAAAGCCATTGCCTATAATGCCGGCGCCATTAAATTATTTTTTACTGAAGTAGAAAAAGAAAAACAAACTGGCGCGATTAAATTAGCTCGGCAACCTTGGTGGCAAAAATTGATTGATCAAGCCAAACTAAATTTAAATCAAGCTCTAGCTTCGGTCCGATTGGCTCAAGGAAACGAGTCGCCTAAAATTTCACCAATTTTAGCGACTGTTGGCGGAAAAATCTTAGGTCCAAACTTACCACCCGCCCCACCAGATTGGCAAAAA
>Ga0210057_1007289_pt1 | contig 13467 bp, 11 predicted proteins | sample CryGeyCG2114_010_2_FD_183968 | JGI IMG/M metagenome (GOLD analysis project Ga0210057, IMG submission 183968) | Groundwater microbial communities from aquifer - Crystal Geyser CG10_big_fil_rev_8/21/14_0.10 (SPAdes) (version 2) | ecosystem: Environmental > Aquatic > Deep subsurface > Groundwater ... | reverse complement strand
TAAGCCAATCAGCGAGATGTTCTTTAAAAATGTCCTTTTTGGTTGTCATATTCATATAACAACCATAGTAACCGACTTATGATCTATCCGCTAGGGTTTGGGTAACAATAGTTTTGATCTATAACGAGTGTTGATTTGGGCTTGAGGAGAGGAGGACTCTTGGAAATCACAATCGTGCCAGGGACACTTGGCCTACAACAACCCATTCGAATGACGGTGCCCGAGCGCCGTCGAGACAGAGGCGACAACAAGCCGCACCAGCCGAAGGCCATCAGAGCCTTCAAGGGGGGGCGCCAGGCCCCACGTCCCGTCATCCGTCCCCGCGGTCGCGACGGCTGGTAATGCACCAGCCACCCGCCTTTCGTCCTTTCTTTCATCCCCTTCGCGGACCACCTCGACTTGGAGTAGTCGTTCGCTGAACTTCGATCGCGCCAACAGGCGCTCGAAGCTACGCGAACGGCGTGGTCGATACGTCCCCCCGACGTGTCGACCGCTCCGTCCTTCCAGAGTAAAGAAATTTATTTGTATATTCTGGAAGAACCATGAACATATGTTTGTGGTTTTTTGTTTGGTGTTCCATCCATCCCAATCAGTACAATACAAAACTCCGCTAAGTTGCGGAGTCTTTGAAAATTGTGATCCGGGTGGGGTTCGAACCCACGACCGTTAGCTTAAAAGGCTACTGCTCTACCAACTGAGCTACCGGACCATGTTGTGTTGTAATTATCTTTATAAAAACCATCAGCTTAATAGTCCGTCAGCCGACGGATCTACCAGCTGAGCTACAGGACCCCGGCTCCGCTACGCTACGCCGGGCAAGCCCAGTATTCTCTATTACGTTGCGGAAGTAAAAATATAACAGCCAGAAGTATAAATTATTTATGTAGAGAAGTCAAGCTAGTTAGCCACATTTGTTATCTATAACTAACCAGTATATAATACACTGGATAATTTCGTTTATGCCCGAACTACCAGAAGTACAAACAATTGTAACTGATTTAAACAGTCGGATTTTGAATAAAAAAATAAAAAAAGTTGAAGTTAGATTGAAAAAGATTGTTAAAAATCCGACAAAAAGTTTTATTCAGGATTTGCAAAAATCAACTTTTAAAAACATTAGAAGAAGAGGAAAACTTCTGATTTTTGAGTTAAGTGTTAAAAATAAATATTTGTTAATCCATCTCAAAATGACCGGCCAGCTTATTTACTGCAAAAATAATAAAATAACAGTTGGAGGACATGGGATGAGCAAAGATATGGGGGAGCTACCAAGTAAATACACGCATGTTATTTTTATGTTTAGTGATGGTTCAAAATTATTTTACAATGATTTAAGACGGTTTGGATATTTGCATATTGTTGATGATAAAAAATTAGAAAAAATTCTAGAAAAATTTGGAATTGAACCTTTAGATAAAGATTTTACTTTAAAAAAGTTTAAAAGTTTAATTGAAAATAAGAAGATGAACATAAAAGCATTTTTATTAAATCAAAAATTTATTGCCGGCATTGGGAATATTTATGCAGATGAGACGCTTTTTGATGCAGGCATATTACCAAATCGAAGCGCTAACTCTTTGAAAGAAGTAGAAGTTAAAAAATTATACAAAGCAATAAAAAAAGTTCTTAAAAAAGCTGTACAGTACCGTGGCACAACATTTAACGATTATTTAGATGCTGACGGCAATAAAGGAAGCTTTTTAAAATTTTTAAAAGTATATCATCGGGAAGGAAAAAAATGTTTGAGGTGTAATAAGGAGAAGATAAAAAAGATAAAGGTGGCGGGAAGAGGGACGAGGTATTGTGAAAAGTGTCAGAAATGACATTTTTTCTTGTTGTTTTACCCATTTTTTGCTATTATTAGAGTAGTATTTTGGATTATGAACACTCAGACAGTTCAAGAAATTCTAAAACAACTAAAAACCACCCCAAAAGGCCTCTCTACAAAAGAGGCTAAAATTCGTTTACAAAAATATGGGGCAAATAAATTTCCAAAATCTGGAGAAAAAATGACAAAGCTAAAAATATTTTTAGAACAATGGAAAAGTCCATTAATTTTGATTTTGTTTGTGGCGGGGATAATTAGTGGATTTTTGAAAGAGATTATTGACATGACTGTGATTTTTATTACAGTTGGGGTGAATGTCATTATTGGTTTTGTGCAAGAGTTCAAAGCAAACCAAGCTTTGCAAAAATTAGATCAAATGATCGAATACAAGGCAATAGTTCTACGAGACGGTCGGGAAGTTCAAGTAATTAGCCAAGATATAGTGCTAGGAGATGTCATGATTCTTGAATCAGGAGATAAGATTCAAGCTGATGGGAGAATTATTGAAGAGAAAAATTTGGAAATAAATGAGAGTGTCTTGACTGGAGAATCACAACCGGTCAAAAAACATATGCGGAAAATTGCTAAAAATGTTGCTTTGGGTGATAAAGCAAATATGGTTTTTAGAGGAACAGTAGTAGTAAATGGACGAGCACAAGTCATCGTCACAAGTACAGGAAAAAACACAGAAATCGGACGCATTGCTTCTCTTGTCAAAACAACTAAAGATGAAAAAACACCTCTCCAAGTGCAGCTTGCTAAAATGGGTAAAGTGCTCGGACTTGTTGTCGTATTTATTTCAATTGCGCTTTTTTTGCTAGGTATATTTTCTTCTTCAGAACATCATGGTTTTTTTGAAATGTTTGAGACAACGATTGCGGTAGCTGTGGCGGCTATTCCAGAAGGATTGGTAATTTCTATGACCGTAATTCTAGCTATTGGCATGCAGAGAATTTTGAAAAAGAAAGTACTAGTTAGAAAGCTACTAGCCGCAGAGACTTTGGGATCGGTCAGTGTAATTTGCACAGACAAAACCGGGACACTGACCGAAGGAAAAATGAAACTTACTCACGTTGTTACTGCCCATGATGATCTTAGTTTTGATGAAGTTGACTTGCTCAATATTGAGAATGAAGAAGAACACCGTGAGGCCCTCTTGGCTTTGCGTATTGGAGTACTGTGTAATGACGGCGCGCTAGAAAATCCAGAAGAACCAGAAGGAGAATGGAAATTTTTAGGAGATACTACAGACCAAGCTTTTATACAAATGGGCATGAAAGCGGGGTTAGAAAAGCATCATTTGGAAAAAGCCATGCGTCGGGTGGATGAGATTCCATTTGACAGCAAAAACAAATTTATAGCAACTTTGCATTATATTGATCATGAGTCTTTGTTGTATGTAAAAGGGGCAGCCGAAGTGTTATATTCAAAGTGTACGCATTATGAAGAAGATGGAAAAACAAAAAGGATGAATAAGAAAATGATGGACTGGTTTCAAAAACAAGAAGAAATTTTAACAAGAAAAGGATTGCGTGTTTTAGCCCTGGCCTACAAAAATAATAGAGGGACTTCTAAAAAGGTTGGCTTGAAAGACGTAAATAATCTTGTTTTGGTTGGTCTGATTGCCTTATCTGACCCGTTGCGCAGTGACGTGCAAGAAACAATAAAACTTGCCCGCGGAGCAGGCATTAGAATAGTTATGATTACCGGAGACCATATGTTGACTGCCAAGTCTATTGGTAAAGATCTTGGAATTCCTTGTGAAGACAAAAATGTTTTTAATGGCCGGCAGCTAGAAGATATTAGTGATAAGGAGTTAAATAATTTAATTGATGATCTCTATATTTTTGCTCGTGTTGATCCAAAGCATAAAATAAGAATAGTGCAGGCTTTTCAGGCAAAAGGAGAAGTGGTAGCTATGACCGGAGATGGCGTCAACGATGCCCCCGCGCTAAAAGGGGCAGATATTGGTGTAGCTCTTGGTTCTGGCACAGATGTGGCTCATGAAGTGTCAGACATGATCCTGCTTGACAATCATTTTAATACTATTGTCGCGGCTGTAGAAGAAGGACGCCGGATTTATCAGAACATTAAAAAGATTGTATTATATTTATTATCTAACAGTTTCACAGAGATAGTTATAATTGGTGGAAGCATTATTGCCGGACTGCCTTTAGCCGTGCTTCCTGCCCAGATTTTGTGGGTCAATTTAATAGAAGACACATTCCCAAATATGGCTCTGGCGTTTGATAAAGGGGAAAAAGAAAATATGAATGAGCCTCCACGGAAGAGAGGAGAGTCAGTAGTGGATAAGGAAATGAAAATAATGATTAGTATTATTAGTATTGTGTCTAGTCTTGCCCTTTTTGTTTTGTTTTGGTATTTTTGGAAGACCACCGGAGACCTAGTGCTCACTCGTACCATTATTTTTGTAGGTCTAGGGATTGATTCTTTACTTTATATTTATTCAGTCAGGAGCATGAGGCACCATTTTTGGAACATGGATCCTTTTGATAACAAGTATTTGACTACTGCAGTACTCTTTGGCTGGGTGATGCTTATAGGTGCTGTCTATCTTCCATCACTTCAGACACTGTTGCGCACTGCGCCACTTGGTTGGGAATATTGGTTGGCTATGGGATTGTTTGGCTTTTTGAATATTGCGTTGATCGAAATAGTAAAAGGCTTTTTTCTCGTTAAAAGAGTAAGATAGAACGCAGATTGAACTGATTTAACTGATTTGAACAGATCAGTGAAAATTTGTTTAATCAGTTTAATCCGTGTTCCATTTAACCTTTGTCTATATGCTGAACAAAAAATTAATTCAAAAACTTCGCACAGATTTGCTCTCTTATGCGGGAAAACGCAGAGACATAATTAAGATGTCTGACGATGCTCTTCATTATGCCAAACGTGCGATTTTTGCTATGCACCGAAATAATCTTAATGAAGCAAAGCAGAAAATTGCCCAGTCAGAAACATTGTTAAGGCAAGTTACTAAAAAACATAATAAAGACAACCGAGCGCTAAATGAAGGTTCGTTTAGGGCAGGTTTGGAAGAATATGTAGAAGCAGTTTTGTTTTATCAATTTTTGACAACTGGTAAAATTGGAGAGATAAAGTCATTGCCAATTAGCTCTGAAAGTTATATTGCAGGACTTTGCGACGTTCCTGGTGAACTCTACCGCTATGCAATCAAGGCTGCCACTGATGGAGATGTTAAAACCGTAAAAAAATGCGCTGAAATGGCGCAAGAAATTGTCGGGGAACTGATTGAGTTCAATCTCACCAGTTATTTGAGAAATAAATTTGATCAAGCCAAGAGCGCAGTGCAGAAGATTGAGAGGGTTGTTTATGAATTGAGTTTGTGTGAATAAATATATTTTATAGATATACGGACCAAACGAATTTAACGGATTTGAACGAATTCATTTTAATTCGTTTGATCTGTTCAATCCATGTATCTATCTAAAACTAAGTAAAAGTTAACTACTCGGAAAAAACAAGTTGCCAAGACATAATATATGTTATAGAATGGATATAAAGGCATTTTTAACTTAACTTATATGTCTTTTCTATCTAAATTATTTGGAAAATCAGAAGTTAAACCAGCATCGGCCAAAAAGGTAAAGGTTGATTTTGACAATGGCATCTTTGAAGTCCATGATTTTTTTGCCATAAGTGGCAAGGGTACTGTAGCTGTTGGAGATGTCAAGTCTGGCGGGGTGGCTGTTGGGTTCAAAACAAACATTGGCGGGAAAAATTTTACTATCAAAGAAATAGAAATTCAACATAAACAAATGGATTCAGCCAAACAAGGCGATTTTGTTGGCGTCTTGTTTGAAAAAGAAGCCAAGGATGTTTTGAAAAAGGGCGAAGTGCTGGAGTTTGTTAAGTAAAAAATCCTTTGTAAAAAAACCGCTCCGATATTATGTCGGAGCGGTTTTGTTTTTGAAGGAGTGACGGTTCGGGTGCTCCTTCAGCCTCTTGCGCTCTGGGTTGCCGGGTCTTCGATCGCAGTGCGACCGAGGACGTGGGTGTTCCACGGGGGCGGAAGCTGGGGAGGGTGGGGTGGCAGGTCAACGCCGCATACCGCGCCGAAGCGCAGCGGGCGAAAGTCCCCAGAGATCCGGGTACAACCACCTTCCACGGTCTTTCGACCAATGGCCCGAACCGTCCCCACAATATTAGTACATTATATGATTTTTTGTCAAATGTAGTCATGTGGATAAGGTTGTAATACTTTCCTCTTTGGGGTAAACTATTTTATATGAGTTTAAAATCTCTAATAAAAAAATTAGTCCCTAAATCCATTCTGAACCTTGGTCATCTCTTCTGGGCGTGGTATGGAGCTTTTAAATACAAACATCCGTCAGAGGAACTACTAGTGATAGGAGTTACGGGGACTAGTGGAAAGTCTAGTACTATATATTTACTTCGTCAGCTTCTAGAAAAAGCTGGTTTTAGGGTCGGTTCTCTTTCTACTATAGATTTTTATATTGCCGGAGAACAAAAGTTAAATGACAAAAAGATGACCATGTTAGGGAAAACTGCTATTCAGAAGTATTTGCGTAGCATGGTGGAGAAGAAGTGTGACGTGGCAATAATTGAAACTACATCAGAGGGTCGTGTACAACACAGACATAGGTTTATAAATTATGACTTGATGGTGCTGACGAATCTTTATCCAGAGCATATTGAGTCGCATGGGTCGTTTGAAAAGTATAAGCAGGCCAAGAAGGATATTTTTGAATATGTAAGTAAGTGTCATCGAAAACGAATAATTAGTAATTGGAAATTAGTAATTAGGGAAAACGTTATACCAAAATTTTGTTTTGTGAATGGGAACAGCGCGTATGCAAAGGAGTTTTTGCAGTATGAGTTTGATAAGAAAATAATTTTTGGTAGACGGGACGAAAAATTACCAATTACTAATTTCCAATTACCAATTATTTTCGACAATATAAAAGCGAAAAAAGATGGTTTGCATTTTACCATTGATAAAACAGTTTTCCACACCCCATTATATGGCAAACATAATGTTATGAATACGGCTGCTGCAGTTGCAGTTGCGCGGGAGATGGAAGTGAACTGGGATTTATTGCAGAAAGCCGTTAGTGAATTTAAACCTATCCCAGGTCGCATTGAGTTTATTTCAGAAGCAGAAAAGTTTGGTTTTCAGGTAATTGTTGATTATGCGTTTGAGCTTGGCGCTCTGAAAGCATTGTATGAGATTGTTGGCTTGCTCAAACCGCAGGGACGTATCATTCATGTGTGTGGATCAACCGGCGGAGGGCGTGATAAAGCACGAAGAATTCCAATTGGAAAGTTTGTTGGAAAAAAGTCAGGTATATTTATTGTCACAGATGAAGATCCATACGATGAAGATCCTATGGAAATAATTAAACAAGTTTCTGAAGGGGCTCAAGAAGTTGGAAAGGTTTTGAATAAAGATTTATTTGAGATTTTAGACAGAAAAGAAGCAATAAAAATGGCTATTGATATGGCACGTGAAGGGGATCTAATTTTAGTGACTGGAAAGGGGAGTGAGCAGAAAATGTGTGTTGCTGGTGGAAAAATGATAGAGTGGGATGATCGGGAGATAGTTAGAGAAATAATTCAAAGTTTGGATGTTTTTAAGTAGGGGGAGACAGAGGTGGTTCGTTGTAAAAGAGGGAATTTTAAAGTATTTGTACCATATGGATTTAATCAGCATAATTATCCCCGTCTACAATCGTACAGACAGGTTTCGTCATACTCTATCTTCTGCTTTGGGACAGACTTATAAGAGAACAGAAATCATTGTGGTCGACGATGGATCTTTAAAAAATACTGTGCCTTTTGTTATAAAAGATTTGCTGAAATTTCACAACTATGATGCCAGCATTGAAGAGGATTCAGATGCTTTGTTACGGATAGAAAATATCCAATATTATAGACAGGAAAACAAAGGTGCACCGGCAGCGAGGAACAGGGGATTAGAATTAGTCAAAGGAGAGTATGTAATTTTTTGGGATGCGGATATTGTTGCCAAGCCAGAGATGTTGCAAAAGATGTATGATGCGTTGCAAAAAAATCCTGAAGCGAATTTCACTTATTCAAATTATGGCTTATGGCTTATGGCTTATGGCTTAAAGCAAATGAGAGCACAACAATTTAATTTCAACATCCTTAAAAAAAACAACTATATACACACCACGAGCCTCATTCGAAGAAAAGATATCATAAAATGGGATGAGAGTTTGAAGCGCTTTCAGGATTGGGATTATTGGTTGACCATGGTAGAGCAGGGGAAAAAAGGAGTGTGGATAGATGAATATTTATTTAATATTACAGGTAGTGGAACTATAAGTGGTTGGTTGCCGAAGTGTGCATATAAAAAACCATGGCGTTATTTTCCATGGATTAAATCTCGAGTGAAGAAGTATGAGGAGGCGAAGAAAATAGTGATGAAGAAACACGGACTTTTGTAGATCAGTGAGTATTTATTTTGTTGAATATCCTATAAAGCATAGTCACCACCCCATCAAATATACTAATTGGCTTACTTACAAAAGCAATGACAAAAGTCAAATAAAAAATTCCTAGAACATGAAATAGAGCTGGAGTGGTAATGTTTATAACTAACAAAGCAATTACACCACCTAGAAGTCCAATATAAAAATCGTGATAATCCGAAATACTGCGGATTTTTTTTATTAATTCAGAAATTAAAAATCCAATAATTATTAAGAAGTACAAAGCCCCAAAAATTCCAAGTTCAGCCCACATCTCGAGATATCCCCAATCAAAACTATGAGTAGTAATTTGTTCATAAGTAGTTGGATGTAAATAAGTAATAGTAGCACCCAAACCAGAGCCTATTATCGGATGTTGTTTTATTATTCTAAAAATTGGGTCTAGTAAGACCATACGAGTGGCAGTGCTTAATTCAACTTGAGGAGCACTAAAACTGGCAATTCTAATACCGACAATTTCCAAACCCAAACTTCTTCCCCCACTAGCGATTATATTTATAGAAATAAACAGCAGAATCAGTACGGCTCCACTCCATAAGGATGTTTTAATCCAGCGATGGAATTTGTGTTTGTATTTTAAAATTAGCAGACCCACCACAAATCCGAGTAAATAAGCACGAGAAAAATTCAGAGCAAGTACTAGAGCACCACAGAAAAATAAAAATCTCCACATGCGGTGATGTTTTTCATCACGCATAAGCAGAGCACAGATCATGAGAAGCATTGGAGTAATAAGTAAGTGACCTGGTATTACAATTCTATAATAAAAATCAGTCACGTGCGTGATTTTACCCATGGCTATATCGCGGAACCAATTATAAAATGGATCGTGTAATTGGGCCACGCCACTTGTAAAAAGAAAAAAAGTTATCAAAGAAAAAATTGCCGAGCCAATAAGAAATACTATACATAGACGGATGAAGTAGCGCTTTATTTTTTCGTCTTTAAAGAGATAGTAAGCCGGGAGGAGTAAAATTAGAAAACAGAAAGGAATTAAATCTTGTATAACATAATATATTCCGTGTCCATTGAATAGTCCTGTTAGAGATGAAATCAACAAGAAAGCACCAAATGGTAGTAAAATATAAAAAAGTCTGTTGGGAATTTTTAGGGGATAAGATTTATCTTTGTTGGCAAGAGTAAAGACAATCCACAAAAATAAAAATACTAAGATAAGAACAGTGCGGATAGAGAGCCCAAAAAATTTTAGATAATGTCCGGCTCCTCCAAGCATCATTTCTCCTAAGATTATCATCCATGCCCAATTTGGATTTTTGAAAAATACTAAACCCAGTAAAAAAATCAATAAAAAAACCAGGAAGGCCTGGATTATTATATGGGGCGAGATATAAAAGGATATTATCCTGATGGCAAAAAACATGACAAGCAGTAGAAGTGTTTGCCAACTGCGGAAGATAGAGTAGGTTGTGAGGCGTTCTTGCATAAAAACTATAGTGATCAGTGATCAGTGATCAGTGATACATTATTTATATGTTTGTAGCCATTTAAAAAAGTTTTCACATCCATTTCTGGCTTACCTTCCGGCTGAAGTTCTAAAGTTTCTATAGAAGCATCCTTTGTTCCAATACGTAGTATACCATCCTGTATATTGACTTTACCAGTAGCAATATTTGTCTTGGCCGGTTTTATTTTTAATAATTTCAGACGTTTATCTTGCCAAGTAGTCCAAATACCGGGCCAAGGAGTGAGTCCACGATATAAATTATAAATTTCTCTAGTAGTTTTATTCCAGTTAATTTTTCCATCTTCACGCGTTAATTTTTTGCAAATTGTAGCTTGGGAATCGTCTTGCGGGGTTGGTTGTAATTCGCCTGAAATATATTTCGGCGTAGCTTCAAGCAAAAGTTCAAGTCCGACATTGGCCAAGCGTTTATCCAGTTTCAAATAAGTTTCATTTGGTAAAATATTTATTTTTTTTTGCAAAAGTATTGGACCAGAATCCAAGCCCTCGTCCATTTTTATTATAGTCACTCCGGTTTTTTCTTCCCCATTTATTAAAGCCGACTGAATAGGGGAGGCGCCACGGTATTTTGGCAATAACGACGTATGGACGTTGAGAGTACCATGTTGAGGAATATTTAAAATATTTTGAGGAATGAGGAGGCCATATTGGGCGACAATCGCTAGGCCACAAGACTGAAGACTGAAGACTGAAGACTGAAGACTTTTGGGTTGTTGTACGGGAATTTGATATTTTTCTGCTATTATTTTAGTGGGCGGTGAAACGAGTTCTTTTTTACGGCCGGCAGGACGATCGGGTTGGGTAATTACAAGTTTTATATCAAATAAAGGACTATTTACTAGTCCTTGTAATATTGTGGTAGCAAAATCGTGTGTGCCAAAAAATATTATTGGAATTTTGTCCATATTATTCTGTAGTGTAAATATCCTTTGCCTTATCAATAAACAAAATTCCATCTAAATGATCCACTTCGTGCTGAATTACTCGAGCTAACAAATCTTGCGTTTCAAATTCTAGTTTTTTGCCCTTTTCGTTAAGTGCTGTAACATAAATATTTTTATAACGCCTTACTTTCCCAAAAGTTTTAGGGACAGAGAGACATCCCTCGGTATCCCATTCTTTTTTTCTGTTTGTTTTTTGCCAGGAAGGATTTATTAAGATGAGATCTCTTTTTTTTTCTTCGGTCGCTTCTTTACCAATGATGAGGAGTCTCACATTTTTTCCAATTTGTGGAGCAGCCAGGCCAATACCCTCACCCTCATACATTATCGGGATCATTTCTTTTATCAAATTTTGAATTTCCTCTGCCAATATTAAATCACGATTCAATTCCTTGGATCGTTTGCGTAAAATTTCGTTCGGATCGGTTATAATCTGTAACATATTTTTCAACTAACAACCGACAACAATCAATAATTTTTTTTTAGTTTTGTTGATTCTTGTTGGCCAGTAGTTATTGGTCGAATTTTACTTTTCCAAACAAATAATTTTCCAGGATTGTCAACATTTGAATCTTTTATCTCTGCAAAAATCTGTTTGGCGCGTTCTATCCCAATCCTTTTGATAACGCCTAGATACATTCCAAATTTTTTCTTTTCGCCAAAATGACTAGAGATAATATCTGTCCAGTAATGAAGTTCCGAATGTATATTTTTATTTTGTGGTTTTTTGACAGTTTTTTTTTTGAGTATTTTTGAGATATTATCCATAATTTATTTTTCTAATTTTCTTTATTATGACTATCATAATACGAAATCTCCTGTCAAGTAGCCAACCCCAAACGGTCCTTCGTAAGACATATTTTTGAAAGTATAATTCATGTTTTGAAGGGCACCTAGCAGTATTAATATAGATCTATATCCACATTGAGCAGCCTCCTCTACATATGTTTCCTTCATATTAGCTATACCGGCAGTGTTTCTGGATTCTAATAGCTCTATAATTTTTTCATCAAATTCTTTTCCGACTTTACTAAATCCAGCTGGGGCGTCTGTAGTCAGTCCGTGAGATAAGTCTCCAGAGGCTATTAAAGCCACGCGTTTTCCTGTTTCCATGAAAGCATTTTTGAGGAGATAGCCGAACTTTAAATGTGCCTTGTTGTCTAGGGCAGAATAACCAATTGGTAGAATTTTTACATCAGGAAGATGTTCAGTAAGAAAATAAAGTGGAACTGAACTTCCATGATCCAATTTATTTTCACTTATGAGGCGGACGGGTTTTCTTTCTTCGTTGGCCATGTGACCAATTTTTGCTGCTAGGTCGGGTGTGCCTTTCCATTCTTTTTTGGTAGAAAAGTCACCAAATTGCTTGAAGTCAGACACGAAGTTAGTATGGGCGTTGAGCGAAAAAGATTCTGAATAAAAACTTCCGTGTGGAGAAATAATAGCAATTACGTTTGGTTTGGATAAATAAAGTTCTTGCTCCAGTAGCTTCATTGATTCGATTGTTTTTTGTATTTTTTTCTCCTCCCCTTTACCAATTCCTGGAATTAGGAGTGGAGGATGAGGAGTTATGGCGGCAAATGTTAGTGGCATAAGTGTCTCACGACAGCACTTAAGCACGACAGCACTTAAGCACTTTTTAAAATACGATATCTGTAAATTAAAATCAAATTTATATAAAATCTAAAATTTTTGTAATGTTTGTCCAAGTGCCAATGTATTTTAATTTTAGAGTGACATAGTCCACTGTACAAAATCTGCAGGCGCATTGAATCTGGTATTTTTTCCAAAGTCCGGATTTCCCATAGTGACTACGATAAATTCTTTGTTGTCAGATTTTCTCTCCACAAGCATTACAAGGCAAAAACCAGCATCATAAGTAAAACCAGTTTTACTAGCAATTATGTTGTATTCTAGCCCATCTTTTTGCATTAAAATATTACTATTGGTGTCAAAATGATGAGGCTGCCCGTCTTTATCGGTTATCTCATCATATTCATAGGATCTCGTTCCTAGATAATTTTTTAAGTCTTTGTTTTTTGTTGCATTTGTGAATAGTGTTAAATATTCTCGCGCCGTTGTTTTGTTATTTTCACTGATTCCGTATGTATCTGCAAAAGAAGTATTTCCAAGCCCCCATTCTTTTACTTGTTTATTCATGCGTTCAGCAAAGGCATTGTCTTGCACTTGTTCACTGTTTACCAGCATTCTAGCTGGGGTATTTAGAGATGAAACAAGCATTGCCTGCATCAGGTGTTCATTTTTTATTCTTTCGCCTTCTACTATACGAAACATATGATAAGAAGATTTGTGTTTTTGGGGATTGTAGGTAGTGGATCCATATAACTTTGTTCCATCTTTGAGAAGCTGATATCCAGTCATAACTTTTGTAAGCGAGGCCATCGGATGAATGGTGTCTATATTTTTTCCCGCTAGAATTTCACCTGTCTCATACTCTGCTACTAGGTAAGAATCTATTTCTGTATCAAATTTTGGTCCTATAAAATTCAATTTATCTTCCGGAGTTCTTACCATATAGCTTACCGGATCATTCTCGCCATTGTTTTCTGTTATCACAGTCTCTGCTGATGGTTCCCCAGTATTTTTTTTGGCAATAATTGTCGCATCGTCAGATGGTCCAGATGGTGTGGTAGAACTTCTCAAATAAATTGGTTCACCTGTTTCGTGGAGCATCCC
>Ga0210057_1007287_pt1 | contig 13471 bp, 12 predicted proteins | sample CryGeyCG2114_010_2_FD_183968 | JGI IMG/M metagenome (GOLD analysis project Ga0210057, IMG submission 183968) | Groundwater microbial communities from aquifer - Crystal Geyser CG10_big_fil_rev_8/21/14_0.10 (SPAdes) (version 2) | ecosystem: Environmental > Aquatic > Deep subsurface > Groundwater ... | reverse complement strand
TTAATAATATTGTAACCAAGTCAGAATCGAATCCGTCGATTGGCTCGGTTGACCCAGCGTACCTTAACGAGCCGGTTGAAGTGAGCTTAATGAAATACCTTTTTAGATTTCCCGAAATCGTCAAAGAAAGCGGTGAAGAAATTGCTCCCCAACATCTGGCCTTGTATCTTTATGAACTTTCAAACGAAGCCAACCGATTCTACGAGTCAGTTCGTGTTCTCGAAGATGAAAACGCTGAAAGGCGTAATGCCCGACTTATGTTGGTAGAGACAGTCGCGGGGGTTCTCAAAAGGGGATTAAATATCCTCGGCATAGAAACTCTAAAAAGAATTTAATTCTTCTTCAAAAATAAGAGCCAGGCGAATGCTCCCACGATATCCATCAGCAGGTCTTTTATTGTGTCGTTCAGGTCGCCGATGAAGTAAGCTCTGACACCGAAGTTATTATAGAGCGGTTCTATTAATGTTTGCGCGGCGGCGTATTCGGCGAACTCCCAGACCACTCCTATAAAACTCACGGCACCCACTATTATCAGGTACTTTTTTAGGGTAGTTAATTCGTAATCCGTAATACGTAATTTAAAAATGCCGCCTAAATAATAGGTCATAAACATCGCCACGAAAAATCCGCCCAGAAAGTGAAGAGAGGTGTCAAACCACCAGAAATTATAAAAACCGAAATACATCCCGACGAAGTTGGTCAGGAATATTATTGTAAGAAAAAATATGGCTTGCCGCATATTTAGATATAATATCACACCTCTTTTAATTTTGTCATATGAGGTTAAACCTCAACATAGGCGTGTTGTGTTGAGGTTTAACCTCATATCCTCAACGGGGTTGAATTTTGGGCTAATTTTCGAGATAATTAATCAACAATGTTTGATTTTAATAAAACAGAGAAAGATACTCTGCGTTTCTGGAAAGAAAATAAAATTTTCGAAAAATCCCTGGAAAATCGCAAAAAGGCGAAACGTTTTGTTTTTTGGGAAGGGCCGCCTACGGCCAACGGCCTGCCCCACATCGGACACTTTCTGACTCGCGTGTATAAAGACGTGTATGGCCGATACAAGACGATGCGCGGTTTTTATGTTCTGCGAAAAGCCGGCTGGGACACTCATGGCTTGCCGGTTGAAATTGAGGTTGAGAAAGAACTCGGGTTTAAGAACAAAAAGGATATAGAAAAATACGGCATAGCCGAATTCAATAAAAAAGCAAAAGAAAGCGTTTGGAAATACAAAACCGAATGGGAAGAAATGACGAGGCGAATGGGCTACTGGCTGGATATGGACGATCCGTACATTACGTATGAAAATCAATACGTAGAATCACTCTGGGCGATAATCAAAAAGATATGGGACAAAAAACTTCTCTATCTGGCTCATCGTGTCGTGCCTTTCTGCACTCGTTGCGGGACGGCTTTGTCTTCCCACGAGGTCGCCCAAGGTTATAAAAAAGTTGTTGATAGGTCGGTTTATGTAAAGTTTAAATTAAAACCGAACGACAAATTTCCAGAAAATACTTACGTTCTTGCTTGGACGACTACGCCGTGGACGTTGCCGGGGAACGTGGCTTTGGCGGTCGGGAAAGACATTGAGTATGCAGTGGTTGAACAAAACGGCGAGAACTATATTTTAGCAAAGGACTTAGTAGATGAAGTTTTTAAAATACAAAACACAGAGACCGAAAACACAAATCCAAAGCCGAAAATCATTAAAGAATTTAAGGGCGAAGATTTAATTGGATTAGAATATGAACCGTTATTTGACATTAAAGAACTCAAATCGGACAAGTCGTATAAAATTTACGATGCTGATTTCGTTTCTACCGAAGAAGGTACCGGCGTGGTTCACACGGCGGTAATGTACGGAGAGGATGATTACAACTTAGGCACCAAATTGGGTTTACCTAAATTCCATACCGTTAACGAGCAGGGAAAATTTATCGGCGTAAGCGAAGAACTAGACGGCAGATACGTTAAAGACCCCGAAACGGAAGAATTGGTAATTAGACAATTATCCGCCAGAGGCGGACCCGCCTCCGGCGGGGAAAATTCACTGTTCAAAGTTGAAAACTTTGAACATGACTATCCTTACTGTTGGAGATGCGATACGCCGTTGATCTATTACGCCAAGGAATCGTGGTTCATCAAAATGTCGGCGGTGAATAAAGAACTGCTTAAGAATAACCAAAAAATAAATTGGATACCCGAACACATTAAGGAAGGTCGGTTTGGTCAGTGGCTCAAAGAGGGTAAGGACTGGGCATTTTCTCGCGAAAGGTATTGGGGGACACCACTTCCAATTTGGACTTGTGTCCAAATTGGGAAACTCGAAACTCTAAACTCTAAACTCGAAACAAATTCAAAATTCAATCCGCCAGCTGGCGGACAAAACTCAAAACAAAACAACCACTTGGTCATCGGGTCGTTGGAGGATTTTGATAAGTATCGTTACAGAAAACCAAACACTTATTGGTTGATGCGCCATGGCGAATCGGAAAAGAATGTTCAAGGGATTATTGATTCCGGAGAAGGCAGTTCTCACCTAACGTCCAATGGCCAAGAACAGGTGGAAAAAGGCGCGACAAAACTTAAAGAAGTTTTATCTAAGAAGAATAAGAAAATAGATATTATCATTGCGTCGTCTATTATACGCGCTCAAGAAACCGCAAAGATTGCGGCGGAGATTTTGGGGGCCAATATGATAACAGAGCCCAGATTAAAAGAAATTCAGCTTGGCCCGGCTTTGACCGGATGCCATGACTCAAAATATCACGAAAAATACCCAACCTATAAATCAAAATTTGAACAAAGACCGGTAGACGGTGAATCATTAACCGACCTTCATGTTCGCCAGTGGGAAGTTATAAAAGAGCTTGAAGGCAAATACGAAGACAAGAATATTTTGATTGTCGGCCACGAATATCCGTTATGGATGTTTGCCGATGTGGCTAATGGTTGGACACGAGAGGAATCAATTGCGGAGAAAGAAAAGCGCGGAGATGATTTTATAACTTTTGCTGAAGTTAAGTCCGTTAGTGTTAAAAATCTTCCTCGCGATGGTAATGGATATGTTGACGTTCATCGGCCTTATATAGATGAAATAATTTTGGCTCATCCAGAAACAGGGGAGCCCATGAAACGAATCCCCGACTTGTGCGATGTGTGGTTTGACTCCGGCGCGATGCCTTACGCGCAATGGCATTATCCATTTGAAAATAAAAAACAATTTAAGGAGCAGTTTCCAGCGGATTTCATTGTTGAGGCGATAGACCAGACGCGGGGGTGGTTCTATACATTGTTGGCGGTCTCCACCTTACTGGACAAAGGCGCTCCGTATAAGAATGTAATGGTGCTTGGCCACACACTTGATGAGAAAGGGCGCAAGATGTCCAAGAAACTCAAAAATTTCGTGCCTGTTATGGAACTTATGGATAAATACGGCGCCGACGTGTTGCGATGGTATTTCCTGTCTTCAATGGCAATGGGCGAATCAAAGAGTGTGATTCCGAAGGAAATAGAAGATAAACAGAAAGGATTTTTTGGCACGCTTGATAATTGCGTCAGGTTTTGGGAATTGTATTCAAATGAACCTACAACCTACCCCAGTACCAGAGCAGAGCACGGTACGGGGCACGGCAACCTACAACCTACAACTACTGCGCTACTGCGCTACTGCGCTACCAACCTGTTAGATAAATGGATTTTGTCAAAATTGAACGGACTTGTGGGAGAAGTGGCTGATAATTTAGATAAATATGACCCAACGCCGGCGGCCAAAGCAATAGAGAAATTTGTCGTTGACGACCTTTCCAACTGGTGGCTTAGGCGTTCACGCAAGAGGAAAGAGGCCTTGGGGCTGTTAAGATTTGTTCTTCTTGAATTAGATAAAGTTATAGCTCCATTTATTCCTTTCACGGCCGAGGAAATCCATATGCGACTACACAAAGGGACTGTTCCCGGAACGGAATCGGTTCATTTGCACGATTGGCCGGAGGTAAATAAAAAGTTAATAGACAAAAAACTGGAAGGTGAAATGGATAAAGTCAGAGAGATTGTCACGGCCGGGTTGGCGTTGAGGAAAGAGAAACAAATTAAAGTCAGACAACCGTTAGCCAAGCTGGTGCTTGGCAAACTCGAAACTCTAAACTCTAAACTCGAAACAAACTCAAAACTCTCCGCCAGAGGCGGATCCGCCTTCGGCGGAAAAACTCTAAATTCAAAACCAAGAGAAGAACTTCTCGATTTAATCAAGCAGGAGTTAAATGTGAAGGAGATTGTTTATGATGAAAACCAGAAAGAAGAAATTATTTTAGATACCGAGTTAACCCAGCCGCTTATTTACGAAGGTTACGCTCGAGAGTTGATGCGACAGATACAAGATATGAGAAAAGAAGCGAAGTATCGTTTGGATGACAGAGTGTTCGGTCAATGGCATAGCGATGACGAGGGCTTGTCGGAAGCAATCAGACAATTTTCTGAAGAAATAAAGAATGAAGTCCTGTTGTCGGAATTTGGCAACAGCCCCCACGACGGCAAGGCGTATGACATTGAAAAAGAAACGGAGTTGGTGTCGGGAAAAAAGATTTGGGTCGGCGTGAGGAAATAATACTATGAAACTATTACTTACATCCGGTGGGATAACAAACAAATCAATAGCAAGGGCACTGTTTGATTTAGTCGGTAAAAAACCAGAGGACACGTCTTTGGTTTTTGTGCCTACTGCTTCCAACGTAGAACAAGGAGATAAGGATTGGTTAATTAATGACTTGGTTAATTTAAAAAATCAAAATTTCAAGTCAATAAGCATTACAGACATTTCGGCCGTACCTGAAAATATTTGGAGACCTCAAATGGAGGAAGCCGATGTTTTGTTTTTTGAAGGAGGCAATTCTTATCACCTAATGGAGTGGATGAACAAGTCAGGACTTACCGAAACTTTGCCCGCTTTACTTAAAACAAAAGTATACGTTGGATTAAGTGCCGGAAGTATGGTAACGGGTAAAGATTTGGCATTAATACAGTCGCAGATTCTCTATGGAGAGGACTTGGAACGAAAAGAAGATATGGCTGGGCTTAATTTTGTAGATTTTTATTTTTTCCCGCACCTCAATTCTCCTCATTTCAACCTTCGAAAAGAAGAAGCTATAAGAGAGGCCGTAAAAGATATTCATGGAAAGGTTTATGCGATGGACGACAACTCGGCTTTAAAGATTGTTGACGGGAAAATAGAAATAATAAGCGAGGGCAAGTATTTGATTTTTAATTAAAATGGCGGATAAAAATGTTAGACAAACTGGATTATTTATGGTAATATGGTCGTATGAATAAAATAACTATTTCTGAAAAGGACTACCGAGAATTAGTTGAAACAAAGCTTCGCTATAAATATGTACGCGACCTTATTGAGGGCGACCTTTTTTCCGCGCCTCCGATTAAAAACGTCAAGGAGATTATTCAATCTTTTAAGAATACCAAAAAATATAAAAACAGTTTTCTTAAAAGTATTGAGAAAGGATTAAAGAGATCATCGTTCTTTAAATAAATTCTCCTAAGATTATGAAGGTCTTATCTTTACACAAAGAGCTTGAGTTATATCTGGAAAAGAGAAGGTTAAAAGATAAGTTCATAAAACAGAAGAGGTTATTTGAGCAAAATCTCTTACATCCGGGCCTTAACACAGAATTGCTGGAGCCCCGCCATCTAAGGATTTGGAGTTTCAGGATCGACCGCAAATATCGGGCGGTTTTTATTTTTCACGAGAGGGATGTCGTAGAAATAATTGATATTAATAACCATTATAAATAATAGTGTCTAGCGGTCATTTAAATAATAAAAAACAGCCCCGAAGGGCCATTTCCAACCACGTTCCTATCCTGGTTGTCCCAGGCACGCCGCCGTCCGGCGACAGTTCAGAATACAGGTTTGTGTATCTAAATAATAGCATATAGTTATCAACAGTCAAGTATTTGTACGTTATGGATACCTTAGAACAAAAAATACAACAAATTATCGCTTTTATTATTTCCATCTTTACTAAATTGGAAAGCAGGAATCTTATTGACGAAAAAGAGGACACAAAGCGGGAAAATTTGGGAAAATTGAGAGATTTTATTAAGAGTAGGGAACAGATTGCCAATAATGAGGTTGAAGTGTTGCTTGGAGTGTCAGATGCTACGGCCACTCGTTATCTTGAAGAACTTGAAAAAGAAGGATTATTGGAACAAGTGGGTAATACAGGGCAGAGCGTGTATTACAAGAGAAAATAAGGACAAAAAGAATGAACGGCTCAATGGGCGCGCCCATTGAGCCGTTCGGGAAAAATCGGTAAGATTAGGTAATAAAAAAGCCCGATTCCTAAGAACCGAGCATGGCAAGAACTGACTACGACTTTTTCTTGATTTTTTTGACTTTATGTTCAAGGCGAGTGAGATCTTCTTCTCGAGCGTTTTTGTTAGGGAGTACGTCCATGACTCGACAAAGAGCATAAAGGTCTCCGACGGTAAAGTCAGAAAGTTGCATATTCTCGATTTTCTTTCGGAGTTTGGAAAAACGACTCATTCGCTCGTCATGTTCAGCAGCGCCTATCGGATCCATTTCACGCCAGTAATGTCCCATCCGATTAACCACCCTAGAAAAATGTTAAGTACTGATGCGATATTAATTGATAGAGCTGAAACGGTCAAGTGTTATATACTATTAAAATTCAATGCTAACTAAAGCGATAATCATAAAAAAACAAAACACCAACGAATATGACCAGTGGGTGACTTGCTATACCGAGGAGTTCGGTAAGTTAAAGACGGTTGCCAAGAGCATACTCAAGCCGACTTCCATTCAGGCGCTGCATTTGGATATTTTTAATTTGGCGGAATTTGAACTTATCAACGGGCGGGGGATGCCGATAATAACCGGGGCACAGGTGGTGGACACCTTTCGCGGGATTAAAAATTCTCTTGCCAAAACGGCTGTGGCATACTTTTTTACCGAGGTCATAGACAAAATGGTTTTTGAGAATGATAGGGACGAAGAATTATGGAGTTTTTTAATCAATTTTTTTAATGAGTTAAATAAGAACGACGCGAACCCCGGAATATTATTAAGACAAGGCCAGTCCAGATTGCTGGATGTTCTCGGTTATTTACCGGAGACCGGCTCTTGTAAAGTATGCGACTATAAATTGGGTGATGGGGAGTTGGGAGCTTTTAATCAGGAGTTAGGTGGTGTTATATGTAATAGATGTTTTTTATCCGGACACGGAGGCGTATTGATAAGCCGCGAGGACTTTTCGCTGTTGAGGTTAAACCTCAACATGAGGTTTAACCTCAACAGGTATAGGCGGTCGGTATTGGATGGGATGTTTGAGTATATTTCCGGCAGTAAGTTCTATTCGCTGGAGCTGTTGAGTGTGATAAAATGATATTATGACTAATCGGATATTAAAATGGCTTATTTTGATGGCTCTTGTCTTGTTTATAGTAGCCATAGTTATCTTTCTTTTCGGCAAGCCGTCGTTCAGTGAAGACCAGGTTGTCTTGAAACTGGAAGGTCCGACGCAGGCATCCGTCGGCGATGAGGTGGTATATAAGGTTAAGTACGAAAATCAGACGAAACTGGAGCTCAACAATTTAAAGTTCAAATTCACTTATCCTGAAGAATCGGTCGTGTTAAGGGACGATGAGATACTGAAAGAGTTAAGCGAAACGTTTACCGTAGATAACTTACAAGACGGCGATTCAGGAGAGAAAGAATTTCGGGCCTTCCTGGTAGGCGACAGGGGAAATATCAAACAGGCAAAAGTTGAACTTGAATTTAGAGCCGGAACTATCCGCTCATCTTTTGAGAAGAGCGACACCATCTCCACGACTCTTGTTAGCGTTCCGGTCTCCCTAACTTTGGTAGCGCCCCCGTCCGTTGTATCCGGCCAGACGATAAATTACATACTTGATTACAGGAACGAGTCCGGCGACAACATATCGGATATCAGATTTGAATTTACTTATCCGGATGGATTTGCGGTTCAGGAACGAACTCCGGCGCCGACGGAGACCCGGCTACGCACGGGTCCCTCTCCAGGAACAGGAACAAATACCTGGTCCGTGCCTTTGTTGAGACGCGGTGCGGGCGGCCGGATAAATATTAAAGGAACACTGAGTGGGAGAGAAGGAGAGGTCAAAACCATATCCGTCCTTCTGAAGCGCGGTATAAACGGGGAGTTTGTTAATTATCAAAAAGCCGAGACCTCGTCATTGATATCTAACCCGCTCTTGGGGCTGGACGTTTTTGTAAACAGTTCCAAGGACTATTCGGCCCATCTTGGAGACCGCCTCCAATACACAGTCAGATACAAGAACAATTCTACCTCTAATTTAATAGGATTGAATTTGGAAGTTAAGTTGGAGGGAGAGATGTACGATTTTGAAACACTTGATACCAACGGAGGATTCTATGACGGTTCCAGCGAAACGATACTTTGGAATGCCGCGGTTGTGTCTGATTTTTCCGCTTTGCCGTCTAATAAGTCGGGAGAAGTTAAATTTTCGGTGAATATTAAGGACAACTTTCCGTCAGGCGGTGTTGGGGGAAGGAATTTTTTTGTGAAAGCGGCGGCGAAACTGGGAACTCCTAATGTTCCGTCTGGCGTTGAGGGTGAAGTTACCGCGACCGCTGATCTGGTAACCAGGGTAGGTACTCAGCCGACATTATCGCAGACGGCTTTCTACAATGATCCGGCGTTTGGTTCGTCCGGTCCCTTGCCGCCTAAAGCGGGACAGGAGACGCTTTTTACCCTTCACTGGCAAATAACCAACCCGGGAAACGATATGAGCAACGTAGAAGTGAAGGCCTTACTCCCGCCCGGTGTAATGTGGAAGAGTATCGTTAGTGTTGGTCTTAATCAATCAGAGCCGATTTTCAATGCCAATAGTTCTGAAGTAAGATGGAACATCGGGGTTCTGCCCCAAGGAACCGGCGTACTGACTCCGAAATATGAAGCCAGTTTTCAGGTAAGCGTCAAACCATCGGTTGCCGGTCAAACACCGACAATAGTGAAGGACGGCAAGTTCTCCGGTACGGATAGTTTCACTAAGGAGCAAATAATTCTTAACGCCCCTGACCTGACCACCGACGAGTTGGTTGACAGACCGGGAGAAGGAACGGTCCAGTAACCGCTGATAAATCGCTGATAGGAACGCTGAAAAAACGCTGAAAAAATCAGCGACAGAGTTCCCCGGGAGTGGGGATGCCCACACTCCGAGAACCAATCAGCGTTAATTCAGCGGACTTAACATCGATATGTCTCAATCCAACGATAAAAACAATTTACTTGAAAAAATAGTGAGCTTGGCAAAGCGCCGTGGTTTTGTTTTCCCCGGTTCGGAGATATACGGGGGATTGGCAAATTCTTGGGATTACGGGCCGTTGGGTGTTCAATTGAAAAAAAACATTAAAGACCTTTGGTGGGAGAAATTTGTTGAGCAGCGGGAAGATATTGTTGGGATAGACGCGGCGATTTTTATGAACCCTAAAGTTTGGGAGGCATCTCGCCATGTTTCGGAATTCTCCGATCCTTTAGTTGAGTGTAAGAAATGTCATCAAAGATTTCGCGAAGATCAAATTGGGGGGGCGTGTCCAAATTGTGGTGGTAAAGAATTTACCGAAGCCAAGCAGTTTAATCTAATGTTTCCAATTCGGCTTGGACCCACCGAGGACTCTTCGAATATGACCTATTTGCGGGGCGAGATAGCCCAGGCGATGTTTGTTAATTTTAAAAATGTGCTTGATACAATGCGTGTCCGCCTTCCTTTCGGCATAGCTTCCCAGGGAGTGGCCTTCCGCAACGAGATAACTCCCGGGAACTTTATTTTCCGGACCCGCGAATTCGATCTGATGGAGTTTGAATATTTTGTTCCTGAAAGCGAGTGGAAAAAGTGGTTTGAATATTGGCGGGGACAAATGAGGGAATGGCTCAAGGATATCGGCGTTGATTTGAAGAATGTTCATGAAGTAGAAATTCCCGACGGAGAGAGGGCTCACTATTCCAAACGTACGATTGATTTTGAATACGATTATCCTTTCGGACAAAAAGAACTTTATGGTCTGGCATACCGCACCGATTTCGATCTCAAAAACCATATGGATAAAAGCGGCCAGGATTTAAGTTATACCGATCCGGAAACGGGGGAGAAGTTCGTGCCTCATGTAGTGGAACCGACATTCGGCTTGAGCCGTTCTGTGCTCGTGGCTCTTCTTGAGGCATACCAAGAAGAGGACAAGAGAGTGGTATTAAAACTTCCGCCTAAACTTGCTCCATACAAAGCGGCGGTGTTTCCGTTGGTTGCGAACAAGCCGGAGCTTGTCGCCAAAGCCCGCGAGATTTATCAGTCGCTAGTCGCTAGTCCCTATTCGCTGGGCCCCATCGCTTGGGACGACAGGGGGAATATCGGTAAGCGATATTACAGCCAAGACGAAATTGGGACACCTCTATGTGTTACGGTGGATTACCAAACACTCGAAGATGGAACAGTTACCGTCCGGGATAGGGACACGACAAAACAGGAGAGGGTATCAAATACAGAACTTCCCGCGCTATTAAAAACCACCTGTGGATAAACGACATTCAATGTCGGTTATCCACAGGACTTGACAAGAACAGGTTTTTATTTTACTTTCCTATTAAATCGTATCTTGACAATTAAGGAGGAGCAATGCCATTAAAGGCGCTTTTTCTTTCAGCGATGCTTTTTGCCGCAATTTCGTTGTCAGCTGGCCAATCTATCAGCGGCGTGGAGTTGGTGAATTTACAAGGGTGGTACGCGGTTGTCTATCCGTGGGAGTTTCTCCCCGAGCAGTCGCCGGTTCATCCTATCCCTGAACTTTTTACTCCTGAACAACACCAGACGCCAAGCCAGATGGCATATCAGTGCCGCCTGCTTGACCAGTATGGTTCCGCGGCTGACATTCTGTCACTTAGTTCTCACCCTGATTCGTCGGACTACAATCATTGGCTGGGGACATATTTTACCAACTGCTCCCGTCCATTCTTTATTCTGTGGGAGCATTTGTTCAGTGGATTTTCCCTCCAAGGCGGGTTCATAGACGTGAACAACGCTTACAATCGCCAGGTCTTTATGGATAATCTGGATTTTATGTTTAACAACGTCATTCGTCGCTTTGGGAACAGGTATGTCACTATTGACGGCAGGGCCATAATATATCTTTGGGCTTCCGGTGCCATGGTTGGCGATCTTGCCGGTTTGTTTGACGAAGCAAGGAAGAAATATCCCGTCGCTTTCTTCGGTTCCGGCGAGGACTTCGGCAATATTGAAAGGATTCAGGCGTTTGACGGATTTATGGAGTATTCCCTGTATGGTTTTAGCAATTCCGGCAACTACAAGGCAATGATCGTCAATTATCGCGGTCATGCTCAATATCAACGGAAAGTGTTGAACGCCATCTACAAAAAAACCGGAAAAAAGATTTATCTCATTCCTACATTTCAAGCGGCCTATGACGATACGCTGGTTATTCCGCCTCGGGGCAACAGTCCTTTGTATGCCAAATCGCGGGTGGAGGTTATTGAACATGCCCGCTTGGTTAATTTGGACATGAACAGGTGGAATGTTTTTGACAATTATGGACCGCTTGTCGTCTGGAGCGAACTTCCTGAAGGAGGAGCAGTAATTCCGTCTTTGCCTAGAGTGGAAAATGAATGCAGGCCGGATCAAATTCAAACCGGTAATACGCTGGCTGAACTTTCCTGCGGCTATGTGGGATACGGAACAGATAGATTAAATATCGTTGCCAGATATTTCGGGAGGCGCTGATTATGCTAAAGTCAATGACACTGGCCGTGGTCTTTTGTTTTGCTGTCTCTGGTTTGTCAGCAGCCCAGGAACAACCCTTGCTGGAATCTAAACCGTTGCCGATTATTGAGGCGCTTCTTTCCGATGCAAAACCGTCCATTAGAGCTGGCTCCCGGCAGAAAAAAGAGCAAGAGAAGTTTCTTCTTGCGATTGACGTGCCGCTTGTGCCGTCAGAATATTCAGCCGATCTAGACGGAATTGAGTCGCGTCCGTTCGGCGAATCAATTCAGGCGGAGAGGCGAAATGTCGGATTTCCTTCCACGCTTTGGCCGGAAATAAGTTTTTATTCAAAGAATGCTCATTTGAACTTCAAGGGCGGCGCGTCAACGGTCCGGAACGACGGCAAGATAAGAAATAATACCGAGGTCAACCTTTCGGTTGAAGGTTCTGTCGGGTTGATACTGGCCGGAGTTGAGGGCTTTAAGTTTGATGAAGATGTCCTGTTTGTTTTGTCGGGAGAAGATTATAGAATTGACTTCGACCGTCAGGCCTACGGAGGAGATGCTTGGATCGGGGTAAAACTCGGAAGTTTCCATAAAAGTTTTATCGCAGTCCGATTCGGTAGAGGGCTGGCTGAAAGCCAAGGTAAGGAAGAATATGTAAGTTCTGTTCTCAACGACTCAATACTTATACCCTTATATTCTCAACACTTTTCTCTCGGTAGACAGTCAGTTGAAGGACGGATCCTAACTCGCTACTTTGCTCCGGCATTCAAGTTTGAATCAACCAAATATGAAAGACAGGGCAGATCGGAAGGCGACTTTGTTCTTAAAGACAACTCGTTTAACGATTTCACGTTGCGGATGGAAATAGAATTAATTCCACCCTTCAGACGAAATCTGGCCAGGGTCGTCGTGCAGAGGAATTATTATTACGGAGGATGGAATAGGTTGCTGTTCAGAAACTACCAGTCGGGCTGGCAGGTGTATTTGAGGATAGCGTTTAAATAGCCGCAAATTAAGCGGCTTTTTTGTTCCCTGTGGATAACCGACATTCAATGTCGGTTATCCACAGGGGCTGGGACTTAGGTTCAACAAGTAAGTGCAACACTTCTGGTATCATAGAAGTGTTGCACTTGCAGGTTGAATGTAGCATACATGCTATTGACTTTTTGGGCTATAATATGGTATAATGTGGGTAGTGATGGCTTTCGGCATTTTGCCGTTAGCCGGTTGAAAATTCAAGGAGGAGAGCAGTGAAGAAGATCATCTCGTCTTTCGTCATCGCGTTTGTGCTTTCCGGTCAGGTCTACGCTCAAGGCCAGACGCAGGAAGAACAGAAATCCCAGTGGGCGCCGACGGCGAATTTTCTGATCGGAAAGTTCGACACCAGACAGACGTCGCCCGTGCTTGAAGCGATTTTCGGATTTGAGTCCGAGCTTTCCGGAAGATCATGGGATCTCGGAGCCGTACGGGGCCGACCCGGCCATTCGTACATCCGCATTGCCTATACGGAAGTGCGGCTGGACGATGGCAGCAGGGCCTTTGAAGATTTCGAGAACAACGTTACCAAAGACGCCAAAGTCAAAGGTGTCAAATTTGAAAAAGTTTGGCGTCTGGGTCCCTCGCGCTGGCCGGTGGCTCCTATGTTTTCGCTTCATGGCGGGG
>Ga0210057_1007286_pt1 | contig 13471 bp, 8 predicted proteins | sample CryGeyCG2114_010_2_FD_183968 | JGI IMG/M metagenome (GOLD analysis project Ga0210057, IMG submission 183968) | Groundwater microbial communities from aquifer - Crystal Geyser CG10_big_fil_rev_8/21/14_0.10 (SPAdes) (version 2) | ecosystem: Environmental > Aquatic > Deep subsurface > Groundwater ... | reverse complement strand
ATTGGAGCCGCGGCACTGCAAGACTATGATAGGGCAATTGTGGTGGGAGGAGAGTTTACTCATGGTAAAGGTACCGTCCAAGCGGTGGTGAATCTAAACCAGGCCCCCTTGCTCTCAATGTTTGGTCCAACCATGGGGGCGCTTAAAGTTACAATCCAAAAATTTTACCGAGTTAATGGCTCATCCACACAATACAAGGGAGTCACTCCTGATATCATCATCCCTGATGCTTTGGGATACGCCAAAAACCGTGAGCAAGATTTAGATTATAGCTTGAAGTGGGATCAAGTTGAGCCTCAACCATTTCATACTTGGAAAAAATATTCATTAGATAAATCTCTACTTAAGGCACGTTCAGCTCAGCGCGTGGCAAAGAATGAAAGGCTACGAAAAATCAGCGAGAGCGTTGAATATTTAGTCAAGCGCAGAGACGAAACCAAGGTGCCACTTAGCCTTGCAGAGGTAAAAGCACGGGAAGTGGAAAATGATAAGATGCTTAAGAAGTTAAAGTTGGATGAGGTTAATAAAGATATCGTCGTATCTAATTTTGAAGAATCGTTACAAGTAGTTAAAGACATGTCTGGTGGGGATAAGGAGCAGTGGAAAAAAGATTTTGACCAAAGGAAAGAGGAATGGGTCGAGGGCCTACAAAAAGATCCTGGCCTAGAAGAGGCCCTCTTTATCGCAAGTGATATGGTAGGAGTGATTAATGGAAAGAAATTGTCCATGATCAATAATGGCCAAAATGAAAGAGCTCATTGATAATTTTGAACTTGAAAGAATCTTGGAGATTCTAGAAGAAATGGAAGATGAGAAGCTTTCGGCTGCACTGCTGATGGAATTTAATCAAAAAATGAAAGTTTATGGCCGCTTACTTATGAATACAGATCATGGTCTTGGCAATGAAGAATGGAAAAGACAGTGTGATCAGGCGCAAAAGGAGGTTACCAAAATTGTTGAAAAAATAAATTCAATGAGTTGGTAACAAGGAGGAGTGTAGTGTCTGATTCGAATAAGAAAGATGATGATTGGTCGTTCCAAGTAGAAGACATAGAGAAGATAAAAAGGAAAGAGGAAGGACCCAAGAAGGTTGCCAGTGGTACTGGTATTAGACAGCTGATCAAGAAAAACAAAGTTAAAGATTTAAAGCTTGATCATGAAAATATCCCCAAACGCATTTCTCGCAGTAATACCGAAGAGTATATGAATACCGATCAGCATTCCAAAGGGCTGAAAGATACTTCAACTCCAGATATTATGCGTAGAGGGAAAGCATTTGCGATTGATATGGTCATCTGTTTAATTCTTTTTTTATTGGCAAAAATTTTAATAGACACAACCTATCCTTGGTTGGAACAGTTCTTGGTTCGCATTGGACAAGATTCAATACTAGATAATTCGGCCATCGAGTCCCATATCGATTTTATTGTTAGAGGGTTCAACTTTGTGGTTCTTTATTTTATTGTTTTTGTTCCACTTGCTTCCTTTTCAGGTAAAACTCCAGGTAAATTTGTCTGTAAGATAATAGTTGAAGACATTGATGGGGGATACATCGGTTTTTTTCGAACTTTACTGCGTGAGCTTATACTAAAACCATTATGCCTCGTCAGTGTGGTTGGTGTCCTCATCCTTTTTGGCAATAAAAAGAGAAGGGCGTTACATGATTTTCTGGCAAAATCGATTGTGCGCATATTGTAATATTGAGACTTTATTCAACCAAAAGCCCTCGCATAAAATCTGCCTGGCCTTCGACTGCCTCGATCGCAGTTTCTTTGGAAATGATACCCTTACTGAATAATTCCTGAATATGTTGATCAAAGCTTTGACTACCATTACCGCCAGCTCCACGCCCCTCGGAAATGATTGTGTGAATGCGTGCCAGGGGCTCATCACCTAAAATACACTCCTTAACACCAGGAGACATAACCATAATTTCTTGTGCAATGACGACGCCTTTTCCTCCCACTGCCTTGAGCATTCTTTGGCTAATGGTGGCGTAGAGATTTTCGGACAAACGCTTCCTCACCTCGGCCTGCTCTTCAGTCGAAAAGAGGGAAATTATACGTCCAATAGTGTTGGTTGCATTAGTGGTATGGACAGTACTAAGAACCAAGTGACCTGTCTCCGCCGCCTTGAGAGCAATGCCAACAGTTTCGGGATCGCGCATTTCTCCAATCAAGATAATATCAGGATCCTGGCGCAGGGCCGAGCGCAGGCCCATACCAAAGTTTTCAGTATCCTTTCCTACCTCTCGCTGAGTTATTCTAGATTTATATTGAGGATGAATATATTCGATGGGATCTTCAATAGTGATAATATGGGCGTGCCTGTTCTTATTAATATAGTCTATCATTGCCGCCAGGGTGGTGCTCTTGCCACAGCCTGTTGCTCCCGTTACCAGTATCAGACCTCGCTGTTGCAGAGCGATCTGTCCCACAACCGGACTGAGCCTAAGTGATTCAATGGTTGGAACAGCGCTGCGAACGATTCTGAAAATGATACCGACCTTGTCATTAAAGTGGAAAAAGTTAAATCTCAACCGGCATAAGTTGGGAATTGTGTAGCCACCATCCCATTCTTTAAGGGTATCAATTTTTGAAATTAATTCATCATTTTCAAAAACTATTTTGCAGATATCAATAATATCTTCTTTTTGAAATGGTTTAGTCTGAACGGGAACAAGGTCTCCACGTACCCTGAGGCAAGGGGGCTCTTCCATTCTAAGATGAATATCGCTAGCATGATTTTGCATGGCAACTTCGACCAAACGAATGAGATGCTTTAGAGTAAATGCCATGATCAACCTCTTTTGTCTTAAGGCGTTTTTATGGTTTTAAGCGCCATGAAAGCTTTTGGAATAGAATAATTCTCAAACCACTTGCGTGTTAGGCATGCATGTCCACCTGCGCCCCAGCCCTCGCCCCAGCTGTTGGCCACAATAAGACAAATATCGCCCTCGCTAGCGTGCATACGGCTTGGCAATTTCATGTACCCAATAATGACAAGGGCATGTCCTGCGGCGTGAGCATCTTGTTTGCCACCACTATTACGACCTTGATAATCAACTAGGCCAGTGGTGGTATAAAAGTTGGGGCTTAACTTAAAACCACCAACGACAGGTATATTTTCATTCAAGCTTTCGAGGATTTGAGCAAGATTGCTGAGAGGATAAAATTCTTGAACTCCTGCGCTGCCAATGCTTTGGCAGGTATTTGATAAAGGCACTTGGGTTTCATTACCTGGCATTGAGCTATCCACATAAGGGCATGAGGATTCTTTTGGAATGTCTGGGTGTGAAGATTTTTGGCTATTTTTAAAAGCGCCAATGACCCAACTTCCACGGCTGCTACAAGGCGATGACTGGCACTCGGGTTTACTTGCCCAGTAAAAGTATTGCTCTGATAAGTCCACTATTTGACCGCTTCCTGCCATCAAAACTTCAAGCGCCCTTACGCCAGCAAAAGCAGCACAGGTTGGCCTTCGTCCCTGATCTCGCACAGGAATTTCTAAGGCCTCAGGAATAACTTGAACATCATTGGTTGAAATTTTCTTGGCATTTTTCAATTTTGCCAATCTTGAGGGGGTTTTTAGCGAGCCTCTATCAGAGGAAGAAAGAGAAAAGGATTGAGGCGAGAAGGTATTTTGCTTATATTGAGGAAGATTTTTTAAAAAATCTTCCCTTTTTTCGCGCCATTTGGCATAAGTCTCGCGAGTTTTTTCCTGCCAGCCGGCATAAGTTTTCTTGGTTTGCTTTTTTAGTTTTGAGAGATTTCTTAAGTACTGAGATTTTAGGTCACCGCTATCATTGTCTGCATCATTTTCTGCTCGCTTAGAAAAACCAGCTTGGTTTTCTTTTTTTAAACGAGAGACAATATCGGCACCAGAACCCTGGGTCGGAGTTTGACCATGCAATCTTTGCAGTTCTTCTCGGTTTTTCTGCATCATCTCTTGTATTTTTTTTTGCCCTGCACTTAGAGTGGCAACTGGTTTGGGAGTGGCCACCGGCTCGGGGGACTTTTCTTCTTTTTTGGCCACGACATCACTTTTTGTTTCGTCTTTCTCGTCAATTTTTGTTTGGGACTCATCGTCGGCCTTGCGAGATGGAACATCGGCGGGTGGTGTGATGCCTGCTTCTTCTTGCAGGGCACTCAGCACGATAAGAGAATATTCTTTAAGTGGGTGAGCGGCTGGGTCAGCGGGACCAATGGCGCGGGCAAAAACGGTTGTTGCCAAGATGGCACTCATAAGAGTTATTAGCATGATTTGTAGGCTTAAAAAAAAGGTGTATTTGTGCATAAATTCCTAAATCAATTATCCGAGTGAAATTGAACTTGTTTGGTTTCTTAAAAACTTATTGTAGTTTCTTTTTGTCATTTTCAATTGTAAATTAAAAATACAGGTTGTGCTAATTGTTAAAAATGAAGAAAATTCTTATCATTCGCTTTTCATCTTTCGGGGATATCGTTCAGAGCATGACGGCAGCGGTGGTACTTAAGCAACTTTACCCGCAAGCAGAGATACATTGGCTAACCAAGAAAAACTTTAGCCCATTAGTCGGACTTTTGCCCCAGGTCTCCAGCATAATTGGTCTTGATGGGCATCAGGGTATTAAAGGGTTGCTCAAATTAGGCCTGTCGCTTCGGCATGAAAAATACGACCTTATTTATGATGCCCATAATAACTTGCGTTCAGCTGTTCTTAGGCTAATGCTTGGAGGCATTTTTATCGCCAGGTCGTATCAGAAATTGCTCGTCAGACCAAAATATCGCTGGAAACGCTTTTTGCTTTTTAAATTTAAAATTAACAAATTTCCTTGGCCCTTTAAGGGTATGCAATCTTATGTCGATCCCTTACAGGTGCTAACAGATAAAGAACAAATGGCCATGCCAGCGCGATTTAATTTTCCAATCGAACTGGAGAACAAGTTCAAAAATTCACTGCCACAAGAATTTATCACTTTATGCCCTTCTGCCGCATGGGAAATGAAGCGTTGGCCATTAGAACACTGGAAGGAATTGGTTAAACTTCTTCATCGTTATCATGTGGTTTTACTGGGAGGGCCAGAGGATACATTTTTACAGCAAATCAGGCAGCTTTACCCAGAGAGGATAACAAATCTAGCCGGCCTTTGCGATTTAGTCGAAAGTAGCTATGTTATATCGAGATCAAGTCTGGTCATTTCCGCCGATACCGGATTAATTCACGTTGCGGACCTCCTCGGCGTGAAAGGACTATCCTTAATTGGGCCAACGGCCTTTGGATTTTGCTCCTTTGCAAACATTAAAACTTTAGAGGTAGACCTTTCTTGTCGCCCCTGTAGTAAGGATGGGAGCGGGCGATGTTCGCGCCAGATCTACCAGGAATGTATGACAAGCATTAGTCCCCATCACGTTTTACAAGAGGCAGAGAGGGCATTAATTCCCTAAGTCTTTGAAAAAACGTGTAAAATCCATCCTTCAGCTTGAATTTATTTGCCCAAAAGCCGATAGGCCTAGAGAGATAAAAGAGCTTTCTAGCTAGGTTGGGTCTAAATGAAAAATAGTATATGCGCGATAAGCCTGTTTCTGGTGTCCCTAAGTGTTGGGAGTATTGTTGCTGCCAGTGATAACAAAAATTCGAAGAATGAAAACAAGGAAGTTGCGCTCGGTTTGAAGGAGCTGCAGGCATTACCACGCCACCGTAAGATCTATTATTTTGGAAAAATTCCCCACCATTTTATCGTCAATCAGACTTCAGGTGTCACGATTAGTAATAAATGTGACAGTGTTAAAATACCAGATAAGTGTTTGGCCTCAAAAAAATTGATCGAGGCCAATATTCTTCTTTTAGATGAAAAGGACCGTAGGGGAGGAAAGAACCCCGGATCAGTCATGTGTAAAAAATTGCTCAAAGGAAAAGTTCGTTTTGGAAAAGATCGGGAAGGTAATACCAGTACTTTTTGTGCTTTTTCCGATGGCTCTATGGTCTCAAGTGATACGGTAACTTTTTGGGGTAACAAAAATGCAAAAAAGAAAAAGCAGTAATTATAGTCTCGGCCCATTTCTGCTTGGCCTAGTCATTTATCAGTCACTAGCGCAGGCGCAGATTACTTGTACAGGTGACTCCGTCTCTCCAGACTTTTCTTTGCGCTCACAAGGTAAGTCGTTGCAGTCAATGCAATTACAAGATCAAGATGGGCTGGGAACTTGCTATGCCAATGCTTTATCTTTGGCCATGGAAGCAGAGTTGGGAACCCCAGTCAGCTATCACCAGATTGCTGTTAATTATGGCCAAAGGGAGAATGCGACTGCTAGTGGCAGTCGCAGGCGCGCTGTGACGGAACGTGATGATGATAATTTTGTTAGCGAAGTTTTCACAGAGGGGGGAAACGCCTGTGAGGCCTTCGATCTTATGCGCGCGCGGCGGCCGCGCAGCATTTGTCGCAGGGGAGATGTGCCACTTGAGAATTTAAATAATCCTGATGATCAAGAGAGAATATTTAATAACCTTTCTGAGTTTTACGATTCCTTTACTGATTTTAGGCGTAACCATCGCACGGCGGCTCGCCAATTTGCCGATTCCTTGCGAGATGCCATCACTTCTTCTCAGACATCAGCACCGGCCCGTTGTCAAACAATGCATGATGAGCCCAACAAGACTTCCGAAAATATGAAAAGCATGCTGGAAAATTTTTGTGCTGAAGAATATTCAAAGCTCAAGGATACCACTGAGCATATTTCAAACCTTGTGGCCACTATGTCAGAGCTTACTGTCAGTGCCGATGATGCTGATAGGCGCACTGAAATCGAGGCCAGAATCCGAAGGCTAAGACGTGTCGCCTTTACTCAAAGAAATAAAATTCGAGCTATCGGTAGTATTGAAGGTGACGCTCTTTTGGCAGCAGGGCCCGATCCCGTTTCACCAGAGGGGGAGCTGCAATTCTCTTGGCCAGAATGTCATGTTAAGGAGTCATTGGTAACGCCACTGCGCTCTCATATGCAGGCGATTGAGACGGCATTTAACCAAGAGGGAGAAATGAATCCGGAAGCTACAATGCGTCCCCTAGTCAATAGATTCCTCGCCAGCAATTTGCCAAGCATCGCCGGTGCCCCCGATTTCCCTGCAGAGATTTTCAATATGGCCAATGGGACTCCCATGAGTGAAGACATTTTGCGTAGTGAATTTTCCGAGGATCTCAGCAAAGCAGTGCCAGGCTACTGCCGCCAAAGAGTTGTTTGGCAAGATTTGCAAAACCCAAATATTATTCAGCAGACATTTTACAATCGCGGCCATGTTTGTCTTTCCAGTGAATTGCTTGACTCAACTGTATCGGCATTTTCAGGTTTAAGCGTTATGGGTAATGGCAGCTTTCCCTCAAATGAGCTTCTGACCGCACTGACAAATGTAGATTCAGGTCTAAATGATTTTATGATGGGAGTGGCCGGACCGGGCTGCCAGACAGATGCCATAACCATTCCTTCAAGCTTGCGCTGCCGGGAAGTTCACTATCCGACAGGAGTTTCAAGTCGGGCACGCAGAGGAAAAACGGCCGCTGAAATCAGCGCGCTTGAAAGGCAGCGTTCGGCCGAACACATGCGAACTTATGTCAATGAAACATTACAAATGAGGGCCGGGGCCGGTAGACCAGTCATGATTTCTGTTTGCTCAGGGTTTTTGAAAAATGACACATTTGATTCTGACTTTGGTCGTAGCTGCACTGATGGAATCGAGAACCATGGCAGCCATGCTATGAATATCGTGGGCTATCGCTGTCGCGCGGGTAAGGTTGAATATCAAATCCAAAACTCTTGGGGACAGGGCTGTGGCTCTTACCGTACTACTGATGAACCATCGCGTGCCTTGTATGATTGTAACTCTGATGGCGGCTATATCTGGGTCCCTGAAGATGTTCTGGTTCCCAGTACCAAAAGAGTTTATCGCCTGGAAGGTTAAGCTACTTCCAAATATTAATACAATCTTTATACTTTTGAACAAATTGTTTTCTTCTCGCTATAGGTATTTCGTCTCCATTGTGAACTAATGAGTTTATGACCTCACAGTTGGCGCGCTTATACTGAGCATGACCCTTTCCCATTTCTCCCATTAGCAAATCGACTACAATCTCTGATGTTTCAGATTTAGAAATAAGATGGCGTATTAGATCGCCGTCCAGATTTTTCATTTTGTGATAACTAAAGGCGTCAAATAAATGTCCCAGAGAAAATGTTAGATAAAATCCTTTGCTCTTATCTAATTCAAGCTTTGATTTATATTTATTTAAAAACTTTTCCAGCAGCTCCAAATACTGTTGTTTGAAGGAAACAGGTATTTTTGAAGCGGCAGAGATTATAAAATCAAGCATATTAGTCAGAGCTACATTGTGCAAATTAGGAGAATCAAGAACTTGTTCTAGCGTTTTGAAAAATGAATTTGCGCTGGCCACTGAGCTGGTAATTTGTTTAAAAAAATCAGTCGGAAGATAATCATAGTCACGCCATTCCGTTAACAGCCTAAGGGAATCCGCCAAAGGATAAAAACTTGGCGCTTTTTGTAGAATCATTTGCGACATTTGCAGCAGTGCAGGTAGATCTGCTCCCTGCGCATTCGCCAGGTTGGTAAAAATAGAGCGGGCCAGATGTTTGTAAACTCTTTCTTGTGAAATATAAGCATTTTGAGCAAGCAGAGCGTCTAAATAAGGAACAAAATTAGCCAGTTCTCCTTGCTTAGAATTTATGAGCTGTAAAAAAAGATCGAGTTTAAGCTCGGCAGGTGCCGCTTGTGAAGTAAAAAATATATTCAAACTTTGTGCCTGCCTTGGCGTGTCAATAACAAAATTTTTAGAAAATTCTAGAAAAGATTTTGCTTCAATAGACCACTTCGGCGCAGGATTTTTCTTTAGATACAAAAAGAAAATCTGCTGGCGATTGGCAGATGTCAAATTGTTATTTGTAATAATATTTGAAATATTATCGATCGTAGAAGTTGAAAGTTGATGAATTTTAGAAAGTGCCAGGTTTAAAAAAGCATTCGTTTTATTGCCTGGCCATCTGCTGGAAGAAATAAAATCAATAGATGTTTGAATGTCGTCCAGTCGGCCCGAGATTAAAGTCTGCTGCTCTAACAACGGAATAATTAAATCTTCGAATTGAACAAATTCAGACTCATTTCTGATTAGCTTGAATAATTTTTGTGAAACTTCCACTAGCTTGGTGGGTGATAATTTAATCAAGGCAATTTTTTGGATAAAGTCATTCAGTGGTGAAAAGTGTTTTTCGTTCTGCAAGAGCCAGTCAATAAGAAGAATGAGTGAATTTTCCCGCTCCTTACTATCGTTAATTTCGCTAATGTCCTGGGCCATTTGTGTCAGGACTTGTGGCACATCAAGCTCATGCTGGTAAGTATTAAAGAAGGAAAAGATCAGAGATAGGTCGCTGTAAGACGGAGAAATAATTTTTTTTCTAAAGTATTCTGTTAGATCATTTTCAGGGCCTACAAGCTTCACTTGCCATTTTAAGGCAGTATTCAAAGCATTAAAGCTAATTCGATCATATCGTTCATTATTTAAATAATCGTTAAAAATTAATCCGCGTTGCTCAATTGTTAAACCCGAAAGATTAGGTAAATTGTAGACAGCTTTTTTGGAGCTGGTAGGAAAAGACCCTCCATGCAATATCTGGTCAAGCAAAGCGTAATTGATGTGACCGTGTGTATTTAAAAGCTCAAGGATATCCATCTTTCTTTTGTTTTCAAATATTTTATCGGAGAATCCATCATTAAACTGATTGTAAGTGCTATCAGACCTCAAAAGAACAATCGCCTGATCAAATAATTCCCAGCGATGGTCATCATAATTACTTCCAGTAACATTGCCATAAACCTGGCGATAAATATCAAGCAACTTTGCATATTCAAAAATATTGTTACCTTTTTTTGATAGCTCATCTTCAATAATTCTTCTGAACATTGTATTTCTACGCAAGTCTGCAATTAGACGAGGGCGCTTACTTGAATCTTTATACATAACAAGATCTTTATGGATTGATTCAACTAGTCCATCCCAAAAGCTAAGCATAAGATCGGGGTCTTCTAACCAGTCGTCGCGTGTGGGGTTGGTTCTTGGCCAATTACTGTCGAGCAACCGGCATAGAGCGTCCCTCTTTTTTATCTTTACGCTGTTGCCTGTGACCTTCGGCCGCATGCTTAGGGTTGAGTTAGTTTGGCAGTCAACATCCTCTCTTTTGTTTATGGCCGCAAATTCTTGCAGTCCTTGTTCCATGACCGAGTTTTCTTGCAAGAATTTAAGCCCCTCATCCAAGGGGCCTGCAACCTGATCGCTTGGCAAAAAATTCTTTGAATATTGCAGTGATGGGAAAAAAAGACTGACTAATTTAAATGAGGAAAGATGCGATAGAAACGAAATGTTACTATTGATTCCAAGCTTCTTGTCGAGTAGGTTTCCTTGTAGATAAAGTACTTTGATTTTTTCCGCCCATTTCTTGCCTTCAGGCGAGCATAAAGATTTTAAAAGTTGAATGGTCTCAATGGCGAAATCGCGTTGTTGATATTCGCTGTAAATGAGATTGGGTGAGAGAGAGGAGATCATTAATCCCGAACATTCTTTTCGTTCCATTGACCATTTCAAAACGTTTTGTTGGTCAATTGCTCTTTCAAATCCAGTCCTGGTAACGCTTGGCCCTTGGTTTTGAATGCTCCCGCCAAAAATTTCTTCAAGCTGAATATTTTTATGTGCTCGGCCGATATACTGACTGGCCTCGATTGAAAAACGGTTCGAGGGAGTAAAACTCATAGTGCAGAAATTGCTACTTTGGGCCAGAGAATAATTGGTTAACACGTTAAGGCAAAAGATCATGCCATAATAAAATTTTCGCCACATAAAATAATCCTTTAGAGTCCATGGGCATTCTTACTGAATGCCCGCAAATGTTTTTAAATCTAAACCTGGAATAATATCCTTGTTTTCCAAAATAAAATCATGAAAAATTTTACCCATTTGGTCATTAATATTTCGGTCTATGCCCGCGCGCACACCCTTAAACTTTAAATTAGACGGTTGAAGTTCTGCCAAATGCTGGGCAGCCTGGGAACTTCCACTGACAGCACCAAAGATGAGAAATATGCCTACTCCACCGGTGATGACATTATTGATTTCCCCTTCAATTGGAATATCGTATTCGGCCTTAATTTGGCCGCCTGGTAGGAAGGTGATATTTTTAATTTGGATGTAAGCATTTTCCTTGAAATTTCCATCAGCATCAACATCTCCAAGACGCATTGACGGTTGGAAACTGACATTGAGGGATTTTAAGGCGCTATTATTAACGTTTCCAACTGTTTCAACTTTAATTCCTATTTGGCTTGATTTGGAGATATCGAGGGCCATTGGCTTCTCTTCAGTTCCAAACTTATAGCGATGGTAACGAAATGTTGTTATATGGTTTAGGCTGCTAGCACTATGGAGTGAATTCAAAGGGATACTTGGCGCCTCTGACTTTGATTGGGTCATGGCCTGCATGAAGTGATTGATGATCTGTTCAGGATGTGGATCGCTGTAAGGATCGTATCCTGCCCTTTGCCAATTCTTTGGTAGCAAAGGACGCAATTTTGCGGTTAATTGCGCGTTGGCAATTAGGCGCATGGCCGATGAGACATTTGTTTCAGCAGACACGTCATAGTCATTTAAATAGATAGAGAATTCACCTTCTTTAAATTTATAGTAGATCCTGCCAATTTTACGATTGATAGGGCCGGCAATGTCAAGTTGTATACCCGGTTTGACGTCGATATAAAGGTAAGGGCCATCAGAAGGATTTTGATCCAATCCGAAAGTAATTTTGCTTCCGGCTTCGATATAGGCATCTAGCGGGACACTCTCTAATAGTGTAATTCGCCGATATGTTTTAACGCTGACACTGGCCTGAGGTTTAAATTGTTGTAGCGCTCGCATGGCCAAATGCATTTTGGCTTGCTCATTGTCAGTCAAATACGCGGTAACTCCAAACTTAAGAGCAAGCTGCTTGGTTAACGGCAGTTTTTCATTGTTAAGAATTGTTGTATTCAAGGAGCTCATGAGTGAAATACTTTTATCGTCATTAACTTTTCCTTGTTGCATGGCCCTTTCGTATAATCCACAAAGTGCCCAGCCAAATCTCTTGCGTTCATCACAATTATCAGGTCTGTCGGAACATTGAAAAAAACTAGATACAATTGAAATCGATGTCGAAGCTGCCAACCCTTCCTCTGCCAATCCCTGACTACAAGCTACGCCCCCTGCTGCCAATTGGATGTTATAGAAATCTTTAATATGCGCTCTGAAATTTTGTGGATTTTCCATATCGAGTGTATGGCCATCAAAGAAGTGAGCATCTAGATTTTCCAATGCATAGACAAGAGCGGCATTGGTAGGAGAGAGGTTGTTTTGCAGATCAGTTGTTTTTAAACCTGCTTCAGTCATTTCTATTTCTATCACGCTGGCCTGATCTTCAAGAAATGCTTGCAATGAATTCTTATGTACCATAGACATCTCATCGCAGCTGGCAAAACTCTCTACTATTTTATTGATGCGATCAGAATTTGAGAGTGATTCATCAACAGAATATGACAATGCCAAGAGATTAAGCGCTTTGGTTTTGATTGAGAATAGACCTAGCTCTTTGCCTAAATCATCTTGAATGATGCGTGCCATTCCAATGACAAAAGGTGTAATCGCTCCTTGTGGTAGTTCAACTTGTTCTAGCATAGGTGAGATTGTCGATTGAACTTCACTATTGTCGCTGGTGTGTGTTTGATAGTACTGGCAGGCATAGGTTTGAGTAGTGCGTCCGCGCACTGATTCTAGTCCTCTTGAAAGCGCATTATATAGAGCATTGCTAATGCTATCGGTTGTTAATAAATCGATCAGCAAAGATTTAAATTCTTCGTCCTGCTTGTTTCTGAATTTGTGCAATAATGCTTGATTGCCTATGCCTTGCAAAAGCTTTTCCAAGCAATATTTTTCCTGCATGGGAAGATAGCCTGCATCACTGGCACCATTTTTTGACCAGTCTCGGGCATTTCTTTCATCAGGAGTGCACTGTACAATGGCACTTGGCACTGGACACATCAGGCTGCCTTGTGGCGTGCCTTCTTCCGTGCCATCACCCAATTGGTCAGGGTAACAATTCCATGGACTGCTGGCCGAACAGGGTTTTCCCTTTTTAAGTCCGATTCTTGGAGCTTTATGTGAAACGCCACTTCCTGTACCTTGTGTACCACCTGGCGCTTGTGTATTTTCACTACCATTTCCCAAATCAATATCAAAGCCAGAGCCAGAAAAGATGACAAATTCATATGGCAACTTTGCTCCTTCAAATACGGCATCGCGAATATATTTTTTTATCAGGCCTTCTTGATAGGCTGCCATTGACTCCATCGCCCTCATTTTTTCCTGAAGCAGTCTTTCGTATATTAAAAATTGCGAAGAGTCGGGTGATAA
>Ga0210057_1007282_pt1 | contig 13479 bp, 12 predicted proteins | sample CryGeyCG2114_010_2_FD_183968 | JGI IMG/M metagenome (GOLD analysis project Ga0210057, IMG submission 183968) | Groundwater microbial communities from aquifer - Crystal Geyser CG10_big_fil_rev_8/21/14_0.10 (SPAdes) (version 2) | ecosystem: Environmental > Aquatic > Deep subsurface > Groundwater ... | reverse complement strand
GTTTATATTTTCCGATGGAGTGACGTTGTTTCAAGTTTTAAGCGTCCGTATGGTTATGACGTTGGCCTTTTTTGGATTCTTCCTTGGCAAATCCGGGAAGGACCAGTCCGAAGAAGGCGAGAAGGTTGCGGTTTTCCAAAGCCAACTTAAGAGGAGAAATAATCAAGAAAAACTTCTAGGTTTTCCGTCAGTTTTGCCACAAGCAAGGCCGGCGGTTTAAAATATAAGCAACCGTACCGTAAACCGACACAGGTAGGTGAGGCGAGAAGCCTAAGGTGTACGAGAGAACCTTCGTTAAGGAACTCGGCAAAATAGCGGCCGTAAGTTCGCAATAAGGCCTGCCTTCTACGTTCCTTACTGCGTTCGGAACTTCGAAGGCCAGGTCCCCCATCTATTTATCTTTGGGGACCTGGCCTCCGTAGCTCGAGCGTAGCGAGGAGCGTAGGAGGCCGCAGCTAAAGAATCCAAGCGACTGTTTATCAAAAACACAGGTCCCTGCTCAAACCGTAAGGTGAGGTATAGGGGCTGATGCCTGGCCAGTGTCAGAACGTTAAGGGGAGAGGTGCAAGCCTTGAACTGAAGCGCTGATGAACGCCGGCGATAACTATAATCGTCCTAAGGTAGCGAAATTCCTTGTCGGGTAAGTTCCGACCTGCACGAATGGCATAACGACTTGGAAACTGTCTCAACGAAGGACTCGGTGAAATTGCAAGATGAGTAAAGATGCTCATTACCCGTAGCTGGACGAAAAGACCCCGTGAAGCTTTACTACAACTTGGTATTGGGTTAAGAACATAGTTGTTCAGCATAGGTGGAAGACTGTGAAGTCCCGTCGTCAGGCGGGATGGAGTCGTCAGTGAGATACCACCCTTTTGTGTTTTTAATTCTAATCCTGTCCCATGAAACTGGGTAGGAGACAGTATCTGGTGGGTAGTTTAACTGGGGCGGTTGCCTTAACAAAATTAATCTCCGTTAATTTAATGGGGCAGCGTGGTAGCAATATCGCGTCAAAACCGCCGTATGGTCTATAAAAATAATCTTAGCTTATATGCTGGAACCTCCGTTGGCATCCTCAATTACTTGAATAAAGTGAAAATATTGAGGCGGTTTATCCGAATTAAACAGGATAATAACGGACAATCAGCAGGGAAACGCTTCAAGCGTGCCCTCAACGACTAGACGCTAAGCCCCCACCGCTTCCGAGCAGTGGGGTGAAGATATAGTCTGAACTCTGGGGCGACCCAGAGAGTCTAATTAAATTAGACATCAAGAATCATATGAAAACATTCAAGATTTCGTCCGATCAAAAACAAATCATCATGGGTAAATTATTAGGCGATGGACACTTGGAAACTGCCAATGGCAAAACTTGGCGTTTAAAGATAGAACATTCTTTAAGCCAAAAAGTTTACGTCGATTGGCTGTATGACAAGTTGAAAAATCTGGCGGCTAGCGAACCAAGAATAAAACAACAGGCGGTTCAGGGCAAAGTTTATAGCAAGTACTGGTTTAATACCTGCTACAGCGGCAGTTTCAGATTTTACAGCCAGAAATTTTATGACCACGGTCGTAAAATAGCTCCCAGGCAAATCAAGCGCTGGCTGACACCCTTGGCTTTAGCCGTTTGGTACATGGATGACGGCTCCAGAAAATCCCATCAGCATCGCGCTAAGATAATTAACACTCAAAGTTTTGATCGGTTTAGTTTGAATCTTTTACAGAGCGCTTTAAAACTTAATTTCGGCATAGAAACTAAGTTAAGAAAGCAAAGAGAGGGCTGGCAAATCTATATTTTCGGCCGTGAAGCCGAAAAATTCGCCAAAGTTATAGGCAAATATGTTCTGCCAAACTTCTCTTACAAACTTGATTAACACAATGCCCAAAATGTAACGGAGGCGTTTACTAAGGTTGGCTAGCTCCCGATGGAAACGGGACGTGGTCGTGCAAACGCATAAGCCAGCTTTACTGCAAGGGCTACAACCCGCGCAGTTGCGAAAGCAGAAGTTAGTGATCCGACCGTATTACCCTGAACCTTTATGGTTTAGGGTCGAAGTAGGACGGCGGAAGCTCAACGGATAAAAGTTACTCCGGGGATAACAGGCTGATCGCGCCCAAGCGTCCACAGCGACGGCGCGGTTTGGCACCTCGATGTCGGCCCATCGCATCCTGGGGGTGAAGAAGCTCCCAAGGGTTTGGCTGTTCGCCAATTAAAGCGGTACGCGAGCTGGGTTCAGAACGTAAATTACATTGCGTTCTATCACAGAGATGTGATACAAGAAATCTGACTAAAATCGGTGAAACCCTACTTGGATTTCGAACTGTCCAAGAGGGCAATACCGAGGGAAGATTAGATTTATGTCTAACGAAGAATTAGCTTATATTGCCGGTTTCCTTGATGGAGACGGCTGCATTATGGCGCAGTTAGTTTACCGTAAAGATTACATTTACGGTTATCAGGTAAGAACAAGCATTGTTTTTTACCAAAAATCGATCCATCAAGGCATCCTTCACTGGCTGAAGAATAAGCTGAACCATGGTTATATCAGGCTCCGCAATGATGGAATGGCGGAATATACCATAGTTGGATTTAAAGAAGTAAAAAGCGTGTTATTGTTAATTTATCCATTCCTTCGTTTAAAAAAGTCTTTAGCGGAATTAATGATAAAATTGATCGATTCTCATCCTAAAAAAATGAGCCCCAAAGAACTTATTAGATTAAGTGTCTTAGTCGATCAAACCGCCACTTATAATTATTCAAAAAAAGAATAAATACAAGCGAAGTAATAAAAGATTTTCTCGAACATAAATCTTTTCCCCGTAGAGACTGAATCTTGCAGAAGAACAAGATGAGATAGCCTTTTTAAAAGGGTTATAAGACGTCAGCCCCTAATTCCGTCAAAGACGGAAAAGGGTGAAGGTATAGTCCATGCCATTAGTAATAATGGAATAACATGCGTGAGACAGTTCGGTCTCCTATCCGCTACGGGCGTTGAATCTTGAGTAGTCCCTTCCCTAGTACGAGAGGACCGGGAAGGACGAACCTCTGGTGTATCGGTTGCAGTACCAACTGCATTGCCGAGTAGCTACGTTCGGTTTGGATAAACGCTGAAAGCATCTAAGCGTGAAGCCGTCTACAAGATTAGGATTCATTATTAGGCCTCTTGGAGATTACAAGATTGATAGGCCGTAGGTGTAAGGCCCGCAAGGGTTTTAGCCGAGCGGTACTAATAGGCCAAGTAACCACCAAATTATATGGGTGTCATTTAGTTCCGCGCCTAGCCGAGTTTGACTCGGTGGCAGCGGCAGTTATTAAGCTCAGTTGGGTTTATCAAGTTAAGCTTGACTGATCAGCATGAAATATTAAAACAGTTCTTTTCATTCATTTGAATTAAACATCCGTAATGGATGTCAATCAGGCAATCGGGCAATTTTTCGCCCGAGCCAAAAATGAGTATAATTATACCAGTGCTTCTTCTATTAGTTGTATATAGAAATCTCGGTGTTTCTACTAAGTTGGTAACACTCGTTCCCATCCTTTACCCCGCACCAAATAAAAATTTTACTTATTTATCCTAGTGCTTCTACTGGACTGGTCACACCCGTTCCCATCTCGAACACGGCCGTTAAGCAGTCCAAGGCCGATGGTAGTATGGCTGATGCCATGCGAGAGTAGGTAAGTGCTAGGTTAAATGAGTAAAATTTGGTGCGGGGCGAGCAAGACCTTTAAGCAACTTAGGGCCGACCTGCCCGCCGAAGTCCCAGCGGGACGAAGGTGGGTGGTAGCATGGCTGATGCCATGGCCTGCTTTGCCGAAGCAAGGCGAAGACAAACGAGAGTAGGCCCTGTCAGTTGACAGGACAAATGGGCGCTGGTTTATCCCGCCCGCCGATTAGGCGAGGCGGGATTTAGTTGTACTTATTTTTTTACTCAGCCCCGCACAGCGGGGCTTTGTTTGGGTCGTCGCTGTTATCTATCGTTTTCTATTGTCGATTGACTGTGATGCACAAGATATTGACAATTTATATAAAAATGCTAAGGTATTATGAAATAGTAAATTTGAAGTTCTTTTCACAATCAAATACATTCAAGGAGGATATTTAGATGAATACAGTCAACTGGTTGGACCATACGGCCATCAAGGTGGGAGACAAGGTAGATATCGAACCGCTCGGGTCGGTGGTTATTTCTAAAGTGCTGCCGTCATATAACCGGACCGTAGTGTTGGTTCAGCGATCTGATGGCGATAGCATAGTCCTTAAAGCATTCCGTTTTAAGGGCGTTCCTATTTCTATGCTTACCACAGAGGTTCTTAGATCTATCGCTGCTAGTATTGATAATTATAAAAAACAACTTCATTTAGCGGGCGTCTCTACTAGTAGTGGGTTAGGCTTTATTATTAGAGGGGGTAATAGCAACGAGCAAATGCCATTAATGATTCAATATGAGGATTATGGCGGGGAATCATGCGCCGTTGGCATTAAGAATGCCAGTAAATTCTCACAAGCCGAAAAGATCATTAATGCCATGCTCAATTGGGCTATTAAGCCGCTATTTGATAACGCTACCCATCCCTCTGAAGAAGACCATTTGATTACTGGAATTGATATTAATCCTCGTAATTTTGTTTCGCCAGTAATCTCTAATTCTTCCGCCATTTTGGTAGATTTGTTTCCAACAAAAGTTTGGGACCCAGAGTATGGTTTCAGTTTAGAGTTTCCTGAACCTCAACATCCTACCGTTGTGATGCTTGGCATCTTTCGGCACTATGATTGTGCTGGCTTAATTATCAATTTGTTTAGTAATTTAGCCCGACTGCGGCCAGAGTTGGGTCGCCAGATTTATTTATTGTTGGAGGAATTTCTGAGGCATAACGGTTATAATAGTGTTGAGGAGGGAATCAACAAATATCTAACCCAGGATCTTAAAGGAGTCACGATCGGCGATGATCTTTTATCAGTGGGTTGCTTCTCATCATCAGACATCCGTCGGATTATAGAAGACTGGACTTTTGCCGATTTTTTCCGGTTCCGGTGTTTGGCTTGCGCTTTGGCATTATGCCGGAGTAAAAGCAGGTTTCTCTTGGATGAAATTTTTTCCCGCGGCCATTTTCAACATTTATCACTCACAGATGATCAAATGTGTCACATCAAGGCATTGATTTTTAAGATGGCTGACGATTACCCGGTAGATTATCAGGAGTGATTGATGAAAATCAAAGGCGGTCTTTTGGAGGAAAGACCGCTTTTTCATTTTGCAACGTTACTCAATCACTGGTTTAGTTTGATTTACCCCTGATTTTCCGGCAAAGTTTTTGGTATTCGTTGTCAATGAATTCAAAATCGCCAATCAGAGTGTTTAGATAATTTAGGTATTTGGTCGTTGGTTGCATAGTTTTGCGATTAAACTGGCTGTTGTCTAAATTTTCACCCTTGTACATAAAGTGATCTAAAGAAACACCTTTTAAAGAGAATTTTTTATTAGCGTACGTAATAATTACCGCCTGGCCAGTTTGTTGCTGTTTGATTAAATCCACTCCCGCCTGGCCAAGTTTATGGCCGATCTCAATGTCCAATTTTATCGGATTGCCGCTTTGCAGATAATTCATGGGAATAATTATTTTGGTGGTTAAGCCCAGCTGGCTTTGGATTCTTTCCTGCAGCGCCAGGCTGACATATTCGTTTCGTATATTGCCAAAGCCGTCCGGCTGTTGTTCTGGCCGGCCATTAATACCCTTAATTCGGGTTTCTTTGGATACAGCAATAACGCAGTAATTGCCGTTCGCTTCGTATTTTTTTTTGACCAAACTGATAATTTGACCCAAATCAAACTGCCATTCCGGGGGAATGATAATGTCAGCGCCGCCTAAGGCAGCGGCACAGGTCAACCAGCCCGACATCGCGCCGTACATCTCAATAATATATACCCGGCTGTAAGTGTAAGCAGAGTCCTGTTTGGTTTCAGCGGCTAGCTTGGCCGCATAAAAGGCGGCCGTAGGAAAGCCTGGAGCAAAGTAAGTTAAGGGCAGATCATTATCAACTGTTTTAGGCAATCCGATTACCGGCAATTGATAATCTTTATGCAATTTTGCGGCCGCCATTAAAGTGTCGTCGCCGCCAATGGCAATTAAACCATCGAGCTGATACTTTTTAATTTTTTCTTTCAACAAATCTATTCCCCCCGGTATTTTTATGGGGTTGGTTCTTGATGACCGCAGGAGAGCGCCCCCCCGATTTTTAATAATTTCTATGTTCAACTTGGTTAAATCGATAATTTCCCCATGTTGAACCAGCGAGGCCCAGCCGCCGATGCCGCCAAAAATTTTATAATGGAGCTTTTTGGCCCGTGAGGCGACGCCGTAAAGCGTGGGATTAAGCGAAGGCGATAGACCGCCGCCGTTTAAAACCAAGATGTTTTTAAGTCTTTTCATAATTAATACCAAGTATAATTTATTTGGGGATAAATATCAATATCCATAAGTTTAAAATGACAAACTATTTGATTTTTTTGGCTAATATCAAAACAAAAAATTATAAAAGATAAAAATTGCAGAAAGATTATTGACAGAATTCTTATAAAGAGTACAATCTATGTTATATGGAAGTCATACCCATCTTGAAACAGTTCGGCCTGTCGGAGAAAGAAATCATAATCTACCTGTGCCTATTAGAAACCGGCCCGCATTCTGTCCGGAATTTGGCGGAAAAAACCAAAATTAACCGCGGCACAACTTATGATATTTTAAAAAGTCTGATTGATTTAGGTCTGGTCGGATATTACCATAAAGCCACTAAACAGTACTTTATTGCCGAAGACCCGGCCAAGCTTAATAATGCCATAGATCAGAAATTACAAAACTTGAACGAAGTCAAAGAAAGGATCAATCAAGTCATTCCCAGTCTAAAGTCGCTTTACGACCAAGCCGGCGAAAAACCGGTAGTGAAATATTACGAAGGTCACCAAGGCATTAAAACAATTTTCAACGATGTACTGGAAACAGTAGATCAGCTTTCCAGTAAAGAGTATTTGGTTTTTTCCACCTCCACTATCAAAGACCATTTATATAAAGCTTTCCCCAATTTTACCAAACAAAGAATCAGCAAGAAAATCAGGGTAAAAGTCATAGCCGTGGGGCACGGCGGCACCACCGCCGAATTGGCCGAGGTCAAGTCATTAAGCCCAAGGGAGGGCTCACCCACTTATATTATTGTTTATCACGACAAAGTGGTGATGATTTCTTTAAGTTCAAAAGATGAGCCCCGGGGGATTATTATTGAAGATCCGGCTCTGGCGGCCACTCAACGGCAACTATTTGAATATATTTGGAGAAATATCAGATAAATCCTAAATTAGGTAATCAGTAATCGGTAACGGGGACACTTCTAATTACCAGTTACTAACATTATGTGCGGTATCATCGGTTACATCGGCAAACAACAAGCCCTGCCAATTTTATTGGAAGGTTTGAGGCGCATGGAGTATCGTGGCTATGATAGCGCCGGCGTGGCTTTATGCTATCAGGGGAAATTAGAAATAATCAAGAAACAGGGCAAGCTTAATAATTTAAGCGAACAGTTAAAATCACGCAGTTTGACTTCCAATTTTGGCATTGGCCACATTCGTTGGGCCACTCACGGTGAACCATCGGATATTAACGCCCATCCCCATGCCGATTGCCAGAATAATGTCGTTTTGGTTCATAATGGTATTATTGAAAATTATCAGGAATTAAAAAGATGGCTGCTTAGTCAAAAACATAAGTTAAATACTCAAACCGACAGCGAGGTTTTAGCGCATTTAATAGAAGAGCACCAAAAAAATGTTCCTTTGGAAGCGGCCGTTAGGAGCGCGTTGCATCAAGTCAGGGGCGCTTATGGTTTGGCGATTATTTCCAGAAGCGAGCCGGATAAAATTGTCGCGGCCAGATTAGGCAGCCCGGTGGTCATCGGCATTATATCGGCCAGTGAATACCTGGTGGCTTCGGACGTTACGGCTGTGCTGCCATTTACCCGCGAAGTGGTTTTTTTGGAGGAAGCCGAAATGGCCGTCATTACCAGACAGGGTTACAGTATCAGCAAATTAAACGGCGATGAAGCCAACCATTTGCCCCAGCAGATAGAATGGGACCCGGTGGAAGCAGAAAAAGGCGGCTTTGATCATTTTATGCTTAAAGAGATAATGGAAGAGCCGGAGGTGGTCAGGTCCAGCATGCGCGGCCGGGTTATTTTAGAAGAAGGCCAAGTAAAATTGGGCGGCTTAATCGACGTTATGGACGAGTTAAAGAATTTGGAACGGCTTTATATCGTTGCTTGCGGCACCGCTCATTATGCCGGACGGATCGGCAGTTATTTGATAGAAAATTTAGCCGGCATTCCTACCGAGGTGGAATATGCTTCGGAATTTAGATACCGGGAAAAGCCGCTGGACGCAAAATCCGTTGTTTTGGCCATCAGCCAATCCGGCGAGACGGCCGATACTTTGGCGGCCGTTCGTTTGGCCAATAAACAAAATCTTTTGACCATCGGGATAGTTAATGCGGTCGGCAGTTCCATTGCCAGAGAAACTAAGGCCGGAGTTTATAACCATGTTGGTCCGGAAATTGCCGTTGCTTCCACCAAGGTTTTTGTTTCCCAATTGGTTATTTTAGTTCTTTTGGCTATTTTATTGGGGCGTCAAAGACAGCTGCCTCGCACCAAAGCGCAAGAGATAATTAAAGAGCTCCTAAGTCTACCCGATAAGATACAGCAGGTTTTGGAACAAAAAGAAAAGATCAAAGAGATAGCTAAAATTTATCAGTCGGCCAGCAATTTTATTTTTATCGGGCGGAAGCTAAATTATCCCGTTGCTTTGGAAGGAGCCCTGAAGATGAAGGAGATTTCTTATGTCCATGCCGAAGGCTATCCGGCCGGCGAGTTAAAACACGGCCCCTTGGCGCTAATTGATAAAAACTGGCCGGTCGTGGCTATCATCCCCAAAGACAGTGTCTACGAAAAAACCTTAAGCAATTTAGAGGAAGTCAGGGCCAGGCATGGGCAAATCATCGCCTTAGCTACGGCGGGCGACAAAGAAATTTCAAAGATCGCCCAGCAGGTTATTTATCTGCCTGAAACCTTGGAAATACTTTATCCCATTTTGTCCGTGGTCCCGCTGCAGCTGCTGGCTTATTATTTGGCTCAAATAAAAGGTTGCGACATTGATCAGCCGAGAAATTTGGCTAAAAGTGTTACCGTAGAATAAATTTATGATAGTCGTAAGCAATTTTACTAAAAAAGATGCCCAAGCGGTATCTCGGCTTATCCCTCAGCTGACCCGCAATATTGTAGACGGATTGAATCTAGATAACAGAATGAACCAGATTATTGATTGTCCTGGCACGCGTGGTATAATTGCAACTGTAGATGGTAAATTAGCGGGTTATGCTCAACTCGCCTGGTACATTATACCCTCCAAGGGATTGATTGCCTGGGTGGAAGAAGTGGTGGTTGATGAAAAAGTTAGAGGGCAGGGCGTCGGCCGGGCTTTAATGGAGAAATTATTAAAAATCGCCGAAGAGCTTGGTTGCCAGCAGGTTAAACTGACCTCCCCCAATTTCATCGCTCAAAAGTTATACGAAAGCCTGGGCTTTACCTTCAAGGAAACGGAAGTGATGGTTAAGAATTTATAACCCGGTAAACACGCGACTAAATATTCAGGTGATTTTTTAGGACAGCATCCATCTTTAACCTTATTTAAACAATGGAAAAACTTAGAATCGTCATCTTGGCCGCTGGGCGGAGCAAGAGAATGCACAACGAAGAACTGCCCAAAGTTTTGATAAAGTTGCATGACCGGCCAATTATTTCCTATTTACTGGAGGCGGTGCAACGGTCAAAATTGGATAAGCGGCCGGTCGTGGTGGTGGGCTGGCAGGCCGGCTTGGTTATTCAAACATTGGGCAATCAGAACGATTATATCGTCCAGAATGAACTTTTAGGCACCGGTCATGCGGTACTACAGACAAAAAACTTTTTGCAAAATAAGGCGGAGAATATCATGGTTTTATACGGCGACCATCCTTATTTAAAACCGGAGAGCATAAAAAAATTGGCTCAAATTCACATTGACCAAGGCCACACTCTTTCTTTAATGACTTTACGAGTGTCGAATTTTAAGGGCCAATACCGGTTTTTTGATAATTTTGGCCGTATTATCCGGGGCGAAGCCGGTAAAATCAAGGAGATAGTAGAAAAAAATGATGCCAGCCCGGAGCAATTAAAAATCAAAGAGGTTAATCCGGCTTATTACTGTTTTAAAGGTGAATGGCTTTGGGAAAATCTTGAAAAAATAAAAAATAATAATATTCAGGGTGAATATTATTTAACCGATTTGGTTAAGATGGCCATTGATCAGGGTTATCGCATAGATTCTATTGATATTGATCCCAAAGAAGCCATTGGCATCAACACGCCGGAACATTTGGAGCTGGCCAGAAAGCAAGAAATTGGCCCGGATCCCTACTGATCTTAATGCCGGCCGCACAAAATATTAGTAACTGGTAATTAGTAACTGGTAATTAGAAGTGTCCCCGTTACCGATTACTGATTACCTAATTTAGGATTTATCTGATATTTCTCCGGATATATTCAAACAGTTGCCGTTGAGTGGCCGCCAAAGCCGGATCTTCAATAATAATCCTTGCAGGCGGTATTTTTTTTATCTTTGATTAAATTACCCGTTTGTTTTAAACTTATTAGTACTATGGCTTATATTTGCGATTTACATATCCATTCCAGATATTCCAGGGCTTGTTCCAAAGATCTGACTTTAGAGAATATTGATCGCTGGGCAAAAATAAAAGGCATTGATATTGTCGGCACCGGAGACTTCACTCATCCGGCCTGGTTCAAAGAGTTGGCCAGCCAGTTGGAAGAAGCGCATCCGGGATTATTCAGATTAAAAAAATCTTCAGCCGGCACCCTGTTTTTGCTAAGCAGCGAAATATCTTGCATCTACACTCAAGGGGGGCGGATGCGCCGGTTGCATATATGTTTGTTGGCTCCTAACTTGGAATTTGTGACCAAGCTCATTCGGGCTTTGGAAAATAAAGGCGCCAACCTTAAGGCCGATGGCCGGCCGATTATCGGTTTGTCTGCCAAAGAACTTTTTAAGATTTGTTTAGATATCGACGAAAAGCATCTGACTGTACCGGCTCACGCCTGGACGCCCTGGTTTGCGATTTTTGGCTCCAAGTCGGGCTTTGATTCCATTGCCGAGTGTTACGAGGAGCTAACAGACAGAATTTATTCAGTTGAAACCGGTCTATCCTCCGATCCACCGATGAATTGGCGGCTTTCCGGTCTAGACAACATTACTTTGGTTTCCAATTCCGATGCCCATTCGCTGCCCAATCTAGGGCGCGAAGCCAATGTTTTAGAACTTACCCAACCGTCATATTCAGAAATTTATGACATTATTAAAAGCAAAAACCAAAAAAAATTTTTGTACACTATAGAATTTTTTCCCGAGGAGGGCATGTATCATTTTGATGGGCATCGTGAATGTAAAGTTAGTTTTTCTCCCGATCAAACTAAAAAACGCCAGGGAATTTGTCCACAATGCCAAAAACCCCTGACCATCGGCGTGTTAAATCGTGTGGATAACTTGGCTGACAGAAAAAAAGAAGGGATTGATAAAAATAAATTTATTCCTTATAAAAGTTTAATACCTTTGCAAGAAATTATTGCCGACGTCTTAGGGGTCGGCAAGCAATCAAAAAAGGTTCAGGCAGAATATTTTAATTTAATCAAGGCCGGCCAGAACGAATTCAATATTTTAATAAATTTGTCTCAAGAACAGTTGGAGGCCATCACTTATCCCAAAATTGCCGCGGGTATCATCAAAACTCGGCAGGGTCAAGTCAAGCTTATTCCGGGCTTTGATGGCCAGTACGGAAAAATTGAAATTTTTCCCGAGGCAGAAAAAGGCGCTGACCAGCAAATAATCATGTTTTGATTTTTGGCTAACTTTAGCATTTTATTAATTATAAAATCCCCTGCAAGCATGAGTTAGGGGATTTTATATTCTCTTTCGAAAGAAAATTGCGATTATCTTTTCTTTCTGCGCACAACCTTCTTCTTTCTTTTTGGAGCAGCTTTTCTTTTTTTTGCTACCTTTCTTTTTTTAGCCATTTTTGTTCACCTCCCTTCGGTTTATATTTTCAATTCACTTTCACTAATCCGGAACAGATATTTTTTGAAAGCAAAATTTGTTTGGTTGAGTTAATTATAAAGTCTGCTTTAGTTTCAGAATCAATCAAACTATTTTTATTCTGATGATTTATAAATTCACATTGGCAGACTTTACATTTTACAACTGCATCCTTTGTATCATAATTATACAACATTAATCTAAAAAAAGGAATGGCCGCCCTCTAGTCAAGAGAGAAGCGTTCTTAAAAATAAAAAAAGTTTTTTAATTAAAACTTTTTACTATTGGTGTTCAATGAAAGTGGTGGACCGATGGGGATTCGAACCCCAGACCTTCCGGATGCAAACCGGATGCTCTACCAACTGAGCTATCGGCCCCCTCATGAATTTTTGAGGATCCTCGCTTTTTTAAATTTATATCTTATTGTAAGTCGGGACAAAGGCGATGTTCTAGCCAGCTGAACTGCCGGATCTGGGCAGCAAAATAGTTTTGGCTGGTTGATTTTAAGCCATGCCTCTGAACATTGATGAAAAAATCGAGAGGATAATCCCCTGGAGGATGCCGAACATGTACAGCATGGAGAGGATGATGATCAAAAGACCCAATAGTTTCCAAAATAGTCTGGTGCCGCCTTCGGTAGAAAGATGCTCTTCGGCCCATTCAATGTGTCCAAAGTTATTCAAAATCCAGTCCGCTTTCCAAACCAGTAGAAAGCCAACGGCAATGCCGATAAATCCAAAAATGAATCTCATATTTTAATCATTAATTATTGCGCTCGTTCTTTGCCAGCCGAAGCTTTGGCAAAGGCTGGTGGGTGCACGTGGACTCGCCGCGCCCCGCTGCCGCAAGCGTCAGCTAAGGCGGCCGGGGAACCACGGACCTTTTGGACCCGCCTGCCAAAGCATGCGCTCCCCCACACAATTATTTGAGAATAACTGGTGGGTTTGAGAGGGGTCGAACCTCTGACCTCATGGATGTAAACCATGCGCTCTAACCAACTGAGCTACAAACCCAGCTTGTTTAAATTTATTATTTTAAGCAATAAAATAATTGTTGCGGCGAGCAGGTGTAAACCAAACACTCTAACCAACTGAGCTATGCACCCAATTATTAGAATCCGATGCCAAAGAACCGGACTCGCCCAGTCCAGTTGGGCCAGCCAAAGCTTGGTGTCTCTATTGTACCAAGTTAGAACCTATTTTCAAAATCGGTAAATGAATCGCCCCGCCACCGCTCGCTCCGCTCGCGTATCCCGCAAAAAATGTTCTCCGCTTTTTTGATTTGCGCGCACCCGTT
>Ga0210057_1007281_pt1 | contig 13480 bp, 11 predicted proteins | sample CryGeyCG2114_010_2_FD_183968 | JGI IMG/M metagenome (GOLD analysis project Ga0210057, IMG submission 183968) | Groundwater microbial communities from aquifer - Crystal Geyser CG10_big_fil_rev_8/21/14_0.10 (SPAdes) (version 2) | ecosystem: Environmental > Aquatic > Deep subsurface > Groundwater ... | reverse complement strand
AATCTTCTCAAGTTCCGGACGTGTGAACTTATGTCTCGTGCCTGAACTTTTGCCAACAAGAGCATTCACCTGTCGATCTATTGCGGACTTAAGCACGATCAGATTAGTGCGACCTAGACGCCTCTTGTCTAATTCAAGACCTCCGGGGTTTACTCTGCGCTCTTGAAGGATCCGGGCAGCTTCTGTCTTGATACGAAGATCAAGACTCTGTCTCATTGCCTGTCTCTTCCGTGCTTTCGTAACTGGTACAGGCTTCAATTCTTCAAATGCGTTGAATATCTCGTCTATTGTGTATCCTTTTTCCTTCAGTACCTTGATTGCCGAAATTGCTTCAGGGTCGTTTTGGATTAATGGAATCTCCTGTAGATGGACAGAACCCTGTTCTTTAATTTCCACAGGATTCTGCAATCGCTTCGATGAGCGGGGTATAACCTCACACTCCTCGTTGGCTCCTAGATCGAAATCCTCCATGGGTAGGAGTTGGTTGAAGTATTCTTGGTCAGCTTCGCTGTACTTCTGAAAATCTTCCCAGCGAGCAGCGACATTCGCTCCTGCGTGAAAAATCACAACCCCTCTATTTATAGGATCATTAGGCGCGTTTTGTTTAATGACACGCATAATTCTCCCAACAAACTGTATAAACGGGGAAAGGTTGCTGAAGATACTAAAAACGGCAGCTACCGTAAGATGAGGATGATCAAATCCTTCGCCAAGTTTTCGCACCTGAACGATCACATCCAATTCATGATTTTTGAGTTTTTCCATGACACGTTGGTTGGCTACCCCGTCCTCTCTAGAATGAACATAATCTGCGCGGAATCCACGTTCCTTATATGCCTGAACGACCTGGATACAATGATCATAATTTAGCGCTGAAGCAATTATTTTTAGACGATAGTCGCTATTTTCAGTACGCAGTTTATTTAGCTCACGAATAGAAGCATCCACAATAGTGCTTAAACTTTCCTGGGATGAAACAATACTTCTTCGGAAGTCTGCATCTTCTTCACCTAAACGTCTTACCTCATCGAGAGAGACCTCAATCTCCTTTCCATCATCTCTACGCACATAACGCAGTGTTCTCGGATTCAATACCAAAGCCTTCAGTTGTTTGACATACCCCTCTTCGATGGCTCTAAAAATCGGATAGGAATAAATAGGCTTACCGGACATCAGTTGACCATCAGCGCGAGCCGGGGTTGCACTGAAGTTAATAATTCTAGCCTGTGGAAATTTTATGCGAAGAATTTCCCAGCTAGCGGCCACATTATGATGTCCTTCATCAAATAAAATGAGGTCGAAGAAATCATCCGACAAATTTTGGAGCCAACGATTATCTTCTCCAGTGAGTTGTTGAATATTGGTGATAACTACATGAGCTTCCTCAAGGTCTCCGATATTTGTTTTTGTGCCTCTTATCTCTACTGGTTCAGGAAACGGACCCTCTGCAAGAGTATTCGTCTTTTTGTAAAACATGTCGTCAGTAGCAGGGTCAAAATCATCAAACAACTGTTTGGCGATTGCCAAACCAGGAGCTACAACCAGTGCACGTGTCGACTTTAACGCGAATGGAGCTAAAGCAATGCAGCCAGATTTTCCACAACCGACAGGGAGGATGATACCTACTTCTCTTTCGGAACTTTCGTTATCTTCCGCGAATTTCTCCAGCTCGATATACGCTTCACGCTGAGGAGTACGAAGTCCAAAATTATCATAAACGACTGGCTCAACATTTTGGAAAGGATTGTTTGTATCCATAGTCTATTCGTTTGGCTGTTTAAGAACATAAGTTACCGTTCCCGCTACGAAATATGAGAGCGGATCGTCTGGATGAATAAAGATGGGCGCATGTTGCGAGGTGGACTCGGACAACAACGTTACCTGTCCAGTTTCTTCGTCACGGTAAAAGCGTTTTATGTTCGCCAGTCCATCCATGACCGACAGTATGTAATCTCCGTTGCTAGGGAGATTTTTTCTTGGATCAATGATGACAAGATCTCCATCTTCAATCGATAAGCCATTTATGTTTGCTCGATTCATGGAATCGCCATCAGCATGCACAGCAAAACATCCGGAGTCCTGACCTGCATAGCGCGTCGATACCTTTACGTAGTCCTCAACATCATTTTCTGCAAAGGCCAAAGCTTCTCCACACGTCGCATTTCCTAAAATTGGCATTTGCCAGAATCCAGCGCGGCCTTCTTCATACGCTGGGTTGATGTAGAAGTGGCGATCGTGCGTAAATTTCAGGAATCCACGGTCCACCAGTTGCTGTAAGTGATAATAAACGTGACTTGGATACTTAAGTCCAACCTCTTCGGCTAATTCCTTTCTTGTCTTGCGATTGATATCTTCACGTCGAGCCAAATCAATGAGGCGTTTTTGGTAGATGTTCATAAAATTGCTTGTGGATATCTTTTTCCTGCGGAAGTCACCAGCATTGTCTCCTCTTTCAAGTAACTTGTCAAACGTTCAAGAACATCGCTAGAAATAGCAAAGAATTTCTTAAAACTTTTTGCACTTTTTCTACTTTGTTAACTTTGTAAACTTTGCTAAGTTTAGCGTAAAAAAGCTTGTTTATTCACTACTTACATGATACGGTATCCTTGTACCGGATCTGGTTTCAAATGGACCGGTAAATTAACCAAAGTATTAGTCATTGAGACGAGACAGCCTGTCGAGCTGTTTCAGTCGCCGTCAACCATACTCCGCAGTCTCGGCGTCGGCTGCACAATTACACAACGACTTTTAATGCGGTGAACCTACATTGTTCTCCGAACCCGCCTCCCTCCTTTAACTTATAACCCTTAATCCTTTATGAAGAAGGCAAGCTTAATGCAGTCTAAAAAGGCTGTGGGCGATCTAAAAATCGTTCAAGTAGCAACTAATACCCTTCGTGCAAGCGAATATAACCCACGCCAATGGGACGAAGCTGCTGCAGAAAAATTGCGCGAAAGCATCCGCCGCTTCGGTTTCGTTGATCCCTTGATTGCAAATTGTGCGAAGGGTCGTGAAAACGTCCTCATCGGCGGACACTTTCGTTTGCAGTGCGCCAAAGATCTAAAAATTGAACAGGTTCCTGTTGTATACGTTCGTATCGATGATCTTGAACGAGAGAAGGAATTAAATGTACGCCTTAATCGTAACACCGGTGAGTGGAACCTGGAGCTTCTCAAAGACTTCAATATCGAAATGCTTCTAGATGTTGGATTCGACGACTCAGACCTCAACGACATTTGGGGCGACTCGCTTTCAACTGAAGATGACAACTTTGATGTAGAAAAAGCTGCTGAGGAAGCTAAGAAAACGACTATCAAGACGGGTCAGATGTTTCAGTTAGGTACTCATCGCGTTTTATGTGCTGACTCGACAGTTCTGGGAAACGTACAACGTGTAGTTGGTGCGGAAAAGATATCAATGTTCTATACCGATTTTCCGTACAACATCAAACTCGATTACTCGAAAGGAATTAGCACAAAAGGCAAGTACAAAGGAAATGTGAATGATGCCAAATCACCGGACGAGTATCGTCAGTTTCTAAAGAATTGTCTTGAAAACGCTAAAACCGTGCTCACAAAGGACGCGCACATCTTCTCATGGTGTGATCAGAATTACGTCGGGATGTTGCAGGATCTGTATCGTGAGCTTGGAATTGAGAACAAGCGTACGTGCCTTTGGGTGAAAAATTCCTTCAACATGACGCCTCAAGTTGCATTCAACAAAGCGTACGAGCCATGCGTCTACGGAACTATTGGTAAGCCGTATCTAAACCCAGCGGTAACGAACGTGACGGAGATCATGAACCGCGATGTCCAGCCTGGCAACCGCACACTCGACGACATCGTGGATTTGTTCGACATCTGGCTTGCAAAGCGTGTAAACGGACAAGACTACACCCACCCCACAGAAAAGAATCCTACTTTACATGAAAAGCCAATACGCCGCTGCACTAAGATTGGAGATTCGATTTTAGATATATGTTCAGGATCAGGCTCTCTGATGACTTCTTGTGAAATAATGAAGAGGAATGCCTTAATGATCGAACAATCTCCCGTATTTACTCAAGTAATCATTGATCGCTATGAAAGCCTTACAGGTAAAAAAGCCAAACTCATCCGTTAACTATGGTGATATGTTCGCACTGGGTAATCATCGTATTATCTGTGGTGACAGTTGTGATCCAGAGATCGTGTCCACGCTGTTTAATGGAGAAAAAATAACACTTTTGTGCGTAGACGCCCCCTACGGGGTCTCATACGCCTCAAGTAAAGCTGGATTGAATTTGAGCATTGCGAAAGCAAAAGATATTGCGAATGATCACAAGCAGACAGAGCTGGAATACCGCACGTTCACAACAGCTTGGCTCAGCGCGGTCATTCCACATCTGGAAAAAAAGAATGCTGCATATCTCTTCAACGCTGACAAAATGATCTTCGCGATGCGCGAGGGCATGTTGGATGCCGGCATGAAGTTCACACAGTTACTTGTGTGGGTAAAACATCATGCAGTTATTGGGAGGCTGGATTACATCGGCCAGCACGAACTTATTGCCTATGGATGGTACGGCACGCACAAATTCTTCAAGTCAAAGGACAAGTCAGTAATTGTTTATCCAAAACCGTCGAAGTCTGCACTTCATCCAACCATGAAACCTACTGGGCTTATTCGACGCCTAATTCTTAATTCATCTCAGGTCGGTGACATTGTTTACGATGCTTTCCTTGGAAGTGGTACCACATTAATAGCTGCTGAAGACACAAGGCGTCGGTGCTTTGGTGTCGAGATTGATCCTGAATACATCCAAACTATCATCGACCGCTTTGAAAAGAAGACTGGCATTAAGGCCGTGAAGATTGAAACCTATGTCAAAGGAAAAGCGAAGTAGTCCCCGTATCGACAAGCGTCAGCAAGGACAAAAAAGCTCATTGTCGACCAACTCCGTAAGGTGCCCATTATTCAGATTGCCTGCGAAAAAATTGGCATTGCACGGGCGACTTATTACCGATGGGTATGCGATGACCAAAACTTCGCCGAGGACGTAGATGAAGCGATCCGTGAAGGAACAGCGTTTATCAACGACATGGCCGAAAGTCAGCTCATTGGCGCGATCAAAGATCAAAACTTCGCCGCCATATCCTTCTGGCTTCGCAATCGCCACAGAGCGTACGCAAATAAGCTTCAAGTAGATTCGACAGTAAAAGTGAAACAGCCTGAATTGCCAGACAGCGCAGTAGCTTCCATAGCCGATATGCTCACTCAAATAAAAGAGCAGCGGCAATTAATTCTTACTTCTAAGAAATCATATGTCATTAAACAACCAGAACCAAAAATCTCTATCGATCCACGAGATCGTGGAGCTCATGAAGATAAGCAAACAGACGCGCCAACAAATGGCGTGGGAGAGTCATGAGCTTTTTGCTCGCGTTTACTTAGATCATTACTTCTCTCATCCATTTGCTGAATTTCACTCACGTCTGTTTGCATACACAGAAGACCCGAACTGGAAATTCCTTACTGGTGTTGCATTTCGAAACTCTGGAAAGACCACTATCCTTACGGTCTCTCTACCCATATGGGCGATAACGGGTGTAGCTCAAAAGAAATGCATTCTAATTATCGGACAGACCCAGAATCAGGCAAAACAGTACCTCTCTAATATTAAAGAGGAGCTGACCTACAATCCGTTGTTGGTACAGGACCTTGGTCCGTTTGAGGAACATAATGAAGTGTGGAACTCCGGGGCTATTGTTATAAAGCATTATGGAGCAAAGATCATTGCCCTCTCGCGCGAACAAAGTATCCGAGGTCTTCGGCATCTTCAGAATCGTCCTGACTTGATTATCTGTGATGACGTAGAGGACATTGAGTCCACCAAAAATCAAGAAGCTCGCGATGCTAATTATGAATGGTTTACCAGCGAGGTGATCCCTTGTGGAGATGAAGACACACAATATGTCTATATCGGAAACCTCGTGCATGAGGACTGTGTGCTGGAACGACTTCGCTGCGCGATAGAAGAAGGGCGCTTGGATGGAGTCTATTTCCGCATTCCATTGTTAGATGATCAAGGTAAACCCACTTGGCCTGAGCGCCACAAAGATCAGAGCGCCATAGACGCGCTTCATAAAAAAGTTCCGAACGAGAACGCCTGGCAACGCGAATACATGCTTCGAATTGTTGATGATCAAGCTCGGTTGTTGCGACGTGGTCAAATCCAATACTATGACGCTTTACCAGTAAATCAGACACCCACACTACTCGTTCTTGGAACCGATCTTGCGGTATCAAACAAAATGACCGCAGATTACACGGCACTTGTTCCGATCATCGCTTACGGATCTGGTAAGAAAGTTAAGCTCTATGTACTACCCGGAATCGTGAATGCGCATATGATGCTTCATGAGTCCGTACAAAAGATTGTCAGCAAGATTGATACGTTAGAGCAACAATACCGAAGTACGGAGGTTCTTATCGAAGATGTTGGATTTCAGGAGGCAGTATACCAAGACTTACGAGAAGAAGGGCTTCGTACAAAGAAAATTCCCTTACGTGGAATGAGCAAGCGTGAGCGTCTTGAATTACCAGCTTCATGTGTTGACCGGGGACAGGTATTGTTTCCACGGGTTGGAGCAGAGGCACTCGTTGATCAATTGGTTAACTTTGGTTATGGAGGACATGACGACCTTTGCGATGCTTTCTCCATTGCGGTTAACTATCTTGTGAAGAAATCACGCTTCACTCGATCTCGATTCACAAGTGGTGACTGGTACCACATTGATCCACCAAGAGAGGTAGATGAAGAAGCTATAGAAGCTAAAATTGCCGCAGATAATAAATTCTTCGATGATCGCGTGGAATATATCGAGGCTCGAGCGTTGAAGCGTAAGGAAGAGGGATTGCCAAGGAAAGATTGGTATCGTGATCTGTTCTAGCTGATTAACAAAATCACCCGCAATTTGCTGGGTGATTTTGTGTTTATTCCTGAAAAATATTGTCTCTGTGAAATTGGAGGTAACTTCTATGGCCGGTTTCTACCTTTCGTAGTCTTGTTTCTTCATGAATGCCAAAGATGTTTTTCACTTCCACAGACACCTTGCTGGATATACGTATCCCTCCGTCATCATTAAATGTGATCAGTCCGATGTCAAAAAGTTTATCGAGATTCGGTGTAAGTAGAAGTCCATTGTATTCATCAATGGCCTCCTTTGTGTCACACATGTTCCAAGGTTTGATGTGCGAAGCAATGAGCAACCGACTATCACGACACCCCGTCACGCTTCCTGATCCCCAATAAGCTACAAGCAAGTTTCTAAACAAACCTTGGCCAATGCGTGCCTTCACAATCGTCTCCCTATCTTTCTGATCAAGTTCCTTATAGACACGAGTTCTCTCCGAGATACCCACTTCTGTACTCAATGTCGTGTCGACTATCATCCAGACGAAGGAATGAGCGTTTAACAGTGTCACATCCAGAATGCCCTTCCTCGTCAATAACTCTCTCACTTGGTTTAAGAGTCCGTTATACGTTTGGTAATTATCCCATGAGCATTGGTGGCTTGTGACAAATTCCTCGACCCCTAAGTTGTTGAATGCCTTATCAAAGTTGCTTGGGCTTATGGGCATGTATCGAGCCTTGTCTTTAATGAAGAACAGATAAGCAATGAGGGGGTAGGTTTTTCCAAAGTGTTGAACGAAGAAATCAAACGAAAGTTCGTCATCGTGCTTGTTGTGATAGAAGTCGAAGAACCCTTGTTCATATTGCGTACGTTTCTCTACGTCCTTAAGGTGTTCCTCAAATTTTGAAACAAGTCTCCAGTCAACAAGATTATTGATATTTTTCTCCAGCTTCACGGCAGAAAGAACCGCCGCGATAATGCTCCCTGATCCAATGTCCTCTTCACTCCAGTCCCAAAAGTGAAGACGCTTGCGAGCCTCTTCGTAAATCGTATCTTTATATCCTTCGTTTTCTTCTGTGTACCTGTTTGAAGGAAATGAAAGAAACATGGCGTTACTTTCTTTTTCCACGTACTCCTTGAACTGCTGAAAATACAATTCAAATAGATAGGGGTCGATTGTCTGTTGCATATTTATTGGAATCAAATCAGTCGCAAAACTAATCTTTTTATAGGAACAGCTTTCAGATCCAACTTTCAGCTGAAAAATTATAATCCGTCTCAAATTTATTCAGTTCTGGGAATACCTGTATGAGCAACTCTTTTTCATTCTGTTCATTAATAGATAAGAGGATTTCTCCTTCTCCTTCAATCTTATAACTCAAGAGAGCTTCATGAACAGCTTCATAATCAATATCGATTTGCTGTATTCCACTTGAATCAATTTGTGCACCATCACCTTGCATCTGAATGATTAGGTTGTGCTTACCAATTCTGCGACCATAAGAGTCAAGAATTGATACTATAGACTTGATAAGTGAGGGTGTGTCCATTGCTCCTTGATACTGTTTAAGTTGAAAAGTCCTAAGTTGATTGTCGAAGACAATTCCGAAATCAGTCATTGTTGACTCTTCCACCGCCATCTTGAGTTCGTCAAAATTTGTGATACTTAAACTCTTCGATTGGACAGCACGTTTGAGCTCAAAACATATTTTTGTGTTTCCAGAAAGATATGCGCTCTCGGCAAGGTTTGTGGCTATAAAAAATTCGATCAATTCTTTATTAGACCTGTTTCTTTCCACCTGTTGATCGGTCAGACGTTGCATAGCAGCCCTGTCATTCTTCAAAGATTCAAGATCAATCTTCTCTTGAGAAATGAGATCTTCTAGATCAGTACGAAACTTATCTTGTAACAGTTTCTTCATTTCATGAATACTTAAACAGAGCATGTGTTGATCTTTCAAATAGTTCATACTTACGGTGTTGAATCAGCAAGATCTAAAAGCTGTTGATAACGATTCCATGCGCTTGTCTTAAATTCACTGTGATTTTCCTTAAGATCATCAAACATCTGCCAGACTCTAAGAACCTCAATTCCATGCTTTCTAAAACAGTCCAACGTCGCTTCATCTTTAAGCTTTCCACAAACAAACATCCTGCGATAGGAATCGCCTAACAAACTTTGAATGACCACCTTTGTTTTCGTATACTCAAACTTTTTATCGATATAAGCCTGAACACCTGCTTCAACTTCTTTACTTGAACGCTTCTTTGCTGAAGATGTTCCACCGATATATCCAATCGGGTTAGATGAACATTGGATCTCTACATGAATCGCATCCTTGACCTTTTGGTTGTTCAACTTAACCGCCAACAAATCTACCTCATAAACCCCCACTTTTAAATTCTGAATCACAAAATATCCCTTTGCATTAAACCAACTGCCTACAATGTGTTCAATCAGATCCATATGACTATGGTTATCTCTTTAACTTTCTCGCCGGCTCTGTGAGTAACGCAACCCACTCATCTATTTCAGTCTGCAATTCAAGATACAGTGATGACAAGCCGTCCCAATTTGTTTCCACAGCACTCGTGTTCACGGCCGTTGGTTGTAGCTTATCAAGACCGTCTCTGTAAGAAAGGTTACACTGCCAGCAGGCGGAAACATAGTTCTCCTCACTGTCCAGACCTCCTTTTGCATGTGGGTGGACGTGATCTACGCTCGCCCACTTCCATTGAAAGATATCGATCATGGCGTTTGACTTTCCGTTTTTGTGATAATAGCCATGACCGGGACTGATCGTATTCAAAAGTTTCAATGTTGGTGAAAAGAAGATAGCTTCACCACAATATCGACATGTCCAGTGATCTCGATTCCATATTTTCAACTGTATGGCCTTAGGTATGGTTTTGCGCATAGCTTCCGTCTATATCTAAAGCGATAAAAAAAATCGATAAATCTCCACCATTGCAAAGGTGTCCAAAGCGCAGTACTCGAGCATATCCTTCTTGAGCTGCGCTTTTTGGTCTGCGGGCGTTGCTGGGTTAGTAAGCACTGGCCAGCTGGAAGACGCCGTTCCGCCTTCTTGAATGTTCAGGTTTTTATAGGAAAGTTCAGGCACGACGACTGGAAGAACCTTCTTGATTGAAGCGCTACCGCCAAAACGCGAGTCGACGTAATGACCTTGTTTCACGATCTGCATCAAGTCAAACATGCGGTCGTTGATGTCGGTAAAGAAGTCCGCATACTTCGGGTGACGCTCTCCAACTTGTCTGTTGCACATCATCTCAAACTTCGCGTTCCAAGAAATGAATGTACCCCTGCCTGCAATATGACTTTGAAGAGCCTTCGTCAAATCCAATACAGGATCTCCTTGGTGTTCGGCAAGAAACTCGACGTGCTCCAGTTCGCCCTCAGGCTCACGTAGAATGTGCAGTGAGTACTGAAAAGGGATCTGTTGGTAGGGGCGATAACCATCAAACGGAGGAATGGCCGGAAACCATGTTTCGTAATCGAAGAAGTAAAGGGGAAACTGCAACTTGGAAAGCTCGCGTTGAATAGCTTCTTTATCGATGCTGATGACAGGTTTTTTCTCTTCGCTTGGTAGATCGAGCAAACCGAGAGACTTAAGAAGCTCGGGTGGAACTTGAGAAGGTTGGATGAGTCCGCGCTCAAGAAAAGCCTTGAGGCGATCTGGATGCAGCTCCTCTGCAATACTGTAGACGTGGTCATCCTCGAATTCTGAAATGTAGCACGTTAGATATTCACACTTGTAGGGATCGCGACAGGACTTCAAGTGAAGCGCGCCCGGAGTTGTTGACCATTCTGTGACTTCCAACGCTTCTGGGATAAGCTGTTTGATCTCGGAAACGTGCGACAGAGCTTCGTCGGTGACGTCATCAATCGTGAACAATTTCTGCGGATCAATCTCACCGTGGCGGACGTACTGATTGTTAATATGAACGACAAACGTCTTTCCGACTTTATACCCGGATTCCTCCAAACAAATCCGCTGAAAGGCGACGTCAATCTTGTGTTCTTCCTTGGTCTGGGTAGAGCTTTTGACTTCGTAGATGTCCCACGCATCGCCATTCTTCACAAGAATGTCACCTCGGCACGAGAGGTCTTTCGTGAGAAACGTCGGCTGGAACAAAATCGTTGCACCCGCCTCGATGGCCTGTTTGGTCTTCTGCGCGGCCGAGGTTCCAAATCCATCTACGGAAATACCCTCAGGAAAAAGCTTCTGCGCAAAGGCATCCACTTTGTTTCCTTCATCAAACAACCGCTGCAAAGCGGCGTCGATTGGTGGGGCTAAGTCCTTACGCTGCTTCATCACCCACAGCTCGCAGGTACAACGAAGGAACTGCATGTAGTTGGATTTGGTGATCATCTTACTTCAGGGTTATATCTATCTTTTCATTAATTTCAGCAAACTCATAAGACATGAATCGTTCGAAATTTGTCTCTAAGATTTCCAATCGGTTATCTCTCTCAACATCATCTTTACTTATTAAGGTCGTGCTGTACAACTTCGCCCACTTTTCTCCCAATTTTCTAAGCCGTGGAAACATCTTTGGGTATTCCTTTAGTCCTTCATAAATCTGCTTGCGTAACGGGTGATCAGATGGCCCCATATACAGTTGCAGAGTCACTGTATCATCAGTGGTGTTGTAGTTGACTTCAAATAATACCAACCTACCACTCTTCGTCCACGAACTTGTATCGAACCCTGGGATATTATCCCAATCTTTCACAGAAAATCGCAAGAGCGTTCCTAAAGAGTAATCCATTTGTAACTGAGGATACTGAGCTATCAACGTCTTTATTCTATCAAACACTTCGTCGGCACCGTTAGGTTTATGTTCAATAACAAGGTCAATAGCCGCCTTATGCTCTTCGTAAATGCGTTTACACAATTCTGCAATGTCATTATTAGGCATAAAGTGTCGTTCAATTAATTGGATGTAGTGAGAGAGAATAATGCAAAAATCATTTTCCTCGAGACCCTGTCGTAGCTCAAGTAATATTTCTCGCATTTGCTCGTAGCTTAGTGAGGAATAGTGGTCATCAGATGCCTCCTCTCCATGCTTTGTGAGATAAAAAAAGTGCTTCCGCTCGCTTTTATACCGTTTCTCAACAATCGCTCGATACCGTGGTAGCTGGTTTGAATGTTCAGATGTATCTACCTTATTCTCGATAACAATCAAGATACCGTTTGCCCTATCAAAAATGAGCAAGTCAATATTATGCCACTCTCTGAGAACCTGCAGGGACGGTTCGTGCAGCAATTCAATCTCATTATATTTGCAAAATAGTTTAAAAAACTTTGTACCAAGATTATGTGACGCTTTTTCACTAAACAAAAAAGCAATAAAATTTGAATGACGAAGTTCGTTTCTTGTCGCTCCAGTGACTTCGAAAAAATTGAGCTGATTCAACATGCTCTCCAGCTTCAATAGAGGGCTATTTTGCGAAGACAATCTCACAAGTTCTTGTTGAGTAGACATAGAAATAAACAGGTATAAACAAAAGGACACCCCAACCTGAGGTGTCTTAGGCCCAAACAGTAGGAACGAGTCCTTGCTGCTTGTTTTATCAGGAGGGGTGCCCGTCATGTCGCACCAAGGACTCCTGATAGCAAAGCATGGCCCTGCTGAAGGATATTAGTTCTAACTGTTTGAACCTAAGACGCTCAAATCATAGCTTAGAACACCCCGGAAGTAAAGTGATTTTTGCCCAATTTAGGGCCCTTCCTTACCTATTGGGGAATTTAGAGAAAGACCTGGACAACCACCGCCAGTGTGGCATTGATGTAGCTAGGCATATGAACAAATCACTAGAACTAACGATCAATTTGGAAGTTTACGAGCCCCCAGAGGGGTTTAAAGGAGCTCCAGAGGAGATTGCAGGGGAAACAGGCGTACCAGTGGAGGCTGTGATGGCTACAGTACTGTTTCGGGGGAATGGAGGCTTTATAGCGGTATTAACCGGCATGAATAGACGACTCAATCTTAAGGCACTCATGCATGAGCTGGATAACCAATGGGTTGTCTATCCAAACGAAGAAGAACTGCGCGAATTGGGAAGTATCGATCTAAACCACCCGATCGTGCTCGCAAGCGATCCCAGGACGACCATAATCATTGACGCACAACTCATGAAGCACAAATTTCTTGTCTTCAAAGGTGTGGAAGGACAGTTATTCAAAATTGCCATGAGTAGCCTGATGATTGCAACACGAGCAAAACCTGCAGGTGGAATATCGCTTCCAAAATCATTCGGATAAAGCAACCAGAGCGGATCGCTTGTTTTATATTGTCACAATCTCCCGAGCTTGGACGGTCGCAAGTTACCAACAACGCACAGGCCTAGACACCCCGGACCAGTGTGGCATTAATGTCCTTGCCTAGGGGAATCTGGGCAGAAACACCATAACGTCATTGCTATGAATCAACCTGTCACAAGTGCAACGCTCTTGGCGGAGAATAGAGCCAACAACGTCGGCAAAGGAGAAACAAAAGTCGATCTTCGATACTGCTTATACGCTCGCAAATCCTCAGAAGATGACGAGCGACAGGCTCTG